>ERZ761594.8-NODE-8-length-309296-cov-36.004996_pt1 | contig 309296 bp, 313 predicted proteins | sample MGYA00511036_ERZ761594 | MGnify/ENA primary metagenome ERZ761594 (study PRJEB28899, sample SAMN03785561) | bioreactor sludge metagenome | biome: EBPR Sludge; feature: EBPR Bioreactor; material: 0.22µm filtered reactor supernatant | place: Saint Lucia: Queensland... | reverse complement strand
ACCGATGACCTCTTCCATGCCATGGAAGCGCGCTAGCCAACTGCGCCAATGCCCCTAATTCCGATTAATTGTAGCACGCCCTATCTGTTAGGACTAGTCTTGCAATGGGAGCTAGAAGATACTGCGCATGGACGGCGGCGTGCGCTTCTCCATGATAAATTAGCCCTTGCTAGAGCATGCTCTCGTTCATAACAAAGACCACCCTGCTATGGAGGATGGTTTTGTCTGAGCTGTTACGCGCCCACCCGGGGCACGAGTTTTTGTGTTTGGCTGTTTATATTAACCGTCGTCGGTACCCCGATGCGTACCAGCTTATCTGTAGTATGCACTTTTTATTATAAAAACACAAGCGTGATACAATGATGCGAGTGAAAAAATCAAATCAACATGTAAAACACCTTCCCAAAAGTCCTTTAGCGGAACTTTTGGGCTGGATTGGCGCAGCAGCAATCCTAAGTGACTATGCTCTGCTTAGCTTAAATCTGATTAGCGGGAACTCGGTAATGTATCATCTTATTTTTATTGTTGGGTGTGCCGGTCTTGCGGTCGTGACGTTTCGGCACCGTGCGTTTCAATCCGTTGTTGTGAATACCATTTTCGTTCTACTCGGGTTTGTAGCAATTATCCGTATCGTTTTTTTCGCATAATTCATTAATATGTGCTTAAATATAGGTGTTCAGAGTAGTTGTGACAATATGTTTATCCATAACGTTACCACAAGGTCGATCTGAGAAAGTAACTAATAAGGAAAAGCATCAATGGCACAACAAAACTTGTTTGTCGGTAGCCTGGCATACGCCACTAACGACGACGGCTTGAAAGCTCATTTTGAGCAAATCGGCCCAGTAGCCAGCGCACGCGTCATCACTGACCGTGACACCGGCCGGTCAAAAGGCTTTGGTTTCGTCGAAATGGAAAACGACGATGACAACCAAAAAGCAGTTGACCAGCTAAATGGCAAAGAGCTTGACGGACGAGAAATCAACGTCAGCCTAGCCCGCCCAAAGGAAGATCGCCCGTCTAACGGCGGCGGCTCATTCCGTCAGCGCAGCTGGTAAATGAATTTGGAGGGGCTCGCCCCTCCTTTTCGTTTAATCCGTTAAAGCATGGCATTCGCCATGTTTTTATTTTATGAACGGTGATTGAAGCCAATCCATCCCGAGGTTAAACCAAGCGTTCAAAAGCCCATAGCCGTTTAAGAGCCAAATCGTAACGACAACCACTAGAACTGTTAGAATCGCCGTGATTGACTGTACAAACCAGTTCTGGCGTTTGATCCATCGGCCCCATGCATCGTACCTCTCCCGGCCATATGCGAGAACACGCGCCGCCCAAGGGTAGTCTTTCGCGAGTATGGCGAGCCCTGCGAAGACTATTAGCCAACCCGGCCCAGGGTATGGGATCGCAATGATTCCGACAAGAAGAACAAGCCCTCCTACTACTGTCCGAGTAGCTTTTTTTGTTTTTTCATTCATTCTTTTGGCTCATGTTCATCGAGAAATTTCCGAAGTTCATCAAATGGTCGCACGGCTTCGTATACTTTGTCGTATTCTTTGTCATCAAGCTCAGCTCGCGTCTTTGTATAACCATCAGGAATGAATATGGTATCAGTTCCTATACCATTAGTACCTTTTGGATGTTTGGCAGTCGTGCCTCCTAGAGACCTTTCAAATACCATCAGGGTATTGCCGTCAAAGTATCCAATCGCCGACGTAACAACAGCGGACCGGTCGTCGAACGAATCTATCATCCGGCACATCTTTTCCGCACCATCGTGAGATTCGACAAAGAATTTTGTAAATGGGCCTGGCAATCCATTCAGCGCATTAAAACCATAGCTAAAATCGTCTACAATAACGGGTGCCTGAATTTTGTCGTAAGCCTGGCGGACTTTGTGCTCAACCAGCCGTGCCAAATCCACGGTCTGAATTTCATCAAGCTCAACCTTTTGATGCTTTAATGGCCGGCCGAGCAATTGGCTAGCCTTCTCCGCTTTGTGTTGGTTACCGGTTACAAATACAAGTTCTGCTTCCATATGTGCCGCTGTGTTCTTCAAAATAAATCTCCTAGTTTCCGTATATAAGGGTCAAGTGTTTCTTGTGCAAGAATCTGCTCTTTTGTCATCCATTCTGAATTATCATGCTCGTCGCTAAGCTGGATTTGCCCCTCGGCTGAACCAATATAGGTGAGACGGACGACGTGAAGATTCTTCGATTCAACGAAAATATCCTGAGCTCCAATCAGCTGTGGATGCAGCTGCAACATAAGACCCGTTTCTTCTAACACTTCACGCGTAAGGGCATTAGCAAGTGGCTCGTCCGCCACAATTCTGCCGCCTGGGATATCCCAGATTTGCTCTTCGCCGCGGCCGAGGGCCTGTGATCTGCGTAAAAGCAGGTACTCGCCCTCGTCATTTTTTAGTAGAACTTTTACCCCAACTTGTAGATTCATAGCAGTTTTAGAAATTCCTGTTCGTTAATAACTTTTGTGCCATAAGTCTGGGCTTTCTTAAGCTTGCTCGCGCCAACATTGCCACCGGCAACTAAGTAGGTAGTGTCTTTGCCGACGCTGGATTGGAATGTTCCTCCTAGAGCCCTGATTCTCTCAGCAGCTTCGTCGCGGCTCATATGTTCCAGTGTTCCGGTAACGACAAAGCTTTGACCATCCAATTTACCTGATTTTTTTTCAAAATAAGGCTCGACGCCGACTTGTTTGAATTTTTCGAGCAGATTCTGATTATCCTCGTCAACAAACCAAGCCGCGACGCTTTCAGCCACGACTTCTCCAACGCCATCAACATTTCGCAGCTCGTCAATTGTGGCGCGTGACAATTTATCAAGTGACCCGAATTGGTTCACTAAATCAATGGCTGTTTGGACGCCGACATGACGGATTCCGAGTGCATAAACAAACCGCTCGAGCGGCGGATGTTTTTTATCGGCAATCGCATTTAATAATTTCTCGGCTGAAATTTCTGCAAAGCGGTCAAGGGTTAGTAGCTGTTCTTTTGTCAGTGTATAAATATCTGCAAAGTCATTTACTAAACCGGCGTCAACAAGCGCTATAACATTCTTCTCACCCAGCGTGTCGATATCTAGGGCGCCCCTTGAAGCAAAATGCTGCAATGCGCGCTTAAGGAGCAAAGGGCCGGTTGCACCCTTTACGCGGTAAACGGCTTCACCTTCGCCACGTTCGAACTCGAGTTCAGGATATTGGCGCTTTAGCTCGCCTGGATAGTCAAATGGCTTTGCATTATGTGGACGCAGTTCAATCAGAACACGTTCAACTTGCGGAATGATGTCACCGGCTTTAAAAATAATCACCGTGTCACCAACCCGAACGTCTTTGCGTCTTATTTCGTCGGCATTGTGAAGACTGGCATGCTGGACGGTCGTCCCGGCAACGTCAACCGGATCGAATACTGCCACCGGCGTTGCTGCACCTGTCCGGCCAATTGAAATGACAATGTCTTTTACGATTGTAGTTGCCTCTTCGGCTGCGTATTTGTATGCCACTGCGCCGCGGGGACTTTTGCCAACGACTCCGAGCCGCTCAAACCATTCACGATCATTGACTTTAATAACTACGCCGTCGGTATTATATGGAAGGTTATTCCGCTTCGTATCGAGCTCGTTAACGAACTGCATCACTTCGTCGACCGAGCTTACCTTACGCGACTGCCCACTTGTTGCGATACCGATTTGGTTCAACATATCGTATGCATCTTGATTCGTTGGTACCTCATTTTCTGGCCGCAATAGGTCGTAGCCAAAAAATGTTAAAGGACGCTCGGCTACGAGCTTAGGGTTCAGCTGGCGGATTGTACCAGCCGCCAGATTGCGTGGATTTTTAAACGATGGTAGTCCCTGTTTCTCACGCGCTTTATTAAGCGTTTCAAAATCATTTTTCAACATGACGATTTCACCACGCACTTCAGTGCGACCGGCTAGTAAAAAGTCGTGCTTTTGGTTTTTACGAAGCCTGAGCGGTACATTTTCAATCGTGCGAACGTTCATTGTCACGTCTTCGCCGACCCTACTGTCGCCACGTGTAACGGCTTGGACCAATACGCCATTTTCGTACACAAGCGCACAAGCCAACCCGTCCATTTTTATGTCGCAGTAGAACTCGTGCTTGCGGCCAGGAAGTAACTTGTCCATCCGAGTGACCCATTGTTCAACTTCACCGGAATCAAACACATCATTCAAGCTAATCATTGGAACCTGATGGGTTACTTTTGTAAACTTGTCGAGAGCCGTGCCGGCCACACGTTGAGTCGGACTATCAGGAGTAATGAGCTCCGGGTACGCTGCTTCAAGTTGTGATAGCTCATGCTTCAGACTGTCGGCTGCCGCTTCACTCATGGTTGATTCGTTCAACACATGATAATGGTAACGATAATCGTTGATAATATCGCGAAGCTGTTTAATCCGCTCTTTAGGCTGGTCCGGCATCGTCTTCTACGACCTTTCTATATAGTAAGAACATATACGCCGATGCCCAGACGACGGCTGCTGAAGTAACCAGGGATATGGCAATCGGTACGATTGGCACATTTTTAAGTACAGGCAGCCACGATGAAAGCCCCCGTTCAATAAATATGACTGGCAGCACGAGCAAAATCCAGGCAATAGAGATAGTAAGCAGTAACCATAAAATCCGTAGCAGTATCCGTACTCGTCGTCCAATCACTAAATCACCAGCCGTACGTAGCGCTTGCCACGGATACATGCCGGGGAGTGTAACAATAATCAAAGCGACAACGCTACTGGTAGCCCAGTAGGCTGACACAAGGCCTAGAAGGCCGCTAATAATCCAAAATACCATTGATAAAAAGCCATTGTCGAGAATACCGGTTGAACCGGCAACGTTGAGGATAATGATAGCTAAAAACAGTGGTATAAGCTGGATTGTTACTACCATAAGCACAAGTGCCGTCGCGACAATCGGGCTACCGGCACTGTATATGGCATCACGTAAACGTGGAACATGCCCCGCTAAGATAGCCCGTAATAACCAGACGGCCGTTAACCAGGTCAATAACGCGAAGAACCCGGCATATACTTGCTGGACGTCGTTTAATTGCGGTGCGAAGCTGCCGCTCACACCTGAAATGATAAGTAGGCCAGCCTTCCCTAATTCGCCCCACCCTCCGCTTAACAATGTCTTACCGGATTCACTTAGCGTGTCGCTCAGCTGCTGGTAAGCTTCTTGGGAGGCAAACCCAACAAAGATGGCGCCAACGATTGCATAGAGCAGCGCAAGACTGCCGAACAACCTCCTGTGTTTAACAAGTGTCCGCCCCACACTAAACGTGAATGCCCAATACCCAGGTAGTTTGAGGGAACGAACATAATCGCGCCGATTAGTAAGACGAAAACTGCGATGCGGCCGCCTCGCTAAATACTCCTCCTTCCGCCGTTTCAAGCTTGAGAGAGTCCGACGCGGCCAGCTGCTAGGCTGCATGCGTTTTGACAGATTTGCTGGTTTTTTTGACCGTTTTTTTGATTGTTTGGTACGTGCTGGAGCAGCCATAACCTAGAAAGAGTGGCCCATTTCACGAAGACGGGCTACCCTATCCTCTATTGGCGGGTGGGTGCTGAACAGTTTTGAAAAACTTGCACCCTTAAGAGGGTTCGCGAAGAACAAGTGAGCAGTTGAGCTATTTTGCCGGCGCAGGCCAGATCCGACACTTCCAAGCTTTTCAAGCGCCGTTGCCAATGCTTCCGGATCGCGCGTAGTCATAGCTCCCGTGGCGTCGGCGAGGTATTCCCGCTGCCGAGAAATTGCAGCCTGAACCATGATTGCAATTAGCGGAGCCAGGATAGCGGCAATAATACCAAGCACGATAAATATTGGGTGCGGAGGCGTGTCATCGTCGCCACCGCCGAACCACATCATACGAAGAAACACATCTGCTAATAGGCCGATGGCACTCACAAGCCCGAAGACTATCATCATAACTCGAATGTCATAATTTTTAACGTGGCCAAGTTCGTGGGCCATAACCGCTTCGAGTTCACGGTCTTCCATTAGCTCCAGTATGCCCGACGTGGCGGCCACATGGGCATGGTTCGGGTCCCGGCCGGTGGCAAATGCATTTGGCGCCGGGTCGTCAACGATATAGACTTTTGGCATTGGCATGCCCTCTGTAATCGCCAAGTTTTCTACTATGCGGTAAAGCCGCGGGTTGTCGGCCTTTTTTATCTGCTTGGCACCGTTTAGTGCCAACGCCATTTTTGCTGCAATAAAATATTGAATTAACGCATAGATACAGGCACCGGCCAACGTTCCCCAAAAGATGCCGATACAGCCATAGTAGAGTGAGAACAAGTAGCCAATCACCGCAATTATCACGATGAACAACACCATAATCAAAACGGTGTTTCGCTTGTTGGCAGCGATGGCATTATACATTGGTACGTACTACTTTCTAGAACTTAACTTCGACGGGCTTTTCGATACTGGCCATGTCATCGACTTCAAAGAATTCTTTGTTTGTGAAGCGGAACATAGCAGCTACGACGTTTGATGGGAACTGTTGGATCTTGGTGTTGATGTCACGTACACCACCGTTATAAAAGCGACGGGCGGCCTGAATCTTGTCCTCCGTGTCGACCAATTCGGCCTGAAGCTGTTGGAAGTTTTCGGTAGCTCGGAGCTGCGGGTATGCCTCGGCTACTGCGAATAGGCTTTTTAACGCCTGCTCGAACATGTTTTCAGCTTTGGCTGTTTCAGCGGGACCTTTATTTGTAGCATCGAGAACATTTGAACGGGCTTCCGTTACGTCTTGGAAGACTTTCTTTTCATGGGCAGCATAGCCCTTAACTGCTTCGACAAGATTAGGAATTAAATCAGCGCGACGCTTCAACTGTACGGTTATGTCACTCCACGCTTCTTGTACACGAACATTGAGTTTTACCAAACCGTTGTATGTTGCCCACACAAAGATGGCGAGTACGACAACAACCGCAAGGATTATCCAAACTGTTATCACTTTACACCTGCTTTCTAACTGTTAATTACTGGTTATAGTATACCGTTTTTCATACAAAAAATCGACACCAAGGGTCGATTTTAGTTACGTTGGTGCGCAAGGCGGGACTTGGCAAAGAAGCGTAGCGATAGCCGCACACATTTGTAAAGCAAAAGGCGGGTTTAAGTCCCGCCAAAAATGTTTGCTGTATTTGGTGCGCAAGGCGGGACTTGAACCCGCACGGCCGTGAAGCCAAGGGATTTTAAGTCCCTCGTGTCTACCAATTCCACCACTCGCGCGTAGCTTATCTGTGCGAAGCACACAAGTTTTACAAACAGCAAGCTTGGTTTGTAAAACTTTAAGGAGGAATGATGAAGGCCTCATGAGTGGACAAAAAGTTACGTCTTTGTCCACCCGGAGGCCGGAGTCAATTCCGACGTGGAGGCACGTACGGGAGTTGCACCCGTCTAAACGGTTTTGCAGACCGCTGCGTAACTGCTCCGCCAACGCGCCATTCCTCGATTGATTATAGCAAATAAGCCGAATTCTTCGGTGCTACAATAATCTTTATGCCAACTATAGGACTATACCCCGGGACGTTTGATTCTATTCACAGCGGCCATATTGCATTTGCTAAAACCGCGCAGTCCCAGTTTAATCTCGACGCTGTTTACTTCTTGCCCGAAGAAACTCCTCGCTATAAGCAGCATGTCACCCCTGTAGATAAACGTATTCGTGCCATTTCGGAGGCGCTATCTTCCTCTACTGCCCTCTCCGTACTGAAGTTGGACTCAACGACGTTTACGATTAGTGGTACGCTACCCGAAATCGAACGTCGGTTCCCAGGGCATCGGTTCGCCCTGCTCGTCGGTTCGGATGTGGCTCTGGGCATTGTGCAGTGGGAAAATTTAGAACGGATGCTCCCCAGCTACCATCTCATTGTCGGTTTACGCGGTGAAACAGCTGAACCGGAGATTCATGAAGCATTGGGGGCTATGAATGCCGGTATTAGAAAGAGCCTAAAAATCTCCTTTATTAAGACCGTTCATGCACATGTTTCATCATCTTCAATAAAACATTAGAAATTTTGGCCGCTACCTGCCTTCCAAATAAAATAACCAGCCTTTCGGTTGGTTATTTTATTTGGTGCGGCGAAGAGGACTTGAACCTCCACGAGCATAATGCTCACCAGCCCCTCAAGCTGACGCGTCTACCAATTCCGCCACCGCCGCATAAATATAAAATGTGCTATGTATTTGGACTTTCGTCTTTGCCTAATAATAGACACGGCGTCTACACATCATTCGGTCGTGTTTCACACGAACCCGCCACCGCCGCATAGGGTCTTATTATAGTTTGATTTACGGTGTCTTGTAAACCGGTACTTGTTCGGCTGCCCAGTAAATTACGTCTGCATAACGGTCTGTCTCGGCAGGCGTACCACCAACCCGTATGTCGGGCATCACGCTGGGACGGTATGCATATTGCATTACAACCTGGTAAAGCCCGATTGCGGGCGCGTCTTTTAGCCACTGTTCGGCAAATACTTTGTACTTTTCGTTTCTAAGCGCCGGCTCGCTGCGAGATCGGGCGCTGGCGAGGGCATCGTCACTGATGTCATTACGATAATTGGCAAAGTTGTACCCTAGCTGCGAAGCTTGTGATGAGTGCCAATACGCATACACGTCCGGATCGACTCCAATTACTAATTCATACAACAGAACGTCGAAGTCCCTACGCTGAAGCGTGTTTTGTACGAAGTCTTGCGTCACGGACGGGTCTTTAATTACCGTTCGTACTTCAATTCCTAGGCTGCGCCATTGCCCGGCTAATTCTTCGAGTGCGTTTTCGTAGTCAGAGTCTTTAACGGTTGCGACACTGAGGAGTAGCGGTACGCCTTTTTTCTGCCGAATCGCCTGGCCTTTTGGTATTTTCCAGCCTGCCTCGTCAAGCAATTTCTTGGCCTGAGCTACATTGTATTTCGGAATTTTGGGTACGTCTGCACCAGATATTTGGCCATTAATAAATGGTAAGTGAAGTTCCGGAACCGGCATATTGAGTGACCGTCGTACATCGGTTGTACTCGTCCCCACTTGGAGCGCTTTGCGGACTTTGCTGTCTGCGAGAATTTGGCTTTTGGCATTGAATATTGCGTAGACACCGCTATTTATAGGGTACTGCTTCACTACAAATGAATCGGGTAACGCTTCTGCATTCGCTATCCCGGCAGCGGCATTTACTTCACCTGTTTGGAGTGCACGCGTCATATCATCCTGTTCGTTATACGCATGAAGCTCAAATCGCGTAAGCTTTGGAGTGCCGCGGTAATAGTTTTCAGATGCCGATAGGTTGGCAATTTTATGCTGGCGGTCGGGTGCAATTTGAAGCAGACGGAGCGTAAACGGTCCGCTGCCAACTGGTGATACACTGAACGCGTTTGAACGAATGGCGCCGGCGGGCACAGTTTCAAGGACATGTTTAGGCAGAACAGAAAAAGTCAGAGCATGCGGAAAGGAAGCGTAGGGAGCCGGAAGCGTAAATACCACCGTACGTGTATCGATAGCATCGGCGCTCACATCTACCCAGTTGTTATACATCACCGACCGGACTTCTGGTGATTTCATAAGATCAACGGTAAACACAACATCGTCGGCAGTTAGTTTCACGTCATCACTCCAGGATACGTCATCGCGGATTGTTACTGTATATTTTTTACCGTCCGGGCTGACGGTCATAGATGTGGCTGCATCGTCAGCTAAGTTACCGGTATCGTCATAACGGTAAAGTGATGAGAATAAGAGCTTACTCGCCGATTGTTCAGCCGGAGTTGTGGCATAGAGTGGGTTAAGAGTACTGATGGGGCCAAGGACGGCTTCGGCAAACGTCCCGCCTTCTTTCCACGCCGTTGCTCGATACGCCTGCTGGTACCAATACATCTGGAGCGCAACCGCACCGATTAGAACAACTATAAGTAGCAGCCAAAGCGTAATATGCTGGCGTGCGCTGCGCAGCGAGTCAAGTTTGCTTAGTACAAACTTGTGCGCATGCCGAGCTGTAGTTGTCTCAGCCCGTCGAGCACGGCGAGAGAATTTTTTACTATCAAAGCCAAGCCGTTGAAAGCGCTTCCAACCTTTTTCGTCGGCCACCCTTCGTCACCTACCCGTTTACGCCAGGTAGTAATAGCCCGGCCAAAATAGACAAGGTAAAGACGACAGCCAATATGATTGTCGCTTCAAATAGGTTCTTGTCGAGTCCTCGCCGTGTAGTATATAGCTCGCCCGAGCTACCAAAACCGGCCCCTAGGCTGGCTCCGCGTTGCTGCAGCAGGATACAGACAATCATTAATACGCCTGAACCTAAGGTGACAAATTGTAGAATTGATCCAAGTTCCATTATGATTCCTTCCGGATTGATTCGTATCTGATTTCTAATGCACTACTTACAATATAGTTTATCAAACTCAGGATAATTCCGGTAATGACCGAATGCCAAAATGTCATCTGTAAACCAGGCGTCAGGGCAAGTGAAATATAGACCATCAAACCGTTGACGATGAATGTGAATAGCCCTAGCGTCAGCAATATTGCCGGTAAAGACACCACTATAACAAGTGGGCGCAGGATACTGTTGATAATCGAAAAGATAAGCCCTGCAACCAAAAATACACCGGCACCAGCATCAATTGCGCCCACTTCATACCCTGTGCCGAACAGACGGACAGCAATCCAAAGGCCAAAAGAATTCAAAAGCCAGCGGATGAGAAATACGATTAATTGTCGTCTCATAGATTACTTTCAGTATACATGTCGCTCTATAGTCCTGTCGATAACTTGGCACTTAGGTTTTGAGGGCCGGAGGAAGTTATCAAAATATCATCTTCGATACGGACACCAATGGATTCTTCAGGAATATAAATTCCCGGCTCTACCGTTAGAACCATATTCTCTTCAAAATGTTTTGGTCCTCCAAGACTATCGTGAACATCAATACCGAGACCATGACTGATTGCGTGGGGGAAGTAACGGCGTAAGCTTGTTTCGTCCTTATATAGCCCGAGTTCCCGCAAGGCATCCTTCATAATCTCATCAACCGAAGCTTGATACGATTCGATCGATACATGTGGTGCAAGAAGGTTAATTACCCGTTTATGAGCAGTCTCTACCGCGCTATGCACCTCACGTTGGCGCTTCGTAGCATCACCACGAGCATATGTCCGGGTAATATCCGCCGCGTAGCCACCATATGTAGCACCAACGTCCATCAGCACGAATTGCCTCGAAGACAGCTTAGCCTGATTGTGGTTGTAATGGAGCGTACAAGCGTGTAATCCGCTTGCGACGATAGGATCGTAAGCGTGTCCAGACGAGCCGGTCGACCGAAAGGCATAACTAAAATCTGCTTCTATTTCATATTCATATGCATATTCGTTTATTTTTTCGCGAACCTGACGAAAGGCTCCGACGGTCAGATTGACTGCCTTGCGTATAGCTGCAGTCTCCACCGGCTGCTTGATGGCGCGCATTTTAGCAAGCTCAAGTCGACAATCTTGCACACGTTCGAATATACGTTCAAGCATTTGATGATTTTTTGTAATCGACGGGTTGAGTGCAAAATTAAACTGGTCGGCATGCGCAGACTGGCCTACAGTATAGGCAACACTGTGGCGCTTGGCGAGTGAATGAAGTAACTGTAGACCTTCATCAGCCGAAACAACACTGTTAACCCCACTAATTTGCTTCGCTTTATTTGGATCGAGTGAGCCATCAAATGTTCGGTGGACTTCGCTTATCTCTGGCATGACTAGCCAACTTCTTTGCTGCATACCATCAATTATTAGCAACCAGTCAGGTTCTTCAACTCCAGATAAGTACCAAAAGTTCGACTCCTGCTGGAATAAGTGAGCTGCGTCATTCGTTCGCTGCATTCGGCTGTAGGCTGAAAGAACAATCAGACCACCGTTTAATACAGCTGCTATATTACTGCGATTAGCGATATGGAATGCGGTGTCCATCTATTTATTCTAGCATCAGACACATGACGAGATTGTGGCAAAGCCTGGCTGGTCAATACGTATAAACGCTAGCTATAGCAATCCGCACCGTAGAAGGTCACTACCTCGTTGGTAGGATCTGAATACTCGTCTGAGGTATTGATATACTCCACTGTAATATCATACGAGCCGCCCCCACCGCCTGGGCCAAGATCGTACACAAATGTCCCTTCACTGGATAAGTCATTCGGTACGATTGCATCAATTTCATCTTGGGCACCAGGATTTATAACCACATGGAATGATGGGATCGCAGACGATGCAAGGCTAGGCCAACCAATATTGTAGCCACCGCTCTCCTGGGCACAGCCCCATATTGAGGTTGGTCCGGCGTATGATCCGCCGCCGCCTCCTCCGCCGCCAGCAGCACAGGTACCTTGTAGCGGTGTCTGGCCTGATGCAGAATTGACATAGTACTGCACGGATGAAATCCGTGTACTTTGCGCCTGTATGCAATATGTAGTCGCGTTGCCGCTGAAATAAGTAACCGATACACCAGAACCTGGTTTAAAGCTGCTAGGAATAGAGGTTGGGTAGCCACTACCAAAATTCTTCGCACTTTCCATTGCAGACGCTGCCTGCCTTAGATCAGATTGAACTTCCTTTTGCGCAGCACTGGCACTCCAACTCCTCCATGCAAAGGTTGACACCGCGGCAATAATCCCAACAACAGTGATTACTACTATCAGTTCGATAATTGTAAACGCCGGGTGGAACTTGTATTTCATGGTATCCTACTGGTAATTGGTTTGGTACCGTCAGTATACCATGAGCATTATGGACGTTCCAGATACCGTATGATGGTTTGGGCTTTTTGCGTACCGACTACTTTGGCAATGTCTGCAGCGTTGGCTGATTGAAGCGTTCTCATACTTCCAAATACTTTTATGAGCTTCTTTCGGGTTGCCGGTCCCACCCCTGGGATTTCTTCAAGAGTATTAGCAGTTTGCTTTTTTCGTTTTAAGACCGTGTGGTAGCTAACGGCAAATCGGTGAGACTCATCACGGATTCTTTGCAGTAACTTCACCACATGTGAGCTATGCGGCAAGTTAATAAGCGTGAAATCTTCCGTTACAGTGGTGTAGCCGTCGAGAGCTTCGAGTTTCGACTTATTAAGAATGACGTTCGATTTACTATGATGGATAACAATCTGCTCTTCACGCTTGGCGAGGCCAATAAATGGCATCGCTTGTTCGCGCCCGTCACGCGCCTTAATGGCGGCCTCTAGCTGGCCTTTTCCGCCATCTATTACGACGAGGTTTGGTGTTCCCCAGGCAGACAAATTTTTCGGACTAAAGCGCCGTGTAATCGTTTCGTTCATATTGTAGAAGTCGTTATTATGTTCAATCTTTGTTTTGAACTTACGGTATTGTGCCCGGTCACTTGCGCCATTTGTAAACACGACCATACTGGCAACGACATTCGTCCCGCCCATATGCGAAATGTCATAGCCTTCGATTCGTTTCGGTATTACCTTTAGTCCCAAGAGCTCTACGAGGTCATTAAGCGCCTTGTCTTTTGAAATATCGAGGAACTCGCTATCACCAAACATCACTCGCCGCTGCAGTTCACGCATTGCATTCAGCTTGTTGCGGTAGGTAACAGCCTTTTCAAAGTCTTGCTCTTTTGCCGCTTGCTTCATTGTAGTTTCAAGTTCTTTCATAAGAGCGACCCGGTTGCCTTTTATGTAACTAACGAGCTTCCGGAGATTCTGCTTATAGGTTTCTGGCCCCTCTTCGAATTTCGGGCTAAGACCGAGGTCCTGCTCTAGTTTTGACATCCGTTTTTCAGGCGGCTTAGTTAAGTAAGGATACACCCTACGCAAATGCCGTAGAGCAGTTTTGACTGGCAAACCGTTATAGAACGGACCGTAGTAGTCGGCGCCGTCATCGCTTGGATTACGCGTAAAGCAAACGTACGGCCATTCGTTTTTCATATCAATTCTAATAAATAATTGGCTTTTGTCGTCCCGAAGCAAAATGTTATAGCGCGGCATATAGCGCTTGACCATCTCGCTTTCTAGGAACAGTGCGTCAATCTCACTCTCAGTCTCTACCCAGTCTGTGTCATGAATTTCGTTAACCAATGCCAACGTCTTCACATCAAAATTCCGCGAACTTTGAAAGTACTGTCGTACACGATTTTTAAGCACGGCCGCTTTGCCGACATAAATAATCTCTCCGGATTTCGACTTGTGGAAGTAAACTCCGGGTGAACGTGGCAGATCTTTTAGTTTGGCTTCGAGGATTTTATTCACTACCTAATTATACCTTCGGTAGCCCATGCTCGCTAGCAACCATAAAAAACCTACTTAGCGGCTTCGAGTGCTGCAATGTCGACTTTTTTCATTTGCATGAATGCGGCGAACTGTTTACTATTCAGCTCTGCCATCCGCTGCTCCGGCGTAATTTGCCAGCTTAGGCCATATTTGTCTTTGCACCAACCGCATTGTTCACTTTCTGGGACATGCGACAGTTTTTCCCAGAAATAGTCGATTTCCGCCTGATCCGCACAGTCAACCATTAGTGAGATGGCTTCATTGAATTTAAAGATTGGACCACCGTTGAGTGCCATAAACTTTTGTCCAGCCAGTTCGAATTCGACCGTCAAGACTTTGCCCGCAAAATCTTTTTGAAAATCTGCTAGCCCCTCCTCGGGGTAGTGAGTTATTCTCGTGACTTTGCTATCGCCGCCAAATACCTCGCAGTAAAAGTTCGCGGCTTCCTCTGCCTGGGTGCCAAACCATAGGCATGGAGTTATTTTTTGTACGGTTGCCATATGTTCTCCTTACTTTCTTAATTGTTCCGCCCTGTATTGGGCAATGCGTTTGACTAGATCGAGCGGCAGTGGCTGATCAAGCGGAAATTGTACCGAACCTTTGCCGCGCTTATATTTACTGAGCTCGGGTTCAAACTCGGCATGACCATCAGGTGTCGCATAAAAGCCAATGTGGTGCTTACCGGCACCGAAATGCACCATGTTCTTGCCGTTTATTCGGAACGTTGGCAAGCCGTAGCTGATTGCCTCGGTAGCTTCGGGTACGGCTTCGTGTATTGCCGTGCGCATCTGTTTGAGCAAATCTTGGATTGGCTCGTCATACGTTGCTATGCATTCGTCAATACTTGTTGGAGTATTCACGATTTATCCTTTCCGTCAGCCGCTTTGTTTGGCTTATTTTGGAGCGACATTAACCCGCCACTCCTTCTTGGACGGCTTTCGGTAGCGTTGGTGGATTGCCGCCCCCATCCTTACTCACGCTATCAAGATACTTTGCAGACAGTTCACGGTACTGACGACTGGCCAGCGCTAACAGGGTTGCGGCGAGCCCAATAATTGCCGTCAGGATGAACAGTAGAGCAATGCCTCGGTTAATACCAGTGCCAAACCAGCTACCTATCAGGCTGACGCCGGCTCCCGTCGTCATATATGGGATAAAGATAAACTGAGCAACCGGACTAATGGCAAAGGCCGTTAGGGGACTAGCTGCCTGCTCCATGCTCTGCGCAAAGCCGAATACCCGGCCCTGCCGTTCGAATGGCACTACCCGCTGCAAGATAGTTTGTTCGGCAGCCTCTGCGTATGGAATGATGTACATGTAGACCAGCATACCGATAGCAAGCATAGGGATACTCGCCTGCAGTGGGAATAGTATCGTAATACTCCACATAATCACGTTAACAAGTAGCAATGTCTTTAGAGGATTTTTGCCAAGCCCGGTCTTGGCAATTATTAGCCCGCCGAAGATAAAGCCGGTTGACAGGACCGCCCACAGGAATCCCCACGCCTGGACAGTCATAAGCTCCAACCCGTAGGCGTCCATGAGCGCCATGAACACACCACCCAGAAAGTTATTAAACGTCGAGAACAAGATGAGAGCCCACAATCCCGGTACTTTGCGCACCAGTCTGAACGTTCCTTTTAAGTCGACTTTTCTGTCCGGCGGTTCTTGGCCTTCAATGTGAACAACACCTTTTTCTGGGACCTTCACGAACCATAAGTGAACAATGCTGAGCGCAAGGATGGCGACAGCAAGAACAAGTGTGCTCAGCATGCCGTTCCAAGCAACTAACAAACCACTGAGCGCGCTGGTAACAAGAAAGCTGACGCCGCTGGCACTTCCGACTAGTCCATTAGCTTTGTCGCGGCGGTCTTCTGGTATTAGTATCGTAACAAGTGTAGGCATAGCGATAGTACGAATGTTACCGATGATTACGCCAGCCATAAGTAGGGTTACAAATGTCCACAGGGTGACACTTGTCGGATCGCTAAAAACAGTTTTGTCGACAGACAGGTATACCGCGAGTGCGGCAGCGTATGTCGTTAAGCTGGCAGCACTCGACAGCTGCATGACTGTCTTTTTCTTGTGATGGTCGACAAGGCTTCCAAACCAGATTCCGCTGGCTGCCGTGAAGACAAGAAAGATGCCGGCAATGATACCGGTCGCAAAGACCGATTTAGTACTCAGGTAGGTATAGAACGTGATCGCAAACCATACCGTAAAGTTCATGACCGACACAAACAGCGTATTCAACAAAAGCTGCAGAAATGTCCGGGTATTGTCGGCATGAAAATCGAGCTCAGGCGTTTTAGCTGCCTTGGACATACTCTTCCAACCTGTCCCAAGTTTCGCTTAATCCTTCGACCATGCCCATGTTAACGAGTTGGTCATAGGCTTCCCGGCTTTCGCATGTCGTTGTTCCGGTCACTCGGGTTTTACCGTCGACCGTTTCAAAATTCATGGTCGTCTCGGTCTTTGGCATTGACTCGTTTATTGCACCTGTCTCGTCCGAGAAGTAGTCGATATAAGTAAATCCGTTCGGCTGGTCGATGGTATTGTACTGCATGATGCCCCACGATGTCTGACCGAACCATTCACCCTGATTCTCATCGACACATTTCATACCATAGTGCCAGCGTCCTCCCGGTTCAAAATTGAATTCTTTGGTTTCAGTTTGCCAGCCGCGTGGGCCCCACCATTTTGCTAGCGCATCGGCATTCGAGAATGCATTAAATACCCGCTCTTGAGTAGCATCAAACGTTCGTTCAAATACCAGTTGGTTAGTCTCCGGTTTTTTAGTAACGATTGTTTTGTCCATTATCCCTCCTTCAAGTAATTATCCAGTGCGTCTAGCCGTTCGCCCCACAGCTCTTCGTACTGCTTTATATATGCGGCAGCTTCACGCATACCTTCGGGTTTGGTAGTCACGTAGTTGTACCTCCCCTCCTTACGCTTACGAATCAAGCCAGCCTCTAAAAGTACCTTCAAGTGCTTCGAAATAGCGGCCAGACTAATATCATAATCAAGTGCGATTTGATTAACGGTAAGCTCAACGTCACTGACGCGCTCCAAGATGTCACGGCGAATTGGATCAGCCAAAGCCGCGAAAATATTATCGATACGCATTGCATATTCAACCATATGGTTAAATGTTACTCCAGCATTTTACGTTTGTCAACTTTTTTGCTGTTTTAATTTTCAAGAACGGCCAAAATATTGCCGGCTGGATCTTCAAACCATGCAATGTCAGGCCCCATCCCGGCGGACTTTCCACGAAGTACTCCTCGCTCGTCTTGCTTTGCCGGAAGGTTGTCATACCGCTGCATTGTTATGCCTTGTTCGAGCATAGAGTCTATGGCTGCATTAATGTCATTAACTGGAAAATTAAGAGTCGTGTACGTAGCTGGCTGATGGTCTTCTTTTTCATAGATAAATACGCTGTGGCCGTTCGGAAATTGCAGCTCCAGCCCCATTCCACTGTCATCGACCTGGATGCCCAATAAGTCAGCATAAAACACCTTCGCCTCTTCTAGGTCATCCACCGAAAAACCGCTAAATGCATTCGCTTGTTTGAACATTACGCACCTCCCCTCCCCTTTACTATGCGCTTTTTGTATTCACTTGCCAACATGTAGCTTTGCGTATCTTTGACCAAATCGACGAATAATATACCGTTCAAGTGGTCGGTTTCGTGCTGAAAAACATGGGCCACAATTCCTGAGAGCTCTTCATCGTGGTTCTCACCTTTTTCATCAATCCAATTAGCTTGAATTTTTGTGTAACGCGGAACCTTAGCGAATAGAGTATTTTTACCGATTCCCGAACTTAAGCAGCCCTCCCAACGTGCGCTTTTACGGCCAACGCCTTCGTAATTTGGGTTTATTATGACCATAGAAACCGTTGGCGCCCTTGGCCGAGTCTCAGACGGTTTAATATCAATGATGGCAAGCGCTAGGTTTTCACCAACTTGCGGAGCAGCAATACCGACACCGTATTTCTTCGTTTGGTTGGTTAATCGTATTGATTTTATGAGTTGCTTGACATTGATAGATGCTACATCTGCTTTTGAAAGCCTTTTAGCAGTTTGACGTAGTATCGGATTGCCGAAATTAGTCAGTTTCAGAAGGCTAGGCTGCAACTGCTGCGCGCTCACGGCAAGCCTCGGTATGGAAAAGTAAATCTGGATTCATTTTGCAGTTCTCACATATCAATACCAAATCGTTGCAGTTGGCGAAGGCACAATTTTCGAAATTACTGGTTTTGCCGCCGCAATGCGTACATTCACCTATTGTTTTAGCTTTATCACTAAATGCGATTGTCATGCGGTCGTCAAAGACACGCAGGTGGCCTTCCCATAGACCGTCATCGGCATACGCGTCTCCATATTTCACAATTCCGCCATCAATTTGGTAAACATCTTTGAATCCGCGCTTTTTCATCATGGCTGAGATAACTTCGCAGCGAATACCGCCCGTGCAGTAGGTAATCACTTTTTTGTCTTTAATGTCGTCGTATTTGTCACTTTCGAGTTCGGCTATAAAATCACGGCTCGTGTTCGTATTTGGCACTACAGCATTCTTAAACTTTCCGATTTTTGCTTCGTGTGCATTACGGCCGTCAAAGAACACAACGTCATCTCCGTACTTTTCGACAAGCTCGTGGATTTGGTTTGGTTTTAAATGTTGTCCGCCTCCGACTACACCATTTTCATCAACTTCGAATTCATTTTCGCTGTTCTGAAATCCGACCAGTTCGCGCCGGACCTTCACGCTCATACGCGGGAAGTCTTCGCGCGCTCCGTCGCTCCATTTAAATACAATATCTTTAAATGCCGGGAATTGTTTTGTGGCTTTTACATACGCTTTCAAATCATCTATATCTCCGCCGACCGTACCGTTCAAACCCTGATGACTCACTAGAATACGTCCGCGTAAATTCAGGCCGTCACATAAAGTTTTTTGCCATAACATAACCGCGCGCGGATCACTGAGCGATGTAAATTTGTAATATAGCAGTATCTTTTGCATCTCTGTTAATTATACCGTATACTATAAAAACTACGAATCACCTTCAGATTCCGCTATTGCAATAATGTTCGGACACCCGCGCGAACCGCTTACTACCAACATCAGGATTAATACAAAAGAGAGAAGTTCGATGACAAAACAAGTGCCCCGAAGAGGGCTGATCCGTCGCATTATGCGAACGTATAACCAAGAGATTATCCGGGAATGGCGATTATCGCTTCCGGTTGCTTTGTGTGTCGTTATTGGGACGATCCTTATTTTCTATGTTCCGCCACTCATCATTGCCAGCATTATCGCTTCCACCGAGCCGGTGACACTCGACAACGGGTGGCACTATGCGTTATGGTTCGGTATCTCATGGCTTATCGGTGAATTGCTCTGGCGTTTGGCATTCTTTTTTATGGCACGGTTCGAAGCCAAAGTTATATATCGGTTGTATTCGGAAACTCTTGAAGCGTTGTTTGAGAAGGATCTGAAGTTTTTCAATGACCGATTCGCAGGCAGCATAACAAAGAATGCCCTGGCCTATGGCCGTAGGTTTGAGACCTACTTCGATACGATAACCTTCGGAGTCGTATCACAGGTAGGGCCTGCAGTATTCGGATTCGTCATCCTAGCGTGGATTTCACCTGTACTAGCGATTACTCTCTTCGGCATCATCGTTGGCGTCATTCTACTGGTGCGGCCACTCATTATCCGACGCAGCAAGCTGGTGAAACACCGAGAGGAACTGCACGCCAAATTATCGGGCCACGTGTCGGACGTAGTTGGAAACATTGCTGCTGTCAAAGCCCACGGCGCCGAAGCACGTGAGCTTGCGCTACACAGAGCACATGCTCGGGACTTTACTAAAGCCGCCCTTGATTCTTGGCATTACCACAACACGCGCATTGACGCACTGATATCACCGTTTTATGTGATCGCTAATGTACTCGCTCTAGTCGTAATCATGGCAAGCGGGATAGACAATACGACAAAAGCAAGCCTGTTCATCGCATTCAATTACTTTATGAACATATCGCGTTTTATGTGGGAATTTAACGGTATTTACCGAAGGCTTGAAGACGCGCTGACCGATGCTGCGCTATTCATAACCTATAAAGATACTGAGTCGGCAATTCAGGATGACCCTAATGCAATTGGTATCCATGTCTCAAACGGGACGATACGTTTTAGCGATGTATCATTCTCACATATATCTGATGAATCTGAGGGATTATTCAAACACTTCAATTTAGAGATTCCGGCTGGACAACGCGTCGGATTAGTTGGGCATTCTGGTGCCGGAAAGAGCACGCTCGTCAGTTTGTTGCTCCGTTTCAAAGAAGCAGACAGCGGTTCCATAACCATAGATGATCAGCCAATAAACCAAGTTACCCAGCAGAGCCTTCATGAAACAATTGCCTATGTGCCCCAGGAACCAGTGCTATTTCATCGAAGCCTGCATGACAATATCGCATATGGTAAGGCGAGCGCATCCAAGGATGATGTTACCGATGCGGCGAAGCAGGCACATGCACTTGAGTTCATTGATCTTCTTCCGAAAGGTATGGACACATTGGTGGGTGAGCGAGGCGTGAAGCTATCGGGAGGTCAGCGGCAGCGGATTGCTATCGCCCGAGCGATGCTAAAGGATGCCCCGATACTTGTGCTTGATGAGGCAACAAGCGCGCTAGATTCAGAAAGCGAAAAGCTGATTCAGGATAGTCTTGGTGAACTGATGAAGGGCCGAACCAGCATAGTCATTGCCCACCGGCTTTCAACCATAGCCAAGCTCGATAGGATCATCGTTCTCGACGACGGTAAGATTGTCGAAGACGGTACGCACAAGGAACTGCTTGCGAAGAATGGCATATATGCCAACTTGTGGAACCACCAGAGTGGTGGGTTTATAGAAGAATAAAAAATACCTCCACTATCGGGAGGTATTTTATTCTAGTGTCAGCTATTTGTTAGCATCGACGTTCGACTGCTTCGGTTCGTCTTGCAGTTTGCCGCCCGGACGAGATTCCTCAGCCTGTGATTCTTGGTCGGTGTCTTCACCGTTTTCAGATTCGACTTCACTTTCGTCGGTAGCGTCACCGGCAGCAGCTTCGTTGGCAGCTTGCAAAGCAGCCGGTTCCCAAACACTCGCAACCATCAGATCGGTAATGTGCTGCTTTTCTTCTTCCGTCTCGTCACCATGGCCACTATCGTGTTCAACGAACTCAACGCCTTCAGGCAACTTGGCATCTCCCAAAGTAACTTTTTCGCCGGCTTCCTTTAGGCCAACAATCGAGACTTCTACAGCCTCGGGCAAGTCCATAGGTAACGCTCGTACTTCGATCTTGTCGAGGTTCTGGAGTACAATAAGACCGTTCTTTTCGGCCTCAGACTCACCTTCACCGGTCAGGTGAATTGGAACTTCTGCAACAACTGGCTCGTTGGCCTTGACGGCGTGGAACGAGACGTGACGGATCGATCCTTTAACAGGGTCGCGGTCAACGTCTTTAATCATGGCAATGTTTTTCTTGGAGCCAATTGTCAGCATAACCGGCGTGTAAGTACCAGCTTGGCGGTACAGCTTGCTCATCACGCCATCGGCAACTTGGACACTAATTGGGTCAATACCCGGCCCGTAGACCACGGCCGGCACGAGTCCTTCTTTACGAAGCGCTTTCACCTTTTTGCCGTGAAGCGTACGCTCCTCTAATGTAAGAGTTAGTTTATCTCCCATCTCTCTCCCTTTCTTGTGGATACTTTTACGGAAATAGTTACCGGTTTATTATACATTAAACAGAGGTAATATGCTAGTATTAAAGCAGTGGAAGCTCTCTTAGAATTTATTACGCACTTTGGCTGGCTCGCTGTCGTGGCCGTAATCTTTGCCGAATCCGGCCTAATGGTTGGCTTTTTTCTTCCGGGTGACAGTCTGTTATTTGTCTCAGGCACCCTTGTTCAGCAGGGAATTTTCGATGTTAACATTGCACTATTCATCTTCTGTTTATTCCTGGCGGCGGTAGCGGGCAACAGTACCGGCTACATCATAGGGCGTAAAGTAGGACGCCGCCTTTTTAATCGTCCAAATAGCCGATTCTTCCGGCAAGAATACTTGCTTGAAGCCGAAGTTTTCTACGAGAAGCATGGGCCAAAAACTATCGTTCTTGCTATGTTCGTTCCTATTGTGAGGGCATTTACACCTGTCGTAGCCGGCATCGCAGACATGCCGTATCAAAAATTCGTCCTATTTAACGTCCTTGGTGCTGCTATCTGGACATCGTCATTGACGTTAATCGGTTACTTCGCAGGTGATTTGATACATCGACTCGGCATCAACATTGAAGTTGCCGTTATCGTAATCATTCTATTGTCGCTTTTGCCAGGCATCATCCACCTGTTACAAGATCCGAAGCGCCGGCAGGCCGTTAGGCATCGTATTCGCTCGGTCCGTCGAAAAAAATAACTACTTCTTCAAAAGTTGCTTCAAGTATTCACCGGTAAAGCTGTTTTTAACAGCAGCTACTTGTTCGGGCGTTCCTTCGGCGACGACCTGCCCGCCGCCTGAACCACCCTCCGGGCCCATATCGATAATATAATCGGCTGTTTTTACGACATCAAGGTTGTGCTCAATGATAATCATCGTATTGCCACCCTCAATCAGCTGCTGCAAGATACTGAGCAACCGTTTGACATCGGCTGAATGAAGTCCTGTAGTTGGTTCATCCAGGATATACAGAGTTTTCCCGGTTGATCGCCGTGATAGTTCGCTCGCCAGCTTAATTCGCTGCGCCTCACCACCACTAAAAGTCGTGGCCGGCTGTCCTAAATGTATGTAGCCAAGCCCTACGTCCACCAATGTATCGAGCTTGCGGGCGATTGTCGGAACGTTCTTGAAAAACTCTGCAGCCTGTTCGACAGTCATTTCCAAAACGTCAGCAATTGTTGAGCCTTTGTATTTGATTTCAAGCGCTTCACGGTTATAACGTTTGCCTTTACACTCGTCGCACGTTACGTAGACATCCGGAAGGAAGTGCATTTCGATCTTGATAACACCATCACCTTGGCAGTTCTCACAGCGGCCGCCCTTAACATTGAAACTAAAACGGCCAGCTTTGTAGCCGCGGACATTTGCTTCTGGCGTACTGGCAAACAACTCGCGGATTGGCGTAAAAACACCTGTATATGTAGCTGGGTTAGAACGTGGTGTCCGGCCAATTGCCGATTGGTCGATAATAATTGCTTTATCGAGGTGGTTAATGCCTTCGACGTTCTCGTGCTTACCCGGTACTGTCTGGGCGCGGTGCAGGCGTGCGCTCAGTTCCTTGGCGAGAATGTCATTGACCAACGTTGACTTGCCGCTGCCCGATACGCCACTGACAACCGTCATTACTCCAAGTGGAAATGCCACGTCGATATTCTTCAAATTATTCTCGGCAGCCCCCCGGATTATAAGCTGGCGGTCTCTCATAACTTCGCGCCGTTTTTTCGGAACCGCAATCGATTCTTTTCCGCTCAGGTAGTGGCCAGTGATACTTTTGTCATTTTTGGCGACTTCGTCCGGAGTACCATGGGCAATTATTTCCCCGCCGTGCACGCCGGCATGGGGGCCAATATCAATCAAATAGTCGCTTGAGCGGATAGTATCTTCATCGTGTTCAACGACTAGGACGGTATTGCCAAGATCGCGTAGACGCTTAAGGGTTTCAATCAGTTTGTCGTTATCACGTTGGTGTAAACCAATGCTGGGTTCGTCCAAAACATACAGAACGCCCTGAAGCCCCGATCCAATTTGCGTTGCCAGCCGGATTCGCTGGGCTTCGCCGCCAGAAAGCGTGTTGGCTGCCCTCGACAGCTCAAGGTATGTCAAACCGACATTGCTCATAAACCCAAGCCTGGCACAAATTTCTTTCATAATTTGGGCAGCGATAAATTGTTCTTGGTCGGTCAATTTGATTGAACTAAACAGTTCCAACGCTTCATCAACACCCAAGTTACAAATATCCATTATATTCAGGTCATGAACGGTTACAGCGAGAACGACTGGCTTCAAGCGGGAACCCTGGCAGGCGTGACATTTACGTTCACGCATGAAACGCTCTATGTCACGGCGCATAAAATCACTGTCGGTTTCTTTGTGACGGCGTTCAAGGTTCGGTATGACACCTTCGTAGGCCGCATCGTATGACCGACCGTCGCCAAGACTTACCCGGTACTTCTGGTTCCCTGTTCCATAGAGTACTTTTTCCAAATCTTCCGGCCTTAGGTCGCGTACCGGCACCGATATACTAAAGCCATGCGCTTTGGCTACTTCGGCTAAACGCTTCATGTACCATGCATCGCTGTTAACCCGATTGTAGGGCCGGATGGCACCTTCGGAAATCGTTAGGTTCGGATTGAATACCAAGTCAGGATCGACCTCCAGGCGTGAGCCGAGTCCGGTACATACCGGGCAGGCGCCTTGCGGGGCGTTAAAGCTGAACAAGCGTGGTTCCAACTCAGGGATATCTTCACCAGGGTGGTCGACACAGGCGTAGCGCTGGCTATAAACCTGCATCGTTTTGGCATCGACGTCATACAGCTGGACAACGCCGCTGGCAATATCAAGTGCTTGCTCCACCGACTGTGTGATTCTGGTTGAAAGCGAAGGACTCATCGCCAAGCGGTCAACCACAATTTCGATGGTATGCTTGTACTTTTTGTCGAGTTCCGGGAATTCGTCCAGCGCATACACAACTCCGTCTACCCTGGCACGAGCGAAGCCTTGGCGGCTATACTGTTCGGGGATGTGGGCAAATTCACCTTTTTTGTCACTCACTATCGGAGCGAGGACAAGCAGTTTCGCTCCCTCTGGAATTTTCATGACCTCGTCGATGATATTCTGCGACGTCCGTCGTTGGACTTCTTTTCCACAAATCGGGCAGTGCGGCACGCCAATCCGTGCAAACAGCAGACGCAAATAGTCATAAATTTCAGTCACTGTTGCGACAGTTGAGCGGGGGTTGCGGCTGGTTGATTTTTGATCGATTGATATCGCCGGGCTTAGCCCTTCAATCTGATCAACGTCCGGTTTCTCCATTAGGCCCAAAAACTGCCGGGCATAGCTCGACAAGCTTTCGACATAGCGGCGCTGGCCTTCGGCATAAATAGTGTCGAATGCCAAGCTTGACTTACCGGAACCCGAAAGGCCGGTTATAACGACAAGCTTGTCACGTGGAATCTCGACCGAGATGTTTTTGAGATTGTGCTCACGGGCACCAGCCACACGGATTACATCAGACATAACATCTCATTATAGCATTTTCTGCTTCCCTGTGCCCAGAACGTACCTCTGCTACCATGCTTATGATTGCATGTATTTGACTAAAGGCGTATATTCGTATGAAATACGACCTAACCCGGAGTACTGCTGTGCGGCGATTCATCATCCAAGCGAGCCTTATCGGCTGGCTAGCCATCTTCTCACTTACCATCGGCTTGCCCGAGAATTTGCTCATGTTCGTCCTGTTCGGAATGGTGCCTGGGACTGATATCGTTCTTGGCCCGCTGGAAATGCAGCGCTTCTGGTTTGTTGTCGTCATGCTACTTGTCGGTTACGTCAACCGGACACGTCTGCTGAATCTACTCGTTGGTCTGCGCCACGTTCACATGTCGTCGGACGGCACAACTGCTTCAGCCCAAAGCTGAAGTTCTTCAAGTACGAAGCGTTTTTCGTCATCATTGCCGACGTCGGTACTAAGCCGCTGAAGAGCTTTTAAATAAGAAGGAAGCTGCCCGGCTAACCGTTCACCCCTCCACTGTTCCCACGCGGTAGCTTCGCTTTCAGAAAGCGACATTGGGTAACTACGCGCTTTATAATGAAGTAATAACGGGCTGAGCCGTTCGTCATCGAAGTTGGGATGAAAATCAGCCAGCTGCTTAGTGTCTGCATTTCGAACCGTCTCAATACGTAGCTTGTCGGGGCCGTTAACGAAGCCGTCATATAGCTGGCCTTCGGGGTCGGTTACTGGTTTGTAGTCGCGTTTTCTTTCACTGATACTCCGCAGTCGCTCCGCAAATTCCGGGTGAGCAAGCAGAGTTTTTTTGTGAATCTCGACTGTTTGTAGCGAGAGGCCAATTTTTTTCCAACCGTCACTGCCTTCAAGCACGCCAATTGGCGCAACTGCCGGGCAGCGATTATACTGCAGAGTTTTAATCGGTAGCGCTACAAACCCGTCAGCTTTACGCTCTTCCCAACTGGCAAAAACCTTTTTAGCAAGCTCTTCTTCACTTAAATCGACAAATGGTGTTGGGTCGTAGCGCAGGTCGTATACCAGCACATTATGATTAGGTGCACTGGTCAGAGGAAACGCCACCGTCGTTTTATTGAAGTCGCTGTCATAGCGGCCACTCGTATAGACAAAAGGCTGCTTCGTATCGAGGTTCACCAGTTTTTGGACCGATTTTTTATCGCGGATATCGAACAAGTAGCCGAATAGCTTTGACTGCTTGGTCCTCAGGAGTTTCGTTATGTCTATCAATGCCAAAACGTCACTTAAAGCGTCGTGGGCCTTGGCGTGATCGAGACCATTTAGCTTCGTCAACAGCTCAAGCCGGTTCGTTGCGACGCCTTCGTCTGTCACCGGCCACTTGATTCCTTCCGGACGGAGGGCCCGTGTCATCCGTACGACATCAAGCAAATCCCAGCGCGAGCAGCCATTATTCCAGCACCATTCGTACGGGTCAAAGAAGTTGCGCCAAAACAAGTGGCGGACAAACTCATCGTCAAACCGAATGTTATTGTAACCAACCGATATGGTGTCAGGTGTGAAAATTTCTTCAGATAGTAGCTTGGCAAACTCTGCCTCGGTGTACCCATCGGCCTGAGTGGATTGTGGGGTAATACCCGTTACCATAATGGCATCCGGGCTCGGTAGGGTGTCGTCATTTAATTTAACCAGCACATTATAGGGTTCGCCGATTGGATTCAAGTCCATGTCGGTCCGCTGGCCAGCAAACTGCATTATCCGGTCTTCACGCGGATTCAACCCGCTGGTTTCGAGGTCATAAAAGAAAAAGGTTTGCGCCATCTTTACTAAGCATATCAAAAAACACCCGGCTGGGTGTCATATCGAAAGTGTTACACAAGGTAACGATAGTGCTGGTAGAACTAAGACCATGGCGGCCGCGCTTTGGATCATTGAGTATAGCTTCTTTACAGCCCTCAATAATCCTCCCAGCTCCCCTTGAGGAACTCGCGCGGCCGCCACTTTCCCCCGGCGCCCGCCAGATGGTCGGTGTGCCATGCGTTATATTTCTTGTTCGCCGCATGGGGCGCAAAGTCAGAAGCGCCGAGGCGCTACATACATCGTCTGTGCATTACGGCTTTCATCCTTTCGGATAGAAGTTGTCGTGGCTGGCGGGTCAGCTGGTGACCCGCCTGCCGCCGGCGGTGGCGAAGGCGAGGGTGCTGCAGAGCATCATGAGGAAGGTGAAGAAACGGTCGTTCATCCAATCTTCTTTCGTCATGCCGCTAGTTCTGGTGTCTAACGGTCTACTAAACATGCAGGCGAATGCATGCTCAGTAGACCGTTAGAATTACTATCGTTACCTTGTTAATGTGCCGCCAGCGAAGTCAATATGACCTCAAACCAGTGGTAGCTATGATTTTAGCACAATTATTCCTATTTGTCAATACATTTTATTATGATTTTATTGTTCGACAAGCGTAAATTCAGCTCTGCCTATACGAATTATCGAGTCACCTTCGGCGCCTGCGCGCTTTAATTCGTGAGTAATTCCCATTTTCTTCATAATGTCACGTAGACGGTTAATGTTTTCGTAGCCTTCGAAATTCGTACGGCGGGCAAACTTTTCAATTTTGTGACCCCGCACAACAAACACCGGTCGGTTCTCTTCTTCGACCCTCTTTACCGTCCAAGCCTGGGCTTTCTGGTCATCGCTGAGCGTAATTCGGTGGATCCCGTCATCTTCGGAATCGGTTTCTTCGGTGGCCTTGGCACGCGCTGTTTCTACCTGCATTTTGAGCTCGCGCAGTACTTCATTCAGGCCTTTATGGGCGGTTGATGAGATAGCAAAGATACGCTCATGGCCAGCTACCTTTTTGATTTCGTCAACTTGCATACCAATCATCTCGTCATCAAGCCCTTCGGTCTTTGTGAGAGCCACCACTTCTGGTCGGCCGGTTAGTTCGTTACTATAGGCGGCCAGTTCATCCCGAATCGTTTTATAATCAGCCGCGATATCATTCGAATACGCGTCAACAAGGTGTAATAGCACCGAAGTCCGTTCCACGTGACGGAGAAACGCGTCGCCTAGACCTTTCCCTTCGCTGGCACCTTCAATCAGTCCGGGAATGTCAGCTATCAGCAAGTTGAACTTATCAATTGTCGCCACTCCAAGGTTGGGACTTAGCGTCGTAAAGGCATAATCAGCAATTTCGGGTCGGGCGTTGCTAACCACACTGAGAAACGTTGATTTACCGGCGTTGGGGAATCCAACCAGTCCGACGTCGGCAAGAAGCTTCAGCTCGAGCTCGGCCTCAAACGTTTCACCCGGCTCACCCAATTCTGCAATCTTTGGAGCCTGTCGGGTGCTTGATTTAAAATGGGCATTCCCGAAGCCGCCGTCACCCCCGTGAGCAATAACTACTTCTTCATCATCACCTACCAGGTCGGCAATAATATCATTTCCCCGTTTTACCACCGTCCCCATGGGTACCTTCACAATCAGTGGCTCACCGCTCCTACCACGCTTATTCTGCTTGGCACCGTTTTTTCCTGGTGCGGCTTTTAGCTCTGGCTTATACCTAAAATCGAGCAGTGTATTTAGGTTTTTGGTTGCGTGAAAAATAACGTCGCCGCCCCGGCCACCGTCACCGCCGTCCGGGCCGCCCTTGTCGACATAAATTTCATGCCGAAAACTAACGGCACCGTCGCCGCCTTTTCCAGCCTGAATAAATACTTTCGCGGTATCAACAAACATATCAAAGCATAATTATATCATAATCACCCCTGTTTTTACAGAGGTGATTAAATAGGTGGAGGAAATAACATGGGAGGGGTAAGCTCCTCCCTGGTAATTATCTAATGAATATATAGGTAGTTTCGTGCCTGGCCGGCTGAGATGGTTCGCTCGTTAACGATGTTGAATCCACCGTATGCGTAGTTGTTCATTTCAGTCACGCTAATGTCACCGTTTGGTTTGACGCGCTCAACGACCGCGACGTGGCCAAAGTAGCCTGCTTGGTCAACCAAGACGGCCCCGGCTTTCGGTACGTTATTAACGGCGTAGCCGGATGAGCGGGCAGCTGACGCCCATGTGTTGGCGTTGCCCCAGAAGCTTCCAACCGGACGGCCGAGCTGCTGGCGGCGCTCGTATGCGTACCAGGTACAGTTACCAGGTGCATACTTGTTACCAGCCGAGATGCCGATAAATCCATTGCTTACAACAGATCCGCCGAGATTGCTCGTGAATGAATTGGAGCTCGTCACAGCAGGAGGAGCTGGCGCCGGCTTTTCACCTTCCGGTATGATAATACGTCGTCCAGCCTTCAGGCCCGATAGCTCAAGGTCGTTAAACAGCGTAATTCGGTCGGTGCTTGAACTGTACCTGCTGGCAATATCTTCGACAGTTTCACCGCTTTTGACAGTGTAGAGAACACCGCTCGTTGGCAAAATAGTAAGTTTTCGGCCGACTTCAAGGGCATCGGTATCACCAAGGTTATTGGCCCAGCGGATAGTGTCTGCCGTAATGTTAAAGCGGGCTGCCAATTCCGGTACGGTCTCGCCCTTCTTTACGACATAGGTAATAATGCTGCGATTCGAGCTGGTAGGCTTAACGATTTGCGGCTTTGTAATCGCCGAGGTGTCAGTTTGGGCCAATTCGCTCTTGGCAGACAAAGACACCGACATATTAGCGACGTTAGAGGCAATTGGCAGGTTGGCACGCTCAGCCAGGCCGGCAGCAACGCTTGTCGCCAGGACTTGGTCCACCGAAGGAGCGGTGTCATCAGAATATACGACAGAAGGCGCAGATGCCGTCTGGTCAGTATTGGCTACCTGGCTGCTAGCTTGGCGAGGTGACTCGTATCCAATAGCAACGATAGCGATGAGTAGCAGGAAGGCCCCGACATATGCAACGATTTTACTCGCGCTAACACCTGAGTGTTTTTTCGGGGTTACAATGTGTTTTTTTAACACCTGGTGACGTAAGTCGGTGGTGGAAGATGCAAGAGCAACGCTCTCGGCAACTTGATTACGAATTATCGTTCTCCTGCCACTTGTATTACTACAAGGGCTCTACCTTACTTGTCTTTCTTCTCGCAGTAGAACAGGACACATATGTCGACCTAACTATTAATAGTAAAATTGTTCTAATTCAGTGTCCGTAGCGACGATTCAGGTAGGCTCATCTACTGGGTTACGGCATTCCATCTCGCAGTTGGATCCACCGGGGCGGGTCCTGGTCATGCCGTTAGTCCGTAAATGTGCTGTAACCATAGTAACAATGCTTGCCAACAATGTCAATACATTTTGTACTATCCAATTTTACTCTTGTCAACTAGAGTATTTGGCACTTTTTTTGACAGTGTTTTTGAATGTTGGCTTCGTGCTCCGCCTCTGTACGTCCAAAGTAGGTTTTGTCGTCATCACCGCTTAAGAAATAAAGGTAGTCCCCTTTGGCCGGATTAGCCACGGCAAGCAGGGCGGCCGCCCCTGGCGATGAGATTGGCCCGGGTGGCAAACCGGGATACCGGCGCGTATTGTACGGCGAGTCAAGGTCGACGCTGCGCGCGACCCCCATCTTGTCTGCGGCATATTGGTATGTCACGTCTGAGCCCAACTGGATGTCGCGCTTTAGGCGCAGCTGGAACACCTGTGATACCTGTGCCATGTCACTTTTCGTGATAACTTCCCGCTGGATTATAGAGGCTAGCGTAATCCCCTCATATAGCGTGAAGCCGCGTTGTTTATAGAGCGCTTTCAAATTTTCTTCCTCGACGACGGATTGGAATTGGTCAAATGTCCGGGTCAAGATCTGTTCCGGGGTTGCGTCGGCTGGAAACTGATAGGTTTCGCCGTAGATATAGCCTTCTAGGTCGCTCGAGGCCGGCTTGCTCTCAAACAGCGGATGCGCGTACTTCTTAGAGAGTGCCGTGTCTACATTTGTCTGCGAATAGCCTGCGTCAAGTAAGGTCTGTCGGTGCTTTGCCAGTGTGTTCCCGGGAAGGAACGTAATACTGAACGTATCGGTTTTCCCAGAGGTAAGATGCTCTACCAGTGTTTGTACATTATCGCTTTTACTTAACCGATACGCGCCGGACTGGAGCGAGCCGGCTGTTCCACTGAGCCGCACATACCAACCGAAAGCCGTTTCGTTTCTAATAAGCCCGTTTGCTTTTAATAAATTGGCAATACCCGAGGGGTCGGTTCCCGGTTTTACGGTCACACGGACTTTTTCGCTACTGCCAGGCGCAACCGCTTGTAGTTGCTGCTGGTACCATACCCATGTACCGATAGTTATGGCGGCCAGAACCATAATGACTGCTGCTAGACTAACCAGTACGATCCGCAGCTTACGAGACCGTCTGCCTGATGCCAGTAAATGCTGCGGGTGGTCATCTACCGGTGAGGATGCGATAGGTTCTATTTGTGGCAATTCGGGCAAAGACTGAGGGGCGGTGGATCCCGCGGACTCATCTGGTTTCTTCGGTGGAAGGATATCGTTGTTCACAACCACTGCTCCATATAGTCCTGCAAAATGATAGCCGCGGCCTCGGCATCGATATCGGCTTTGTCATAGGGTGCTCCACGGGCTTCCAGCCGTTTTTCGGCCAACACGCTGGTCAGTGATTCATCTTGGAATTCGACGCGGTCTGCCATGTCTTTTAAACTCTCCGCAAACGTTTCAACTGCCGCTGTCTGGCTCGTTGGCTCTCCGGATTGGTTGCGTGGGTACCCGACCACTATAGTATCGATATCACCTTCTACGACCAGCTGGGCAATGGCACGCAGTTCGTTGCCATCAACGGGAATAGTGTCGTGTGGGACTGCGATTCGAACACTGCTATCGGCTATAGCAGCACCTATCCTGACCGATCCGACGTCCAGTCCTAGCAATTTTTTAGTTCGACTCATCTACTATAAATTCTACGCCGATCTTGCTTTCATCACCAGGTACGGTGCTGACCCAGAAGGGGAAGAACTTCACGTCGACATCTTCGACACCCTGGATAGATTGGATTGATTCCTGGATGTCACCGAACTGCCGGCCCTTGGCCTGGTCTTTAATTTTGCCTTCATCAAGCTTTGGACCAATCTTAGCTGTAGCGACTAATATAAATTCGGCCACGCCTTTTTTGACTTCGACTTCTTGGAATTTAGCTTTGGCTTCCCCGTTATCATAAACACGCTGGCTGTCCTGGCCTTCAAGCTCTTTCTTCAGATATTTGTCGAGATACGAGTCAAGTTCGCTGGTTTCTATGCCAAGCAGGCGGTAGGTCACTGTAGCCTTCAGGGTGGCGTTGCCGCTCGCAGCTTCGGCTCCAACAGCCGGCGAGGACGTGACATTGGTGTAGTCAACACCGTAGCTGCCGCTAATCACACTTACTTTTCCTTTGAACCCTGCTTTGAGTTCGGACTCTTTCGAGTCTGCTTCATCATCAACCAGATCTTCTTTAGCCTGCTGCAAGTCATTTGCCGTCACGACTTTAGCAATTTTGTCAGTACCACCGCTGGTAGGCCCGGTCAAGCTTGCGTCGATGCCGCTTGGAGCACCGCTCATTGCACCACTGGCTGCGTTGTACTTCGCACCTTGTTCAAGCGCCGTAACACCGGTAGGTGCACCAGTATAGTTATCAATCGATATGGTAACGGAAGAGTTTGTAACAAAGACTGTTCCTTGGCTACTTGTGAGCCTCGTACCGGCAGGGATTGTTGTACCTAGAGCACTAATGTTATTAGTTGAAAACTGAACGGTACCGGTAGCCTTTTCGCCAACATTCTTTGTACCTGTGGCTGGAAAATCAACTGACTTTTCCTCAACCTTCTTGGAAACTACAGCTTTAATTGTGCTTTTATCTATGCTTGTCGTTAGCGCGTCACCTGCTTTAACGTCGATATTTACAGACTGGTCGTCCGTCTTAGCAGACACGACCACGGTTGCCCGCGGTGCAATAAAGATTGCCCATACCATAAAGCCGATAAAGAGAACGCCGGCGCTAATCCCAAGGATAAGTTTTTTTCTAAACGTATTAAAGTTCGGCACTTTCGGACCTGACTTACCCTTGCCTTTTGGTCTGGTGTCAGTCGTTGCTAAAGGCGAAGCTGGTGTTAGGCCTGCGGAACTGATAGCCGGCGCGGCAGCAAGAACTTCGGCCGTATCGCCTTCAACTTGGCGGGCGTGCTCCCCAACGGGCAGCTCATTACCATCAATCACTTCTTCGTCACCATCCGTCTCTATAGCGGTAATTTCGGCAAGTTCGGGCTTGGATTGTAAGTTTTTGGCTACAGGCAATTTGGCTGCGGCTGCCAAACTCATAAGCGCGTGGTTGTTCGTAATAACTACGAGCCGTTTGTTGCTTTGTTCAGCAGAGCGAGCAAGCAGCCGTAAGTTAACGGCAGACTGTAAAACGCCCACGCGCTTTGGCGGGACAAGTGCGACAATCTTTTCTTTCGAAGCTTTGACCTTCGAAATAATAGCCGTGATATCGTCTTCGACATCGATGTATATGACGTCTTTGTTCATCTGTTATATGCGCAGGATGCGGTTTAGTTTTTCTTTGATGCTGTCAGCGTCGCTGCTGCCCATAATTGTATCATAGCCAACCCTTAAGAGCCCCATAGCCGTGATGAAGGTATGGTCGCTCGCCTTCTCTGTTGTATCCTCAATTCCAATCACTTCACGCGGCGAAATATGCTGGACGGTCGGACGCTTTGTGAACGGCAAATCTTTGTACCAATCACGCTTGGAAAGGGCGTCAACCAGCATATCTAGGCTTGAGCCACCGCCGCACAGCAAAATCCGATTTGGTAAATGGTCTACCGATTCAAATTCACTCAAAGCCAGTTCAACTCCAGAAAGCCAGACGTCAAGCGTTTTGTCGATAGCTTTTTCGGCCTGAGTTTTAACAGACGGTTTGATTTGTTCGTGATTCAGGTTGAGTTTCAGCTTTTCGGCGTCTCCATAGCTAAGATCCATCTCGCTGGCAATCGTACGCGTAAAGCTGCGTCCGCCTATGCCAAACATTTTGGTACCTTCAACGCCACCGTCATTTACCACTGCGATGTCGGTCGTTCCGCCACCAACATCTGTCAAGATAGCCGTGAAGTTACTGCTCGCGTCATTACCAAGCACGCTACGGGAAACCGCGAATGGTTCAGCCGCTACGGCAATCAGCTCAAGAGCCAATTCATCGGCAACACGCTCCAATGCCCCAATATGTACCATTGGTGCGAACGCGGTGTAAATCTGGACTGCAACGTCCTTACCCTGGAACCCAATCGGGTTAGAAACTTTGTAGCCGTCAATGTGGATGCTTACAAGGGCTGAATTAACTAGTTTAACTTCGACGTCTTCGTTGCCAGTTTCGAGTCCGATCTGCTTCTGTGCCTTGGTCTGGGCGCGCTCCTGGACCTTTTCGATGATGAATTCCATCTCGTTGACATCCAGCGGCCGGTCCGGCTGCGGCCGGCGGTACCGAATAGTGTTTGTGACGCCTTTGACAAGCTCTCCAGCAATCCCAATGACAACCCGTTTAGCCTGTAATTCGGCCTGTTCTTCTGCTTGGGCCAAGGCTTCTTCACAGTTCTGCACGACACCGGCAATATCGGCAATTGCCCCGCTGTGCATGTCACTGACGTCTTGGCGTACCCGGCCGACACCGACAATCTTCAATTGGTCATCTTCAAGCCGCGCAATCAGTGCTTTCACGAATTCCGTTCCAATATCGAGCGCGACGATGTGTTGCTGGTCATTGGATTCTTGGCGTTTGTGCTGCAGTTCACGGATTTTTTCGAATACCATAAGTGTCTTCATTATATATCAAACGGCAAATCGAAAGTAGAAGCATAAAGGTATTGTAAATTTGTTGTTTTTGTGTTATAATTAACTGATATGACCGCATTCGATGCAGACAACACGCAATTTGGCGGCCTTTCGTATGAAGAGCTGCGCCAGCACACAGAAGTGCTGCTAAAGGCCGGCGAGCTTGCAGAGGCACTCCAATCACAGCCAGCTAACTCCACAGACAGGAATTATTCGGTTTCTGACCCCAGAGTTATGGAGATGGTGGAACTCCCGGCCGCTGTCCGTGACATCAACCCGCTTGGAAGGCCGCCCGATTCGATTGAATATCGCAGTACCGTACATACAACCGGTGACAGGACGTACGTCTCTTCTTCCGTTGCAATTTGCCTGCCTTTTGCAACAGTGCATATAGCCCAGCATGACGGTAAGCACCTTCTGCAATTTGAGAATGATGTAACGCCAACAGGCGTTGTCGATCCCGAGGAGACATCTGCTATTCTGGCAAGAATTGCCCAACCGACCTACGACCCGTCACTTTCGGATTTTAAAGACCTTAATGACGTTGGCCGCGCAAGTGAGCTGTGCGAAACCCTCGGTAACAATGACATGGTCACGTCGACGGTTGAACATACTTATGCCGTAGACGACTGCCACCAGGTTATCGTTGAGTCGAAAGATGGAAAACTGCTATCGTGTGAAGTGGTGGAATTCCGAGACGACCAAGAAATCCCACTGGCACTTACGGTGGAATTTAACAACTGGGCGACCGCGAGCAACTTGTATCAGATGACGTCGGATGGAAGCAAGGAACTTATCATGGATGAGTCGGATGTCGAACGGTTTATAGATATAATCGATGCGCTTCTTACACACGTGCGCCCAGTTACGTCGTCGCAGGAAGATTTAGACTAGCACGGCTTTTATACGCCGAATGCCGGCCGAGCTGGCTTCCTCTTTGATGATTTTGAACTTCTTGCCATCTTCGAATAGCTGAAGTGTATGATCAACGTGTGGGCCGCCGCAGATTTCGAAGCTATATGGCTTTTCTTCCCCGTCGGCTATCATTTTGTACACTTTTACGGTGTCGCCGTAGCGGTCACCGAACTGGCCGAGGGCGCCGAGTTTGCCCGTCGCTTCTTCGGTTGGGTATTCGGCAAAGCTGACTTTTAAGTCCTTGGCGATTTCGCGGTTAACGATTTCTTCGACTTTATCCAGTTGTTCACGGGTAACCTTTTCGGGGTGCGAAAAATCAAAGCGCAGACGCTCTTCGGTGATGTTGCTGCCACGCTGGACGACGTGGTCACCGAGTACATCGCGTAATGCTTGGTACATCAGATGGGTCGCGGTGTGGTATTTTTTGTGCTGCAGAGTCTGTCCACCCAGGCCACCTTTGAAGGTACCTTTGGCTGCGGTCTGAGAACGCTCGCGCTGTTCTTTCATCTTGGCATCAAACTCTTCCTGCCAGTTGCCAAGATCGATGCCGCGCTTATACGCTTCTTCAACCGAAAGCTCTACGGGAAAACCGTAGGTATCGTAAAGCTGAAAGATATCGGTACCTGACATTTTGCCTTCTCCCCACTCAATCGGGAACGTCGTAGGCGTTGAAAAGCCTGCCATTTTTTTCTCAAAAATTTGAAGCCCTTTACGCAGAGTCTGACGGAATGTCTTTTCTTCCTTTACCAGTACAGCGATGACATCCTCACGTTTCTCAGCAACCTCTGGAAAATCGTCGTGGTACATATCAGCAATTGTAGGCACGACTTCTTCTAGGAAATTCTGTTCGATGCCTAATTCAAACGCAAAACGAATAGCTCGACGCAGAAGCCGACGCATGACATACCCCTGCTCTTTGTTACTTGGGACACAACCGTCGACTGCTAGGAATGTAGCTGCCCTCAAATGGTCGGCAATTACGCGCATGGCGTTGGTATGACTTTCGTACTTTTTGCCACTCAACGCCTGCAGCTTTTCGATAATCGGCCACATAATGCTGATTTTGAACACATCTGGGTCGTTTAGTTTAGCGGCAGCGATTCGCTCCAGGCCAGATCCGTGGTCGATATTCAGTTTTTCAAGCGGTTCAAACTTACCGTCACCGACTTTGCGGTACGCCATAAAGACATTGTTGCCGATTTCCATGAACCGACCGCAGTCGCAGTTCGGGTGACAATGTTCGCCGAAGCTCGGGTCGTGCGGTGTGCCAAAGTCATAAAACATTTCGCTGTCTGGGCCGCATGGATCGCCAACTGGTGTATTTTCTGGCGCACCGTTGCGACTCCACCAGTTTTTTGAGCCGTCGTAATAGAAAATCCGCTCGCCTTCTTTGATGCCGCGTATGTAGCCAGCTTCTTCGGAGCCAATATCAGCTTCGCCGCTTGAAAGGCCTTTTGAATCAAACAACCGTTTCCAAACTTCGGCTGCTTCAGTATCTTTCGGGATACCATAGCGGTCATCGCCGATATAACAAGTCACGTACAGCTTGCTTGGATCCAGCTGCACGACTTCGGTCAAAAATTCCCACATCCACTCAATCTGTTCTTTTTTGAAGTAATCACCCATGCTCCAGTTACCAAGCATTTCGAAAAACGTCGTGTGACGATTGTCACCGATATCATCGATGTCCTGGGCGCGCAGGCATGTTTGGCTGTCGACTAACCGATTGCCCGCGGGATGAATCTCGCCGAGCAAGTACGGAATAATTGGCTGCATGCCGCTACCAGTAAATAAGGTCGTCGGATCATCTTTTAGAACAAGTGGAGCACGCTTAATAACCGCATGCCCGCGGTCTTCAAAGAATTTCAGGTAAGCATTTCGGATTTGTTGAGCGTTCATTGTTTATAGTATAACAGAGGCCGATTAAACGATGATTCCACCGCCAACGCAAAGGTCGCCATCATATAAAACAGCTGACTGACCAGCTGCGACGGCACGCTGAGGTTCCTTTAGCTTTAGGGTGCTGCCTTCCAGCTGGCACTCAATCAGTTGGGTCCGGTGACGCATTCGGACCTGATACGTTCCGTTGACCGCCGGCTGGTTAATCCAGTGAATATTTTCTAGTGTAATAGTATCTCGCCACAGCTCGTCATCGTTCAGATTCGTCGTCACGAAGACCTGGTTCTTCCCCATGTCTTTGCCAACGACATAATATGGCAGACCGCCCCCCAGTTCTAGACCATGGCGCTGGCCAAGCGTATAAAAGATGGCTCCGTCATGGGTACCGAGTACTTTTCCTGATGCTTTGTCGATAACCTCGCCCGGACTCGTGTCGACATATTGGCTTAAGAATTCGCGTATCCCAATCTGGCCGACGAAGCAAATTCCTTGTGAATCCTTCTTTTTGGCAGTGGCAAGGCCTCGCTCTTCAGCCATTTTGCGGACTTCCGGCTTTGTGTATTCACCCAAAGGAAACAGAGTCTTTTTTAGTGCCGCCCCGTCAATCCGATACAAGAAGTACGTCTGGTCCTTGTTAGCGTCTGTCGCCATAAGGAGTTGGCCGTCTTTGGTGCGGGCGTAGTGACCAGTCGCAACTAAGTCAGCGCCTTGTTCTAGAGCCATGTCGAGGAATAGCTTGAACTTCACTTCTTGGTTGCACATGATGTCCGGATTCGGCGTCCGGCCAAGCTTGTATTCGTCTATCATATAGTCGACTACTTTGTGTTTGTACTCGTTCTCGAAGTCAAAAACTTTAAAGTCAATGCCCAGGTGTACGGCTACGCGCTTGGCATCGGCCAGATCATCGGCCCATGGACAGCGCATGCCCGGCAGGTCTTTCGTCCAGTTTTTCATATACACACCGGTAACCTCGTAACCCTGTTCAACGAGCAGTGCTGCGGTCAGGCTGGAGTCTACTCCGCCGCTCATGCCGACGAAGACTTTTTGCTTCGCTTCCATTACTGGCTCTGCCCGGCGTAAAAGGCAATGATCTTAACCATTTCTCCACCGGCGAGCCACCAGCCCCGTGGGGTCAACCACCAAAGTGTCGGCCAGTCAGGATCGCGAGGAGCCGGGTGATTAATAATCGTTATCGACTCACCGACTAATTGACGGAATTCGAGTCCGGCCCGCCGCTGGTGGTATGCCGACGTCACTAAAATCACTCGTTTGGCTTCAGGTCCGCTGGTTTCGACTAATAGTTGCTTGGTACGTTCGGCGTTTTGACGTGTTGTCTGGGCTTGTTCTTCAACAGCGATATCCTCTGATGGTACACCGGCAGCAAGCGCCTGTGTACGCATGGCCGCAGCATTGCTCGGACCAGATGTATCTTTGGCAGCCCCAGAAAAAATCAGTTTTTTAGCCCAGCCATTTTTATACAACGTGATTGCTTCGGCAGTCCGGATAGAAGTATTCCCGCCGCTAATAGCTAGGATGGCATCGGCCGGCTGGCACTCGGTTTTAGTGGAAGGAACTTCCTGGCAGCGGGATAAGTCGTCAGGCGTCAAATAAACGCTCAGTACCGTGATGCCCAGGGCAAGCAAAGCGACGATTGCAATAAGAAGGTTACGCACGGCCGACCCTTTCGTATTCTTTTTTAACCTCTTCAACAATAATAGCAGCCGCTTGGCGGCAATTTTCTTCGTTCGACAAGCGCCCAAACGTCAGGCGAAGACTGCCATCAGCCAGCTCGTCCGACATACCAAGCGCCGTCAAAACGTGCGAACGCGTATTCTTATTAGCAGCGCAGGCACTTCCGGTTGCAAGCATTACGCCGCGTTGCTCCAATGCAAAAACAAGGCGCTCTGCGTCGAGTCCCGGCATCGAAATATGTAACGACCCCGGAAGACGCTTTTTGGGATGGCCAGATACGACGGCTTGCTTGAAGGCATTAGCCAGGGTTTGTTCCATTGTGTCGCGAAGCTTCGATAGTCTTTCAGCCTCTGACTTCCGATGCCGGTCGGCGAGTTCAGCCGCCTTAGCAAAACCGATTGTCCCAGCCACGTTTTCGGTTCCGCTCCGAAGCCCCCGCTCCTGCCCGCCGCCAACAATCAGCGGTTCGACATGGACACCGGGCCGTACCCAGAGCAATCCGACCTGCTTCGGTCCGTACATTTTGCCGGCATTTAGAGTCAGTAGGTCTATGCCAAGGCGCGCCGTATGAATATCAATTTGCCCGAAGCCTTGTGACGCGTCGCAGTGAAGTGCCAATGGCCGTTTGTTGTTTTCTTTCAGGCGGGCGGCCTGTATCGTTCTTATCTTCTCGGCTATTTGACGGACTGGCTGGATTGTACCTATCTCATTGTTCGCAAGCTGCACGCTGACGAGTTCGGTATCCGGAGTTATGGCAGCGCCGACTGCCTCTGGTGTGATGATTCCTTTTTCAGTTGGGGCAACAAGAGTGTGAGAATGACGCTTCGCTGCAGCAACGACGGCATCGTGCTCGATAGCCGATATAACAACGTGGCCCGTTACGGCTGAAAAGGCTAGGTTAATCGACTCGGTCGCTCCGGCTGTAATGATGATTTCATCGGCCTTTGCCCCGAACGTGTGTGCAAGCCGAGCTTTGGCATCAAAATAATCACGCCTAACAGCCACGGCTGGCGCGTAAGGACTCGATGGGTTAAAGAACCGTTCACCGAAATACGGCTGCATCTCCGCAAGGACGCGCTCGTCGACGGGTGTCGCGGCAGCATGATCAAGATAATAAAGCCCGTCTGACGTCATAGGTTAATTATACCAATTTACGCCAAGGGCAGACCGGTACCGGGATCGCGATTATATACGCTACGCATCACGCGTTCGTAATACAGTTGGACAGCCTTGCCAAGATTAGCGAGTTCTTCTCCTTCAATATAGCTGTATCGAGCGCCATTCTGAGCCTTTAGAATGCCATTATCCTGAATTTCGTAACGTGTCGTCATAGTCTGTAGTTTGCCAGCCTGGTCTTTGTACTCTTCGTACCAGATCCATGTTGTCTTATCGAGCTTGAAGAATTCTCGGTGGTGGCCTTTTGGAATTGGTCCGAAGATTTCGCGACCAATTTCGCTTTCCATTTGAATCAGCTCCCGTTTTGTAAGTTTCTTTGCTGGGCGATCCGAAAGCTTTGGCAATTTAAGATACGCTAGGTCATCGGTGTTGCCGATGAGAAGGGTAAGTGCTTTTTTTAGTACGTTAGCCATATATAATTCCTAGGCAGCTCGGTTAATTTCATACTCCTGAATCGTGTCGAGGTATTCACTAACACTAGTGATTCTGCCAAGTATCTGTTGGCTGGGAGATTGCTCGGCTGCTTCTGCCGCCCGACGGGCTTCGGTCTTCACAACGAGATTGCGGGCATCGTTCAAATCAATAAGATCGCCTCTACCCATTTGAAGGTCAACATGGGTGTCGTTATTAAACCGGGTACCGGCCTTCGCACGTGATGGGATTTCGTAGCTTTCGGGCATGAACCAACCTCCTGTGAGTTAGAATTGATAGTTTTGGCGGTATTGATGTTAGAGAAACTGATTTCTTAGATAGAAAACAGCGAAGATGCGTTTGCGGTCGTGACTCGTGCGAGGTGTTCGAGCTCTACCCCACGCCGAGAAGCGTGATACTCGGCCACGTGCCGGACAAACGCTGGCTCGTTTACTTTACCACGGTGTGGCGAAGGTGTCAAGAATGGTGCATCAGTCTCTAAAAGCATATGCTCTAAGGGGATGGCATCAAACACTTTTCGCTGATTTTCATCTTTGGTGAAGGTAGAAATGCCGTTCAGGCCGATGTACAGCCCTTCTGACAGCCCGCGTTCTAAATTTGACATATTGTCGGTAAAGCTGTGTAATACACCTCTCAGACCCTTAAAATTACTAATAATCGGCCAAAGATCGTCAAAAGCGTCTCTAACATGAAAGATTACGGGCAGATTATAATCGACTGACAGTTGCAACTGAGCTTCAAATGCCGCTTGCTGGACGTTTTTCGGGCTATGGGTATAAAAATAATCAAGCCCGATTTCACCGATTGCAACCAATTTTCTCGAACCTTGTTCCGCCAACGCTATTACTCTGTCGTAGCCGTCTTTGGCGTCATGCGGATGAGCGCCAACGGTCGCCCAAACATCGTCGTGCGCTTCAGCAAATCTGACGGCGTCGGCAGAAGTCGTATTGTCAGTTCCAACGCAGATGAGCGTAGATACATCTGCAGCCCTGGCGCGCTTGAGTGCTTCCTCGGAGTTGAGTGGGTATGCCGCTTCGTGAATGTGGCAATGTGTATCAACGAGCATTACTGGCCTTTGGATGTCTGTGGATTGGGGGTGTGTTGGTAAATTTTTGGGAACAAAACGCCGTCGAGTGGCACAACTACGCCTGTTTCAAACATGTTATGTATCTTTGAGGCAGTATCCGGCATAAATGGAATAAGTAAGTCTCCAATCTGGAGCAGATTGCCCACACAGTGCGCTAAGACTTCGCTGAGGTGAGGTTCGGCATCGGGGTCTTTCTCTTTGTGCTTGGCAATTTCCCACGGCTTGACATCGTCGATGTATTTATTGAGCGACCGCACCATTTGCCAGACTTGGTCCAAAGCTTTGTCGAATTCTAACCTATCAAATGCCTCGCGGTACAGCTGCATGTCGTGCTCGCCGAGCGGAGCGTCGCCAATCACACCGGCTTGGTACTTACTGAGCATATTTGCAACCCGGGCAACAAGGTTGCCAAGGTCGTTAGCAAGCTCGTTGTTGTATGCCGTTTCAAATTTCTCCCACGTAAAATCACCATCATCCTGAGTTGGGATGTGACGGGCGAAAAAGTAACGAAAGGCATCGAGCCCATATTGGTCAATGATTTCATTCGGGTCGACTACATTCCCAACAGTCTTGCTCATTTTTGCCCCACCGACGTTGACGAACCCGTGGACGAGCAATTTCTTGGGCAGGCTGACGCCGAGACCCAGCAGCATAGCAGGCCAGATACCGGCGTGGAACCGTAGAATATCTTTTCCGATAACCTGCACGTCTGCTGGCCAATATTCCTGCCATTCGGCATGATCAGGATAGCCCAGGACAGTGATGTAGTTACTGAGTGCATCAACCCAGACATACATAATTTGCTCTGGGTCACCAGGTACCGGGACACCCCATGTCAGACTTTTTTTTGGCCGCGAGATACTAACATCTGGCAGGCCGTCCTTGATGAGGTTTAAAAACTCATTCTTGCGAAATTCCGGTACGATTTGCATCTTACCTTTTTCGATGGCATCGCGGATACGCTCAGAGAACTCGCCGGTTTTTAAGTAGTAGTTTTCTTCGGCTACCTGTTCATAGGGCGTTTGGTGGTCGGGGCATACTCCTCCGGTCGCCTCTACCTCTTTGTCGGTAAAGAAGGCTTCGTGGCCCGTACAATACCAGCCCTGGTAGGTTCCTTTGTAAATATACGGCTGCAGCTGCTGCCATATATATTGGACGGCGCCTTTGTGATGACCGTCAGTCGTGCGAATAAAATCAGTAAATTCAGCGCCGACTTTACGCATGAGCGCCTCAAAGTTGCCGTACATTTGGTCGGTATAGGTTTGCGGATCCAACCCGGCTTCAGCTGCCTTCGCTGCTATCTTATTTCCATGCTCGTCTGTTCCGACTTGGAACCGAACCTGACGACCGTTTTGCTTTTGGTAACGACTCCAGATGTCGGCAAGTAGGTAGTCGAGGGCATTGCCGATATGTGGTTTTGCATTCACATACGGGATTGCGGTCGTAATGTAGAGGTTTTTTCCCATCGGTTTTCAGTATAACAGAGGTTACGGAAGCATCATAGCAACGACGGCTTGCCGGCCGTCGGTGCTGCGGTTCCCCTTGAGAAACTCACTGTGCGAAAAAAAGCTCGGGTCTTTCGTCGTATCGCGTGTGTCTACTTGGATGTTACTTACCGCGACACCACTGGCGCTTAATTGGCTCATCGTAACTTCGTGAAGGCTGCGGTTGTTAAAGTCATACAGCGGGTAGTTTTCGCGGCCGGCAGCAGGGCTGAGCCAAATCTGGACATTTGACGGGCTGCAGCCAAACTCCTGATTCATAAATTCAATAACCTTCGTTCCTCCTAACTGTGCTAGGTTGTGACGGCCAAAATGTGCAAGGCCCAATACCTGTAGCGTGGGATCGTACAGAACCGCCCCGACACAATCTGCCACCGGCAAAAAGAGTGCAAGACGCTTGCTTCGGGTAAATAGGGCGTCCGCGACAATGCTCGAGTCAAAAACCATGCCGTCACCCGCTTGTTCAGACGAAACTTCGTAATACCGGCAGTAATCATCGCCTTCGTATTTCAGGTGAACTAGTATCGATTGCTCCAGTTTTATGCCCTGGCTCTCCAAAAAGTGCTGCCGATTTTTTCGCCGCTGCTCAGTATCAACATCCTTCGACATTGAGCCATCCCTACTGGCCGAGATTGCTTGAAAAACGCTACTCATGCCGCGCGTATTACCTTAAGCCACTCTTCGATTGACAGATCTTCAGCTCTGACGTCCGATGATATGCCGGCATCCCTAAGCAGTGTCTCGACTTCTGGCTTTTCAATACCAAGCCCCCCGCTTAGGCTGGAGCGGAGTTTTTTGCGCTTGGCCGAAAAGCCGGCCTTAACCGTTCGGAAGAACTGTTTTTCATCTTCGGGTGAGATAAGGGCCTTCCGCCTGACCGTCAAAACAATCACCTGTGAATCAACTTGTGGCGGTGGCGTGAAGTATTCGCGGGGCACCATCATACCGAGATTTGCCTCGGCATACACCTGAGCCGATATAGCTAAGATACTCATGTTGCCTGGTTTGGCAGCAATCCGTTCGGCGACTTCTTTTTGTACTAAAAGTACGGCTATCCGGGGTTTATTCGTAGCCGTCATTAGTTTTTGGACGATTTTTGAGGTGATGTAATACGGCACATTCGCTACGACAACATAATTTTTTGGCAGTTGGTCCAGGTCGTAGGACAGAATATCGGCCGCCGTAACTTCAAGGTTTGTTCCCGGGAATTGTCCTGGCAACTTCTTGGCAAGATCCGTATCAAACTCGACTGCGATGACTTTTGATGCCCTTTTAAGCAGTTCTGATGTTAGCGTTCCTAGGCCGGGACCGATCTCGAGTACCGTGTCACTCGACCGGATATCTGCCGCATCGGCGATTTCACTCAGAACATACCGATCGGTCAGCCAATGCTGGCCCAGTTCTTTTTTGGGACCTTTCATATCCTAACCCTAGATTATCGGTAGATATCTTGCAAGCCGAGTGAAACGCTACAGCTCGGCCATGGGCTCCAACCGCGAGCCTGATAGGTTAACCATGCTTTTTCGTCCTGAACGGCAGGAGGGGCTAATGAAGCGTTTGAATAGCCTTTGTAGTTACCCCATGTTTGAAGATCGTATTGGTACGCGCCGTAGTAGCCATTACCGGTGTTGGAGGTGTAGCTGCCTTCACAGCTGCGTAGTTTGGCAAGTGCCTGGGCAAAGCTGCCGCTGAAACTATTGGTCATCTTTGTACCAATGGTCTCAACTTGCTTGCTTGGTTGCTTGGTCACCACCGTCTGGATGACTTTCTTACTAACCTCTTTGCCGTTTTTCATAATGATTTCGTAGGTTACCATCTTTTTACCGTTTACACCCGGTGTGTTGACCTCTTTATAGCCGACTTCACGGTCGGTATCTTGAATCTGCTGGGTTTCGAACGGAACCGGTTCTTCCCGCGTGACGGTTTGCTTGCCGTTGCGCCAAATTTCGATTTTCATGCCTGCTTTAACTTCATCTGCCCGCTTAACCGACAGCGTGTCTTTTGCGGTTAATTTAATGCGCTTTTCGGACAAGAAGTCTTCAACGGTAGTTGCTTGGGTATAGACGGTTTCGGTCTGTCCGTACAATGTCAATTTTACCGGAGCTGCCCGGTCGATAACCAAGCGGATGCTGGCACCGTCACGGACGATATTGTTACTTAGGTCAAGTGCAGCGGTGTCTTCGTCCTGAAGCACTATACCGGCATGTTCTGCAATCTGTTTTGGCGTCTGATGTGCCGACATAACAAGCTGCTGGACATTGCCATCAACGATTACCACCGGACGGGCCCGGTAGATATTTACTTGGTAATTATTCGATACAAGTTTTTCGTCGATACCGGGTTCGACCAGGTCATTCTTATCAAGTGGGATGTTGGCTTCCTCGAAAACCTCGCGCAACGTATCAGCCCGGGTAATTAGTCCTCGTTCTTGGCCGCGGTCATGAATTGTAATTAAGCGCTCACCTGCCTGGCCAAGCGCATACGCATCCGGAATAAAGAACGACGAAGCCATACCGAACAACGCTGCTAAGCACAGGAAGAACACGTAAGTGGATGAGATACCTCTGGATCTAATGGATCGTAATTTCATAAAATAAGCGAATCGCGGTGGAACTTTTTGTCTCAAAAAGCTACTCTTACTATTATACCAAAGCTGGCCGGTGGCGAAAATTTACAGGGGTGAAAGGTGAGCGTACTCGACGTTAAGCTTTTTCGTCTGGCCGCTGTCGAACTTTATGGTTACTGCCAGGCCATCGATATCGACGACTGTGCCGTTACCGAACTGAAGTGAGCGGACACGGTCATTGATATCAAACTGCATTTCGTACGTTTGGTACTCACTGTCGCCTTGGGCGTGCGTTGCTGCCGATGTCGTAGCCACGTTGCCCATATCGGCGATGAACCGCGACGGAGGATTGTACCCACGCTGACCAAACTGTAAACGGGAAGCGGCATATGTCATGTGAAGCTCTTCCCGGGCCCTCGTCATACCGACATAACATAGCCGGCGCTCTTCTTCCAGCTCGCTTGGTCCGGCTTCGTAAATGCGGGAGTGCGGAAAAATACCCTCTTCCATGCCCACCATAAAGACAACTGGGAATTCAAGACCCTTGGCAGCATGGAGCGTCATAAGTGTCACTCCCGCAACTTTATTATCCTGGTCGGCGCTCGACATTAAGGCAACTTCTTCCAGGAAATCAGGTAACGACGCAAAAGCTTTAGCGTCAGACACCAGTGAACTTAGGTTAGACTCCCTGTCTTCTGCCTGCGGCGAACCATCCCGTATAAAGTCCAGATACCCTGTTTTATCGAGCAGCTGTTCTATCACGATGCTCGGCTCGTCGGCTATGTTAGCGATTTTAACGAGAACTTCACCTAGTTTAGTGAAGGCATTTTTTGCCCGCGGCGTTAACCCGTCGGTTTCGTGAACCCGCTGCAGCGCTTCGATAATCGTCAAACCGCTGGCACTCTGCCAAGCGAGGAACCGTTCTAGGCTGCTCGGGCCCAGCCCACGGGCCGGCACGTTAGCAATCCGCGAAAAGCTCATACGGTCATTCGGTTGGTAGACGAGCCGCAAATACGAAATGACATCTTTGATTTCCCTTCGGTCATAGAACCGGACACCGCCGATAATTTGGTATGGTACACGAGCTTGAAGCAGAGCCCGCTCTAGTGTATAGCTCTGCCCATTTGTCCGGTAAAGTACGGCGAAGTCGCTTGGTTTGCGGGCTCCAATGGCCGTTTGAGCGCTAATACGGCTCGCAACCAGCTGGGCTTCTTCCGTCTCGTCATAGAGCTCGTGAACTTGGACCGGTGAGCCGCCCTTTTCGGCGGTCCATAATTTCTTGTCGGTCCGAGTTACATTTTTGGTAATGACATTATGAGCTGCCTCAAGGATAGCGCTTGTTGAACGGTAGTTTTGTTCGAGTTTAATCACCAAAGCACCGGGAAAATCGCGTTCGAAATTTAAGATATTGGTAAAATCAGCTCCGCGCCAACTATAGATAGACTGCCAATCATCACCAACGACGCAGATATTCCTCAATGGGTTGACCAGGCTTTTGACAATGGCATATTGGGCTGCATTCGTGTCCTGGTACTCGTCGATCATAATATGCTTGAACTGGTCTTGCCACTTCTGACGTACTTCAGGCTTTTCCTTGAACAAACGGACCGTTTCGAGAAGCAGGTCGTCGAAGTCGAGTGCCCCAGCAGCCGTTTTTAGCTCTTCGTAGCGCTGGTAAATCTTGGCGACCGACTGTTGGAAGGGGTACTGTGCTGTTTCAGCGTACTCCGCCGGTCCAATCATTTCGTTTTTGGCAGTTGATATTAAGCCGCTGACGACTTTTGGCTTTATTTTAGCGTCGGTAATGCCTTTATCTTTCATGGCTTGCTTAACGAGCCCCTGCCGATCGTCTTCGTCGTAGATAACAAAATTACGCTGAATGCCGATTGCTTCACCGTCTTGACGGAGTAATCGAACGCAAATGCCGTGGAACGTCCCCATCCACGGCATGAAGCTGCGGCTGTTTGGCTGATGCAATAGCTGGCTCAGCCGCTCACGCATCTCCCGTGCAGCTTTATTGGTAAATGTCACTGCCAAGATTTGGTTAGGCCAGATCCCTTTTTCAGCAATCAAATAAGCAATCCGGTGAGTCAGCGTCTTCGTCTTGCCGCTGCCGGCACCGGCGAGTAATAATAATGGCCCTTCGGGCGCAACGACCGCCTTGGCTTGGGCGTCGTTCAAGCCTTCTAACATATCCATTACCTATAAGTATAGCGAAGAAGTCGAGGTGATAATACCTGTGCTATATAATACCCAAACTATATAAGACAATCGCCCCGCCGGCTCCAAACGCCAGTAGAATGATAACCCACACAACCCACCACCAGCCTGATGACTTCTTGGCTGGGTGGGCGAGTGGCTCGGGATAGTGGGAAGCATCGAAAATTGCGGCGTGGCTCTGATCGCCGGAACTCGGTTGCTCTTTGTATTGCTGCACGATGGAAGTCGGCCCAATTGGTCCGCTTGAATGTTCATCGAGACGCTTCGCATCAGGAGCAGCCTCGGTTTTATCGCCAGCGAACGGTTCGGACGAGGCGGTATCCGTTACTAGCTCATTTGATTCAATAGCAATGAGGTCACTATTTAACTCAGCAGGAACAGGGGGTGCCGGTGGTAAACTTTCATTATCGGTCTTGGAGGGACTCGTTTTATCCTCAGCTGGAGTTTCTTCTTCGGATGATTTTTCCAATTCTAGCGAGTCTGCATTGAGCGGACGCTTCTCTACCTTGGCATCGGCCAGGAATGGAGACTCGAGTGGTCCGCTTTGAGCTGTAGGTGCATCCGTTGCAGGTGTGTCCGGTGCTGGTTCTGCTTTGGGTGTCGGTTCGGGAGTGTCAGTCGGTGATGCCATATCTAGTGGGTCTGGCCAATTTGAAGACGCGGATGATGATGCCGGCGAGGTCGGTTCGGATGGCTTAACTACCTGAGGTGTTTCTGCCGGAGTGGGCTCGGTGGCAACTGCTGGTTCAGATGCCGGGCTTTCGGACCGGGGAGTGATTGTTACCCCTTCACGAGAGGGCGGGCTTGCCGAACGCGGCTTGGCCTGGCTTGGAACCATATCCATAAACCGTCCGCCTCGCCGCTGGGCGGGGGCTAGAGCAGGAGTTGGTGTGGCCGGAGCCGGCGGTTCAACCGGTTTACTGTTGTTGACGACCGTAATCGGTGTTGCACCATCAGCAGGCGGTACGGCAGCGCTTGGTGCCGCCGGAGCAGAACTGGCCGCAGGAGCGGAGGCAGCATTTGTCTTATCTGGCACGTTGCTCATCAGTGAGCTAACTGCTCGGTCAAGTTCGTCAAAATCAAGGTCTTTCATGACTACTTCTTTCCTGCTTTATGGGCAGCTTCAACTATGGCGCTAAACTCATCGGCTTTCAGGCTAGACCCTCCGGGAAGTAATCCGTCGACGCCTGGAGTTGTCAAATAACTGCTGGCATTATCTGCCGAAACACTGCCGCCATAGAGAATCCGGACCGATGCGGCGATATCACCACCATATAGGTGCTCAACTTGGCGCCGAATAAGCTTGACAGCATTTTCGACATCGGCCGGCGTGGCATTGTTACCGGTTCCGATTGCCCAGACTGGTTCGTATGCAATCACAATTCCCGCTACTTCTTCAGCGGTGAGGTTTGCTAAGCCTCCGACAACTTGATCGTGGAGCACTCCATTCGTTTCGCCAGCGGTACGTTCGTGCGCCGTTTCGCCCACGCAGAGTATTGGCGTCAAGCTATGCCGGACGGCTGCTTGGACTTTGGCTCGGATGTCCTTGTCGTGCTCGCCAAAGATGTGACGGCGTTCGGAGTGCCCAATAATGGCATACTCGACCAAGCCGCGCAGCTGATGGGCCGAAATTTCGCCAGTAAAAGCCCCTTCGTCCTGCCAATAAAAATTCTGGGCGGCCAGCTTGAACTGGCGTCGCTCAACCTGCAGGCTCAGCGTTGGCAGGCTCAGCAGACTCGGCGCCAAGACAACCTCTACGTTGCGATGGCCTTTTACCTTACTTGCAAGCTTATGAACATACAAACTCGCCTCATGGATCGTGAGGTTCATTTTCCAGTTGCCGACAATCAATATTCGAGTGCTCACCCTAGTTGAATTTGCTTACGCTTTAGTTGTTGCTCTTAGTGTACCAGCGCTGCGCCTAGGCGTCCAGCAGGTGTTCGACGCCGGGCAATTTTTGACCGGCCATTAATTCTAAGCTGGCTCCGCCGCCGGTCGAAACGTGGCTAAAGCTGTCACCGTGCTTTTTATCCCAATGGATTACGAAATCAGCCGTATCACCACCGCCAACGATTGAATCGACGGTGGGAGAATCGGCAAGTGCTTGAGCTACCGCTTCCGACCCTTTGGCAAAGGCTGGAAGTTCAGCATAACCCAGGGTTCCATTCCATATAACAGTGCCAGCAAATTCAAGTATTTTGCTGTACGCTTTGGCCGTTTCATCCCCAATATCGAGGATAATATCCCCGCTTTTGACCTCTTCAACAGCTTCTACAGTCCGCTTTGCATCCGGTGTTACCTCAACCGCTACTGCTACGTCAGTCGGAAGAACAATAAATTGATCGGCCTTAACGTTTTCCTTGGCCTGTACCGCACGGTAGATGGACTTGATAGTTTCTTTCTGATCGTCTTCAAACTTGCTTTTACCCACCGGTTTCCCGGCTTCCTCAAAGAACGTGTTAGCCATAGCGCCGCCAATCAAGATTCTATCGGCCTTTTCGACCAATTCATCGACGACCTGAATTTTGTCACTTACCTTTGCGCCGCCCATCACCGCCACTAGTGGACGCTTGGGGTGCTTCATCGCCGATACAATAGAGACGTACTCTTTCTCAAGTAACAACCCGGCTACACTCGGAAGCTGCAAGGTAATGGCCGCCGTGCTGGCGTGGTCGCGGTGGACGACCCCGAAACCATCCTGAACAAAATAACGGGCACCGCTGGTTTTTGCCAGTTCTTTCGCAAATTTTTCATCATTCGCTTCTTCCTCTTTGTGAAACCGCAGGTTCTCGAGCACAATAACGGAACGTTTCGGGGCGCGCTTGACAGCCATACGGGCTTTTTCGCCGATAGTCCTATCGACAAATCGTACGGGTTCACCCAATAATTCGGCTAACCGCTGGGCAGCAGGCTCGAGGCTAAGCTTTGGATCACGGCTCTCTGGACGGCCTAAGTGGGCAATAATAACAACTTTGCAGCCGTGCTTTAACAAGTACCGGACCGTCGGCAAACTTGCTCGGATACGAAAATCGTCCCGTACGCTGCCGTCTTCATTCAACGGAACATTGTAGTCCGCCCGTAAAAGTACTGTTTGGCCTTCTAGGGGTACGTCGCGAATTGTCCGTTTAAAAAATTTCATGCCCACCTTACTTGCCATTATTCTAGCACGCGCACTCGTATGGTATCGGTTGCGCCGATAACGCCGGGCTGACGGCCGCTGACAATGACAACTTTGACCGGTTGGTCGGTTTCGAAATAGTTACTTTCTTTCAGCTCGCGGGCCAGTTCAAGTCCGGCCGTTTCACCGTCTGGACGGATAAAGCTCTTGTTGGCATAAATCAACGCCAGTTGCTGGGCTGCCCTAGGTTCGCTGGTAACACTCACAATCGGAAGGTTAGGCCGGAAAGCTGCAATATCCCGCGCCGTAGCTCCCGATTTGGTTTCAGCTACAATGGCGTCGACTTGCAAATCTTCGGCCAATTTAACGGCTGCAGCACCAATTGCCGTCCGCTGGGTATTTTCGCCGTTCAAAACATCGCTAATCGGGGCCGGCGGCGCGTTCTCTTGGGTATACAGCACCACCTTTTTCATGGCCGTGACAGTTTCGAGCGGATATTTGCCCATCGCGGTCTCGTCGCTCAGCATGACGGTATCGGCACCTAGAATGACGGCGTTGGCAACATCTCCAACCTCGGCTCTGGTCGGTTCTGGATTCTCGACCATGCTAGCCATCATTTGGGTGGCAACAATGCTTAATTTGCCGTATTTGCGGCAAAGGGCAATGATTTTTCGTTGCATGATTGGTACTACTTCTGCACCAACCTCGACAGCCAGGTCACCTCGGGCGACCATGACGCCGTCACTGGTTCTGACAATTTCTTCGAGCGTTCCGTTTTCAATCGCTGCTTTGGTCTCAACTTTCGCAATAATCCGGGCGGTTGAACCTTTGGCCTTCAAAAGTTCTCGCAGAGAACGGATGTCATCGGCCGTCTGTACGAAACTAAGCGCAACATAGTCAATATCCTGGTGCGCGCCCCACTCAATATCTGCCAAATCTTTTTCGGTAATGATGTCGCCGCCAAAGTCAGTTTCGGGAAGGTTGATGCCCTTACGGCTCATCAGTACGCCGTCGTTTTCTACCCGCACCCGGATAGCGGTGTCATTTTCAACCGCCTCGATAGTTGTGCGTACCTTGCCATCAAACAGGTAAAGCGGCTGGCCGGGCCGCACCTTCGGAGCTAGGTTGTACTGGACGGGTAATGCTTCGCTATCAGAGCTAGTATCGTAATCGAGTACCAGACTTTGACCGGCAGTCACGTTCAGGGGGTCGGTTGCAAGATTACCCAGTCGGATTTTCGGACCTTGCAAGTCCTGCAAAATAGCCACGGGTTTGCCGGTTGCATCTGACGCCCGGCGGATGAGCGAAATCAGTTCGGCCGCCGATTCGTACGTCGCGTGGCTAAAATTCAGCCGGAAACCATTGGCCCCGGCCCGAACCATGGCTTCGATCTGCTCATAGCCATTTGTTGCCGGACCGACAGTAGCAAGGATTTTTGTTCGTTTAAAGCGTGCACCCATTACGTTTCATTGTAGCCAGTCAGGTGGTTTTTGTCAGCCATGTCGCGGAAGTTCCACCGCCCGGATGCTTCGGTTTTGTATGTCCAATAGAAATGAGCAAGCGTACCGTCAAACGCTCTGTGTTGAACATGGATATACTGCTTCGTTTGTTCGGACGATACCCGTAGCGGCAGCATGGCGCTCCATTCGCCGACAATAAGCGGTTGCTGAAGACGCAAAAAGCGTAAAAACCATTTTGTCCATTTTACCTTCGCGACGTGCTGCGGGAAGCTGCGGCGTTTATTTTTATGTCCAAATACCTGATAGATATGACAATCCATTGCAACAGGGAATTGGCGTTTTTTCACAAACCATAGACAGCCGGTCAGTTTAAGCGGGGCAAAGCCGTCAGAAAATATAAAGTGTGTGCCTGGTCGGGCTACGTTGGTGAGCCGGCGGTACGCACGGCGGTAAAACCGAGCGAGTTTGAGGCCAAGGCGGTCAACGGTTGGTTCGTTCAGAACTTCGAGACCCCAAATATGAGGGTAATCTTTGTACCGGAGGGCTACTGTCTCTAAAACTTCTATTGTTCTGTCCTGTGCTGTTTTGTCATTTAACCATTTGGTTGAATGTTCATTGAGCACCAGGTTCCCGCTACCACTGTGAGCTGCTCTGTTCTGCGCACCTGGCGCGGCATGTAAATCTAACAATAGTTTTAAATCGTAGGCGAGGGAAGTGCGGACGAGCCAGTCCAGCCTGTCAATTGCCGGCTCGTAGCGCGCATCGTCGCCAAGTATCCAGTAGCCGAACGGTATGCGCAGAATTTCTACTCCCTGGTCTTTGAACCACTTCAAGTCACTTTCTGCAATGAAAGTCTGGTGGTGGTTTTTTAAGCGTTCCCGCCCCTGCTTCGACCGAGCTAGTTCAAATTCATTGGTTGCCGTCGTTCCTTCAAACAGTGAGGGCGAGATCCACTTTTCCACCACCAGCCACCCGCCAAGGTTGACCCCTTTCATCGTTCGTTCCGTCATTCTTCCTATTATAAAAGACCCCCGGAAGTCGGAGGTCTTTTAATTGTATGCCGTTTTGTTAGGCGTTACGGCGGCGTGAACCGATGTAGTAGCTCGCGCTACCGGCTAGGCTTGATGCGCCAACCAGGCTCATTAGACTTTCAAGGCCAGTCTGTGGCAGTTCCTTTGGTGTTTCAGGCACCTCAGGAGTATCACATTTTGATTGGTCTTCGGTGTGGCGGCTTTCGTCGAAGTCTTCTTCGTCGATAGTTACGATTTCCTTGGTCTGCAGGTCACAAACGACCAGTTTGCCAGGTACTTCTTGTGGAAGTTTTTTACACTTCGATAGGTCAAGCGTGTGTTTGGTAGCATCAAAGTTCTTTTCTTTAATTGTCTTGATCTCTTTGGTAGCTAGCACACAAACCGTTATCATCTTTGGCTCAGGGATACAGTTCTTCTTGCCGTTCAGGGTAAATCCAAGCATTTCATTCTTTTCACCGGGAGCTTTGTTGTCCGGGACTCGGACGAAGTCAACCTGGTAAAAACAATTTTTTGGAGGCAAGTCGACACCCATTGTGTATTTACCGGGGCCTAACGTACGTTCTTTTTCTTGGAACTTAACTTGGGCTGGGTGCGGGGTACCGTTTCGTGATGGGGAGTACCATGACTTCAGCTGGACAGTCGACTGGCACTTCTTGCCTTTGACGGTAAAGCTGATAAAAGCTTTGTTGTTAGTAACAACGAATTTGCGGTTCGGACCGTTTTCTCCGTTCAGGGTGCCGTTTGTCACAACTTTACATTCTTTGGCTGTTGAGTCGGCAGCAACGCGTTTTGCGTTGGCGACCATTGGGGCTGCCAGCAAGGCGACACCAGCGACGGCTAGAATAGCGCTTACAACGTATGATTTCTTCATGTAAAACTCCTCTTAGTTATTACACCTTCTCACCCACCCTGAAAAGCATGGCTATTCATAGTGTTACTTCCATACTATCACACTTATGTTAATTTGTCAATAATATTGTTTAAAGAGCTTATGCTTAATTTGGTTTTTTTATTGGTAAGTATCTGTTTAACAGCTATACTCGGTCTATGAGAAACAGCGCACCAGCAATAGGCGGTACTATACGGAATGCCCTGGTAGTTTTTATTATTCTGAACGTCATTGTGGGTGTGGTAGGTCAGCTGCTATTTCCTGAAGAGCTCAGGGGGCCCGCTGATGCGCCAGACCAAGCTACACTAGTAGAGACACTTGTTAATACGATCCTATGGGGTGGGGTGATCGTCGTCGTAGCCGTTGGTGCAGCAGGCTACTACCTGTGGCGACGTTTCGACGAGACCCGATATACCAGTGAACTTCAACAGTTTGCTCTACAGCGACAATTAAAGTTTGATACTGTTTCAAGTCACAAAACGGCGCTTTTTCGGTTTATGAATGATCCTGGCGAAAGCCAGCGCTCGCTCGGCACAATTGCCGGTAAAGGATGGAGCCTAGACTGCTATGCTCATACGGTATACGGCGAGGTCAAAGGTGGTCGCTATGCAGTACGGCATGTGTATTATTCCGTGTTGAGGCTTGATTTGCCGCGTGAACTACCCAATATCTTCTTTGATTCACACAAATCACACGGACGACAGCTTCAGTTCAGGGTAGATAATGCCCAGCGCATGAGATTTGAGGGCAACTTTGATACCTTCTTCACCACCTATAGTCCTTTTCGTTACGAAATAGATACTCTCGCCTTCATTACACCTGAGGTGATGCAGGCAATGATTGCTGCTAGTGAGTATGATATTGAGCTTCATGGCAGATACCTCTATCTGTATGGCCCTCTCCTCCCTCTAAAAGACTTAGATACCATGGTTCGTAAAGCCATCAACATTCACTCGAGCTTAATGAACAATATCGTCACCTACCGCGATGAACGCACGACGCCAACCACCGGTCGACACACCGTCGATATATCTGCTCGTAATCTGGTGAAGAATCACTTCTGGGTCACACTGCCAAGTCTTGTACTCTTTCTTTCACTTGCAGTCGTTGCCTCACTCATGCTGCTCAAGAACCAGTACGATCTCGTAGATAAGTTACGGCTAATTGGTGCCGCCCTACTGCTTTTGGTGTTCAGTGGCGTGATGTTCGCCGTCATTATCGATGATTGGCGCACGCGCAGGGCGGCACGAAAAGGGGTGAAGTAAGTCAATTATTCAGCCACAGGCAGGGCTTCGACGACCTCTCGGCCATCTGCAGACCCCCGCAACGTACACGAGTAGAGTGTCATTTTAGCTTCGTTTGACGGTCCCTCAATGGACGTAGCGTCGGCTGGGACCGTATATTTGCGTTCAACCTTGTAGTAGTAGCGCTCGCCGTTATAATCGACGGCAATCCGATCGTTAGCGGCAAGCTTGTCCAGATGGTAAAACGGCGACTGCTTGACCGTTCCTGCCGGGGTAAGACCCATATTAAAACGATGGGCGCTTAAAACGAAATTCCCTCCCCTTTCTGGATTGCCATTTTCTGGCCGGCGATGCCATACTCCCTTCAGGAGAATCGAGCTGTCTACTCCTTCTACAATTGGTAGTTTCAAACCCAGCCGTTCGATATAAAGCATATTGCTATCACCTGCCGGTTGGTTTAAGCGCTGGCTCACTTCATTTTTGGCGGGGGCCAAGAAGATATCGGTACCGCTCATAAATGGAGCAAACGCCAGACTTAACAGGTAGCAACCGGCGAGACCAAGGATAATAAAAAAGACAGCAGGCAGAAACCGAAGGTATTTCATGGCTGTCCTCCCCTATTACGAAAGAAGTTCTTTCTAGTTACGAAACGAGCTGGAACGGCCACCGTAGGCGCTGGAACCGTATCCATACGAAGTACTCGATTTTGATGGGCTGCCCAGATGGGAAAGGGTTTTTAGAACAGCAGAAATCCCTAAAATTGACGCAAAGCCAATCCCAAGGTGGACTAGGAAGTCGCGCCGGTCCATATCTTTTTCCATCAACTGCTGAAGATTGTTCTTGATACTGTTTTGCATATGTTTGTTTTTTAGGTTATTTGCTTCTACTCTACATAAGCTTTTTGGCTTTGTCTAGTCCTTTTATCGACGAATAACTCCATCGAGGCTAAGGCGGGGTGAAATTCGTGTCTGAACAGGTTGCGGCCTGGGCTGGACAATAACCGGTAGTGTTGTCCGGACGGGAGCTCGTAAGCCATCGAGGGACCGCCTTTGAACAGGTTTCTGTTGAGGTACAGGGGCTACAACCGGAGAATTAACTGCCTCAGTCTCAGATGTTCGCGCCTCCAAGGTAGCAGGAACTTGCGCGGGATGAGCCACAGGTACTTCCCTGCGCCTCGCTTGCATCAAATTTACCAGAACGTACCCGACTCCTATCTGGTAAATAGCAATGATTGGCCCAGCAATCATAAGCTGGTTGAAGGCGTCTGGAGTCGGCGTAATAATTGCGGCGAGCACAAAGGCAAGTACCAGTATCCACTGCTCGCTCTTCAATAGACCCCCCGGTGTCATCGGGTTAATCCAGTGCCAGAACATCAGAATCAGCGGAATCAGCGACAGAAGTGCCAGCCCGCCAATGTAGGCAAAGAAGAACGACAAATACGAATCTGCTGTCAAATTTGGTGCAATTATCCCTTCCGCGAAAACATTTAGGAACTTGAGTGCTGCCGGTACGGCAACAAAATACCCATACGCGCAGCCGGCAGAAATAAGAGCGGTGGCGAGCAGCGTCATGCGCGTTACCGACACGCCTACTTTGGACGGCAGTGCCGGCCGGATAAACTTGTGGAGTTGGTACACCAGCACCGGAGCTGCCAAAATCAGGCCCGCATAAATAGATACTTGGAAGATAAATGTAAATCCTCCGCCAGGGGTCAGATAAACCAATTGCTGGTCGCCGAGGGGAGCCATAACGATTTGGAGCAGCTCGTGGCGGTACATATACGCCGCTGACGAACCAAGTATAAAGATAACGGCAACGATAAAAAGCCGCTTACGGAGCTCGCTTACGTGGTCAGAAAACCTAGCCGGGCTACGACTTTTTGTCGGAGCTTGGTTTTTTTGCTGTGTTTTTGTCTTTCTTTTCATTGCTTTCACCATTTAAACCGCTACGCAGTTCTTTGACTGAATCGCCAATACTTTTTGCAAGCTGAGGTAGTTTTCGTGCTCCAAACAGTAGTACGAGGATAACGAGGATAAGGATTAATTCAGGCGTACCGATACCAAACATGTTTACTCCGCTGTCTCCTTAGGCGCGTGCCAAAAATTGTGCACCAGCCCTTCTTTTTGTATACTTGCAGTATATATAAGGCATTAACATTTTACAACTTGACTTTACGATGAAAACCAATAGCTTAATTTATTTCCAGTACATGGCAGCGGCTGAATACAGCTGTGGAACATACGGGGCGGGCGCTTACCAGTCCGAACAGTGCGAAACGACCTCTTCGGGTGGTGGTTCCGGTGGACTGCTGCCAGATACCGGATACGACGTACTGATACCGCTGGCACTTGGTGGAGCTCTCGTGATTGCGACGGTGATTTTCTTTGTGCGCAAAGCATGGCGGAGTAAAAAGTAGATAATCTTCCCACGAAAACAGCCCATCAAAGAGATGAGCTGCATGCGTGGTGATCCCGCGGAGAATCGAACTCCGATTGCCAGGATGAAAACCTGGTGTCCTAACCGTTAGACGACGGGACCGTATTTACCTCTGGAGATTGTAGCAAAAAAATACCTCTTTGAAAAGGGTTACTAGCCACAACTTTTATGAGTATATCGCTTGTGTTTACTCAGATTAGATTGTATACCTCATTGACGGACAACCCCTAATGATGACAAAATAGATTTAAGTACATTTTAATCGTAGTTCGATCCGAAATGTGGGGCGGTGATGAGCTAGGTAGTCAAATTACAATCCAAGCGAGGAGGGGTGTAATGAGGGGTAAACTAGTAAGTTTTGGCGTGGCGCTGCTGGCTACGGCAACCGTTGGTGTCGTGCAGCTCCAGACCAAGGCGGCAGTCGATAAAACGCGCGACTGTGACCAATACGCAGTTATTAACTGCGGGACACTGTCTGCAAGTGAACTACGGGCTGAGTACAGCACCAACAATGGTAGTGGTCAAAACGGTACAACGACGAAGCAAAACGACATCAAAAAAATCTTTAACTCGATGGGAATTTCGGGTGGTGAACTTAGTGGCTTCAAGAATGGTGTCGTTTACCAAGACGGCCGGGTTATTGTAGCCGGCAAAACTGTCGCAACAGGTGCAATGATGGCTGCTCGAGGGTTGGGGGGTACAGCCATAGCTGGTACCGGCGCTTCTAGGGTCTCGGTCAGCGCCATGGGAAGCGCCCAAACAGCGCTTGTAAAAATGAACGGTGATAGGTTCGTATTCGCGGTTATGAAACCATGCGGCAACCCCGTTACCGCTACTCCCCCACCTCAACCGCCACAACCGCAGCCTCAACCAAAAGCCGAGTGCAAAAGCTTGAGCGCAAGTAAAATTGGCTCAGGCACGCGTTACCGCCTGTCCGCCGCGGCCAGTGCTAAAAACGGCGCCAAGATGCGAGCGTACGAATTTACCGTCAAGCGAAACGGTCAGCAGGTGTTTAGTGACACAAAGAGAACTTCTGAGCTAAGAGCCAATACGGCCTTTAGCGCTACGCAGCCTGGAAATTATACCGCCAGGGTTATCGTAAAGACATCGGAGGGCCCGAAAACCGGCCAACAGTGCGTGGCAACGTTTAGGGTGAAGAAACCAGAAAACCCCCCGACTCCGCAAGAACTGACTCCCGGTATCAAAGTTGAAAAGCATGTTGAAAACGTTAAATACAAGCGCGTTGGCGTAAATGTTGAATTTAGTTATCAAATTAAGGTAACTAACACCGGTGAAGTTGATTTAAAGGACGTTGAAGTAACCGATACGCCCGAAGATGGGATAACGCTGCTCGAAAGCCAAATAGTCGGTACTGTCGAAAACAACCAATGGACGTACACCATATCCGAGCTTGCGGTGGGAGAGTCGCGGGACTTTACCTTACAAGCAAAAGTGCCTCAGTTCTTGGCAGGACGGCTAACCAACACTGTTTGCGTGGATGCTCCAGAAGTACCAGGCAATCCAGATGACTGCGATGAAGCCGAGGTGGATGTGCCGCCAAAAGGCAAAGTACTGGTGTGCGAACCGGAGAGCGGCGACACGATTAGCGTGGACGAAAAAGACGCCGATAGTTACCCGCCGGTCGGTAGCCCACAATGCGAGGAAGCCCCGCTTGAGAATCCAAAAGCTGCTCCGCCCGCAGAACTACCGCAGACTGGTCCGGCTGAAACGGTGCTTTCCGTTATCGGAGCCATGAGCCTGGCAGGAGCAAGTGCTTACTACTTTGCGAGCCGCCGCCACTTATAGACAGAGGTGACACGCTAGTACTGGTGCCGCACTAATTAGTACCGCTACTACTGGTAGTGGTACTTTTTTATGAGATATTTTAAACATAAGCTATTTTGTGTTGTAGTAGTTGACATTTTATCGTGTTTGTGCTATTATGCATTCATCCTCAGTGAGATGGTGGATACGGTGGAAAAGCGCAAGATTTCTTGCAATTGTCCACCTCTACTCATCACCTCATGTCCGGGGTGCCGTTTAACAATTTAGCCAAGTACGGTAGGAGTAAATTACCTACCGATTGTTTGCGGCAAAACATAATAGATATGTAAACGCAAACTAGATAGTCATGGGTCTTTAATGATCCAGGCATCAACTACTGCAACTAATCATGATATTCACGGGTATGGCATCTTGCTTGAAAGGTTAAGCTTTCAGGTGAAATGCTATATCCGTGCCTTCTCAGGAGTCACGGCGAGCATCATCCAACCACACACGTGGCTGGATGCCACGTCTGACCGTCCAGGAGGACATCATGAAGAACATCGTCTCACGACTCGGCCAGATGCTGGGTCTGTCGGTCGTTCTCGCTCTGATCGCCGCCGTGTTGAACCTCACGTTCATCGCGCCGGCCCAGGCAGACACCGACTCCAACGACACGACGAGCTCGGTCTCCAAGGCCGACGACTCGTCCAAGACCCAGTCCAAGAAGAACAAGACGAAGAAGAACATCAAGTGCAAGAAGACGCCGAAGCCGTTCGTCAAGGACGGCGTGACCGTCTTCAGCATGAAGACGTGCTTCAACATCAAGATCCTCAAGAAGATGGGGTGTGACACCGAGGCCGGCAAGGACGAGCCCGTCGCTCCCCCCCGGGACCCGCGGTCGGAGTGCAAGGGCTGGCTCAAGGTCGACTTCAAGCTCAAGATGAAGAGCCCGAAGACCCCCGAGGGCATGATGTGCACCGAGTTCGACATGTCCATCACGATCAAGCAGCGGATGAAGGCCCACGGCCTGTCCGTCTCGATCGCCAACGGCAACGTGGACACGTGGGCGAGGACTCATCTGAAGCTCAAGGACGTGATCAAGGGCTGGATCAAGACCAACTGCGTCCTGATCCCGCCGCCTCCGCCTCCGCCGCCGACCGTTACCCCGACGTACAGCTGTGACACGCTGGCCGTCAACAAGGGTGCCGGCCGTTCGGTGACCATCGGCAACTTCTCGACCTCCCAGTCGGGGGGTGCCACCTTCAAGGAGGCGGTCATCGAGTGGGGCGACGGTTCATCCAACACCTACGCCGCGCCGGTGGGCAAGTCCCACACCTACGGCGCAGACGGCACCTACACGATCACGGCCACCGCGGTCTTCGACGTGAACGGTGTGGAGAAGCGGGTCTCGAGCAGCGGCTGCCAGTCAGCCGTCACGTTCATTCCGGCGCCCGAGAAGCCGCTCGTCTGGATCGTCGCACCACCGGCTCACATCGAGTCCGGTGGTCACGTTGAGTTCTTCGTCAAGGCGAAGAACGCCACCAAGGTGACGGCCATGGCCTCGCCTGACTGGCTCGGCTGGGTCTCCGGATTCCGGAAGGTCGACACCGAGCAGAACGGCGTGACTCCCTGTGAGTCGGGCTTCACCTGCTGGCAGGGCACGGTCTGGACTCATGCGGGCCAGACCGGCACCCTGACGGTGGGCGTGGAGGCCGAGGGGCCGGGTGGTACAGATGACGACAGCGTCGACATCCCGGTTCCACCGGCCAACGACCCCGACGTCTGAGCTGAGCAGTAGCTGGTGTCGTGGGGGGGACTTCGGTCCCCTCCACACATCAACTTTTTAAAGACACGATGACTATCTAGTTTGCAAACCAAAAATATTAACTGCGAGAAGTATTTTTAAAGGAGATTACCTCAATGAAGAAATTACTTTCACTAGTGTTTGGTGCCGTCATGGTATCAGCCGTCGCGCTTTCAACTGCAAATGCAACCAGTTATACTGGACAAATTGAAGGTGGTGACATTTACACTGTAAAAAATGTCAGCAAGAATGGCGTTTACGCTGATTCTACTGACGCTACCTGTGGTGAAACTGTTAAGTTTCGACTTAAGATTCACAACCCAGGTCCAGTAACCCTAAAAGATGTAAAAGTTGCTGTAACGCTTCCAAGCCAAACAGCCACTTCTCACAGCTCGAAAGCTACTGTGACTGCGTCAAATGCCAACCCTGCTTCCACCAGCGATACTGCTGGCGTAAAGCTTGATAAGGCTGGTAAATTAAACTACGTTGCTGGTTCAGCTGAGTACTTTGACCCAAGCGGTAACCGTCTTGGTTCATTAAGCGATTCTATCGTTACGACTGGTGCAGAAGTACCTGGTGGTGTCGGTGTTTCGACAATGCAAAAGCGCTACGTTGCCCTACAAGCCAAAGTAAGCTGTCCTGAAGCTCCAAAGAAAATCAATGTTTGTGAACTTTCTACCAAGAAAATCATCACAATCTACGAAAAAGACTTTGACGCTTCAAAGCACTCAAAGAACCTAGCTGACTGTGCTGAAGAAGGCGAAATCGTTGTCTGTGACTACACTACTAAAACTGTAGTTACAATCAAAGAAAGCGAATTCGACGAAGCTAAGCACACCGAAGACCTGAGCAAATGTGAAGAGACTCCGGTCACTCCACCAGAACTACCACGAACTGGTAGCGAAGGTCTTGTTGCTGTCGTAGCCGCCCTGCTAACTGCAGGTGTTGCATACGCAGTAACGGCTCGCCGAAACGTACTTGGCTAAATAGAGTCTGACCGCTCCACTCACCTGAAGCGTCAGCCTCAGAAAATACAAGACTACCCCTGACTTTTTGAGCCGGGGGTAGTTTTTGTTTGGTACACTGTTAAGTAATGGCGAAGCAGAAGAAAAAACGCAACAAGCGCTACCATGGAGTCGACGCCCGGGTCACTACACCTATGGTGACCAGAGTCTCTGCCGAAGAGCGCTCGCGGTTCAAAGAGTGGTGGCTGGTATACGGCCGCCTGGCCAAGTTCGCGGCGGCAGTGGTTGGTATTATTGCCGTTATCGTCCTACTGGTAATCGGTATTATCGGACTATTCTAACGGTAGTCTGAAGCCAAACGTACTCCCCTTGTCTTCGACCGACGAAAAGACCAGCTTGCCGTCGTGGCCGTCGATAACTTTTTTGGCAAGGTATAGCCCCACACCCGTCCCGTCTGGCCGCTGAGTGCGAGCATTATCAGCCCGGAAGAATTTCGTAAATAGCTTGGTTTGCTGCGCTACGGGCACGCCAATGCCATGGTCTCGAACCTCAAGCTTGGCCTCGCGGGGCGTGACGGTTAGCTGTACGGTAATCTCCGTTTCCGGCTTTGAGTAAAACAGAGCGTTGTCGATGAAATTCATGACAACCTGGCGAATTTTGTTTTCGTCGAGCGACAGCACGACAGGTTTCGGCGGAATCGATAGCCGTATAGTTAAATCACGAGCCTCGGCAGTCGTTTGAAGCGAATCGACTTCTTGTTTGACTATCTTTCCCAGGTCGATTTCGTGGCGGTCAATCAAAAACTTGCCGGTTTGTATGCGGGAAACATTCAGGAAATCATTAATAAGATGTACCATCCGTTCACTGCTCGTAAATGCCTCGGACAGCAATTTGCGCTGATCCTTACTTATTTTTCCGGCGTCCCCTTCTAGAACCATGCTGAGATAGCCCTTAACACTTGTGAGTGGTGTGCGTAGTTGGTGCGAGGCCATACTGACGAATTCGTCCTTGGCTTTGTCGAGGTCTCGAAGCTGGTCATTAGTGTGCTGTAAGTCATCCGTAGCCTCACTTACCCGCTGCTGGAGGCTCGCGTTCAGATCTTTGACGGTTTCGAGGGCAATGGCGTTTTGGACAGCAATGGCGAGTTCGTCCCGAATACCGGTTACAAGCTGCATTCGATAGTGGCTTAATTTGGAATCAGCCAGACCCAGAAACAAGAAGCCTATAGTCTGGTCGCCACGCATAAGCGGCATCGTGAATCCAATTCGGTAGCTTTTAAGGAGCCGACGAACCTCAGTCTCGTTTTCAAGATCTTCAGTAAATGCCCACGGTAAATTGGCGCGCCTAAAAAAAGTCTCGAGCATATGGGTGTCGTTTACGGTTGGCCGCATGAAGCCTGTCGTACCGCTGGAAACATAATGGCCGTCGGGCTTGTACATAAAGAAAGAGGCGTGCCGGGCATCGGTCGCTGTTTTGATTTCAGTCGCAACGCGCTCCAACAGATCGCGTATGCCGGCGTTTGAGGTCAGAATGGTAATGAGCTTGACGTGAAAATTGCGCTGTGTCCGCTGGTCCCGGCCGTTTTTTATGAGCAAGGCCAATACAATGACAAGAAGGGCGTCCGCGAATAAAAACATGACGATAGCGCTCACGCTTATATTCTAGCGTAGCCGTGAAGGTTTTGACAGCAGTCGCCTGTTTCGGCCAGACATCTAAGTGCGCTATGATAAAAGCATGACTAAAATCGCTATCATTGAAGACGACGCTACCATTAACCAGATGTACCGAATGAAGTTTGAAGCTGCTGGGTTTGACGTGCAGCTCGCAAGCGACGGCGAGCGCGGTGTGGCCCTGGTTGAATCATTCCGACCTGATTTAATCTTGCTTGATATGCAGATGCCAGTGAAAAATGGTTACGATGCCTTAAAGGAAATCCGAGCAGCCGAGTGGGGCAAAGACATACCTGTTATCGTGCTGACCAATATGGGCGAAGAGGAGTCACCAAAAGAGCTCCGTAACTTAAACATTGAAAGCTATATCGTAAAAGCCGACTTGACACCCAGTCAGGTTGTTGAACGCGTCAAAGAGACGCTTGGTCTGTAGGCTTACCGGCTGCCGCTCGGGCGGCATGGATTACATTTTCGAACAATGCGACGACAGTCAGTGGACCAACACCACCTTTTTCAGGTGTAATTGTTAAGTCTTTGCGCTGACGGACATCATCGGCGACATCACCAACGATTTTGCCGTGCTCCGCTGACGTGGCTGCATCGACGACCACTGCTCCCGGCTGGATTGACTGGGACGTGATTAAGTTTGGTGCTCCGGCAGCAGAGACAATCAGAGCATAACGCCGCAGGTTCTTGGCGACATTTTTACTATTCTCGTCGAATACGGTCACGTCGTAGCCGGCCTGGCGCCAAATGCGTGCCAAAGGCGCTCCAACCAGCCTGCCGTTGCCTACAATGGCAATTTTGCGACCACGGAGCTCGATGTTGTATCCGTTTAACAACCAGTCGATTGCCACCGCAGTTGCGGGAACATGCCGGCTTTGTTCACCCAACCCGTCGACGTCCTTCTCAGGCGCAACTGCGTTGACTGCGTGCTCGGTTTGGGTTTCATCATCGAGAGGCAGCTGAATGATAATGCCGTGCACAGCTGGATCGTCATTGCAGGTTTGGATGGTTTCCATAAGCTTTTCGTTTGATGGCTTATGAGTCTCTACTTCAACTAAAATGTCCGCTCCGTACTGCTGTTTCATCCGGACATAGGTATCAATCACCTCGTTGTCACTAGTTTGAATAATGGCTAATTTGGGGTGTGTGCTGTAGCTTTGGCGAAGGTTTCGGACCTGTTTTGCCTGGCGCTCTTTAATATAGCCGGCAAGTTCGGTGCCACTCAGTAGTTTCACCTTGCTATTGTAGCAACTGTGCTACAATGAGAACAAATTTAAGGAGGGAGACTTAGATGAACGACGGCTACTATTACTACTCGCAAAACGATTATAATGGGACGCTCGACCCGGCGGTGGCAACGGCGATCATGCTTGGTACTCTCTTCTTTGCTATTGTCGCCTACGTCGTAACTGCCATCTTTCTATCGATGGTTTTTAAAAAGGCCGGTGTCGAAGGCTGGAAAGCCTGGGTGCCGGTATATAACACCTGGGTGCTACTTGAACTGGGCGACAAACCAGGTTGGATTTCCCTGCTATCTCTTGGTGGCATCATTCCCTTCGTGGGCTTCATTCCGGCAATTGTCGCTGCCGTCTTTATTTACATGGCAATGTATACCGTCGGCTTAAAGTTTGGTAAGAGTGGCGCGTTCGTACTACTTGCAATCTTCCTGCCCCTCGTCTGGGTCATCTGGCTCGCCGTTGACAAGACCGCCGTCTGGAAAGGCCAAAGCGCCAATGTCCAAGCTGTTCCAGCGGGACCTGCCGAGGCCTCCGCACCGGTCAACGAGACTTCTAACAAGACTGATAGCGATTCTACTTCAAGCCAGCCACCATCGGCTAGCCCAAGTGCCTAAGCAATACTGGGCGTAGCAAAGAGACTAAGTAAAGCGAACCGGTCACGATAATCGTCGTGGCCGGTTTGTTCAGAACATGGGCAAGTGCTTGCTCTGGATTCGTAATAATATCGGACTGCAGCTTTAGCCGCGCAGCCTCCCTTTGCAAGTCCGCCGCCGCCACGCTTTTTCGGCCCTTGATATCTTGCCCGACACTAAACTGTGTAAACGTACAGTATGCCGGTTGGCTGCTTGCTATAATAGCGAGGCAGTCTTCAATCTTTTGTTCAGGAGCTTCAATAAATCCGGTCAACCAAGCTGCACCTGTAATCTCTTTCTGTTGCAACGTGTCTATCAAGGCTGCGAGTTTTTGTGGGTTGTGGGCTCCATCCAAAATAATCACTTTGCTGCCAATTTGAAACTTTTCAAACCGGCCCGGTGGAGTATCGTAAGCGCTCTTTTGTAGCTGAATGTCCGTTAACTTTTCCAGTCCGTCGCGCGTGATAACATATTCAACAACTGACCGCGCGAGCATAAAATTTAGTTGCTGAAATGATGGCAGATCCGTGTGCTGGATTTTGTCCGACGTTATGTGAAGCTCCCCAGTTTGCAGCTCGACTCGTTTCCGAATGGCATTTGCAGCCAGTTCAAGCTGGGGAGCGCTAAACACAGCTTGGTGCGGCCCTATAATCCCGGCCTTTTGGGCAGCAATCGCCGAGATCGAATCACCAAGTATGTTGGTATGGTCTAAGCCGATTGGCGTGATAACACATATTTTGTCATCCCGCGAGATTACATTGGTTGCGTCGAGCATACCTCCCAGACCGACCTCAACCACGGCGTAGTCGACGCTCTCTTCCCGAAATACCCAGTACGCAAGCGCGACAAGTAGTTCAAAATATGTTGGCTCAATTTCCGGCCATGCTTCAATAATTCCCAGGAAACGGTTGAGATACTCCAAGAAAATGTCATCGGCTAAAGGTTTACCGCCAATTTGGATGCGTTCCGTAATGGATACTATATGTGGAGACGCTGTCAAACCGACCTTGGCGCCGGTTGCTTCTAGAAGCGACCTAATGTAGTACGATGTACTGGTTTTACCGGATGTACCGGCCACATGGATTATTTTTAGGTTATTCTGCGGATTGTTAAGTCGCCGCATCAACTCTCTCATCCGATCAAGCTTATAACTTTCACCGGTCATTTTAATCGGTGAGTACGAAAGAAGGCGTGTCTCAGCATCGTTAATAGTTAGCTGTTTTTGAGGCATATGACCTATCATAGCCGGTTAAGACGGGCTGCGTCTAATTGCTACGATGCGGTCGGATATGCTTTTTTCATACGCTCAACGGAGTCTGCGATGATTTTGGCAAGCACTTCGGTATCGACATCGCTCAGTTTCTTGATATAAATACAGGATCCACCGCTTACTGTATGCTTGCCGAGTTTTTTCAAATCATCTTCATAGTGTTCAAAACCTGGCATTACGTATACGGTCAGGTTCTGCTTACGCGGAGAGAAGGCGGTAAGCGGCCAGTCGCCTTCTTGGCGACTGCGTTCGGATTTGTAATGGTACTGGCCGTAGCCAACTATACTTCCCCAAAGAGCTGGCTTTAAACCAGTAGCCTTTTCAAACACGTCGAGCAGCTTAATGGCGTCTTGTCGGCGCTGATCGTCTTCAACCGAGTCGAGGAATGCCTCAACGCTGTCATCGGTCCGTTTTGTCTTCAGTTCACTCATAAAGTTAGTATACGCCTCCATGTAAAAACCGCCCATACGGACGGTGCTTACATGGAGGGTCCACTGGGGCTTGAACCCAGGACACCCTGCTTAAGAGGCAGGTGCTCTAACCAGCTGAGCTATGGACCCGAAATTTACTGTACAACTATACCAAACAGGGGTCGGCTTGTCTAGCTGCCGTGATTTTATCACTATATTTACAACGGCCACTTTTGGATGTACTATCAGGATAGATTAATGGAGGGACAACCATGAGTGAGAGTACTCAAACGAATAGCGTGAAGTTTAACGCCAATATTGCCGGGCTCGAGCAACTGCTCGACGATACGGTCAACAAAAAGCAGCCGCTCCAGTTACCGACCAACGTGCGCAAATGGCTTGCCGACAACGTATGGTGGATGAGTTTGGCCGGAGGAGTTTTGAGCCTGTGGGGCGCATGGTCGTTCTGGCAAGTTGGTCACTATCTTTCCGGCGTTAGCACTTACCTAAATGAATTGGCCCGTGTCAGTGGAACCACTGCTTACTCGGCTGACCTTGGCGTGATGTGGTACGTTGCGCTAATTGGACTTGTCATTGAAGGCATTCTGTTGCTTCTCGCTACCTCAAAGCTGAAGCAAGGTTCAAAAAGCGGCTGGAACTTGTTGTTCTATACGTCACTCGTCAGTTTAGCCGTTGGCTTGGTATACCTATTTGTACCTGGCTACGGATTTGGCGGGTTACTCGGTACGCTTGTGGGTACTGCTGTCGGCTGGTTCTTCTTGTTCCAGATCCGCTCCCGCTTTACAAAGGCGTAATCTAGAGTTCGTCTTTCTTACTGGTAATAAACGCTGCCCATTGCCGAACAAGGCGCAGAATGGTTTTAAGTGGCAGTTCGATCAGCATGTCGAGCGCCAATGCAACGATATTGATTCGGGCATACCGGTCACTCAGATACCGGCCGACAACAACGAACGGCATATATAAGAAGTCGCGTACGAGCGTGATACCGTTTTGGTGCGTTTCGACCGATTCGATTTCGCGGATATTTCGGCTGAGCCGGAAGCCAAGGAAACTTGCAGCTGAGAGGAATATGAAGAAAATAAGCAAGTGGACAATATCAAAGTTTAGGTACTTCCATAACCCTAGGGCAACAGCGCCAAATACAATGACGAAAAGCAGACCGTAGGCAATGTTATAGCCGCTACCAAATTCCTGACGCGGCCGGCGTGCGATCTGTTTGACTGTCTGGTCGCCATAGAGCGTCCTCTCAATCTGATCAACTAACCGTGACGTGTTGGCCGCTCCTGGTAACATCATGGTTGCGCGTAGAAGCACCATATAGAGTGGCGGAAATAGCAGGTTAACGACTAATGGCAGCCAAAGGATTGATCCAAAAATTATGTAGTCATATGGTATTTCGACGGCAATACCGATTAAGAACTTTGTAATGACAAGAAAAATAACACTTTTAATGATGCCGTGATTGACCCTACGATTGATTGAAGCATAGTCGGTATTCACCTGTTTTTCAAAGGTAAGAAGAAATTGATCTTTTTGTCCAAGCAATCTTTCGATATCGGTATTTTCCTCCATAACATGCCGGAGTACACGAAGCGGCGCTCCCCGTTTGTCAACTAGCCGAAATAGTTTTTCGGTCGTTGGTGATACAAGTAAAGCGTCAATCTTCGTGTTAATAGCGACGTAGTTTGGGAGATTATCCGTTGTCTGCTGGTAACGACGCAAAAGTCCCAGGCGGACTGCCGCATCATCCGACTTAAGTAAAGCCCGGTGAATAGCGACATACAGTGAGGTCTCGGCATCATCCGGCAGCTTGCCAAATAAACTTTCAATGTCAATCGACTGGTTAAAATAGCTGTGAGCGAACTGAGTAAATGCCTGAAGATGGCTAGCGTCATTGAGCAGCCAATCGACTTCAACGGCTAAAAGTTCGTACGTCCATTTGTCGGCTTGCTCGTGACTGACGCCTTTTGTCCGATGGAGTGCAAGATATGCCTGATAGTATTTATTCGCATTCAGATTGATAGTCTGAATATCCTCTTCGGCAACCGTATCGTTCGCTAAATATCCAGCTTGGGTCAGCTCAATAACAAGCTCCTCACCACTGCTGGCAATTAATTTTTTGTCCTTCAGCAAGAATAGCCGCCGATAAAAACGACGGATTGCCCGCTGCAAGAGTACATGCTCTTCGGTATATTCTGCTGCGTTGCGGAGCTGCTCATAGGCAGCAGTTAATGTCCCGCCGGCTCCTACGACATGAACTTTCTGAGCCCCGGCGCGGCGGCGCTCACGGTCCTCTTTTTGAGTCCGAGTCAGCTGAATATCGTGGACGAGTTGTTGTCCGGTTGGATTGAGATCTTTCATGAAATAAAATGGTACACCCGGTACGATAGCGCCCGAAGGGCTTCTCCGCTTGCGCTACGCCGAACGCGTTCGAATTCTACTTGCTCTGCAGCAAGATGAATCCTGCGCTACGTCCGTGATTACACGGCCGCAGCTCACAATTCACCTGGTACACCCGGTACGATTCGAACGTACGACACCTGGTTCCGAAGACCAGTGCTCTATCCACTGAGCTACGGGTGCAAAATGGTTGAAATACAGAGGTAATTATAGCACGATAGACGAACTCGAGCTATACTGTTTGCTGTATGAATGTTCACACCAACATCCCTCTAAAAAATTATTTGACGATGAAGCTTGGTGGTAGTGCCCGGTTCATGACCGACGTATCCACAGCCGATGAGTTAGCCGCCGCATGCCGCAATGCCAAGTCACAGAACCTTCCTTTCTTTGTCCTAGGAGGAGGCAGTAATGTGATTGCTACGGACAACGGTTTTAATGGCTTGGTTATCCGCAATCGTATTCCCGGGTTTGATGTTCTCGAAGACACAGCTTCCGGGGCCATAATTAAGATCGGTGCCGGAGAGGACTGGGATGAGACCGTTGCAAAAACGGTACAAATGGGACTCAGCGGCATTGAAGCTATGTCTGCCATTCCCGGTACCGTCGGTGCTGCGCCGGTTCAGAACATCGGGGCATATGGCCAAGAACTCGCGGAGACTTTTGTAAGTCTAGAGGCATACGACAGCGAAACGGATCAGTTTGTCATACTTGAAAATGCAGACTGCGGCTTCTCATATCGCCACAGTATTTTCAGAGGTGAGCAATCGGGGCGGTACGCTATCTGCAGCGTTACTTTGAAGCTATTCAAGTCTCCTCCCCAGCCGCCATTTTATGAAGCCGTTGAACGGTACTTTAATGAGCATGGCATTACGCTCTTTACCGCTGCCAATGTCCGTGACGCTGTAATAGCAATCAGGTCAGAAAAACTTCCCGACCCGTCTGAGCGCCCGAATACCGGGTCATTCTTTAAGAACGCAATTATTGACGATTGGCAGCTTACCGAGCTTCAGAAAAATTGGCCAGATATTCCCTACTACGAACTTGATGGCAAACAGGTTAAAATTCCGACGGGCTGGCTGATTGAACAAGTCGGGCTAAAAGGCCAATTACTGCATGGAATGCGTGTCCATGACAAAAATGCATTGGTGCTTATTAATGAATCCGCCGCTAGCTATAGCGACCTGGCCGCAGCCCGCGATGAAATTATGGCCAAAGTCCGCGATACGTTTCGTATCACCATTGAGCAAGAACCGCTTCAAGTTTAAGGACTTGCCCCTGACACCTAAACAGCTTATGCTAGGTACATGAATCGTGGGTTTACGGTGGTTGAGATCCTCGTCACCTTGGTAATTATGGCAATCCTGCTGACGCTTGGTGTTGTCAGCATGCGCTCCGTCCAGGCAAGTGCCCGCGACCAAGAGCGTCAGTCTGATGTTGAAACTATTGCCCGCGGGCTCGAACAACGCTACAACAGGGGTAATCCGGTCATAACAGCAACGACTGACCCGAATGAGGCTAAGGCCGGATCGTATCCGGGCGTTAACGAAATGATCCATATGACGGGTGATTTTCGGAGTGGGTATACTCCCGACACCGTACCGGGTGGATATTTGTATGCAGCGCTACCAGGAACTTCACCGGGCAGCTTCAGTAACCCCGCTGGACAGAATATCTGGACAATTGTGTGCGTGTGGGCATGTTCACCTGCCGGAAACTCAGCTCAAATTTCAAGTGCATTTGGCGGTAGCGACAAATATGTTTATGAGCCGGTTGATGTGAATGGGAATATTTGTTGCTGTGGGAATTGTAATAGCTTCAATCTTTACTGGAAGAGTGAAACGGATTCAACCGTTGTTAATGGCATTGCTGGATTAAAAACCGTCAAGAGTCTTCACCGATGATGAGTGTTTCAGAATACATGCAGAAAGGTTTTAGTGCAGTTGAACTGCTTATTACCCTGTTTATTGCTTCGATTTTCCTTTTTGCTGGGTACCAGCTTTACACACAGGTTCTAAAAGATGGTGCCGATGCCGACAAAACGGCTCGCATATCAAACCTCGTCTACGAAAGGCTTCGTAAAGCGACCGCTGCAACCACCGAGTCGGCACCAGCCGGATGTGCTGCCAGTAACGAATCGACCACTAATGAAACTCCTATCGTAAGTGGGTTTAGCAGCGTTACGCTAACCATCGTCGTAGATTGCCCGTACAGTACAAGCGGTTCATTGTCTGATTTATTTTACGTGAGCGTCAGTGCAAGCTATAACGATGGCACAGGAATAAAGGTACTAAAACATGCCGTATACACAAGCTAACCCTCGCTTCGGATTCACACTAGTTGAAGTACTTGTCATTTCACCTGTTATCATCCTTTTTATCGGCGCGTTCATCGGTCTGGTTGTCAATCTTACTGGCGAGAGCTTGGTACTCAAAGAGAAAAATGCTGTCGCTTATAACTCTCAGGCAGCACTTGATGAAATGGAGCGCACTGTATCGCAGGCGACCGGCTTTCTTGCGAGTACCGGAACCTTGACTTCTCCTCAAGGCAAGAATGATGACACAACGGCATTTACGAATGATCCCGCCAGTGAACCCGATGTTCTTATTATCCGCGCTGCCGCTACGACTGCAGGGCCATTCAGCAGCAGTCGTTCCCTCATATACACCGGCGCAGGAAGTTGTGATTACAAAAACCCGATTTATCAATATACCGCTATCTATTTCGTCAAGAACGGTTCGCTCTATAAACGTACTATTGTCGTTCCAACGGCTGCGTGTGCATCCCCATGGCAGAGAAACACCTGCACAGATACCCTAGTTGCCGCAAACCCTACTGTTTGCAAGACCGATGATGAGAAGTTGCTCGACAATGTCACAAACCTATCAGTCCAGTACTACAGCAGCGGATCATCGACTCAGGCATTGGCTGCGGCTGACGCCACACAAGCAAGTGCAGTCTCAATAACAATCACCACGTCGAAGAACGTTGCCGGCTCGGCAGTATCCAATAGCAGCTCGCTCCGAGTAACAAGTCTCAATGCACAAGCAGCTGCATCAGATAACAGCCAGCCTCCAGTTGCAAATCCCGCGATCACATATGCCTGGAACGACACGAGCTCACCATATAAAACAACGTTCTCTTGGCAAGCAATAGGTAATGCAACCGGGTATAATATTCGCTACCGTTTAAACGGTGGTTCGTGGGTAAATGGGCCTCAGGGCACGACAGCCACGACGTACGACATTACTGGTACGCATCGTAAACAAACGATAGAGATTGAAGTTACTGCCGTTAGTTCTTCTGGTAATTTCCTGTATGGCACAGCTACCGCTACAATTCCACGCTGGACTACATGCAACATACAAGCACCTTGGCAAAATTTTGATGCAATAGGAACTGGCTATACAGAAGCTGGGTTTACCAAAACTACGACGCAAATGGTGGGCCTAAAGGGAATGATAAAGTCTGGTACTGTCGGTTATTCCGCGACAAATACATACCGCGTCTGTACTCTACCTGCCGGATTTAGGCCGATGAGCCGCCAGATATTCCTGGTAAATTCATATAATGCCGGACTTGCAAACGGTAGAGGATATGGACGCGTTGATGTTGATGTTGATGGGTCTATCAATGTAGTCGCTGGTAACAATGTATGGGTCAGTTTGGATGGGATAATTTTCGCGACAAGTGGATCGTCAATCAGTTGGTCAAATCCAGTTACCAGCGGTACCTCGTTTGCGAACGGCTGGAACTACAATAACTACGGTGGTGAAGATTACGGTACACCGCGATATGGACTCGATACGTTGGGGAGAGTATGGTTTGAAGGACTTGCCACCCAAGGTACAGTTAACGCATCTATCCTTGCGGCACTCCCTTCGTCAGTGCGACCCGCACAAGCAATGCACGTACCCGCCGATGCAGGAACATCAAATCCGGTAGGTATGATAAATATTGGGTACTCTGGAGCTGGTGATACATATGCCAGGGCAGTGAACAGCTACCGCTCTATGCAGTTCGTCTACTATCCAGGGGCAACAGCTCCGAGCTGGAAATCGCTCAACTTGTCTACTGCTGGCGGTAACTGGAGTAATTACGGAAGCATTTGGACAACTGCTCAGTGTTTCTGGGGGTCAGATGACATTGTGGTCGTGAAAGGTTTAATTACCGGAGGAAGCACGACTTACCCTGCTGTAATTGCCAACCTTCCGAGCTCTACAGGTGGAAGTTGCGGGGCACCTAACGCCGACGGAACACTCCTCATGCCTGCTGTCGCAGCTCCGGATTACATCGCTTCTATCGACCTTACCCCTGGAGGAAGTATGCAGGTTACGAACGCCAACTCAACCTGGACATCATTAGATGGTTTCCACTTTATCGCAGATTAGCTAACCTTAGTCCGCCATCACGCTTGCGCTTAAGAAATGCATATAGTATATTACAGACATACAAAGCAATTAATTAGGGGGCATCTAAATGCTTAACAATATCAACACTATGAGGAAGCAACGTGGTTTCACCATCGTTGAACTTCTTATCGTTATCGTGGTCATCGCTATCTTGGCTGCTATCACGATTGTGGCCTACAATGGTATACAGAATAGGGCTAAAACTACCTCAGCACAAGCAGCTGCATCAAATGTCCAGAAGAAAATTGAAGCGTACAACGCTGCAGTCGGTTCATACCCTACAGGCGCTGCTGACGGCAATGCTTTTGAGACATTATTAAACGGTCAAACTGAATCAAACATAGGGTCCATCCAAATTGCTGTCCCGGCTTCGGGTACAGGACAAAATACTGTACAAGTTGAATATTGTACAGCTGGTGCTACTGGAGCACGATTGGGATGGTTTGACTATGGTACCAACGCTGTGGTCGCTGCAGGCAGTCGAACGATTATCCTCTTCTCGGGCACCGCTTGCACAACTTGGGGCACTGCTCTCGCGTAAGATCAGTCGGTTAACAAATAATAAACCTTGGGGAATTCCCCAAGGTTTATTATTTTTGGGTTTTTAGTACGATAGCGAATAAATATTTGTGAGAGCAATGACCTCTTCGCGCAGGTTCTGTGAAATTTTCTCATCCTCCCTGCCGTCGATCGCCCGCTTCATCCACTCAGCTATTAGTTCCATGTGTTCTTCTTTAAGCCCACGTGTGGTCATAGCAGGTGTACCAAGCCGTATACCGCTTGGCCGGAATGGCGGGTTTGGATCATCGGGAACTGAGTTCTTGTTGAGGGTCAGGCCAATTTTATCCAATGCCTCTTCAGCAACTTTTCCATTAATGCCGAAGCTCTCTTGTACATTCGCAAGAATTAAGTGGTTGCTTGTTCCACCGGTGACAAGACTAAAGTCTCTTTTCATCAGCTCATCCGCGAGCACGGCAGCATTTTTTACTATCTGTGCCGCGTAGTCTTTAAATTCCGGTCGTAGAGCCTCACCAAAGGCAACTGCCTTTGCAGCAATTACATGCATATGTGGTCCGCCCTGCATACCCGGGAAGACCGCCCTGTCAATAAGTGTCGGTATATTTTCAATCGTTTTCTCGGGAGCTTTCAACGGATTTCCGACAATACCGCGCGATAGTATCATACCTCCACGCGGACCACGAAGAGTCTTGTGAGTTGTGGTGGTAATAACATGAAAACCTGCATCGAATGGATTCTTCGCTACACCGGCTACAATAAGCCCAGCGATGTGCGCCATATCAGCCATAAGCAGCGCGCCGACCTCGTTACCAATATCTGCAAACTTTTGGTAATCCAACTCTCTAGGGTAACCGGAAAATCCTGCAATAATAAGTTTTGGTTTATGCTTTAATGCTAAATCTCTCAAGTGATCGTAGTCAATTTCGCCAGTTGAAATATCCTTCATCTTGTACGGAACGAAGTTGTAAAGTTTCGCCGAACGTGTCATTGGATTTCCGTGGGTTAAATGTCCACCGTGAGATAAATCCATAGCAAGAACTGTGTCGCCAGGTTCTAGCCAGGCGCTATATACAGCTTCATTTGCGGGTGCTCCACTATGCGGTTGTACATTAGCGTGGTCTGCCTTAAAAAGCTGTTTCGCGCGATCAATCGCTAGCTGTTCGAGCGGGTCTGTAAAGTCCTGTCCTCCATAGTAACGCCTACCCGGATACCCTTCTGAGTATTTATTCGTAAAAACACTTCCCAACGCTGTTAATACGTCTTTGCTGACGTAGTTTTCGCTTGGTATAAGCTCCAAGCCGTTCTGCTGCCGTTCTATCTCTCCGGCTATAAGTTTAGCGACGATATCATCTTGCATGTGAAACTCCAAAAATAGTTAGTATTTGCCTACCCGATGATCGTAGCTGATTACAACATGCTTCAATTATACCATTGATTTATTTTATATCGTATGTGATATAATCGTTACTATGGTTGCGACAGATTACAAATCTCAGCTTGGAAAACTCATCCAGCAGAATCGCACAGCTCGGCGCATGACGCAGAGTGAGCTTGCAGATGCTTTAGGAACGTCTCAAAGCGCCATCAACAGGATTGAAAAAGGTGGCCAAAATATTAGTATTGAGATGCTTGCTCGTATCAGCGATGTACTTTCAAGTAACCTTGTTATGCTCAATAACACAGGAAAGATTAATTTTAACGTCCATGGCGGCAAGCGGCTAACTGGTCAAATTGAAATTAAGACAAGCAAGAATGCAGCCGTCGGATTACTCTGCGCCAGCCTACTTAATAAAGGTAAGACGACATTTCGGCGCGTCGCCCATATTGAAGAAGTTAACCGCATTATTGAAGTGCTCGAAAGCATTGGCGTGAAAGTCCGTTGGCTAAACAATAATGACCTTGAGGTATCTCCCCCTGCCCGCCTACAACTTGAGAACATGGATGTTGCCGCTGCTAAACGCACCCGCACGGTTATCATGTTTTTAGGGCCGCTGCTTCATCAGTATGATGATTTTAAACTGCCGTTTGCAGGCGGGTGCAATCTTGGCACACGTACTGTTGAACCTCATCTGGTTGGGCTGGCTCCGTTTGGTATGGATGTCGTCGCCAAACCTAATACCGACTACTACCACGCTACCGTAAAGCTTAAAAGGCCGACTAAGACCATCATCCTAACTGAACGAGGCGATACGGTAACTGAAAACGTCATCATGGCGGCTGCCCTCCATGACGGCGAAACGGTTATTCGTAACGCCAGCCCCAACTATATGGTGCAGGATGTCTGTTTCTTTCTCCAAAAGCTCGGCATCGAGATTGAAGGTATTGGCACGACAACATTAAAGATTCGCGGCAAGCGCACCATCAATCAAAATGTCGAGTATTACCCAAGTGAAGACCCAATCGAAGCAATGAGTTTCATTGCGGCCGGCCTGGTAACGGATTCCGAAATTACTATCACCCGCGCTCCGATTGAGTTCTTGGAACTCGAACTAGCAGTTCTAGAAGGCATGGGGCTGGGCTATGAATTGTCCAAGGAATATAAGGCCCGCAATAAGCATACGCGCTTGGTCGACATCACCCTGAAGCGCTCAAAACTTATTGCCCCAAAGGACAAACTTCACAGTATGCCGTTTCCTGGCATCAACATGGATAATCTGCCCTTCATGGGCCTTATCGCCACTGTGGCAAAAGGCCGTACATTACTTCATGATTGGAGTTACGAAAACCGGGCTGTTTACTTTACGGAATTGTCGAAGCTGAATGCGAATGTTGAATTGGTTGATCCTCACCGGGTCTACTTGACCGGTCCGACTCGCTGGAAACCGGCCGATATAATTGCTCCGCCCGCCCTTCGGCCATCAGTCGTTATTTTGATTGCCATGTTGGCGGCGCCCGGTACTTCAACATTGCGAGATGTTTACTCGATCAATCGTGGGTACGAAGACCTGGCAAACCGGCTGAATTCGATAGGGGCATCCATCGAGACCGTCCAAGGCCTCTAGTGACATCGGCCTCTGTTATGATACAATAATTCGGTGCCTGTATAATATGGCGAATGTAGCTCATTTGGTTAGAGCGTCGGGTTGTGGTTCCGAAGGTAGTGGGTTCAATCCCCATCATTCGCCCCAAGTTTTGTATGCGGGTGTCGTATAGTGGCTAATATATCTGCCTTCCAAGCAAATGACGAGAGTTCGATTCTCTCCACCCGCACCAAATAAAATAGCTCAGCTCGTCTGGGCTTTTTTATTTGGTATGAATGGTGCGTATTGAGTTCTCGTCAGCGAGCAAAGCGAGCCAGACGGGAGTTCGATAGCGAGAAGCAGTCAGAAGATGCCATCATTTAGTTTTTTCTGACGCGACGATGATATATATTTATATTTTCTCCACCCGCACTAAACTAAAAACTCCAGCGTGTCTGGAGCTTTTAGTTTGCTATTCCTCTTATGCTTATCTGGACGTATGAAGCATTAAATCGTATACTTTTTTGTAGTGGGCACTCAGATTCTCTTGACGATTAACAGTGGTTCTTCTAGCTGCAAGGCGGACGTTTTCACTATTTCCGGTACACACGAACTTTCGGAAAAAATCGCAACCGTTTCATTTCATCAGACTCATCACGTGTCTGAACCCGCGGACACGCTGTTTGAATGGGTCGACTCGATTTCCCAATCTTACGAAATAGCCGCCATCGGGCATCGTTTCGTCCATGGTGGTGACAAATTTGATTCACCGCAGCTAATTATGGATAGCACCCTGGCTGATTTGGAGTACTTGACGGTGTTCGACAATCTTCACAATTCGCCCGCGAATGAGCTGATTGCCGAAACAATGCGTCGCTACCCTAATGTCCCGCAAGTCGTATGTTTTGATACGTCTTTCTACAAAGCAATGCCTGAACAAGCCCGCTTAATTGCGTTACCCGATCACATTCAGAAGTTAGGCGTCAGACGATATGGCTTCCACGGATTGTCGTATGAATATGTGCAGCAGGAATTTGAGCGGCAAGCCGGCACAACAGCCATGAACGGACGCGTCATATACGCACATTTAGGAAGTGGTTCCAGCTTAACAGCTACAAAAGACAGGGTCCCAATTGATACCACGATGGGGTTTTCTCCCGCATCAGGTATACCGACCGGTACAAGAAGTGGAGACATTGACCCGACACTGGCAGCATTTTTAGAAAAGAACGCCGGGCTTTCATCACATAAGCTCGCGTCTCTCGCGCAAGAAGAATCCGGGCTTAAGGCTATTTCGGGCAGTTCGGGCGACATGAAATCGCTGCTGGAACGAGAAGAACACGATCCGAAGGCTGCTCAGGCGGTCGACTTTTACGTATATCACGTAAAAAAAGCAATCGGTGCTTTAGGCGCAACCATCAACGGGATTGACTCCCTTGTATTTACAGGAGGTATTGGTGAACAGTCATCCGTACTTCGTAAACGGATTTGCGAGACATTAGGTTTTCTAGGGCTTATCCTGGATGATAAGCGTAATGACAAACATGAGTTTACAATATCGGCCGATGGTAGTGCGACCGGGGTTCACGTGATACCAACCAATGAAGCAGCGGTGATTGCCCGCCAGACCATGCGCATAATTCAGCAGGAGCGGCGCGCATGAACCCAAATACCTATTTGAATGAAAACGAAATGTCCTCTTTGAATGCCTACTGGCGAGCGGCAAATTATTTAAGCGTCGGGCAAATCTACCTTCAAGACAATCCTCTGCTTCGCGAGCCCCTTAAGCAAGAGCACGTTAAGCAGCTGCTGCTTGGCCACTGGGGGACAGCTCCCGGGCAGAATTTTATTTATACACACCTTAACCGAATAATTGCCCAAAACGATTTAGACATGGTGTACCTATCCGGTCCTGGCCACGGCGGTCCTGCACTCGTTAGTAATGTATACCTTGAGGGGACATTCACTGAATATTATCCGAACGTTACCGAAGACGAAGCCGGCCTTCAAAAGCTATTTCAAATGTCGTCGTTTCCGGGTGGCTTATCAAGCCATGTTTCACCCCAGGTGCCAGGGTCTATGCATGAAGGCGGTGAACTTGGCTATTCACTCAGCCATGCCTTCGGCGCCGTATTTGATAATCCGGATTTAATAGCTGCGTGTGTTGTAGGAGACGGCGAAGCCGAGACAGGACCGTTGGCGACCGCATGGCATTCAAACAAGTTCCTCAATCCAAAAACTGATGGAGCAGTACTGCCAATTTTGCATTTGAATGGCTACAAAATTAGTAATCCTACCATCCTTGCGCGAATTGAGCGCGAGGAGCTAGAACAATTGTTCCGTGGTTATGGGTGGAACCCGTTTTTCGTCGATGCGACAGAGCCAGAGTCCGCACATCACCAAATGGCAGCCCAATTAGACGCCGCTGTGACAGAACTACAGCGAATTCAGACCGGCGCACGTGAACACAACGACTTAACCAGGCCTCGCTGGCCAATGATAATCTTCGCTTCACCAAAAGGCTGGACAGGGCCGAAAATGATAGACGGCCACAAGGTTGAAGATAATTTCCGCTCTCATCAAGTACCGCTCGCCGTCGACAGCCATCATCCCGACAATGTTGCGGTGCTTGAAGAATGGCTCAGAAGTTACGGACCCGACGAATTATTCAACCCAGACGGAAGCATAACAGACAAAATCCGCGCCGTACTACCCTCTCGCGCCCGGCGCATGGGCATGAACACCGCTACAAATGGCGGCGGTGTCTTTAGGGAGCTTCATCTTCCTGATTTCCGCAAATACGAAACAGACATCCCATTTCGCGGTAGCCCTCACGAAGGCAATGTCCATGCATTGGCTCCGTATCTTCGAGACGTTATTACGCAAAATAGTAATCCGCGTAACTTTCGTATTTTCGGTCCAGACGAGCTGGTATCCAACCGATTAGAGGATGTCTTCGAATCGACGTTTCGGCAGTGGATGGGCCGGGTTCGCGACACAGATGAATTTATTAGTACCGATGGTGCGGTGCTTGATTCCATGCTAAGCGAGCATCAGGCGGAAGGATGGCTGGAAGGATATCTGTTGACCGGCCGTCACGGAATTATGCATAGCTATGAAGCCTTTATCCGCATTGTTGATTCCATGGTAAACCAGCATGCGAAATGGCTCAAAATGTCGTCGGAACTGCCATGGCGCAACGACTTGCCCTCGCTTAACTACCTATTAACGTCTCATGTCTGGCGGCAAGATCACAACGGCTTTACTCACCAAGACCCAGGGTTTATCGACCATATCATTAACAAAAAGGCCGCCGTCGCTCGCGTGTATTTGCCGCCAGACGCCAACACGCTTCTATCAGTTATGGACCATTGCTTAAAAAGCCGTAACTATGTGAACCTTACCATTACCGGCAAGCACGATAGCCCTCAGTGGTTATCGATGGCAGAGGCCGTTGAGCATTGTAGCCGCGGCGTCAGTGTGTGGGACTGGGCAAGCAACGACGATGGCAACCCGGATGTTGTAATGGCCTGCGCCGGTGATGTCCCGACTCTCGAGACATTGGCGGCTGTGTCTATACTGCGGACCATGCTGCCAGACTTGAAAATCCGCGTCGTCAACGTGGTCGATCTACTACGTCTAGAGCCAGATACGGAACATTCGCATGGACTCAGCGACCCGGATTACGATGCTATCTTTACGGAAGACAAAGAAATCATCTTCGCCTTCCACGGGTACCCCTGGCTACTCCACCGCCTCACATACCGCCGGGCAAATCGTAACCTGCATGTTCGTGGTTACAAAGAAGAAGGCACTATTACCACCGCCTTCGACATGACTGTGCTTAATGACATGAGCCGATTCCATCTGGTCATGGATGTCATTGAGCGCCTTGGTCTCAATGATGAGGCCGCCCTGCAAACAAAACAGACTATGCAGCAGAAGCTAATCGAGCATAAAAACTACATCAACGAGTTTGGTGTCGACATGCCAGAAATCGCCGATTGGCGCTGGCAGTATAGCGGTTCGGACTCGAGCTAGAAGGCCGAACGCCATTAGCTAACTTGCCTCTTACTGATACAATAACAGTGTGTTAAAGCGAATCATTAGTCTTGAGTATCTTTTTGCAGCCGTCCTGACCGCGTTATTCTTCGTTGTGGTGGGAGGGTTCGATTGGTGGTGGTTAATCGTATTGTTTGTGTTGTTTGATGTTTCGATGATTGGGTATCTGATTAATAACAGCGTAGGCGCTACTGCCTACAATATCGGACACAGCTTGATTGGACCGGCATTATTAGCGGCTATCTATATCGCTACGAGTAACCAAATCTTATTGTTTGTAGCCTCACTGTGGCTATTTCATATTTTTGTCGACAGAGCGCTTGGATTTGGCTTGAAACATAGTACAGGTTTTCACCATACACACCTAGGTAAAATTGGTAAAGCCAAAGAGAAATAAGTATAATCTACCCTGCGCCCTGGTAGCTCAGCTGGATAGAGCAGAGGACTTCTAAGCCTAAGGCCGGTGGTTCGAATCCACCCCGGGGCACCATGAAATTAAAACTACCCATTGCGGTAGTTTTAATTTCATATTGTTCTTGGATGAATACGAGGTATCGGCGTTTTGCGAATGCAAAACATAGCCGATGGTTCGGCGCAGCGAGAAAGGAAACTCGTGCTCGCACGTGTCCCTTTCGAGCGGAGGAACGCAGAGATATCCAGCCCGGGGCACCATACCGCTTTTGTTTATGCTATGAGTTGTTTTAAAGCTATGTTTGATGGTTTCGTGGATAGCCATCGAGTCCCGCGCCTATAATTAAGCCGCCGACAAATGTAATTCCAATTGCTAGTACAACTGCAACTACGATCCATGATCTGGCTTTAGTAACAAAGTATAGAGTGATGGGAGTTGCTGCCGCTACGAGTCCACTTAATATCAGAAATAGTTGGACGCTAAGTGGGTCATAAGACACTCCGAATCCTCCCCCATCACACCCAGATATCCCACACAGTGACCAGCTTGCTAGTACCCATGCTACCAGAGATAAGAATACGCCCGGTATACACGCCAAGCTAAATAATATCTTTTTCATTATCATTTATTCCAATATACCATGAGCACCTTCAGCTAGAGTTGGTCTTAGTTCTAACTTTGTATATCCTGCTGCACTCTACCGCTTACGCTTATGTAACTATGACTTAATGGATCGATCTTTAAAGCCTAGACCCATGGCCAATAAGATAATACTGATAACTAGCACTATCGGGTTTAATAAAACACTTTCTGGACTCAGAAGTAAGCCGCTATCGCTGATACCAAACCAGAATAAAAGATAGCCCACGACGCTACATGCTATTACTGTAGCACCGATGAGCACCATGAACTTACTAACCGATTTCATATTCATACTTTAACAGATTTGAAGTGACTAGTTCTAACTTCGTCCATTAGGGGGCACTATAACGCTTATGCTTGTTTAATTTTAGCTTTCATTCATAGTAATTATTGTTCGCATTCCCTATACGGATCGAGGTGGGGGCGATGTCCCTCAAGAAGAAAGCTGCGTTTGCTGGCTTTGGAGTGTTGTGGGCCTTGTGCTCATTCTTCACGTTCCTGTTTCTAGCAGATGCGTCCATCAAGGAGCGCGATCTGCTGGACAAGACCCGGGCACGGCGCATCACATGGGTTCTTTCAGGACCAGGTTTCTGGATTCTCATCCTCACGTTCGCCACCCTCAACGGTTTCATTGAGTACATCCAGCGGATCAAGAAGACGTTCAAGCCGATGAACCAGCTGGTCAAGGACTTCTTCTACGACCCTCCGCGCAATCGCAGCTGAGGGGAACCAAGCCCTGCCCTACGCATCCGCATCGAGCACTGAAGCTCTGCGTCGATGACGCGGGGCTTCTTTGCTTATTTAGGGTTCTGACTTCGTACATCCTGCCGCACCATAACACTTATGCTTGCATTAATCTGTACGAAGTTACATAATTGCCCTAATTGTTCCATATTCTGAAATAGGAGGTGGGACGATGTCCCTCGCACACCAGCTTCAACTCATCGCTCTCGTGGTGATCTGGATCATCAGCTCGGCCACCATGTACTACTTTCTACGGAGCATCCCGAAGGGATCCGACGAGCGGAAGTACATCCGCGCACTTCTTCTCGTCACCGGCCCATTCGCCTGGGTTTACCTCGCAGCCGTCTGGTACGCGGAGTACGACCCGTACCTAGCGTACGCTGATGATGACTACGACTACGAGGTTTAGCTGTTCCCAAAGCCCACTCATCCGCATCGAGCATAGAAGTTCTGCGTCGATGACGTGGGCTTCTTGCTTCACCGGACAGTTCTAACTTCGTACACCCTGCTGCACCAAAATAAATACAGGCCCGTGCGGTCTGGTTTTATTTTGGTCCGTGATTTGAATCGTTAGTTGACTTGATAATTGTATATTTTCAACGAACCATCGTCGTTCTTCGAGTCATTCGTGCTGTTAGCGGAAGGGTCTGTTGAGCTGCTCGACACATACTCATGGCTCAACGCCCACGAGCTGAACAAAATCCAAAAAAGTGCAAATATACAAAAACCAATGATACTCCAGCTTACGGTATCATTTTTAAATTTTAGATTTACTATTGACGCTATAGCTACCAGAATAGCAACAGGTATGGCAATCAATGAAATTGATATAACAACAGACACTCCGGCTTCGGGAATTGGATAAACAGCAGTCTTCCCTTGATTTTCTGGGTTAATCCCATCAAGACCACTAAAAGCGGCAGCCAGACCGAAAAGAAGTACGATCGGCACAAAAACTATAGATGCGATTAAGGCCGTTTTTGTAAGTCGGCTATTATTTGCATGTTGCGGGTTCATTAAATGAAGTATAGCAAAGTTGTTGTTGATGAGGCTGGATTTGAATCCACTAATCTTAATCCGTTCTCGAATATGGGCCCTGTACCGTATTTATATTGCTAGTGCTATACTGAAAACATGTCAGTTCTCATTTATATCCATGTCATTTTAATGAGCCTGTCGGTCATATTGACGATAGCGACTACTGTCGTTGCGTTGTTCCGCGCACGTAATCTTAGTTGGGTACTTCCGCTCAACGCTGTCGTAACTTCTACAGGTCTTGGTGCAGGATTTTACTTACTGCTTTCGCACCCGCTTGATATGCGCTGCGTATTACTTCTTGGCTACCTTGCAGCCTTCGTAGCCGTGCAAATATTTGCCCACCGCCGCCAGACAGTCAGCGCTTAACTCGCTTCTTGCTCGATCGCCTGGGCTTTTTCGGCCTTGCCCATAGTCTCTTCAACCTGGCTCGCAGTGATTGTAATCGCAGAGCCAGGCTTTACGATTCCCGACAGAATAGCCTTTGCAACATTATTTTCAACGACACGCTGAATTACGCGGCGCATTGGACGGGCACCCAAGCGCGGATCATAGCCTTTTTCGACCAGCAGCTTCTTGGCATCTTCATCAACTTCGACCGAAACTTTCTGCAGCGCCAACGTTTTGTTAACACCGGCAATAATAAGATCGACCACTTTCAATAAATCAGCTTTTTCAAGCGGCGTAAATACAACCATCTCATCGAACCGGTTTAGGAATTCAGGACGGAATTGTCCAGAATTAATCAGTTCGTTGGTAAATTCTTCTTCGAACTGATCTAATTTGTACCCACGGTCGATATACTCCCGAATACGCTCTGCCCCGGCATTGCTCGTAGCGATAATAATTGCGTCACGGAACGAGACCTCACGGTTTTTAATATCACGCAGAATACCTTCGTCGAGCAGTTGCAGTAGGGTCGTCAAGACACTTGGATGAGCTTTCTCAATTTCATCAAGCAGAACGACACTGAATGGTTGCTTCATTGCCTGGGCGGTTAGACTCGTCGGATCGTCTGCGCCGTCAGCAATTAAACGTGTAACGTCTTCACTACGAACATACTCATTTAAATCCAGCCGAATCATACGGTCCTCGCCCCCAAAGTACACATCGGCAAGCGCCTTTGACAGCTCGGTTTTACCGACTCCGGTCGGCCCAAGGAACAAAAACGTACCAATTGGCCGGTTTGGATTACGCACGCCGGCTCGTGCTCTTCGGAGCGCATCACTGACGACCGAAACAGCCCGGTCCTGGTTTATCATGCGTTTATGAATCAGCTCTTCTAGGTTCAGCAGCTTCTCACGGTCGTCAGATTCGGCAGCCACACTGACCTTTACGTTCATCGTCTGCTCAATCGCTTGCTGGACCGAGTTCATCGTAACTAGCCCATTTTCGTTATAACTGGCGGCGGACTCAAGCAATTTCAGTGCACGTCCCGGCATGGCCAGGTCGTGAACATACCGCTCGCTCAAACGGTAGGCTTCGTCGACCGACTGGTATGTGTAGGTCACTTTGCGGCTGAACTCCGTAAGAATCAATTTGTCTTGCAGGACTTTAATCGTCTCGGCTTTGCCGGCCGGCGCAATATTAATGCGGTTCAGTGCATTCACGAGCGCTGAGTTACGCTGGCTGATTTGCAAATAGCGCTGGTCGTCCATGGTTAGTATCATCCGCAGCCGGCCGGCTTCAATGATTGGCAGTAGAACGTTTGAAAGGTCGACAGATCCAACGCCTTCCTCAAAGAATAGCTGGGCATCATCTAGACACAAGATAATGTTCTTGGCTGCATAGGCTTCACTGAATACCTGCATTATCAGGTCTTCCAGTTGGCCCCTACCTGGTGCTGCCGAAATGAGCGAGCTGGAATCGAGCATGACAACTTGGCGGAATTTCAGATTGGCCGGCAACTTTGACGATGCATCGAGCAGCCGTTCGGCAAAGGCATGGACTATGGTTGTTTTCCCAACGCCGGTAGCACCCACCAGCACGCTGTTTTGCCGTCCAGAAGTAGAAAAAGTGTCAACCAGTTGGTCCAGGGCATCGGCATGAGATTCGAGATCAACACTCAACAGGCCGCCGGCCGCGATTTGCTGGCTTATGTTCTGTCCGAACCGCGAAAGCAGCGGCGTATAGCCAAATGACCAGTCCCGAGCAACTCCGCCTGTCCGCCTTGGCTTCGAATGGTGTTTAATTAGCTGCTTAATATGTTCCTGCCACTCAATCCCCCGCTTAATGTCGTCGAGTTCCATGTGGTTGTGTGCCAGAAGCGCGTCGTGGTCAGGCAATTGTTTGACAAGCGCATACACCAGTGTCCCGGCGCTCAAGTGCTCCAAATTCAACTCGTCTTTTACATCCATGGCAGTTTGCCAAATCTCGGCAGTATCAGACTGCTCATTGCTAGCAATTTGGAGTAAAAAGTTCGCGGTCAGTCCAAAACGGGCGCCATAGAACGCCCCTTCATTGGTTTGGCCGATTGCAGCTGCAATATCATGCGGAGAAGGCTGTTTGGACAGATGAGCCAGCACGCCAGAGCTTAGGCTGGCCTCGATCGCCGTTTCGGATGCTTCGGCAGATATGTCGCTTAACTCGCCGACGTACCACTTGGCAAACATTGCCGGCCATGCGGCTAGGCTTGCAACCAACCAGCCGACAGGATTAGCTAGCACTATTAAAACAATCCCGCCGAATGCCAGCACGATAGCCAAGCTGATCATTAGCAAGTGGCCGGTCTTGCCTATGAACTTGCCCACCCGTGCCTTTGCTGCCCTGTGAGCGCCGTAGTTGAAACTTACTCCCATGTTGGCACCCATCCAGCTGTCATAAAAATGAATCCGACAAGCGGTAGTACCGGCACCACCAACCATAGAAGGGCATAAATAACTCCGCCTATAGCCAAGATTCCCAACCAAGCGGCACCCACTACAATCAATATCAGCCGAACAAACGCACCGATGAACCGGGAGATTAACCGGTCTGCAAAAGCGCGAATTTGGATGTTAATCGGACCACGTACTTTGCCTGCCGATATCTGGCGGAACGGCGCAAATAAGCTCCTGAGGAGGAGACCAATCGAAAAATAGTCATACGAACTGTCGAGACGCTCCAAAAACCGTTTCAGTTGCGCTTTCCAGCCCGCACCGTACCACCACGAGAGCGCCCACACGATAATCATATCCATATTGTACCGTAATTTGCCCTCTTCGCCTTGTATAATGATGGATATGCCTAAACCACTTGTCACCTTGCTAGGAAAAGCTGTCAAAACGGCAGCGGCTCTTCGCGGCGGCGGTTCGGCTCTTCCTGGCTTATTTGTTGAGCGAATTGACAAAGACTATGTCCGTTCTACCCTGTCGCAGTTACCGCAAGGTGTTGTTCTGATTAGCGGAACCAATGGCAAGACAACCACGACCAAAATGGTTGTCGAACTACTTGAGGGTCAGGGTTTAAAAGTTTTTACAAACCGCACCGGCAGCAACTTTACCCGCGGCGTGGCTGCCGCGTTGCTCGGCGATGTCAGCCTGAGCGGTAAGTTGACTGCAGACATTGCCGTTTTGGAGCTCGACGAAGCCCACGCTGTCCATTTCGTTAAAAGCGTGAGGCCTTCATATAGCCTGCTGCTCAATGTCATGCGCGACCAGTTAGACCGGTTCGGCGAGATTGACAAGACCGCGCAGCTGCTGCAAGCGGTAGCGGAAGCCACAACAAATCGTGTCGTTATCAACCGCGAGGACCCACGACTGCTATCCTTAAGTCTTTCGTTACCCTCCGAAAAGGTTAGTTATTTCGGACTCGACGAATCGCTGACACACCTATTTCCAAGCGATGATGCTATGCGAGGCGGCGACGCAGCAAATGGCATGCCAAAGCCTGACGCCGTCGCCGTGCTAGAAGCCGTTGACGGCCAAACCGCTACATTTCGGCTTGGCGACAAGCAGAGTACCGCGACGCTGCAGCTTGACGGCGTCTATAATATCTACAATGCGGTCGCCGCAGCTAGTCTTGTTAGTAAAATTCTCGGTGATAAACTTGACCACGACAAATTAGTTACCTCACTTGCAAATGTTACTCCAGCGTTCGGGCGCGGGGAAAAGTTGACGGTGGGCGGTCAGCCTCTCGAGCTTGTCCTAGTTAAAAATCCAGGTGGGTTCCGTTTAGGGCTTACGTCGTTTGACCCTGCAGGATGGGCGACCATGATTACAATAAACGACAACTACGCCGATGGCCGCGACATGAGCTGGTTATGGGATGTCGAGTTCGACAGTTTAAAGAGTGGCGGCGTATCACACGTATCCGGCATTCGGGCCTATGACATGGCGCTGCGGCTTCAGTACGACGAAGTTGCCGTCGGCTCAGTCGAACCGTCTCTCACAAAGTCGCTGCACTCGTTCATCGAAGCGCATCCCGACACGCCCAAACGGATTTACTGTACTTACACCGCCATGCTGGCACTTCGCCGCGAGCTTTCCAAGATAACCAAAGTGAGTAAGGTATCGTAATGAAAAATGAACTTCACATTCTGCAGCTCTACCCGCGCGACATGAATATTTACGGCGATTGGGGCAACGTACTGACAGTTATGCGCCGAGCTGAGTGGCACGGTTTTACCCCGGTGCTTCACGAATACAATCCAGGCGATGCATTTCCGGAATACATCGACATTGTAATTGGTGGTGGTGGCCAAGATGCTGGGCAAGATGTCATTCAGACGGACCTGCTCAAAATCAGCCCGAAATTGCACGAACTTGCCAATTCCGACACACCAATGTTACTTATTTGCGGCTTATACCAGTTGTTCGGCCGATTCTTCAAAACTAAAGATGGCCACGAAATTAAAGGCATCGGCATTTTCGATCTTGAAACACATGGCGGGCCGGAACGAATGATCGGCAACATTGTGACGAGTAGTGACGAGTTCGGCGAGATTATCGGCTATGAAAACCATAGCGGCCAAACGTTTTTGGGTGAAAGTGCCATATCGCTCGGAAAAGTCATTAAAGGAGCCGGGAACAACGGTCAGGACGAATATGAAGGCGCCCGTTACCGCCATGTAATTGGCAGCTACCTGCACGGTTCGTTGCTACCTAAAAATCCTGTTATGGCCGACTGGTTAATCGAAAAAGCCGCCATTAAAAAGTTCGGTGAATTCACTCCACAGCAAATTGACGACCGTTTAGCACTCGCAGCTCGCAAAGTAGCGTTATCGAGGCCACGTTAAAAGATTATTCGTTGTAAAAAGTTTTGCTATACTAGCCTTAAGCATAATGTAAGGAGTTTTTATGGATTCGAATCCTGACCAGCAAAATCAACCTTCAAACGAGCCGGCTGACTCACCCGTTTCGGAGCAACCAACCACTCCCGCACCTGAGCAGTCCGCAGGTCCCGAACCAATGCCAATGCCAACCTCAGCACCAATGTCGCAACCAGCTGCAGCTCCAGTAGCCCAGCCTGGACAAAGCAAAGGCTTCGCGATTGCGGCTTTAGTACTCGGTATCGTTGCTTTCCTGTTTGGCTGGCTCGGTGCATTCAATTTACTAACAGCGGTCCTGGCTGTTATTTTCGGAATCGTAGCTCTTAACAAGCACCAGTCAAAGGGCATGGCCATCGCCGGGCTAGTTCTTGGTGGAATCGGTCTTTTAACCTCACTGCTGTTCGCGTTTATCTTCGGCGTAGCATTCTTGCAAGGGGTAAGCGACGCTGCAAAAGAATCAAACAACAGCTCATTAGAATCTACCCCAGGCCAAACCTCCGGCTGGGACTATGAAGCCGCCTATGCCAAGCTAAAAGATGGCATGACTAAGGCCCAGGCTGAGGCCGCCCTCGACAAGGAATCCACCTCTTGCTCTGAAAGTGAGAGCGAGCTAATCGGCCACTTCGAAACCTGCACCTACGGTGCCTACACCGACCCTGGCACAGTTACCGTCAGCTACACCGACGGCAAACTAAGCAATAAATCAAAGTACAAAAACTAATCATAGGCTCACACAAAATATCCCGGTTTCACCCGGGATATTTTTATTAGCCTTGGCGGGATCTTAGTTCCGCAACGATTTGTTCGCCGTGACCGTCTGGCGTTACTTTGCCCCACACTTTCACGACGGTGCCTTCCGGATTGATCAAGAATGTTCGGCGCAAGATTCCTTCCATCCCAAACATTTTTTTGCCCCAAGCTTCATATGCATCAATGACTTTGCCGTCATGGTCGGATAGCAGCGTAAAGTTCAGCGAGTGCTTAGCTATGAATTTAGAATGACTCGACGGATCGTCTTTGCTGATGCCGACAACTTCGGCTCCCAGTGCCGTGATGTCGGTGTGTGCGTCGCGGATACTGCAGGCTTCAATTGTGCAGCCGGGCGTGTCGTCCTTCGGGTAAAAATACAGTACGAGCCACTTGCCTTTAAAGTCAGCCAGGTTTTTAATATTGCCTTCATAATCTGGTAGTGAAAAATCTGGTGCTGGGTACGGTGGTTGCTTCATAGTCATACCTCTATTCTAACACTGGTAATCATGTTCATTTTGGGCTATAATCACTCAGGTATTCTTATAAACACCTAACGGGGTGTGGCGCAGTTGGCTAGCGCGCGCGGTTTGGGACCGTGAGGTCGAAGGTTCGAGTCCTTTCACCCCGACCAAAATAAATTGGCACCATCTGGTGTCTATTTATTTTGGCCAGGTTGGCAGGACTCCGAACGTTCGACCCAAATTTGCTCTGCAAATTTGTAGGTCGAAGTTCGGTGCAGCGAGTGAAGCGAAAGAAAGCACGAAGTATTTTCTTTCGCGAATGAGCGGATGAGGCTTCAGCCGACCTTTTACAAACATCCCCAGAAATGACTAACCCGACTGCCCCATATAGGGACAATCGGGTCGGTCGTAGTAGTGCTCAGATCCCGACGAGGGTGCTGGCCAGAGCCGGGTCGTCGAACGTGACGTCCCATTGCTTGAGGCCATTCCTGACCACCTCCTGGCCACCGAAGTCCTCTTCGGTCGCGAACCAGTCGTTGATCACCTGCGCCAGCTCCTGTACGGAGCGGGTGTCTCTTGCCACCTGCTCGGTGTCGACAGGTAGGAACCCCTGGAATCCGCCGACTCCTCCGGTGGACTCAGCGAACGTCTTCTCCACAGTCGTGAAGAAGTGGTCCACTCCCCGCCTGACCGCGATCGCGACAAGCCGTGGGACTTGTCCGTAGAGGTGGTTGTTCATGGCCACCACCACCGCCACGAAGTCATCCTTGTGGACGAGGGGCTTGAGCCGCTTGAGCAGCTCGGTGTAGCGATGCACGAACTCGTGCTTGGACGGGATGTTCGCGTCGTTCATTGTGGTCTCCGTTCTAGGTATACTACGACGTCTTTTCATTATAGCATTCTTTGTTCATTTTGTCAATGTTTGAGGAATGCTATGCTCAGCTCTGCTTGCCATACTTCTAGCTTAATTTCTTGAATTTCCATCATTCTACTCCTTCTCTCCCAGAGTTAGGAAACGCTACTATGTGAATGATAAGACGAAAGCCTTGTTCTGCCGCAAAAACCGCCGAATAATCTTATATTCATCGACATCAAAATTCGGCTCCATGTCGTCGTAAATTCGCTCGCCGTTTTGGTCGATATAGCCGTGGATCATCCAGTTATTTAGGATGACGCGTTCGCCGGTGGTATTTATCGGCAACGTCACCGCTCCGCCATACGGCCACTGCTCGAGTTTGCTATATTCGAGCGCGATTTCGAACCGGCTGTTGTATCTTTCGGCTGATTCTTCGCCGATGCAGGCACCCTTGCAGCGGCCAAGGCTATACGAAAAACAAGCGTTCTTGCTGCTTTCTAGTCCCATTAATTTAGGACATAGCTGGAACGTCCGGGTTAGCTCTTCGAGCCGCCGTTTGGCTTTGGTGCGGGTTTCGAACATACCGTACACACTGGAAAGGTCAGTAGAGTCGTCTACCGTGCCGGACTTTACGGCAACGCTGTTGTAGCCGTCGTTCTGCTGCTTGATGAGCATGGCGTATTTTGAGACCCGGCGCAGTTGCCGGTTAAACAGCGGCTGGAGTTCTTTGACCAGCTTCGATTCAAGTACCAGTGCAGCCAGCTCGCTGCCAGTCGGCACCGTTTCGACATGGTGAACGTTTTGGCTAATCTTTAGCTCCCGGGCTGACGTGTCACGAAAGTGTGACAGAATCCGGTTCTTGAGCGTAACGCTTTTGCCGACATAGAGTGGTTGGCCGACATCGTCTTTGAAGATGTAAACACCGGGAATATTGCCAATGTTTTCGAGTGCTTCTTGGTCGAGATTTGGGGGTAAATACTGGGTGCGAAGTTGTCGTTCAACCATTTGGTTGAATATATTTTCACCATGCTCGTCGTAAGCTAATTTGGCAAAATACTGGATAGCCTGGGCGTCAGCTAGTGCCCGGTGCCGCGCTGGAACCGGAATGTCATGACGCTCGATAAGTTTTGCCAGGCTGTGGCCTTTTTGGTCTGAATACAGTGCCCGGCTGAGCCGCACCGTACAAAGCAGCTTCGGCGAAAAGTCGATTCCCACGCTAGCAAACTCTTGTTTTAAGAATGAATAGTCGAACCGGACATTATGAGCAACGAAGACTGCTCCCTCAAACAGTTCGTACAGTTCATCGGCTATCCGGTTAAAGACCGGCGCGTCCACCACCATACCATCCGATATACCTGTAAGGCGCGTGATGCTGGACGGGATATACGTTTCGGGGTTTAAGAGTGTCGAGAACTGCGCCGTCTCGACGCCGTTTTCGTAGCGAATGGCGGCAACTTCTAATACACGCGAGGTCCTGTAGCTACCTCCCGTCGTTTCAATATCGACAAACACCACCGGATACGAAAACATCAATCTATATTATCTCATGACATTCTGCTCACGTCTATTTGTATAAGCGTTTGATATGATTGTCATATGAAGACCCGTGCCGTCCGTTCATTTGCAGGCCGATTTCTCGTAAGCGTTGCCTACCTAGTTTGCACGCTCCAATGGCTTTGGTTGGTAATTATTGGGTTGCCTCCCTTGATTGAAAGCGGGATTTTAAACGATTTTATGCAAATCAACCCAAACCAGGCAGAGCAACCGAACCGTCAAGCTGACGACCTGCCGCCAATTGTCGTAGCGGTGGTTGGCATCGTTACACTCGTTATGATTGTGGTAACGATATTCATAATGCTAAAACTGCCCAAGGCCGTCGCGGACACCGGTGAAAGCGTGGTCAAGGTGACTACCCGCGCCGTTTTGCCGGCCGTGACTCACCACAGGAAACTGTCGGCCAAGAAAAAACGTGTAATTTCACGCCAGGTAATGTTTGCCGTTCAGATAGGGCTATGCGTGCTACCGGCTGGCGTAGCATTATTTGTACCAACCCCGGACGAGCTTCCTAAAAACTCGGTTGCTCTCGTGGCACTCACTCTACTAGCCACTAGCGTGACCGGTTTCGGGCTTGGCTGGCTGATTGAGCCGCAAGCGGTTAAAAAGAAGCGAAAAGCAGCCTAGCAGTTCTATTTGGCGAATTCGATTGCGCGAGTTTCGCGGATAACATTGACCTTGATGGTACCGGGGTACTGCATGGTACTTTCAATCTTGTTGGCAATGTCACGGGCGAGCTTGATACTGGAAAGATCGTCGATGCGTTCTGGCTTGACGATGACACGGACTTCACGGCCGGCTGAGATAGCGAAGGCTTTGTCGATACCGTCAAAGCTAGTTGCAACGTTTTCGAGGTCGCGCATACGTTCGGCAAAGTTCTCAGCAGAGATATTACGGGCACCGGGGCGAGCAGCCGATGCGGCATCGACTACCCGGACAACTAGGGCTTCCGGCGTAGTGGCTTCGACGTCGTCGTGGTGAGCTTCAATCGCGTGTGCAATGTCTTCGGACATGCCGTATTTGCGAGCCAGCTCAGCACCGATATGGTGGTGTTTACCTTCAATCTTGTGAGAGACGGCTTTACCGACATCGTGCAGTAAAGTGGCAATCTTAACGGTCCGGACATTCACACCAAGTTCTTCAGCAATCATACCAGCTATGTGCGCCATTTCAGTCGAGTGCAACAAAACGTTCTGACCATAGGACGTTCGGAATTTCAGTTCCCCGAGCAGACGAAGCATTTCTTTTGGAATACCAACGACACCAACTTCGCGGGCGGCATCCTCACCTGCCCTGTCGACTTCTTTGTCGATTTGTTTTTGCGCTTTGGCGACAACTTCTTCGATGCGGCCCGGGTGGATACGACCGTCTTTCATGAGCATTTCCATGGTCAGGCGGGCAACTTGGCGGCGGACCGGGTCAAAGCTGCTCATAACAATCATGCCGGGTGTGTCGTCGACTAGAATGTCAACACCGGTAGCTCGCTGCAACGCTTGGATGTTGCGGCCCTCTTTTCCGATGATGCGGCCTTTCATTTCGTCGTCGGTCAATTTGATCGCCGTAACGGTACGTTCAGCGGTGACCTCAGAACTCATACGCTCCATGGCGCTCACCAGAATCGTGGCCGCTTTTTCTTCGGCGTCCTGCATGGCATCGTTCTGAAGCTTGTTTACCAGCCCCACGAGGTCGTGCTTGATGTCGCGCTCAGTCATTTGCATCAGCTTGTCAGCAGCATCCTTTTTCTTTAAGCCGGCAATTTTCTCCAGCTTTTCCTGCTGCTTTGTGCGGATTTCTCGGATTTCGTTTTTGAGCGCTTCGACTTCGTCTTCACCGGCGCGCAGTTTCTCAGCACGTTTGTCGAGTTCGTCGAGCTTTTTGTCGAGCGCAATTTCGCGTTCAGCCAGGCGGTCTTCAGTCTTTTTCCACTCTTTGCGGCGTTCCTTTTCGATTTCGAGGGCTTCGTCTTTCGCCTTCAAGACGATGTCGCTGGCTTTCGAGCTTGCTTGCGCCAGCTGCTTGTCAATTTTTGTCTTGCTGCTGGTAGCTTGCTGACGGTCATAGACGACTTTTCCGCCAACGCCAAGTAGCACTCCCACGACCGCGAGTATGGCTTCTATCATAATTTGTCCTTTCTTCGTGCTCCTAGCAGTGCCCGCGCCCGCTATTGCCGCATCTGTTAGCGGCGTAAAAAGAATCTGAATCGTTTTGTTTTAGCTGTTTGAAATAAGAAAAGTAAATTGAATGCGCACGTTCTTTTTGCTGACGATACTCGGGACTTAAGGTAAGAGCACGTACTTTATCAAAATATTTCGCTTGAACTGCTTAATAATAAGCTATACATATTGTAGCGCTTTTTGACGCGCGCGGGCAAGCTATTTACGCGGCTTTGTAATATTGGCCTCGCGGCCGTAGTGCGGCATAACCAAGCGGTCGTTTTCCCCTGACCGTAAGCGGTCAACCGCCTGCTGTTTCCAGTCATCGCCGCTCGTTCCGACAATCGGTATATCCTTGGCATCGGCCCAGGTATTAAGCACGGTCAGGCCAATCCTAAGCCCGGTAAAACTTCCCGGGCCCTGGAATGCACCAATGCCGGTGACGTCGTTCCAGCTGCTGCCTTGGCTCTCAAGCTGCGAGCGTAAATAGCCCAGTAGATTGTCAGCCAGGCTACGATCAGCCTGCCATTCGTCATTGGTCCATGTATCGCCGTCGACCAATGTAAGGTGACAAACCGGTGATGACGTATCGAGTAGTAGTATCATGATAATTTCTCCAGCAGCCTTGTTGACCTCTCACCGTGGGCAGCAACCGTCACTTCACGGGAATGTTCAGTCGGTGAGGTAAAACGAAGCTGTAAATAATCCTCTGGACGGACGTCCGCTACAATATCGCCCCATTCGACGGCAATAATTGTGCTCGGTTCTTGGCTGGTCTCACGCAACTCCTCGGCCATAATACCGGCATCGTTTAAACGGTAAAAGTCATAGTGCGCCAGCCTTAGGTTGTCCCGACCGTCGTACAGCCTGCTAATGGTAAAGGTTGGGCTTTGGACAGTGTCCGTAATACCAAGACCAAGGGCCAGTCCTTTCGTAAATGTCGTCTTGCCGGCACCGATATCACCGATAAGTTCAATAAACTCGCCGCCTTGAAGCAGGGCGCCTATTTCGGCTCCCCATGATTTCATGGCATCTTCAGAAGATAACTCTTTTTTCACCTCTTAAAAAGTATAGCATTTGTTACAATGAGAAGTGATATGACAACCCGACATGCAACAGAGAGCGACCTACCGCGCATGGCGGAACTTCTGGCCGAACTGCGCGGAGAAGAGCCGGACCTGCAGGCAGTCCGAAGCCAATTCGAGAACCAATTCGTGGGCAAAGACCGAACCGTCGTGTTGGTATTGGACGACAGCAGTAAACCTGTCGGAATGGCTGCCTTGAACCTTGTCTACAAGCTGCCAAAAGTAGAATGCCGGCTTGATGAAGTTGTTGTGAGTTCAGCCGTTCGGAGCCAGGGTTATGGTAGCGAACTGATTGTAGCCTGCGAGGCTTGGGCGTGGGAGAACGGTGCTGATATGATGGATTTCACCAGCCGTCCGAGCCGTGAAGCAGCCAACGCTTTATACCAAAAGTTAGGATTTGAGCTACGGGGTACTAACGTCTACACCAAGAAACGGGGCAATTAGCTCGTGGCGCGCGTTAAATTATCGGAGTACGCTGCCAAGTCGCTTTTGGTAGCAAATTATACCGGCGTAGGTCTGCGCTTGGATTCGCTTGATAAAGATACTGCCCGGCTCGATGATTCCAGGCATTACGTTGTAAAGGTCGACCAAGGTATTAAGAAGCGCGGCAAGCAAGGTTTGTTGCGGCTCGATGTGCCAAAAGCCGACGTACCGGCCGCATGCCGGCAGCTCGCAGAAAAGGGCTTCGGCCGTTTCGTGGCCGAACCGATGGTGGCGCACGAAGAAGCCGAGGAACACTATGTCAGTTTTGAGCGTACTCGCAGCGGCATAGCCGTTAGTTATTCAGAAAAGGGCGGCGTCAACGTTGAAGACAACCCTGGTGGTATTCAGGTGTATTCACCTGATAACGCACCGCTTCCGAAAGATTTTATTTCACATGTTGTATCCGTCATGGACGAACAGCATTTGTCATTTGTAGAAATTAATCCGTTGCTTATCCGTAAAGACGATTGCCTACTGCTCGATGCAGCCGTACTGGCCGACAGTGCGGGTGAATATGTCGCCAACTGGAATGAGAACGATGTCGTTGATCCGCACGTACCGAGTGATAGCGAAGCTGCTATTGCCGAACTCAATCAGAACTCACCTGCCGCCTTCTCCTTCAGAGTGCTCAATCCGGACGGTGCGCTCTGGCTACTGCTCTCGGGCGGCGGAGCCAGCATTACGATTGCCGACGAAGCCATGAACCAAGGCAAAGCTAATCTGATTGGTAATTATGGTGAGTATAGCGGCGGCCCTACGACAGAAGAATCGTATCTATACACGAGAAACGTCCTAAAACAGGCTTTTACATCGAACGCGTCCAGGAAAGCGATTATTATTGCCGGCGGCGTGGCGAATTTTACCGACGTCAAGAAAACCTTCAAGGGCGTTATCCAGGCGTTGCAAGAGGTAGCCAGTGATTTACGAGCTCAAAATATCAAGGTGTTTGTGCGGCGTGGCGGACCAAACGAGGCCGAAGGACTGGCGTTGATGAAAAAATTCCTGGAACAGAACGACCTGCTTGGAAGCGTTCATGGGTCAGACATTTTGCTGACCGATGTCGTAACGGAAGCCTTGGAGTACGTCGGTGCGTAATATTGCCGATATCCGCTTCTACCCCGGACGCATGCTTGGTCTCGGTAATTACCGGCCTGGCTATCAGGCAATCTTGGATTTCGATTACCTATCCGGTAAGTCCGAACCGTCTATCGCTGGCATTGTTACGGCAGCCGGACGGTTTCAAAAATATTTTTGGGGTACGAGGGAAGTCCTTATCCCGTGTTTTACGTCAATAGAAAGCGCCAAGACGGCTGTCGGAGATATCGAGTGGATGTTTAACGTGAATTCCGGCCGACGGGCGGCTCAGTCAACCAGGCAATTTTTCCAAGTTTTTCCCGATGCGGCAGGTGGTCACATTTTTGCTGAGGACGTCCCCGAAAAGGATGCATTGGAGTTATACGGGACATACCAGCTTAGCGGTAAAACAATTATCGGACCGGCGGGTGTCGGCCTGCTTGTGCCCGGTTATTTAAAGCTCGGTGTCGTTGGTGGCGTTGACTATCGCCAGTTAGAAAAAAATAGCCTCATGACGCCGGGATCGGTTGCTGTTTTGTCGGCATCGGGCGGAATGATAAATGAAATTATCACCCAGGTTGCTTCAGCGGGACACACGATTAGTTTTGCACTTTGTTTTGGTGGCGATAGGTTTCCAACCACAACGCCGAAAGATGCATTTTTAGCTGCCGAGGCCGATGATGCCACGACCCACATTGTGTACTACGGTGAACTTGGCGGACAAGATGAGTATGAGCTTGCCGACCTAATTAAATCCGGCCAGATGACCAAACCGGTTTTCGCCTACATTGCCGGTGTAATTGGCGAAAACTTTGATACCCCTGTCCAGTTTGGGCACGCTAAGGCATTGGCGGGTAATAAAAGTGAAACGGCCAGTGCCAAGCGCCAAGCCCTAAAAGATGCCGGAGCGGCGGTTGCTTTGTCGATGGCCGATTTTGCAGCCAGTATTGCATCCATACCGACGAAAAAAACCGAACGAAAGGAACCTCCCGTGATACAAGATAGAAAAACCAGTTTGTTTTCATCAACGATTAGCCGTGAGTCAGACGATGGCTATGAGTTTGTCGGCTCGCCGCTCCAGCAGTGGGCTAAAGAAGGAGACATGGCTGTGCAAATCGGAGCTGCGCTGCTCGGTAAGCGTCCTCAGTCCCAAATGATCGTTGACTTCATACGGACCGTTTTCCTATTGTCCGTTGATCATGGCCCACAGGTGTCCGGGGCGCTGAATACAATCGTAACGGCCAGGGCCGGCAAAGGCCTGGTCGACTCGCTGGCCGCTGGCCTGCTGACAATTGGACCGCGCTTTGGCGGTGCCGTTAGTGATGCAGCCGGCGAATGGTTTACGGGAGTAACCGAAGGCAAAGAGCCGGCCGAGCATGTTGAAAGTTACGCAAAAGCCAAAAAATATATCGGCGGCATCGGCCACAAGAAATACCGACTGGGGCTTCCCGACCCACGCACCGACTTGTTAGCCGAGTTTGCCGACAAGCTCCCCAACCACCGCTACTTTGACTACGCAAAGGCTATCGAAGCCATCACGACTGCTAAAAAAGGTAATTTGATACTGAACGTTGACGGCCACATTGCTGCCTTGATGCTCGATATTCTAGAAACCGAGGAGCATTACGATGAGGCGCAGCTGCGCGACCTAATTTCAGCCGATTTCTTTAACGCCTTGTTCGTTATCCCAAGGACGGTCGGATTTGTTGCCCACTACCTGGACCAGAAGCGCCTGGATGAAGGTTTGTTCCGCCTGCCCGACGACGACGTTCTACTCGCGTAGAAACCACTAGCGGTTTAAGATATCCAGAGGTATACTAGAGCGTAAGCACTATGCGTATTGCTGATGTCACAATAGAAAAACTACTGGTCGAGGGTGGGAAAGCAACACCTGAACAGATTAGCGAGTTAAAACAAGCAGCGGACAGTTCCCATAAGCCGTTGCAATCTTTGGCAGTTGAAAACAAACTGCTGACTGCTGTCGAGCTCACTAAACTATTTGCCGCCCAAGCCCATATTCCGTTTGTTGAGATTGACCCGCGAGATATCCCAAGCGAGGTTTTAAACAAGATTCCTGAACGAATTGCGGTCCAGTACCGAGCGGTGTTATTTAAGATTGATGACGATGGCCTGATGCACCTCGCTATGGATGACCCTGACGATGTTCAGGCGCTTGACTTCATTCAGAAGGAAATTGGTGAAAACACCAAGATTTATATTGCAACGCGCGACAACATACTCGCCTGCCTCGAAAATTACCGCGGTGATGTTAACGAACAGTTGAAAGACGTTATCGATATTCAGCGTGAAGATGACGGCAGCGACCAACAAGTCACCGAAGCCGATGTGTCAGAAGACTCTCCGGTTGCCCAAACAATTAACCTCCTCCTCGAATATGCAATTCGCTCAAGCGCCAGCGATATCCACATTGAGCCGCGCGAAGGTTTTGTGCAAATCCGTTACCGAATCGACGGCGTATTAAAAGAAGTTAACCGCTTGCCGCGCAATGTGCTCGGCGCCTTGATTAGCCGTATTAAGATTTTGTCTAATCTAAAAATTGACGAACGGCGCGTACCTCAAGATGGCCGATTCAAAATCAAAGTTGCCGGTAAGCAATACGCCCTGCGTGTCAGCACTCTGCCGATTGCTGACGGCGAAAAAGTCGTCATGCGTATCCTCGATGAAAGCAACCAAGCAGTAAGTCTCGAAAGCCTCGGGTACTGGGGCAAGTCGCTCGAGGTCATTAACCAAGCACTGACCGAGCCAAATGGCGTTATCTTGATAACCGGCCCAACCGGTAGCGGTAAATCAACCAGTTTGTTTAGCATCCTCAACATCCTTAATACCCCTGACGTCAACATCAGTACTATCGAAGACCCGGTTGAATATAAAATCCCCGGCGTCAACCAGACCCAGACAAACGCCAAGGCCGGCATGACATTTGCGTCCGGACTGCGAGCACTTCTGCGCCAAGACCCGAATATCATCATGGTGGGGGAGATTCGTGACGGCGAGACCGCTAACTTGGGTATCCAGGCTGCACTGACCGGCCACTTAGTGTTCTCGACCTTGCACACAAACAATGCGTCCACTTCCCTGCCACGTCTTCTCGATATGGGCATTGAACCGTTTTTGATTGCAAGCACTGTCCGTGCCGTCGTCGGCCAACGCCTTGTTCGCCGCCTCTGTATGACGTGCCGGCAAAGTTTCCAGCCATCTCCAGAAGAAGTCGAGGCAATTAAACGCACGTTCAACCTTTCGAATGAGGCTATGTTCAAATACGTCCATCAGCTGGAAGAAATTGCCAAAGCCCAATCCGTCGGCGGTGATACGCCGCTCGGTACTAATGATACGACCTTGACCCTCCTTTGGCGGGCATCACCAAAAGGTTGTGATGAATGTAATCATACCGGCTATAAAGGACGGGTTGGTATTTACGAAGTGCTCGGTAACTCAATCCCGATTCAAAAACTCATTGTTGCCAATGCCACCAGCAATCAAATCCAAGACCAGGCAATGAGCGAAGGCATGGTAACTATGCAAACTGACGGTTTGGTGAAAGCACTCCGTGGCCAGACGGCCATCGAGGAAGTCTTAAGGGTAACAAAAGAGTAGTGTATGCCTTCGTTTAGCTATAAGGCACTTAACCCCAAAGGCGAACAGATTGAAGGGACCTATGAAGCCACTGATCGCGCAGTTGTCGTTAAAAGCCTTATTGAGCAGGGGCTTAAGCCACTTTCTGTTAAAGAAGCGGCTCCGCAATCCGGGTTGCGCCTACCCAAATTTGGTGCCGGCAAAGTAAAAAGTGACCTTATCGTCATATTCACCCGCGAACTCAGCGCCATGGTTGGGGCTGGTGTTCCAATCCTTAGGGCACTTAATTCGCTTCACGACCACTCTGAAAGCCATGCCCTTAAAAAGGTATTGAGCGAGATAATAAAAGATGTCGAAGCCGGCTCCCAGCTCGGCGATGCGCTGGCAAAACACCCTATCGTTTTTAGCGATGTCTACGTCAATATGGTGCGGGCCGGTGAGTCGGCCGGTATCCTAGATGATATCCTGAAACGACTCGCCTTCCAGCAGGAAAAAAATGCTACCATCCGGAAGAAAATCAAAAGCGCCATGACCTACCCGATGGTTCTTGTTTTTATAACGATACTGGCGTTCTTTGGGCTAATGCTATTTGTTATCCCGCAGATTGGTAAAATCCTGAAAGACCTGGGCGGGGAGGACGCCGAGTTGCCGCTTTTGACACAGGCGATGCTCGCCATTAGCGATGTCATGGTTAATTTCTGGTTTATTGTTTTGCCGGTGTTTGGATTTGGAATATTTATGCTAATACGCTTCATCAGAACACCACGGGGCAAATCGACGCTGCATCATTTTAGCCTAAGAGTGCCTGGCATAAAGACATTGATTATGAAAATTGCGGTAGCGCGCTTTGCCAGGACCTTTTCGGCCCTTATCGGGGCCGGCGTACCGGTTCTGGAGGCATTAGAGGTAACTGCCCATGCCATTGGTAACGTCGTTTACGAAGAAGCGCTTCTGAATGCCGCTAAGGAAGTTGAAAACGGCGCGACGCTGTCGTCGATTATCGAAAAAAACAAACTGTTTCCCGCTATCGTCCCCCAAATGCTTGCCGTCGGTGAGGAAACCGGGCAAACTGATGTTGTTTTGATTAAAGTTGCCGACTTCTATGAAGAGGAAGTCGACGTTGCCATCGATGGGGTCAGTTCAATCATTGAACCGGTCATGATTGTATTTATGGGTAGTATGGTCGGCCTCATTGCAGCCAGCGTGATGATGCCTATTGCGAGCCTCTCTCAGAACATCAAGTAACAGTAGTAATTACGCTTACGTTTATGTATACTAGGAACTACCCGTAAGTGGTGGAAAAAAACAGAGGTGGCGAAGCTATTTTATAAGGACAAACCGATCATTGGACTTGATATCAGTCAGACTGGTATGAAGGTTATGTCGGTTGACCCTAAAAAATGGCTGGTGACCGGCTACGGTTCGATTGACCTTGACCCCTCGAAAGTCCAGCAATCCCTGGACAGTGGTGATGATTACTTAACACGCAACATTAAAGACCTATTAGGTAAAAGCCTGGTTGGCAATCTCGCCAGCGACCATGCCGTCCTCGGCGTGCCGGCGGGCAGAGCGTTTACGCGCACCTTCACTGTTCCGCCAAATTCAGAAAAACACCTCCAAGAAGCCGTTGAGCTTGAAGTCGAACAATATATTCCGCTCCCAATGAGTACGCTGTACGTCGACTACGAAATAATCGAACGCGCCAAGGATCAGTTGACCGTTTTAATGTGTGCTGTACCGCGTACGGTTGTTGATTCTTGCATTGCCATTGCCGAAAGCGCAGGCCTACGAGTAGCCATGGTTGAAACAAGTATCAGTGCCGTCGCGCGCCTACTCGAAGCGACCGAAGAAGGTCACCTCCCAACAGTTATTGTTGATATCGGTCCAGCGAGCACCGACATTGCAATCCTTGACCGTTCAATCCGGATTGCCGGCTCATTGAATGTCGGCGGCAATACTTTTACCCTCGATATCGCTAAAAAGCTGAAGGTTCCGCTTGAAAATGCCCATCAGCTCAAGATCTTAAGCGGCCTTAGTGCCGGCAGCCGCCAACAAAAAATCCAGTCAGCCCTTAACCCGAGCTTAGAGCGAATTGTAGCCGAAACCCGGCGTGTTATGCGCTACTATGACGAACGAATCGCCGATCACCGCAAACTCGAGCAGGTACTAGTTGTTGGTGGAGGCGCAAATGTGCCAGGTATTGGCGAATACTTTACAAATGAACTCGTAATGCCGGCCCGTGTCGCCAGCCCATGGCAAAAACTAGACTTCGGCAAGTTGGCCCAGCCAGCCAAGCACTTCCGACCGCGCTATATTACCGTAGCCGGTCTAGCTAGCGTACCACCGGAGGCTATTTGGTCATGATTAACCTCCTTCCATACGAGCACAAAAAAGAAATTCGTGCTGGCCGCACCAATATCCTGCTTGTGCGCTACATCACGATGATGGTGATGAGCCTGGTTGTACTCGGCGGCTTGGTCGGTGGTTCTTATGTGGTATTGAACAACACGAAAACCTCCGCAGAGCAAAAGGTACAAGACAATGAGAAAAACGTGGCTGCCTTTAAGGACGTCAAAAATCGGACAGAATCGTTCCGGTCGGATTTGGCTACTGCTAAAGCAATCTTTGACAAAGAAGTAACATATTCGAAGCTCATCTATAAAATTGCCGATGTCATTCCCCAAAACGTCGTACTAGACAACCTTACGCTCGACCCCCAGAAACTTGGCTCAAGCGCAACGATGGCCGCCAAAGCCAAGACCTACGAAGACGCCGTTAAGCTTAAAGAAGTTCTGATTAAAAACGACGAGCTTTTTACTGATGTTAGCTTTGAAACCGTAACCCGTTCGTCAAGTACCGATGAATACCCTGTCACAATAAGCATGAAAGTAACCATTAAACGAGAGGCAATCAAATGAAATCTGCCGGCCTGAATGCTCGTAAACTTCGCCTGCTCCTTTTGCTTTCTATGATCTTTATCATGGTGGTAGCCGTAGTCGGCTTTTACTTCATGCAGAGGCAGCTTCACAGCTACGCCGACAGTATAAGCCACCTGAATGCCGACGCAGCTTCCGGCGATCAAAATTTAACAACGCTCCGGGCACTGCAGACTCAGCTCGATGAAAAAGCAGGAATAATCAGTAAAACAAAGGCAATCGTAGCTGAAAGCAAGCAGTATGTTTACCAGGACCAAATCATCGAAGATTTAACGAGAATCGGGCAGGAAAGTGGTGTGACAGTAACTGGCTTTACGTTCACGTCACCCGCTGCTGCTGACGGAACAACCCCAACCGCGACGGCTCCGACGGCTGTTTCTACGCTCAAGTCACAAAAGGTTACCGTTTCAATTGCCAGTCCGCTCAATTATGACAACCTTATGAAGTTCATTAAAAAAATTGAGCTGAATTCGATGAAAATGCAGATTTCAAGCGTTAGTATAACCAGAGAAAAGGGATCTAATGTGTCTTCGGACTCGTTTACAATTGAGGTGTACGTGCGATGAAAATAGAACTCGGCAGCCTTAGCACCGCAATTAAACCTATCGAGCAGTTCGTCCGCCGTTTCCACACTATCCTGTTCTTCATGCTTATTAGCATCGGGTTATTCGCTGCTATTACGGTGCTGCTTTCTATAATCAGTCTGTCATCGAGTACCGCCGACACGACGACAGAGCCAATTAACGGCACATTCGACGAAGAAACGATAAACCGAGTAGAGCAGTTAGACAACCAGAGCGCCAGCCAACCAGGATCCCGTCCAAGCCCATTTGTTGAGTAGTTAAAAAGCCCGTATACTAAAGCCTATGCTTATCTCGTACGAACGTTTACTCCACACGCCGGTCATGAGCCTACAAACCGGCTCCGAATTGGCTCGTACCCGAAATGTCCTCATTGACCCTCGAGACCTAACGATTACTGCCTACGAGCTTGAAGGTAATGCACTCAGTGAGCATCCTTCGTTCTTGCGGCCCGTCGATGTGCGCGAACTTAGCAATCTCGGTCTCATTGTCGATAGTAGCGATGAATTCGTTGGGCTCGATGACGTCATAAAGATTAAACAAGTACATGATTTTAACTTTGACCTTTTAGGCCTCGAGGTTATCGATGATAAGAAGCGAAAGCTTGGCAAAGTCCAGGCGTATAATCTCGACTCGGGTAGTTTTTCTGTCGAACAGCTAGTGGTCAAACGACCGCTCCTACGCAGCCTTAACGAAACCGAACTTCTGATATCACGGAATCAAATTCTCGAAGTAACAGACGATCATATTCTTGTAAAATCAGGTGCTAACGAGGAACCGGCAAAACAGTCTATTCGTGAATATGCCAATCCGTTCCGGAGCCAAACAGCCCAGCCCGAAGCTATCAGCGACAATTAGTCTGATTCATTCAACGCCGACTTTATATCATCGTATGAAAATCCCTGCCGGGCTAAATACTGTATGAATTTTTGTTCGTCATCATAACGCCGTTGCTTTTTAGCAATAACTTTCTGCAGTTCTGACTCGTCAGAACGAGATGATTCCTGTAGTAGCTCCGAGATAATGGTCTGGTCGACACCTTTAGCCCGTAGCTCCATGGTAAGCTTTCGAAGACTCGTTCCCTTAGTCTGATTCCGGTTTTCTATCCAGAATTTCGCAAACTTTTCGTCGTTTACATAACCTCGTTCAACTAAACGGTTAAATGTCCTTTCGACACTTGTCTCGCTGACACCCTCGCGTGTTGTAATCTCACCCGATTTTTTATTTCGAACTTTCGTATCGCGAGTTTTACGCCACAAATAATCACGGACTTCTTTGGCCGAATGCGGTCTGGACAGCGTATACTCTAGTGCCCGCGCATATAGCTTTCCGAACTCGCTTTCAGATTCAAGTTCGGCTAACTCTTCTTCTGTATATTCTTTGCCGACTTTAACACCAAGATCCCCAACCTGAAAAATATCGAGCGAGAAACGATATTTGCCGTCAACAGAAACATTTACCCTATCCTTGTTTTTTGCCTGAACTGAAATAGCCGTAATTTTCATGACTTCTTGCTATTCGAGGTTTTTTAGTAACGCTGCAAAATATGCCCGGCTGTGTGGTACTAGTTTTTCACCAGGTGATAACCCGCGAACCAAGTTACGAAACTGCGTTAACGTCAGCCATTTAACTGAATCTACTTCGCCATCCTCGAGTACAATTGGTTCTTCATTTAGCTCATAGGTATAGAGCCACTGATACTCATTTTCTATGAGGTCATCATGCTTCAACCGATCATGCTGAACAGAAATAAGAACAAGTCTGTCCATTGCAACTCTCACTCCTATTTCCTCCTCCGTCTCCCGTACAGCGGTTTCAATTGGAGTTTCACCATAGTCAATGTGTCCGGCTGCAGAAATGTCGAGGAAACCTGGCCACGTAAGCTTGTCTAGTGCGCGAACCTGCAACAAAATTTCTTTTTCTTGATTTCCTCGGCGCCATATCCAAACATGCGCAGCGCCATGCAGCTCGCCGGTTCTTGCTTGCTGCTTTGTAATCGCCCTCGTTGGCAAGCCTTGTTCCGAATAGCCCTGCCACAGTTCATCAGGCGATGAATTAGCCATGTTAGGCCTCTGCTTCAGTGACTTTCTTGCGGACTTCTTTTTCGATTTCGGCGAGAACTTTCGGATTTTCTTTTAGATAGACTTTAACAGCCTCTCTACCTTGTCCAATTTTGCCGTCTTTGTAATCAAACCACGCGCCCGATTTTCCCACGACGTTATGCAGTACAGCCAGGTCGAGCACGTCACCTGTTCGGGAAATACCCTCGTTGTACATGATATCGAATTCGGCAAGTCTAAACGGCGGTGCGATCTTATTCTTGACGACTTTGACCTTGGTCCTGTTGCCTATGATATCTTCGCCTACCTTCAGCTGGCCAATCCGTCGGATATCGAGCCGTACGCTAGCGTAGAACTTCAATGCATTACCACCGGTCGTGGTTTCGGGGTTTCCAAACATAACGCCAATTTTCATACGAATCTGATTGATGAAAATAACGGTTGTTTTGGATTTGCTAATAATACCCGTGAGTTTGCGTAGAGCCTGGCTCATCAAGCGCGCCTGAAGACCCATGTGGCTATCACCCATCTCGCCATCAATTTCTGCTTGCGGCACAAGTGCTGCAACCGAGTCGACGACTACCAAATCGACGGCATTACTACGGACAAGCGTTTCAGCAATTTCGAGAGCCTGTTCGCCGTTGTCGGGTTGACTGACAAGCAGGTTATCCGTATCAACGCCGAGCTTCTTGGCATAGGCAGGATCAAGCGCGTGCTCCGCATCGATAAATGCTGCCGTGCCGCCTTGTTTTTGGATTTCAGCGATTGCGTGCAGCGTGAGCGTCGTTTTACCAGAACTTTCCGGGCCATATATTTCAATAATCCGACCTTTCGGATATCCACCGCCCAACGCAATATCTAGGCTCAATGCGCCGCTTGGGAGTAGCTCAACGTCAACCTTTTTGGCTTCACCCAGCTTCATAATTGAACCGTCACCAAACTGCTTGGTGATCTGATCCATTGCCAGACCAAGTGCTTTAACTTTACCTTCTGTGTCAGGTTTTTCAGATGATACGGTTGGTTTTTCTGCCTTTTTAGCCATGCGGTATGATCCCTCCGTTAAGTACTCATTCTATTATACGTTCTAGTGGTCAGATTTGCCAGAAAGTGAAGTTATGTGATGCTTCTCTGTTCGTTATTCGCCAGCACCCTAGCCGCGAACATGCTTATACTGCCGTGGTATAATTGCTGTAATGAACCAACGCGGCTTTACGGTTATTGAGCTTCTGGCTCTGAGTGTCATCCTGATTCTCGTTGGCGTAACGTTCTGGATCCAAAAGAACAATCTTGAAACGGCGGCCCGCGATGATAAACGTAAGATTTCGGTTAACGCCCTCTACTACGGACTCGAGGAAGTTTATTATCCAACTAACAAGTATTACCCAAAATCGTTATCACCGACTACGCTGCCGTCTGTTGATAGCAAGCTGTTCAAAGACCCGAACGGTGTTCAGATTGGAAAGTCAGAAGCCGATTTGCGCTACGAAGGTAAAAATTGCAGTGGCGAAGCGTGCAAGAGCTACGAACTGCGCGCAGAGCTTGAAAACGAAGCCGACGTAGTAAAAACCAGCCGGAATAAGTAGACTTAGTTCTCGTAAGGGTCAACTGGCCGGCCGTTTTTGAACGCTTCAATTGCGTTGTTTAGGACTGCGACCTGAGCCCTTGGGTTAGCCACATAGGAGAACCGGTAGGTCGTCTCCTCTCCTTCCGTGCTAAGCCGAATCGTACCGTAGTTAAATATCAACTGTAAAATTCCACCCTGTTTAAAGCTCGCGTCTTCGATACTACCCAAGCTCACAGTCTGCTCGTGCCGCGAGAATAAGCTATGCTGAATCTCCTGTATGACACTTTCGTTCGTTAAGTAGAATTGGTTCTGCAAGTAGACCCAAACTGCAATCGATCCGCCGATTCCAATTAGCATCATGAACAAGAGCACAGGTATCAGAATATCTCCAAAACTAGGAAGCGGTACGCCGCTTGATTGGTTTTCCGGATAGAACACCAAAAGGAGCATCATGGCTAACAGTGCCAAGGCGGTAATCGAAACCGGGATTAGCAGGCCAATAAAGTGGCGCTTAATATCAAGAATAACGTACTCGCCTTCGCTCAAATTGAGGGTGGGGTATTTTCGGCGTGACTCCTCCCAGCGTTGTCTCGTTGTATCGCTCAGTTCCATCGGCTGGACGTCCATTGCACGTGTCGCGTGAACGACTTTGGGCTCGTTTGCAAGTTGGGTGCGTAGCTGCGGATCATAGTTATGGCCCGGCATTGTCTGAGGTGCAGCTGTCACGTGAGACGTAGGGCTCTGCTGAGTTGTCGGCTGCGGTTGGTCTGGTGCTGCGTTGTCTTCAGGCATGTTCTTAGTATACCAGTACCGTTATTTCTCCGGTTTCTTGGCGTTGCTACTACTGACATGTTTATGAGCTTTGGCTGTGACTTTACGGCCGCGTGGCGTTCTCTCAATGAAACCGATTTGCATAAGATAGGGTTCGTAAAAGTCTTCAATCGTGCTGGTTTCATCACCAGTTAACGCAGCAATTGTGTTTAATCCAACCGGACTGTCGCCGTAATTATCGATAATGCTTTTCAGCATCAATCGGTCGGCAGGATCGAGCCCCAACTCATCAATTTCCATCATAGAAAGTGCCCGTTCGGTCGTAACTGTGTCGATAATGCCGTCACCATTCACATCGGCATAGTCGCGGACACGTTTTAACAATCGATTAGCAATCCGGGGTGTCAGTCGAGCACGTGTAGAGAGTAGCCGGGCCGCTTCGGATTTAATATCTGAGCCTAATATACCGGCTGCTCGCGTAATTATTTGGGCGATCTCGTCAGGGGTGTAGAACTCCAGACGGTACAAATGACCAAATCGATCACGCAGTGGGGCGGCTAGACTACCGGTCCTGGTAGTTGCCCCAATAACCGTAAATTTGGGAAGGTCGAGCCTAATTGAACGAGCTGCTGGACCCTTGCCAATCACGATGTCCAGTTTGTAATCTTCCATAGCGCTATAGAGCACTTCTTCAACCGTACGACTAAGACGATGGATTTCATCGATGAAAAGAATATCCCCATCAGCGAGGTTGGTCAGAATACTTGCCAAGTCACCTGCCCGTTCGATGGCTGGTCCGGCCGTTACACGTAGCCCTGCGCCCATTTCATGAGCCAGCACACTGGCCATAGTGGTTTTGCCAAGCCCGGGCGGACCGTACAGTAAAATGTGGTCAAGTGGTTCTCCTCTTTTCTTGGCAGCATCGATGGCAAGCTTCAGGTTCTTCTTTAGCCGTTCCTGGCCTACGTATTCGCTAAAACTATGTGGCCGAAGGCTGACTTCAATGATTTGCTCATCGTTATCGTCGGCGCTAATGGCCGTATCGATTATTCGTTCGATTGCCATTATCGTTTCAACGCCTCGCGTATCCGTTCGTTGGTTGGTTTGGCCGTATCAATACCGTCGAGCGCTTTAGCGGCATCGGCCAAGCTATAACCAAGTGCCATCAAGGCTTCGAGAGCTTCGTCGTTAGTATCCAGTTCGGTTTGGACGGGTCCGCTAGCACCGTAGTGAGTCGGCAGACCAACTTTGTCGGCCAGATCGACTACTACCCGTTCGGCAGTCTTTTTACCAACACCGGAAGCTTTGGCAATGAATAGGGCATCGGAATTGGCAAGGGCATTTCGGACCAACTCACTTGTTCCTAGGCTTAAAATTGCCAATGCTGCTTTTGGACCGACACCCTGGACCGTAATAAGCAGTTCAAATAGTTTCTTGGCGGTTAGAGACGAAAAGCCAAAAAGCTCTTCCGCCTGCTCACGAATGTGATGATATGTATATAACTTAACTGTTTCATTGACGGTAATTGCTTCGTAGTCGTTTAATGCAACCTGCGCTTCATACCCTACCCCTGCAACGTCAATAATGACCGCACCGTTAAACTTTTCAGCGACGACTCCGTTAATGTGCGCAATCATCAGCTATCCATTCCCCGACGACCGACGACCGGCACCACCGAATACGCCGCCAAGCCCACCACCACCGCTACCGCCGCCGGTATCCGGGCAGCCTTCTTCGTCAACTTCAACTCCGCCTGGAGTGCCCGGGCACTGGTCATCTTCATTTGGGACCCCGTCGGCATCATCGTCAAGCGTTGATGGTTCGACACAGTTCGGATCATTGGCAGCCAGGTTTTCCAGACCTTCAATCTCACACATGTCAACCGCACAGTTAGGATCATCGGCGCTTAGATTTTCCTTTCCCGGGACCGTGCACGGCGTCTCCTCTGTTTGTTTTTCCTCGTCTTTTTTTGAATCCTCGTCTTTTTTCTCGGTACTACATTTTTTCGGCACATTACTTGACAGGAAAACGTCGGTCAGGGTGCCGACTGAGGTACAAACAGTAGCTTTGGTAATGCCACTAGGCTGTACGAACGACGGCGATCCGCTGCCGATAGCCTTGCCCATCATTTCCCGCCAAATTGGTCCAGCCATACTCGACCCGCCGTTATTCATAATCGTGTTGTCGTTATTGCCAACCCAAACGCCAACTGATATTTCAGGGGTATATCCGATTGTCCATGCGTCACGAGCATCGTCGGTTGTCCCGGTTTTCACTGCGGCAGTCTTGGTACGGCCGTCGGTACCAATAACGTTCAGGGACGTGCCAAATACTCGGCTGCGTGTCTGGTTGTCAGACAAAATATTTGATATTAGGTACGCACCTTCCGTACTGATTGCCTGATGACTTTTTCGGTCCTGCGTAAATATCGTTTGATCGTACTTGTTTTCAATCGACTGGATACTAAATTTGTCATACTGCTGGCCTTCATTTGCGTAAGCGGCATAGGCATTGGTCATTTCGGTTAGTGGTACTTCGGCCGATCCGAGTGCAAGTGAAAGTCCATAATTGCTCGACGGGCCAAGCGTGGTTATGTTAAGTTTTTTAGCTGCATCAATCGCGTTATCAATGCCCTCTTTTTGCATGACCTTCACCGCCGGAATATTGAGTGACCAGTCGAGAGCCTGTCGTACCGTTACGTTGCCCCGGAATGTCCGGTCGGCGTTTAGCGGCACGTAGTTACCGAAGTCCGTCCGGGTGTCACTCAGTACCGTCACCGGAGTAATTTTTCCATCAGCCAAGGCATCGGCATAATAAATCGGCTTAAAGCTCGAGCCTGGTTGGCGGGCAGTTGTAGCCATATTAACTTTGCCGAATTTTTCGTTTGCATAGTCTGCGCTTCCAACGAGTGCCACAATTCCGCCTGTCTTTGGATCGATTGCAACCAGGCTGGCGTTCGATCCTCCATTTGCCTGGATGAATGCCATGTTCGAAGCAACGCTCTGGTTAGCCTTTTTTTGCAGGTCTAGGTCAAGCGTTGTTTTTACTTGATAACCGGAACGTGTCACACGTTCTTCGCCGTACTTTTCGTACAGTTCGCTGAGTACCATTTCCGTAAAGTGCGGAGCTTCGTTATCAATCCCAGAGTCTTGGTTGGCATACGTCAGCTTCTCGGCCAATGCGGCCTCTTTTTGGGCTTCTGTAATATAGCCGTTCCGCACCATACGAGTAAGAACCGTCGTTTGCCGTTCCTTCGCCAGTGCCGGATCACCGCTTATCGGCGAATACGCACTTGGTGCAGGTAATACCCCTACCAGCATGGCACTTTCGGCAAGCGTCAGTTCACTCGGCTTTTTACCAAAGTAATTTTTGGCTGCTTCTTCGATTCCAAATGAATTTTCACCGTAAAAGACGGAGTTTAAATACATTGTCAGAATTTCTTCTTTGGAATACCGCTGCTCAATAGCCAGTGCTATCGTCAGTTCTTGGTATTTGCGTAGGATTGTTTGCTGCTCGGTTAGCAGCGTATTCTTAGCCAGCTGCTGGGTTAAGGTCGAGCCGCCGCCGGCAATATCGCGGGCAACGACATTGGTATACATCGCCCGGATGATGCCAAAAATATCAAAGCCGGCGTGCTCATAGAAGTCTTTGTCTTCGGCCGCAATAAGCGCATCTTCCGTGTAGTCAGAAATATTATTAAGCTGCACCAAATCACGGTGCTGAGCTTTGCCTGTACTAAAGAAAACCTTGTCGTTCTTATCAAGCAGTGCGACTCCGGTGTTATTCCGGTTTAGTAGCCGCTCGGTGTCACCGATGTCGTTGTAATAGTAAAGATAGGTCGCTATTGGCGTAATGATAAGAAAGGCCAAAATCGGCCCGCCAATCAGTAGTGCTTTCTTCTTTTTACTGAGTCCTTTGAACCACTTCCACCGTCGTTTCGCGAATTGGCCAGCTCGCCGAATGGGGCCAGCCTTCTTGGTGTACTTTCCCTGGCGATACATGTACTCAATTATAGCAAATCCGGCCTATTAAAAGTAATCTACCGCACGGGGGTAGCGCGCGGTAGATTAGTTTACATAACAGATTGTAGCGGCTTTGGCTGATAATCCGCTTAAAGATTCACTGTTTCATCATGTAGTGCGTAATTGCCGTAGCCAGCGCATCGGCTGCATCGTCGGGCTTGGGAACTTCTTTTAGGCCCAGTTGCAGGCGCACCATTTCCTGCATCTGCTTTTTGTCGGCTTTGCCGTAGCCGGTCAGGGTTTGCTTGATTTGCATCGGAGTGTATTCAAAAATCGGCAATTTGGCCTTTCGTCCGGTCAGCATAGCGACGCCGCGGGCGTGTGATACGCTCATGGCTGTTGTAACATTGCGGGCAAAAAACAACTTTTCGATACTCATGACATCCGGGTTTGTTTCGTTAATAATTTCTGTCAGGCCGTCAAAAATTTCTTCCAGCCGTTCGTCGAGCGGTGTATGGGCCGGCGTTCTAATTACTCCAGCCGTTATGAGTTTTATTTTGGTTCCGCTTGCTTCAATTACACCAAACCCCAATATGCCGGTACCCGGGTCAATGCCAATCAGCCTCATGTTAGCTTCTCTTCATACTTACCGTCGACCACGTACACTTCGCCGTCACGCAGTGTTTCGTACTTCATATTGTTGGCTTCGAAATAATCTACCATAGCATCGGAACCGCCGCTGTAATGCGGCACCAACTGCGGGTATATCAATCCCAGCCCGTCCCAGATAATTTCTTCTTTGTAGCCTTCCGGCACGATGTATGGACTATCAATGTCATCAGCCCCATGGAGCGTTTTTGTCATCACGATAGACCCGGCACTCGAACCAGCATATGTCATGTTCGTATTTTTAAGAGCATTTACTAACAGGTCGTCAAAGCCGCTGTAACGAAATGCCCTGCGCAGCACAAATGTATTACCGCCAAATACAAATACAAAATTCGCGGCTTCAACAATTGGCTTTAGTGTTGCTGGTGAACGAAAATAATTACGCAGGTCTAGTTCGTAAAATTCAAAACCTTCGGCTTCAAATTCGGTTTTCTTTTCGGCTACATGTTCCGCCCGCTCGTCTGCCGGCAAATAGTCTTTGGCGTTGTCAACAAACAACACACGCTTGTCGCTGCCTACCATCTGCTTCAAACGGTCAAGATGATTGCCAAAGCCTTGACTTGAAAGATAGAGCTTCATAACTCTAAGTATACGACTAAACAAGGATGTCTGCGTTGGTGTGGACATTCACAACATCGTCGAGGTCGTCCAACACATCGAGCACACGCATGACTTTGTCTGCTGTTTCTTGGTCGGTTATAGCAACCGGATTGTTTGGGACATACTGCAATTCAGCGTCTTCGACGGTTAGGCCGGCCTCGATTAGCTTTGACCGCACATTCATAAGTTCTTTTTGGTCTGTGTACACGATTGTTTCGTCACCATCTTCAACTGCATCTTCCGCTCCGGCGTCGAGAATTGTTAGCAATGTGTCTTCACCAGTTTCTTTTACTTGAATGACGCCCTTTCGGGTGAATTGAAACATCACACTTCCAGCATCTGCAATCCGGCCGCCGTTCTTTACAACTGCCGTTTTAACTTCTGGCAAGGTTCTGTTGCGGTTGTCAGTCGCAGTTTCAATAATAATTCCGACGCCGCCTGGCCCATATGCCTCGTATGTCAGCTCTTCCAAGGCTGCAGCTGCCTTATCCGCAACTCGGTCGATTGACCGCTGGATGTTGTCTTTTGGCATATTAGCTGCCCGTGCTTTTTCAATCGCGACGGCAAGTGCCGGGTTCATGGCAGGGTCGGTGCCACCACGCGCTGCAATTGCAATTTGGTTCCCAATTTTTGTAAAGACAGCACCACGCTTCGCGTCGTTCGCACCTTTATCACGCTTAATTTTTGACCATTTATTATGACCAGCCATACAACTCCTAGAAAGATTTAATCTTCTTAAGTATACAAAACTTAACTGCATCGGTTCAAATCTTACTTGGGCAACCATGTTAGAACTTGAAGGCTCTTCGGAGCCTTTTTGCGTTGATACTACTCTGTAGAGAGGACTATACTAAAGGTATGACAAGCGTGAGAGATATTCAAAAAGGCTATATTGAGCTTTTGGAGAGTTATATCAATCCGCTTGGAAAAGAGGCGTTAAACGATCACATATATTCAGGAGATAGGTTCGGTTCAATGCCATATCTCTCTGACGTCCTGTTAGCCTATTATGAACCACTTGGAAAAGATATTACGGACTATTGGAAACAATATGCGAAAGAAATAAGAAAATCGCTCGCAGAAAGTAATAATCTGAAAGTCTGCTATTCAGGAGATATATCGCCGAGCGATGCCTCGATGTTGACCAATAAACTCGGAATGTATGTGGATACAATATTAATCCCTGATCCTGTATTGAATATCACTCAGCAGCTAGCACCGGTAAGCGATAGAAACTTTTACCTTAGATCAGTCGTAAGACACGCAATTAATATGGTCAAAATTAAACCATTGCTTGATGCGGATAGCGAATTTCCGATTACAGCTGTCTACCCATCCACTAAAATATTCAATCGTGATTTTGTTGAGAAAATAAGGGACGCTGCGTCAGAAGATGCGCGCGTTTATATTAACCAAACATTTAATTTGAAACTCAAAAAGTCAGATGATGCATTTGAAATTATGCAGAGTTTCAAAAAGCCTGAAGACATCATCGCATTAGTAAAAAATGAGTCAAACCTCATACCAGACTGGGCATTGCCCAGTGTCCAAGAAGGAATTAAGAACTTCTACGATGGTGGAAAACAGATGTATATTAAAGAATTTGCAAATAGGCCCGCCGGCGAAGCAATTTACATGTATATCCTCGGGAGATTAATGAGCTTTCATGATCACTTTGAGAATTGTAAGGAGTTTGCCGCAGAACCCCTATATGACTCTCCTAACTCCTGGAAGATGTTTACTTGGTATCTGGATGCATGCTTCCCAGAGGGAAACCTATTAACAAATGAAGGCTTGGTCGCAAATTCTATTGGAATTGATAATCCGAAGTGGATTGGTAACCTACCCGTCGACGCTTTAGTAGAAGCCCGAAAAAGAGGTGAACTAAGTGAAATTAGGGCTACTCTCACAAAAAATATTAATAGGATAAAATTTACTCGAGTTGAGGATCTGGAAGGCGTTACAGCGCAAGTACAAGAGAATTTGAAGAATGAATTCGATGAGCATCAAAGAAAAATTAAGGATATAGAGAAACGGTTTAAGAATAATTTTTATTTGAAATCCCCTGTAACGGTTGTCGGGGAATTACTAGGTTATATACCAGACCCCCATATTCAAGCTGCTAGTGCATTAATTAGTTTGCCTTTTACTTTACTAGGCTTAGTGGATATATATCGGAGCTCGAATAAAATTCTTGAAGAAGATCGTGCTGAGCGAGGAAGGTTAATAGGATTGATGTATGACTCAGAAAAGTGAGGAAGATGAAGCCCGTGAACTTGCAAGGGAGGTTTTCCAAAAGTGTATGCTAGTGTTGCTAGCGCACGTTCAAAGACGCATTGCAGATGATGAAAGCTATCAAGAACCTAGGTTCTTACGAGCAATGATTGTAGCTTATTATCAGATAAATGATGAACTGAAAGACGGTGAAACCGTTATGGGTGTTTCAGTGAGTGATGAGAATGAAGATCCTCAAGAAGGTTATGCTGTCATACTAAAAAAGCATAAAAATTTTGTAGAGATAGTTTCACACCAAGACATTATCTTAAATACAGAGATTAGTATTACCAACTTACTCAAATTGATCGAGCTCTCGATCAGGCTAGACAACATTGATACGAAAGCTGTCAAATGGTCTGTAGCGACAGAAATGCTAAACAAGCTGGTGCCAGATATGGTTTTCATTAAGTTCCCTAATAACCAGTGGAAGCAAGGTAGAGATGAACTCCTGAAAGAAATATGGAAAGGGAGGATCCACGGTCTAACTCCATTCGATCCGATGGTTGCTAAAGTAAAAGCTGCTACATCATTTAGTGAAGTTCCTCAGGTTCTTAGGCAGTTTATCGCAACATTATATGCAGCGAGAAAATCACCCGGTAAGAACGCCCTTGGAATATCATCACCTGATAAAGACATAGATAAAGCAAAAGTCTTTGAATTGGCTCGGATCGTACTATATGGTCCAGGATCCAAGTATCGAAAAGACTCGTAACCTATTCTTGATTTATAGTTGATTGAAAATACTGACGAAAATCAAGCAGATATATTTGAAGTGCTAAATAGTTAACATACAGCTAAATCAGCGTATGTTGTATAAGCTTGGAATGGCTAAGAAATAAGAGTATTCTCGTTATAATATGGACAATGAGAATAAGGTACAGCATCATCTATCTCAACTCTTCTCACTACCCGATGATGACTCATTTGATTTCTTTGACACTAATCTTGAATTTGATACCCCCGTATTTATTGATCCGTTTTTATTGAAGAATAGCCCGGTTGAAGCAGAGCGCAAGTTGTTCGAGCGATTTGGTGATTTCTTTCGTTATGCCTATGATCAATCTTTCCAGTTATCCATAGGAAAGAAGAATGTAGAAAAATTCGCAAGATTATTAACGTTTCCCGAGCCAAGATCAATTTACATGGGGTACACAGAGGCTTCGAACAGAGGACACGGCGCAAATTTAACTACACGCTTACTACGCTTCTTTCTTGAGAGTTCTGCTAAAGAATACGTAAGAGAAACAAAATATTTTCCTGAAGAGCTCTACAATCCGATAAGCCTACAGGTTTTCACAGATGGTGTGGGACCAGATGCGATTAGTGATATCACTGCAAACCTAATCATGGATTATTTAATTGAGTATACAGTTGAGCAGGCAAACAAATGGAATATAGAACTTAAGCCGCGAATGGCTCTTGATAGGGATGGTTTCGATTTTGACGAGAATACCTGGAAGAGCGGCGGATATTATAATTTGCCCGCAAATCCCCTTAATCCATCGGAACCCGTAATTTTCGTACCAAAACATTTACTGCGTGGAATTGACGAAATCTACGATGATACAAAGAGTCGAGTGTTTTCAATATTGAGGAGTGATACCGGACTTTCAGAGAAGTTTTCAGACTTGCTCAATAAATCATTGAAAAAGGTAACAATGGATGAAGTCAGAGAAGTATTTCTTCAGGAGGGCTCTGTTCATTATCGGTTCCTTAAACAACTACAAGAAGACAGAAGTAAACCTTACGACTTTAAAACTGATTACTTAGGCTTACTTGCTGACAAAAACTATGTAGATTATTTTGAGGGCCAAGACCTCGGTTCAATACAATCCTGCGAAATGTTAAAAAATAAAACCAGAGAACTCTTGTCTATATTTGATGATGATCATTCGCGTAGAGATGGTTGGAAAGATGCCTGGAAGGAACGAAAAGGTACAATGGTTCCCCAGGCGGAAGTAGTTATAGGGAGAAAATTTCGAGGCATGGGGTATGCATATTTCAGCCATTTCCCAGAAGTAACATTCATCGCAGAAGCGGGCACCGGTAATGGGTTTGTGGATTTCCAAATAATCTATCGGGATTGCAGAATAGTAGTCGAGCTAAAGCTGCTAAGCAATGCGTCGCTCAAAGGTCATGAACCAAAAATACCAGCCTATGTACACGGGCTAACACGGCAATTACCTGAGTATGCATACAATACAAAGGCGAAACATGCTTTTTATGTAACGGGGCAGCATTACGATGGTAAGCAAAACACTGGCGTTGATCATACTCCACGGATTAAAGAACTAGAGGGATTTCTGCCTGAGATAGAAAAAGCTTTGAAAGAAAATGTTCCTGGTTTCGAGTCACTAACATATTTGAATGTGAAGATGATGCCTCATGGATCATCTTCAAATGCTTAAGCCCTTATTCTAATAAGGAGTGGGTGTGTATCGGCTAAGTGTACTACCCCTATAGAGCGCCACCCATCGAACTAGCTCATTATAGATAAGGTTCCAATTCGAGAGGGTTTGGGCACCCAAATGCTCACGTTAACATCACAGTTTTTAAAGAGGAGTTGTCAACGCCTGTGCAAACAAGTATTTTTTAACGCTAAAGACTATCTGCCCACCGTATAACCGCGTCTATGTTGCGTGCGTACTCCGCATTCATTTCGAGAGACGTATTATGAATTTCGTTCGGTTCGGTAATAAGCTCGGTCGTGAATCCAAGGCACCGCTGATACATCAGGGTTTTTAATTGCTGAAGATACGGCTCACACGATTCCCCCTTGCTTTGCCAAAAGCGGTCGAAGAAGTTCTTCGCCCGATTCACATCGCCTTCAACAAATACTATTTTCGTAGCGAAGTTTATAAGGTCTGCAAACCTTGCGCCGTCTATACGGGCGTTTTCGAAGTCAAAAATTGCAACATCCGCGCCATTGATCATCACATGTGGTGGCGTTAAGTCCGGGTTAACAAAAGCCGTTTCTAGTTCGTTGTGGTTCTCAAGGAACTTCTCAGCTACGGTTTCCAGCCTTTCCATCAAGAATCCTGCATCGAAATTTTCGAGTGTGTCTAGCAGTGCCAATGTAATACTTACATGCGCTTCCCTGATGCTTATTTGCTGAGCGTTTTGTGGCATCCTTTCCCCGTCAATCGTAATGCCAATCCGGTTATCGCAGAATGCCATGATATCAGCAAGCCGATCATACATAACCTGTTTGGTTTCATCTGTTACTATCTCGCTCATGGGCTGACCTTCAAGGTAGCTAAGTAGTACCCAGTCATCGCCAAACTCGAGCACAGACGCGATATTAAAAGGACAGTCGGGATCTTGAGTGAGCTGCTCGTACAACCGATAGGCTTGCAATTCGTGCTCAAGATTGACGCGCATAGGTGGCATTTTTGCTTTTTTTATAACAGTTCTCATGCCTTGGTGTGCTACAGCCTGAACAAGAAATCTTTTGGATTCCTGCAACGTTTCAATGACAGGCAATTTGTCATGTTCTAAAACCATGTGGACATTATATCAAGTATATTGATAAAATATTTTATTTTCTCTTGTAATCATATGTCTTGTAAATTCCAAACACAAGAAGGGCGCCGAGGGTATTCATTAGCAAATCCCAGTTCGTGTCGTCGAGCGGCATATCGTATAGATTTGCCTTCACAATGAATAGCTCGAATAATTCATTGGCTGTACCAAGCAAACTGGTAAGCGCCAGCAGGCTAGCTAGCTCTACAAACCAGCTTTTCGGATGGCCAAGCCGTTCTTTTAAGTACAGCCAAACTAAAGCGCTATATATGCCGCCACCAATAAAGTGCGTTACTGCCGAGGTGTCCCTGCCTTCGATGTACGGTGAAGGTAAGTAGTTGGATATGAAAAACAACGCTCCTGCAGCAACTAGTAGCCAGAGATTGCCCTTACGAGACGTGTATTTATTTACCAGCTTTGGCAGAACAAAAATAGTAAGCGCCGGTACGAACAGCGAGGTGAATACGAATATAAATCCCAATTCCTGCACTGTCACCATGTGGAACGTACCTTCATACAGCTATTGTAGCTTATAACTGGCGACAGCTAAGACAGAAGGACCAGTTTTTCGGCCCACCGGCCTGCTCGGGCGATTTCTTCATCCGGAAGTGGACCCTTTGTATCTTTCACGATGAATCCTTGGGGTTTGGCGATTAACTTGCCGCCTTTCGAAACCAAGATGTGTGCAATTTTGCCGGCGGCATAATGAATGGTATTCATAACTAACCGAAGCAGGAATGTTTGCGACTTTACGTCTAGGCGTGTGTCGAAAGCAGCCACCCGGACATTTTTTAAGGATTCTGACGGCAAGCGTTTTAGTAACCCTTCCAGAGCTTTCGTTGGTCTTCCGCCCTGGGTTGGTGATCCGACAACCAGAAAATCTACTTCATGAAACGCAGATAGCCGGATATCGGTGAAAGGAACCAGTACCGCGTCGTACTTTTTTGCAATTACTTTATAGATAGCTTTTGCAATCGTTGCCGTATTCCCATACGTCGAGTCATACAAAACGAGTGCTTTCATGACGCCGCCTTCCGTGTGCTTGCGCTATTTTCCGGCTCTCGTGGAATAACCAGTACCGCGATAATGTATGCAAGGATACCGGGCACAATACCGGTTAGAATTGTAACGATAATCCAAAGCAGCCGTATCATACTGGGATCGGTATTCAGGTACTCACCCAGTCCTCCGCACAAACCAGAGATTTTTTTATCGGTTGATGATAAATAAAGCCGTTTCATATTGCCTCCTTTTACTGCTTATCGGCTACTACCCGTGGTTTCGGTGCTAGAAGCTCATTGTGATTTCCCGATATGACTTCGGTCGTAGGAATTATGCGTACCCGGTTCTTGCTGCGGCTGGGCAAGCCGGTTAAAAGCAGATAGCCCTGCCACTGCCCTCGCCCGACTTCGAGTTCAAGATGTATGTGGTCGGAAAGATGCGGCTCGTCAACAACTTTATACAGCCGGTAATCCCCGATGCTCAATACACAATCGGTTTTATGGTTGCTACGCGAGGTTACCAATATCTCGCCGATTTGGGGCGGCTCAACCCAGGCATACTGGTCATTATCGAGCGCCAGGATTTTAATATGATGCTTGGTTTCAAACAACGTATGAGTGCCCGATCGAACTAGCTTTATCATATCTCTTTCCTTTGTAGGTGCTTGTACGCAAGGCATTTGCTTTCGATAAACCGCACAAAGTTATGGATACATTTACTGTTATACGCCCGAATCGGGTAGTCCTTTATGCGGGTATGCAGCGTAACAGTTGAGCCAATACCGGCATGCTCTACGCTAATACCGCTCACTACGTCATAGGTAATTTCGTCTTCGTTGATAAATAATGGCTTTTTGTCGAGGAAGATAATCTTTTTATCGGTTGCTACAAGTACGGCGAAGCCTTCCGGGTAAAGACCATAGACAATTCCTCCAATGTGTTCGTCGGCGTCAACCAGGTTTGGTAAGTACTGGGCCTCCATGGTCGCCAGTCCTAGCCGTGAAACACCCAACTCTTCGAGCTCTTCGCGGATTCTTGCCGGGTGGTTATACCTAGTAATTATTTTCGGCATCGTCCATTGCCGATGCATGCTCGTACGCCTTGGTTGCGGTATGTAGTGGTATAGTGCCGGTGCTCCCATGATATTCTCCCTAGTTTTATTAAAACAAAAGAAGATTACTCAGGCGTTGAGTACCGTCACATCAGTGCTGTGATTTGACGCACAACAATCAAAATGGGTGGTGTAATGCGCGTTCGAGCTTATCGATATCAAAAATTACCACGCCATCAGCCGTAACGTCAATCAGACTTTTTCTTTTTAGTTTACTGACTTCCCGGCTGACCGTTTCACGGCTCAGACTCGCGCGAGCAGCAAGATCTTTTTCATGAAGGGATAATAGGTACGACCCGTCGGGCCTGACCGCTCCAAACCGGCGCGCTTCTATGCTTAGTTCATACAGCAGTCGTGAATGTGCGTTACTAGCCGAAAGTTGTACCACCCTGCCCAGGATACCGTCTACGCCCCGGTATACGCGGGTAAGTAAATCAAACATTACGTCAGGATTGTCCTTAATAAACTGCACCGTTTCTTTTGCTGGTGCTTGTCGTACCTCAATTTCACTTTCTGCTTCGTAGATGTATGGATTGTCGCCTTTGTTAATAGCCTGTGACATAGGGAAGAATGCTGGCGGTTTGAAGATATTGAGAATAATTTCTTCTCCCCGGTAGTTGACGTCGTATTGCTTCACTTTGCCTTCGACCAAGTAGTATACTTTGTCGTTCTCATCGTGATTAAGAATAAGTATCTGGCCTTTTGGGTAGGCTCGGGGCCTGTACTGCGAAAAGAATTTATCAATTTTGGCCTTAATAACTTCATCCATAGCTTCATTATGCACCATAAAGTGCATCAATAAAAAATAGACATGACAAGAGCCGCTCAGGGAGCAGGCTCTTGCCCGTCCCTGAACGGCTCGTACTGACAGCCGTCACCGAGATCATCTCCGATGGCGGAGTAGCCCACGACGTTGAGGGCTAGCCCTGACTAGCTCTCTCGTATCGTACACGTCGATGTTTCGATCGATGGCCCGCTGCGCGTAGTGCTCGTCCGGGTAGACCCAGAGGAGCGTTCGGCGCTTGAGGTCGACCGTTCCGGTCATGTCGACGGTCAGAGCACCTTCCGTGTAGCCGTCGGGGACGACGATGTCGGGGTCGGTGATCGTGATCGTCTTGGTGCCGGTGGTCACGATAGTGCCGATCGGCTCGTCGAAGTAGAGCTTCCCGAATTCCATGCCGGTGTCGTACTGGCGGAAGCCGTCGGACTGCGTCGGCATGATCGAGACCAGACCGTCCATGAACTTCTGGAGCTCCTCCGCGGTGTAGAGACCACGAGCGGGTGCGACGATGATGTCGACCCAGTGGTTCCAAAAACGTGGGGTGGACATGAAATCCTTCTGGCGGTCTTCGATGATGCTCACCGCTGGGTTAGCGGCAAGTTCGACTCTTACGTCTGTCAGCTTGCTCATTAGCTTTTCAACTCCAATGGTGATAGGGTACATGAGCAAATCCTATTATAACAATAATACTTTAAAAAGTCAATATCCCATCAATCCCCTGCGGGTCTCGACCTTCAGTAAGATTCTCCATGAAAATGCCCCCACTTTCGTGAGGGTATTTTCATGGAGGGCCCAGTGAGGCTTGAACTCACGACACCCTGCTTAAAAGGCAGGTGCTCTAACCAGCTGAGCTATGGGCCCGCAACTCTATAAAATGTACGCTATCAGAGGTGGATTGTCAATGTTTAGACGATGGCCGGCGTATGCGGCCCGTATGAACGGCGAGTAAGTCGATGACGGCTACAATGAGTCCGGCAGTTACGATATAAACACGATTTTCAGCAAAGAAATCGTACACTAACTTGCCCTGGTCTTGCAGGACTAGCGCCGAGCCAAGCGGCTCGACAAGCAGCGCAAAGGCAAGCGCAGCAAACATGATTGCGCCCAGTATCTCCATTGGCTTATCGTGATAGCTTGGGCCGCTAAATAGTAGTAAGAGAGCTGGTAGCAGCACTAAGACGACCGAGACAATGGTGATAAGCGGCGGGTTTTGTACGACCAGTCCAGCATCGGCAACAAGTGGCGTTAGTTGTGCTGCCCACAGCTCGCTTAGCATCGAGCCGGCAGCAAGCGCCAGTCCCAATACGCCAAAGCGACGCTTGGTAAAATATGCCAGTCCAAACAGCAGGAGGAGTACGACAACGAAGACGATAGCGACGTTCATGCTATGAGTATAGCACTCATGTTTACACCAGATATACGAGGCAGTAGCCGAGCTTTAGGGGGAGGCGCTTCTTCAACGAATTTACTTCAATGAAGAAACGGAGGGGCAAGTCCCTCCTATATTAATCACGCGCCAATTTTGTCTTTTTTCGGCCGACGTTTAGCGTTTTGTTCGATGTATTCGATAATTTTTTCAGCGACATTACGTCCCGTAATCCGCTCTGGTGTCATAATACTGGCCGAAGAGTTTACTTCAAGTACGAGCGGGCCGCGCTCAGAGCGCATCATGTCGACTCCGCAGATTGGCAGCCCCATCGCCTTGGCGGCCTTAAGGGCGGTTTTTCGCTCTTCTTCTGTCAACCTAACTGATACGCCCTCGCCCCCCTGGTGCGTATTAGACCGAAAATCGCCGTCCAGGCTTTGGCGCTTCACACTCGCGACAACCCGGCCACCGACTACGAGTGCACGGATATCCGTACCGGCTGACTCTTTAATAAATTCCTGGACTAAAAAGTTTACACCCTCGACGTAAAAGGCCTGCATAACGGCTTTGGCCGCTTTTGGTGTTTCTGCAAGTACAACACCATTGCCATGGGTGCCGCGGGCAACTTTGATAATAAGGGGCGTACCACCGGCAAGGTCAACAATGTCGTCAAAACTGGCCGACTCGCGCGCGAAAACCGTTTTTGGAATTCCAACGCCGGCTTTTGCGAGCACCTGATAGGCGCGCAATTTGTCACGAGACCGGTTGATGGCCAAACTGGTAGCAGTCGTAAATGTACCCTGGGCTTCAAATTGGCGCACAATAGCAGTTCCGTATTTGGTGTAGCTCTGGGCAATCCGCGGGATAATCGCGTCAAAATGCTCCAAACTTTCGCCTTTGTAGCGAACAACGGCACTGTTTTTTTCGATTGCAGTATAAGCGTCTTTATATTTGATTACCTTGACATCGTGGCCACGGGCTTTGGCCTCTTCTTTGAGGCGTTTCGTCGTGTAATTCCCAGGACCGTTAGAAAGAATTGCAATTTTCATATATCACCTCTAAGACTACTATGTCCGCTTCGTTTTACGAACCCTATTTTTAAGTCCACTGAATCCAAGGTTCTCTTCGGTTTCTTCATCGGCAATCGGGTGTCCGAGGGAAACATCAACTAAGTAACGGCCTTTTAGCAGCTTTCGTCCAATCAAAACAGGATAAATCTTCTTTGAGCGATCAGCCAGCGTAAAGAACGTAGTGACCCTTTTGCCGCAGAACCGTACGCGTAACATAACGCCATAGCGCTGCTCAGATTTACCAAATGAATTTTCAATTTTTACGACCTGGTACTTCTTTACGCGGATTTCTTCGCCCGTATATGCCTCGTGCCCTTTGCCGAGTAGCTTGAACGACAGTTCACCATCATGCTCTTTAATATCACTCGCCCAAATGGACGAACTATATGCTCCGGTGTCGACTTTAGCCGGTAAGCTGTCATACTGAGAATCACCGATAATAAAATCGATGTTTTCGGCACGACCAATAACAGTTTTGTAATTTATTGCCATATCTTATATACTATATCATAAATCGTATAAATATTCAATATGTATAGTGATAAAATCCTAACAACCTACCAATCACGGATTGACGAACTTTCACCCACGAAAAAGTTTCACTTTTTGTCACGTCTCAATCTAATCATTCCGAGTGATTGGAGCCGTTCTCAAATAGAAAGTATGGGCGAATGGTTCTTCGGCAAGCCTGCAGAGAATCGGTTGCTTGAATTGGGACAGGCTACGCCAGACCCGCTACATCTTAATGCGGCCACCGAACGACTTCCTCTGTTCAAAGCTAACCCATGGTTGTTTGGGTATGAATTGCAATTGTTCCATGTATTGCATGCCAAGGTGCAGTATAAGGCTGACGTACGTTCGACGTTAAACATGATTACGCGCGTCAAAACAGACGATGTTGATGCACTCTCGCATAACCCACACAAGCTCGCGGTCTTGGCCACCTACTTAGTTGACGTATACTACCTGCATCATAGGCTAATGTTGGAAGACGAGACAAAGCTTATTCCGCTCACAACCGTGCGGGATGCACTTACCGTTACTCTTAGCCCAACCGATAAGGCCAGGCTCAATGTCTACTTGCTAACTCACTGCATAATTGGCGAAACCCTGTTCTACGCACGACCTATCCCGACATCAAAATTAGAATATTACCAAAAGATCGCCGGTATATTAATCCGAGTCGCGCAGGCGAATTGGAACGAACTAACGATTGATAGTAAGCTGGAGGTTGCTCTTTGTCTCCAGCTTACCGATACCGCGTCAACTCTCGTTGGACAAGCTGTCGCTGAAGCAGAGGATAACTATAACGATCATTTAGGGTACATCGTTGATTCTAAAATGCCGCATAAGAATGACTTAGAGTGGGCCGAGCATCGTAACGTTCTATACCTACTTGTCGCTAGCAAGCTCAACTAAAAACTTAGATAAAATCGCCGCTTTTTCCTGCTCAAATGAACTATTTTCTACCTGCGGTGCTCTGTTCACTTCGAAACAGTAATGATTTCCTTTTGCATCGAGTACTATATCCACCCCGGCAAAATCACGTCCAAAAAACTTTGCAGCTTTAATGCAGTCATCTAGTGCCCGTGGCGGAAGGACGTTAGCGTCAACAATTTCAGCGTTGCCCCCCTGAGATGTATTGTTCAGATGAGTGTCCCCCGCAGCCGTGCGACGAATAATCAGTTCGACCTTATCGCCACATACCAGTACTCGATAGTCACCGTTATTTTCTATATATTCCTGAAGGACAAAGGCGGTGTCCGGCTGTTCGTTCACAATCGCTTGTAGTTGAGCCTCACTTTTGACTAAAAAGTTGTTTTCGCCGCGAGAAGCTTGAGCGGCCTTTAATATGAACGGGTAACTAAAGCCGTAACGCTCTAAACCGGTAGCAATGTGACGGGCATCGGCCATAAACGTCTTTGGAAAAGACACGACTGCTTCAAATAAATTTATGTACTGTGTCAGTTTATTAAGCGAGCCAACCCGCCACACTTCCCTATCAATGAATGGAATGTTCTTCAGTTTACAATATCTGGCTATGGCGAGCCCATGGCCTTGGCTTTCGGGTATGCCCCAGTGCCGTATGTAAATAGCGTCGTAATCATCGAGGTGTTTGCCCGATACCTCGTCTATGAATGACGCCTCATTATTATCTAAATAAAAACTAAGATCGTTAAAGTATGCAAACTCAAACTGCGCCCGGGACGTATCGTTAAGTAGCTCTGTCAGACGTTCTGGTTCGGCGAGCTTATGCAAGCGGCTTTGGACCGAAAAGAGTAAAAGTATTCGTTTCATTGTGTCTTATTCTCCTCCTTTGTGCTGTTGGCAACAATTTCTATTAGCTGCTCAGATAATAAGTAACCCATGTACACAGACATGACCTTTCGACGCGCGTCCCGATATTCAAGTTCCTTTGGGAGCAACCGAAGTGTCCGGCTTATTTCAATTTGCATAGCAGGAAATAGCGGATCGCCTACCTCTCTCCTCACATAATTAGTTGTAGAGCCCTCGCCAAGAGCTGCCAGCCGTGCTGCGTGCTTAACCTTGCCGTCACTGTCGTATTGGAGGCGCGGCGTTCCCTCGTTTTCTCCAAAGAACAGCGTATCGTTCCCTATAACCACGCGCAGGCCGAGCTCATCAAGCGCTTGTTGGATTAACCGGTTTGCAAGTTCACGGTTTGCTTCTTCAGGATTTTTACCCAACCCTATTACGGCGTGTATCTCACGGTCATCGTACTGATGACTGAATTTACCGGGAATCATACCATGCACTGATATAAATGCTTTTTTATTCGGCAGTAAATCGCTTATGCGATCTTTCATAATATGAGTGCTATCAACATTTGCATTTCCTGTCTGCCTTCCGGCGGGCAAGACAAATGCCAAATCCTTATTGTCGGAAAGAGCCATCGCCAATCCTCCTGTTCCGTGGTCGGCGCCCTCCCTTACACCGGTTGATTTTCGAACTGGATCGGTAGCATGCTCAGCGCTCAGTAGCAAATCAGAGTTTGTGTTGCCACTCCAAATCTCATCGTCATGACGCGCCATTCCTTCGCCATACTCGTTAAGGCCAAGGCTCGGAACAATACGATGCTCGTGCTCCTCAATTTGGTCATATATTTCTTTGGCATAGGCGTCGGTCAACTGAGGCAAATGAGGGGCAAGTTTAGCAACATTATGCATGTACTCCTGCCTAGACTCGTGGGCAGCATCGACCGCGCTACGCACGGCTTCATCCGTATCATACTTGCCGTCGATAGTTTCCGGTGATGGGTGCCCCGAATTTTTTACCATGGTAATAGTATGTACCGTTTATCCCTACCTGACAATTCTACGAAAACAGCCCTTTCTTTGAACCAGATTTAAAGAGATGTAAGGCATCTTTTTGCTTCTTCGTCAGCTTCGTTGGAGTATCGACAATAACTTGTACAATGTGAGCACCTCGTCGTTCTGAACGAAGGTGCGGCACGCCGTGGCCACTTAGTTTGAAGTCGGTGCCGCTTTGAGTACCGGCCGGAACCTTCATGCGAACCGGGCCATCAACGGTATCAACCTCTATCTCGGTACCAAGGGCAGCCTCCACCATATCAATGTGCTCTTCGCTGAGAATTATGTCACCCTCGCGTGTGAATTTCTTGTGTGCTTTGACGCGGATGTTGACGTATAGATCACCTTTTGGACCCTGAGCGGTAGCCTCACCACGTTCTTTCAAGCGAATAGTCGCTCCATCGTCGATTCCTGCAGGGATTTTAAGCGTAATGGATTGGCGGCGCCGTTCGGTTCCGCGGCCTTTACAGACGGTACAGACTTTTTCGGGAACCTTTCCGCGGCCTTTACATGTTTCACATGTTACAGTCTGCTGAATAGCTCCGAACATAGTGTTCATCACGCGGGTTTGCTGGCCGGCTCCCTCGCAGGTTGGACAAGTCTTTAGGCTACTGCCTGGTTCGACGGTTGTACCCTTACAGTGGCTGCATTCGTCATCCATTTCGAGTGTCAGTTCACGCTCGACGCCAAACACGGCTTCTTCAAACGTCAGCGAAATGTTGGTTTCGACGTCCCGACCACGCTGCGGGCCACGTTGGGATTGGCCGCCGCCAAAGAACTGGCCAAAAATATCACCCAAACCACCGTCACCGAAATTGAACTCAAAGCCCTGACTGCTAAATCCTTCAAATGGATTGCCGCCGGCATAGCCGCCACCCGACGAACCGCCAACACCGGCGTGGCCGAACTGGTCGTAGCGCTGGCGTTTTTGGGCATCTTTCAAGACTTCGTAGGCTTCGTTGACCTCTTTGAATTTGGTCTCGTCACCACCCTCTTTGTCGGGGTGGTGTTTAACAGCCGCTTTCCGAAACGCCTTTTTAATCTCGTCGGCGCTAGCGTCTTTTGACACGCCTAAGACTTCGTAATAATCTCGTTTGCTCATTAGCTATATTTTAGCACTTGAGAGGTCTGAGTGCTAGATTACCTCTAGAATTTATCCCGTATATGACTGAAGCTGAATTCCCAGGTTGCATCGGTCTTTTTGTGCGGATTGAAAATATTTTGGGGGTCATAGATAGCTTTTATGTCTTTCATGTAGCCAAGTACCTTTTCGCCGTACATTTCACGCAGCCACGGGCCGCGTACCATGCCATCGTTGTGCTCACCGCTCACGCTGCCGCCGTACTTCAGCACTAGATTATTGACTTCTTTCATGCAAGGTTCTAGCTTGGCGCGCTCTTTCGGATCCTCTATCTTCATGAGTGGTATAACGTGGAAATTACCGTCGCCCATGTGTCCGGCGAGCGTTGCGAACAATTTGTACTTTTTGATAATCCGGCGCAGTTTTGGCAAGAAATCAGCCAAGTGAGCCGGAGGTACTACAAAGTCGTCAATAAACGGAGCGGTGTGTTTGTCTTTAACTTTGCTTCGAAGCAGTTGGAAGCTGTAGCGGCGCATTATCCAAAACTTCTCGCTTTTTCCTTCTGTTGGGGTTTCTTCAAAACCATTAATTTCGTAACGGGCATGACGTGTCTTCACTTGCTTGCTGTCAGACAGTTCTTTATGGAGCGCTCTGATTTTTTGTCGAACTTCGTCTTCGGTATGGCCATCAAACTCTACCATTAGTATTAGCTTTGGAATACCCCGCAGCAGTTGCAAGCCGTCCGGAATTAGGTTGATAAGCAGGCGGATAAACCGGGCCGGGCCTAGCAGTTTCAAAAAGCTTGGCATGAATTTGATAGACAGCCATAGCGTTTTGTCGTCAAAACTTTCAAATGTCGCTGGTTTATGTTTCAAAACGGCCGGGATTAGTTCGCCTAAGTCATCAATGTCCCGGAGAAACAAAACAAGTAGCCCTGAATGCTCGCGGTGCGGAACTAATTTGACCGTACCCTCCGAAATTAACCCTAGCGTTCCCTGGGCACCGACAAATAACTTGGTTAAATCGAATATACCGGTATCGCGGTTCCAGACATTCCACAAATGGTAGCCGGTTGAGTCTTTACTGACATTTGGCTTGGCTGCCTGAATTTCGTCGTAATGTGATTCGAGCAGCTCATATGTCTGCTTGTATAGTTTGCCCTCGAAATCTTTTTGAGCCATCTTTTTATCGAGTTCCGCTTTGGCGAGAGGCTTAACAATATATTCATTGCCGTCGCTCAGGATCATCTTTAGTTCTGTCACAAAGTTATCGGTCTTACCGTATTCTAATGACTTTTCGCCGCCTGAATTGTTGCTCATCATGCCGCCGACCGACGCCATATCACGGCTCGCCGGATAGCTCGGCAGTAGGCTGCCTTTTTTTAGTGTTTCGACTTCGAAATCCTTATACATCATGCCAGGCTGCACCGTAGCCTGCTTGCTTGATACTTCCAGCAGTTTTGTCATATGCTTTGACACATCTAGCACAATCGAGTCGCCAATCGCTCCGCCCGACATGTCCGTCCCACGCGAACGCGGTGTAATACTCAGTCCGGGATGTTCTTTTTTGTGCTGATTTACAAACTTAACGACATATTTCAGATCACCTGCGTCTTTCGGGTAGCCAACTATTTGGGGTTTTAGCTCAAACAGGCTGGCGTCATGCGAATAGGTTTCTAAGGTGACTTTGTCGGTATCTAGCTCGCCCTTAAACTGAGCTGCTAGTTTTGCTTTTAAATCCATTAGTACTATCCTAGCCCGCTAAACAGATAAGCACAAGTGTTACCAGTAATTTGTTATACTGACAGGTAATGGCTACTCTACGGCAAGGTGTTAACCGCAATATTGGACGTATTTTAGGAACGCTCAGGGCTGAGTGGCAACAGCTTTATAACCGGTATTTTGGTCATATCGAGCATCTAGAGGGCGACGCAAAAGAAATCTGCGAGCAAATCGTCGACCGGCTATGGGAAGGTGATTTTTATCGAACTAGCCTCGGACATTTCGACTTTTTTTGGATGCGCGACTTTGGAACGGTCGCTGAATCATTAGTAAAGACAGGCCATAAAAAACACGTCCTTCACACCCTTAAGTGGGCATTACTTCAGTATCGAAATTCTGCCACGGTTACCACTTGCATTGATAAATCCGGCAATTGTTTCAATGCCCCAATGCATGCGGTTGATACGCTGCCGTGGCTGCTACACTGCCTCGTGGTATCTGACTATGACCTAAATAAGTCGGAACGGAAATTTTTGGAACATGAACTTCGTAAATATTGCCGTCGGTACCTCGATACAACCGGACATGTGCGGCCGATTGAGTTTGCAGAAATGCGCGATGCCGTTATATACGACCGTAGTGCATACAGCGTGACACTTGTCGGGAGAATGGCATGGTGCGTGGGACAGCTAGGACTCGAAAGTTTTCCATACCCGCTGCAGAAATACCAAGAAGAACTTATCAGCCGCTACTGGAACGGCCAATACTTCAATGCCGACCGTGCAACAGATGCTTTCAGCGCGGAATGTGCGCTATTTCCATTCTTTTTGGGAGTTATCGAGGATGAAGCGCTGGCTGGAGCCACCTTCGATTACATTACGGACAATAACTATGACGATCCGTTCCCGATGATCTACACCAAGCAGTCGGATGAGTTCGCTTACCATTGGTGGATGACGGCACCATTCATGCCTGAGTATGAAGCCAATACGCTTTGGAGCTGGCACGGGTTGTTCTATTTGCACTCACTTCGCCGCTACAAACGGCCTGAATTTGAGACACAACGAGAACGATTTGCAGAAGGTATGATTGAAAAACACGGTATGTTCCCTGAAATGCTAAACAAAGACGGCAGCTGGTACTATGCACCTGTCTACCGCGGTGACCCGGGCATGGTGTGGGCTGCTTTATATGTCGATATAGCGACTATCGGACACCGCGATATGTCTCGGCGGGCTCGATCCTCCGCATGACAAATTGCCAGAGCTGCAAGTCACGCTGACGAAATCCAGCGGCACACATCAATAAATAAAATGACCACATCCGGTAAAATCTCTCATCGTAATTTTGGTTTAACTTTTTGTAGCCCTTGCTGAAATTTTTATGCCAGGCCATCAATGTTTTGTCGTAGTCCGGTCCAAAATTATGCAAATCTTCAATCAAAAACTTTCCTTCGATTGCTTTTGATACTTGCTTCAAGCTTGGAATCGAGCCGTTTGGAAAGATATACTTATTGATCCACGGGTCGGGTTTGAAAGAGTCGGTATTGCCTCCAATAAAATGATGCAGCATCATGCCGCCGGGTTTTAAAAGCCGGTCACAGACTTCAAAGAATTTTTTGTGGTTTTTGTGGCCAATATGCTCAAACGATCCGATAGAAACTATACGGTCGTACTTGCCCGTTACGTTTCGGTAATCATCTTGGATGATTTTCACATTCAAGTTCTTGACGCGTTTCTTTGCTACTTCCACTTGTTCACCGACAGGGGTTACGCCGACGCCTCTAATCCCATACTTCTTCGCTGCGTATTCTAAAAACCCTCCCCAGCCGCAGCCAATGTCGAGCACTTTCATGCCTTTATCTAGTTCAAGTTTACGGCAAATCAAATCCAGTTTTTGTTCTTGTGCTTTATCGAGTGACCGAGTACCTTTCCAATACCCACAGCTATATATCATCCGTTTGTCGAGCATGACCTCATATAAGTCATTGCCCATGCCGTAGTGATGTTGGGCATTTTTTGCAGCACGCTTGAGGTTTTGCTTGTTCAATAATTTTGCGCTAGCCCCAGCCAGCAATATTTTTGGACTCGCTTTGACTTTGCTGCCCAAATCGGCTGCAATAATGCGGCTCATCAGAACGTCGAGGTGCTTTGCGTCCCACCAACCGTCCATATAACTTTCACCAACTCCAAGGACTTGGTCTCTGAGCGCCCGCCGGTAAAAACGTTTATCATGAACAACTAAATCTTGTGGCCGTTTGCCACCGACTTTAACATTGGCTTCTTTCAAAAGGTCTTTGATGATACGTTCCGCGCTTGCCATAACACATCCTTCTCTCACCCTGGTTTGATTTCATCATACTCCTCATCATTATTAATTAACAGAGGGTGAAAATTAATATACCCCGCACTCTCATGTAGTACGGGGCATATTAATTTCTGACGAATTTATTTTTTCTTTTTGTCGTCTGTGTCGTCTACGACTTCGCCTTCAACAGGCTCGTTCTTATCAGACTTCTTGTCATCACCATCGGATGCAGGTGCTTCATCCGTGTTTTCTTTGGTTGCTTCTTCGTAAAGTTTGGCGCCAATTGGCATGATGGTTTCGGTCAGCATTTTAGCTGCTGCTTCGAGTGCATCCTTGTCAGCTGAGTCATCCTTTTGGACTTTCTTCGCTTCTTCAACAGCTCCCGTAATTGCTTTCTTGTCGTCATCCGAAATCTTGTCTTTGTGCTCGTCTGGCATTTTTTCTGCTTGGTAGATAGCATTTTCTAATGTATTACGAGCTTCGACAGCTTCGCGCTTTTTCTTGTCTTCGTCGGCGTGAGCTTCAGCTTCTTTCTGGGCTTTTTCAATATCCTCTTTAGACATATTGCCGCTATCTTGAATCGTAATTGACTGCTCTTTTCCGGTACCTTTGTCTTTGGCAGTAACATTCAAGATACCGTTAGCATCAAGGTTAAACGTTACTTCAATTTGTGGCACTCCGCGAGGAGCAGGTGCAATACCATCAAGAATAAAGCGGCCGAGCGACTTGTTGTCGGCTGCCATTTCGCGCTCACCCTGCAAAACGTGGATTTCAACTTGCGGTTGGTTGTCGGCTGCAGTACTGAATGTCTCCGACTTTGATGTAGGGATAGTGGTGTTGCGTTCGATTAGCTTTGTAGTAACGCCGCCCATGGTTTCGATACCAAGACTTAGTGGAGTAACGTCAAGCAGCAGCACATCTTTGACGTCACCTTGTAGCACACCACCCTGGATAGCAGCACCGATAGCCACGACTTCGTCTGGGTTTACACCTTTTAGCGGGTCTTTGCCAAAGATGCTTTTCACCTTTTCGACAACTGCAGGCATGCGGGTCATGCCACCGACCAGAACGATTTCATCAATATCGCTGGCACTTACTTTCGCATCCTTCAAGGCTTTTTCAACTGGTTCGGCCAGGCGGTCAATCAAATCTTTAACGAGCTCTTCAAGCTTGCTTTTAGTCAATTTGTACTCGAAGTGCTTCGGACCTTCGGCGTCGGCTGTGATGAACGGTAGGTTAATTTCGTATTCGGACGTGCTCGAAAGTTCTTTCTTAGCTTTTTCGGCTTCGTCCTTCAAGCGCTGCATGGCAGCTTTGTCGTTCTTTAGGTCAATGCCTTCTTCGTTCTGGAAGACTTCGAGGAAGTGGTTAACGATTCGGTTGTCAAAGTCTTCGCCACCAAGGTGTGTATCACCATTGGTAGAGCGGACTTCAAACACGCCGTCACCGAGTTCAAGAATAGATACGTCAAAGGTACCACCACCCAAGTCGAAGACTGCGATTTTTTCGTCTTTCTTTGAATCCAGACCATACGCTAAGGCAGCTGCAGTTGGCTCGTTGATAATTCGCTTTACTTCAAGCCCGGCAATTTTACCGGCGTCTTTGGTTGCCTGACGCTGTGAATCGTCAAAGTATGCCGGGACGGTGATGACGGCTTCGCTGACTTTTTCACCAAGGAAAGCTTCGGCATCGGCTTTGATTTTTGAAAGAATCATAGCGCTGACTTCTTCAGGTGAGTAATCTTTGTCGCCCATTTTAACTGCCACACCGTCACCCTTTTTAATGATTTCGTACGGCATGATGTCGTGGTCTTTTTGGACTTCTTTGTCGCTAAATTTACGGCCAATTAAACGCTTCACACCGTAAATAGTGTTGGTTGCGTTCGTAACTCGTTGGCGCTGAGCAACTTGGCCGACTAAACGTTCGCCTTTTTTGTTGATAGCGACGACGCTTGGCGTTGTGCGATTACCTTCGGCATTAGCGATTACTTCCGGCTTGCCGGCAACCATGTATGCAAAGGCCGAGTTGGTTGTACCGAGGTCGATTCCAATAATTTTTCCCATGTGACATTTCCCCTTTCTGGTGATAGTATGCTTGAATTTCTTACTTACTATTTTAGCACTCCTCGCAGGACAGTGCCAAATCTACTCTCTATAATAGAAAATTAGCACTCTCGTGTCAAGAGTGCTAATTTCTTTATTTTACAGAGGTATTAAACCTTGATTGTCTTGCGCTTGAATAGCCAGGCGGCAATTGGCATGGCGACGATGATAGTACCAATACACCACACTAGGGCAATCCATCCATGGTCACCAATCGGAGTTCCAATCATAAGTCCGCGCACTGCTTCAATCACATGAGTAATTGGCTGATTCTCCGCAAATGGACGAATCCATTCAGCAAGCGAACTGGTGGGCGCAAAGGCACCCGAAGCGAATGTCAGTGGGAAGACTATGAGAAATGACATCCACTGAACTCCTTCTACACTTCCGGCCAATACTCCCATAATTGCGCTTAGCCAACTGAAAGCTAATGTGAAAATGGTCAGAATACCGACGATGAGCAGCCAGTCCGTAATGCTCGCCTCTGGCCGGAACCCGAATAGTACGCCGGCGCCAAGCATGACCGCAGTTGAAATACCATTTCTGAACACATCAGAAATCACATGTCCATTCAGAACTGCGATATTGCTCATTGGAAGACTCTTAAACCGATCGACGATGCCGCGCTGTAAATCATTGGCTACTGCAATGGAAGTCGTAGTCGAACCGAAGGCTACTGTTTGCACAATAATACCGGCCATCAGGAAGTCGAGGTAACTTATGTCCTTCGGAAGTGCTAATCCAACTGCGTTAAATACCGCCGTAAATAAAACCAAAAACATAATCGGCTGGAAAAACGTGCCGATAAGCTGGTCGCGATTTCGAATAATGTGGGTAGAGCTGCGTTTAATCATTAACAGCGAGTCGGTAATCGCCTGAATAGCTTTTGGATGGCGTACGAATTCCAGCTGAACGGGTTTGCTGCTCATTACTTTTTTCCTTTCTTGGCAGTCTTCTCATCACCATTTGATGATTTTTTAGCCTTACCAGTTAAGCTTAGAAACACGTCATCGAGTGTTGGCTTATGGATTGCCATTGATTCAATCGGGACTGCGGCGTTTGACAGTGCCGTTAAAGCAGATGCCACATCCTTATTTGTGTCTACAATCACAACCGTAAGGGTTTTGTCTTGGTCACTGCTATCAATAACCGATTTACCAAGTAATTTCTTAGCGGCCTCTAGCTGCGACATCTTAGCAAACGTAAGCTCCAGGCGGTCTTTGCCGACTTTGCTCTTTAGCGACTTTGCGGTACCTTCGGCTATAACTTTCCCCCCGTCAATCACGACGATATTGTCAGCCAGTTGGTCGGCCTCTTCCAGGTATTGGGTTGTCAGGAGTATTGTTTTTCCGTCTGCCTTGAGCTGGTTAATGATATCCCACATGGCAATACGGCTGCGTGGGTCAAGTCCGGTCGTAGGCTCGTCAAGAAAGATGATTGGCGGCGTGGCAATCAAGCTAACTGCTAGGTCGAGACGACGGCGCATACCGCCAGAATATGTTTTGACCGATCGGTTACTTGCTTCGGTTAGGTCAAACTGTTCAAGCAGTTCCTGCGCCCTAGCTTTAGCGCTCTGCCTGGTCAGTCGGTACAAGCGCCCCATCATCTCTAAATTTTCGCGCCCTGTTAAAATTTCATCAACTGCCGCCGATTGGCCTGTCAGGCCAATCACGCTGCGAACATCGTCGGATGACGTACCGACATCATGTCCTTCAATTGTGACCGTACCATCATCAAAACCGAGCAGTGTACTCATAATTCGAACGGTCGTCGTCTTGCCAGCCCCATTCGGGCCAAGCAGCGCCAGCATCGTACCACGTTTTACCGTTAAGTTTATTCCTTTGAGAACATTGTTCTTGCCATAGGACTTTTTCAGATTTTTTACGACGATTGCATCATTGCCAGCCATACTGCTACGCGGTTCCTCGTTTAAATATTCTATCAATTATATCAAAAAGACTTTGGCTATTATTGCCGGGTTACTTTGACCATACTCGGACGCATAACAATACCATCGATTTTATATCCCGGTTGCAGTTCTTCGGCAATAATCTCATGCTCGCCTTCAGCATTTTCATCGAACTGTACGGCATCGTGCAGGTCGGGGTCAAAATGACCGCCAACTGCCGCGTCAATGCGCTGAACGCCCATGTCATTTAACGATTTCTCCAGGTTTTTCGTAAGTTTAACCACACTGTTTGCCCACGGGTCATTCTTCAGATTCTCAGGCAAATGAGCTAAGGCTCGTTCGATGTTATCAACCACCGGAAGCAGCTTCAAAATTGCACTTGCCCGGCCTGAACCGCGCGCCATTTCTTTTTCTTGTTCGGCGCGTTTACGATAGTTCTCAAAGTCGGCTCGCGTGCGCTGCAAATCCGCAGTTAATTCACCCACCTGCTGCTCAAGTTCTTCTTGTTTTTTGTTCTTCGCCATCTACAATACTCCCTCTAGCATGGCACCCGTCTGGCGAACCAAGCGCATAACCCTCGCGTAACTTTGTCGAGTCGGGCCGAGCACACCAATATAACTGTTGTCAGAGTACGGTGAACGGAATTTGCTAATGATGAGCGTTGCACCGCTAGCTTTACCAATCGGATTTTCGCTGCCAATAAAAACATTTAACGGTTCATTTGGTGCAGCCTCACGAAGCCATGGCTCTAAATTATCGAGCAGCCGCGCAACATTTTGAGCATGTATCCCACTCATAAATTCTGGTTGCGAGAATAGGTTCCCCATGCCGCTTAGATAAAGCTCGTCGCCTATTGTTGCCAGGCCTAGGTTCTGCGTCAGGTCGACCAGGCTGTCGACGGCAGAGCGGATTGCTCTGTCAGCCCTTGTACCGTGCGTCGACACACGTGCCTCAATTGCTCTCGCGCTGCGATCGGGTAAGCCCGGCTCATCATCTTTTTGTGTCAGCAAGTTAACGTAGAACCGGTAGCCCTGGTCAGTTGGGATTCGCCCGGCACTAGTATGAGGCTGCGTGATAAAGCCAAGTTCTTCGAGTTTTGCCATTTCGCTGCGAATTGTTGCGCTGGATACATTGAATAGCTTTGCCAGCGTGACACTACCAACGGGTGCAGCAATTTCAGCGTACTGTTCAATGATAGCGGAAAGAATGGCAATTTGACGATCGGTCATAGTTGTATTATATAGCCATTTTGGCACTCTTTCAAGGTGAGTGCTAGATTACGAAGTGAGCCAGCTTTTGAAGGCAGAGATAACCTTATCTACCGTCTCATCAATTGTGTAGCTTGAGGTATCTACTACCAAGTCATAGTTTGATAGGTCGTATGGGTTAATTCCATAAAGTTTCTTGTATCGTTTCGCTTCACTTTCTAGTCGTTCGGCAAGTTCCTTGGCATATTCCTGAACACTTTCCGGGATATATTCATTAGCTTCGTGCCCCCGATCAAGTGAATTGAGAATCCTGTCGGCTGCTGTTTCTAAATTTAAATCGAGATAGACTTTAAATGAATCAGGCATCCAGTGCCAGGCTGTGCGTGAATCTATCACGATATCGGACTCGGTCTTTCCCATTTGCTGGAGCTTGCTATCCACCAAATCATCAATGCTTGATTCTTTTTCAGCATGTTGATTAGCAGATTTAACGTCCAGACCTTTCTCTTTGGCAATTGCTCGGAATAAGTCACCGGAAGAAAAATGCCGATAGCTTAACTGAGCAGCGACCGCTTTAGATGTCGTCGATTTGCCACTGCCAGGTTTGCCGGCAATAGTAATAATGGACTTTTTTGACATTAGCTGTAGTATACCACAGCTACCTCTGTAATCTAAGTTCAAAGCTTCAATTTATACCGTCACTTCGACAAGTCAGATATCCTCAAGACGCGTGAATCATTTTTCAATATGTCACGCCAGGTGTCTCTGCGAAGTCCGTCGAGTTCCCAAGTTCCATCAGGGCTGTTGTGCGGGGAGTCGAAGTAAGAGAAAGCGATGCCGTCTTTCTTGTTTGCAAAAGTCCAGTTCCAAAAATCACGCATCTTTTTGGCTGATTGCGCAGCGTCGCCATAATCTCGAATACCCCATTCACCGACAGCATATGGCAGCCCTTTTGCTGCAATCCAATCGACAGCCTTGTAGTAACTGTCGCGGAGCGGGCTTTGTGAAGCGTTATTGGTGTAAATGTCAAACGCAATGGCATCCCATACACCATCGACATACCATTCTTCAGCGTTGTACTGACCGCCCCACGAAGTTGCGACATAAATCGGCATAAATGCTATGTTCTTTGTACCAACAGCATCCATGCGATCCCGAATCTTCTTATTCATAGCTTTGAAGTTTGCTCGGGTAAATTCACCTGTTGTTGTTGTGTCACCTTCGAATTCGTGATGAACGGTAAACCATACGGGCTTTCCATTGGCAGTAGAATCCATAGACCGGAGCATAGAATCGATTTCGCTATCGCGACTTCCGGATGCCAAAGTACCCCACCCCGGTGTCTTAACCGATACCCAAGGCAAACGGTTATTGTCGTGGGCGGTTTTTATCTGGGTATTCAACTGGCTTCGTTTGTCCCATGAACTCACAAACGTCCGATGAACAGAAACTGACTTAGCTGTCGCGGATTCGTGTTCCGCCAAGTGGGCACCTGACGCACCCCAGTATGACCTCCCTGTCACCTTTGTGTTCGGATCTCCAGGGAAGCGACTATTACCAGCTACGGTATTCTTGACAGTGACTATACCCGATGCTTCTCCGACATTACCACTGGCGTCGTATGATTTGACTGATAGGGTATGGACACCGTCTTTGACTGTACTCGTATCCCATGCCGCAGCGTAAGGTGCCGTGGGATCGGTAGCTAAGTGGGTAGCGTCAACATAAAATTCAACTTTCGTAACAGCTTTATCATCTTGAGCCAACGCGTTTATATCGACAATACCTTTTACTTCTTCATTTCCTAACGGCTTAGTAATGACGGCTGTTGGCTTGGTGTCGGGAGTAAGCTCCTCGGAAGGATAGTTAACGAGGATTTTGTATCCTTTTTTAGAGGTTGTCTTGAATGCGACAGACGATTTTAGGCTGATTGTGTACACGTCTGGTACAACATCAACTGCTAATTTTACGTCGCGTTTACCAACGCTCTTGACCGATCCCACTACTTTTTTCGCACTGTTTATTACACTGAGTGTGAGATCGGCCGTATTGTTACTGAACGCGAGGTTCATTGTGCCGGCGCCGGTTGTTACTTTATAGCTGGCAGTGGGATTTGCCTTCGTCAGAGTACCCCAGTACTTCACTTGCTGCGGTGCCGCGAACGTCTGATAGAGAAAGTACCCTAGACCAACGGCACCTACTATGAGAAAGACCGTTATGACTCGATTTTTCGCGTTACCTAAGTACGATCCAAGGCTGCCTTTCCTTTGCCTTCTTTTTGATACCATCGCTTTTCTCCCTAATAAGATTACCCCACCGTTGTGGTGGGGTACGTTGAATGTCTACGTCTGGTTCGGTGTTGAGAGGCCCTTCTTGAAGGCTTCAAGACGGTCACCCGAAAGAGGAATTCCAAGGTTGCCGGCTTCACTGTTCCACACACATGCCCATTTTACGAGCGGTTCAGATTTCACGGCGTTCATCGCTTCCGTAATACCGGCTGCGCTCAGTCCGTTAAACTCACCTATTCCGATAGCTTTTGCGCCAACGCGCTCACCCCAAGCCGCCAAGTTTTTAATCTTTGGGCCACCACTTTCAACAAGGTTTGCGTCCTGATATGTGTCTGCGGCGATGACGTCGGAAATTGTGATTACTTGCGCCGGAATCCACTGGGCAATTTCTGCGTCACTTAGACCCTGGGCGCGGCTTGACCACCACCATCCGTTGCCGATAACACCCACACTGATGTCGCGGCCCGTCTTAAGGATAGGGAGAGCCCTGAGTTGCATATTTGACCAGTCTTTCGCTGTACCGTCACCGTTTGGTTCGTGATGGAGGGCGACGAATTTCTTGCCTGGGATAGCGTTGAGCTTAGTAACGACGTTTCGAAGATCGGCATCTGCTGCCCCAGAGGCAACTTGTGCCCAGCTGTATGGACTAACTTTGTAAGAAATAATTGGTACCATACCAGCGTTCGCAGCCTCTTGAACCTTGCTTAAGCTCGCATCGAAGCCAACCAAGAAGATACGTCGGTATTTAATGTGCTCCGGACCACCCACTTCGGCGAGACGCTGATTCCACAAGTTGGCAGGTGCTGACATACCGAACTTATCGTTCGCAGCTACGGTCGTTGGCTGCTTAACAGATACTGAACCAGAGGCTTCACCAACAAGGCCAGCCAAGTTTGTTGATTTAACAGCTAATTGGTGCGGGCCGTCGCTTACTGTCTTGGTGTCCCATTTGACACTGTAAGGTGCGGTCGTATCGGTTCCAAGCAGTTTTGCATCAACATAAAAGTCTACTTTTGCGACCCCTTTTGTGTCTGTAGCGTTGGCACTAAAGTCTACCGTGCCAGAGACAGTTTCGGTGCCAGTTGGGCTTGTAATAACTGCCGTCGGCTTAGTTGCCGTGTCGAGCTTAGTCGGATAATCTACTGCTATCTTGTAGCCTTTTTTGGTAGTAAATGGCTTGGTTGCCTTTAAACTAAAGGTGTACGTATCGGGTGTTACGTCAACGGAGAGCTTGACGTCACGCTTACCAACGCTTTTCAGCGACCCAACAACTTGTTTGGCGCTGTTTGTCATGGTCAGGGTAACATCTGCAGTGTTGTTACTGAAAGCAACATTCATCGTACCGGCGCCCGTCGTCAGTTTGTAAGAAACCGTTGGTTTTGAGCTGGTTAGTGCACCCCAGTATTTAACCTGAGCCTGAAGCGCGAACGTTTGGTATAGCAAGTAGCCAACACCCAATAAGCCCACGATTAGGACAACTAAAAGCGCCCTAGATTTTGATGTATTAAAACGTGCTAGTGTACGCATAGTTTTTTTCTTCCTTTTCGATGGCATGTTTCTTTCCTTATATAGAGTTTGGGTACAGTATCGTAGATTTTACAGCAATAGTCAATACATATTATTGTTGTAGATTAGTCATCATACTGATTGTCTCTGCGATAGTCTCAGTTGAAGAAGACCCGCGTCCGAAGCAGCAAGAGCCGGACGAGGAGAACAAGCACATGGATACTCAGGAGTGTTAGTAAAAACGCCCCAAAGATTGAGATGGTCCCCAGAAGAACCGGAGCATTAAATGCGGCCTGAGTAGCAACGAAAGCTACCGGTAGGATTACATACATACCAAGGAAATAGAGGCAGACGATAAGGCCGACTGCAACCAAGCGCACAGTGGTATGAATCAAGGCTTCTCTTATAATAGCCCGACGGTCACGCTCGAAGTACTCGACAGTCTGCTCGAACTGGATGAAGTTTCGGATTCCCCGTCCCATCGAACTAACAAGAGCGTACCCGACAAGTCCTGCCAGTCCCCAAATCATAAAGACGGCCAAATTAGCTGCGACTTCGCTTGAATTGAGCGCTACGTTGACTTCGTCATAGCGCTGCAGAAGACCGTTCTGATTTTCACGGGCAAATTCAAAGTATTGGCTGACGTGATCATTGTTAAAAAGCTGGGGTAGAAGTAAAAATGCTACCGCGAGAGCCGCTCCTACCAACGCGACGATTGCACTGCTGATTGAGGGTGCTAAGAGCTCTGCTATTTGTTTTTTATTACTGCTAAACCAGTTCATAGCCCATACTGTATCGAACGACTTACCTGTAGGCAAGCGGCTGGCTTGCTATACTGAGACTCAGTGAAACAGTTCTTTCTTCTACTGGCAACGCGGTTACGGATCGTCCTCGCTTCTTCTTCCTTCTTTTGGCTGACGGTAGGCTTGTTCAGCCTCGGCGCCATATGGGTCGCTACAGCCAGCCTTTACCCCATGGCATTCGATGAGGATTTTCACATGGGCCTTATAAAGATTTATGCGACGAGTTGGTTGCCCTATGGCATCGAACATACGCGTGATATGTCAGTATACGGCTCTGCTACGGCTGATCCGTCATATTTATTCCACTATTTGATGAGCTTTCCGTACCGTTTGCTTGAATTTTTAGCGGTGCCGTTTGATACGATTGTCGTGTTGCTCCGGCTCCTCAATATAGGTATGTTCGTTGGTGCCATGGTCGTATTTAGAAAGGCCCTCATCTCAGCAGGCATTTCTCGGCTTATCACTCACGTATCACTCGCTTTGTTCAGCCTGATACCAATCGCGCCCGTACTTGCCGGTCAGGTCAACTACGACAACTTAGCGCTATTGTTCGTGGCGCTATCGCTGCTTCTCACCATACGTATCACTAATTCCCTGCGGGAAACGGGCACAGTACCGGCGGCAGCATTTTGGCTGGTTGTCATCGTTATCCTGTTTGGCATGCCTACTAAATATGCATTTATCCCCATCGCGGCTGCATTGGTATTGTGGCTGGTGTTTACACTGCTTAAGACGCGCCGCAAAATACCGTTCAAGCAGCATGCTCGTCGCCTAATAACGGACACCCATGCCTTATCTACCAAATCCAGGCTGTTTCTGGCAGCAGGTTTGATCGCCGGAACATTCTTTTCGGCACATTATGTTACGAATTTTGTGCAATATGGCAGCCCTATCCCTTCCTGCGAAAAGGTATTTGATACACAGGCATGCCTTGCATACGGACCCTGGCGGCGGGACTTTCGCCTGGAAGCAGAGCGCCCGGCAAGTTTCGTGCCCTTACCTTTCGCTGGTTACCTGACGAGATATTGGGTTCCGGACATGGGGTTCCGACTGACATTTGCCGTTGCCGGACCAACAAACGGATACCAAACTAAGAAACCTCTTTCGTTCCTCTACCCCATGCTTATGGTTGTCGGTTCCATTGGTGTTGTCGTGCTTCTAGCTATGGCCTGGAGGCTGCGCGATCAGCCGCTCGTGTGGATCCTGCTACTGGCGAGCCTGCTTTATCTTGGGACGCTAGCGGTCAAACTATACGGCTCGTACGTCGCAACGACTCAGCCGGTCGCTATTAACGGTCGCTACTTGTTGCCGCTACTCCCCATTGCTGCTGCCGTAATCATGTATGCTATCCAGAGACTTTTTCAGCGTCGAAATCTTCAAGTCGTCGGGCCAATTGTTGCGGCTATCGCCATCATCGTAGTGCTGATAACAGGCGGTGGGATTGGTACATATGTCATCCAAGCCGAACCGCACTGGTTCTTCCCGGGGTGGGGTCAAGACAGTCATCAATTCTTGCAGACTATCTTCAGTCTGTTTGTAATTAAATAGTAAGTAGCTAGTCGCGCTTGAGCATAACGGTGAATGCTTCCGAAGGGATATCGATTTTGCCAAACCGCTTCATGCGTTTCTTGCCTTTGGCTTGTTTGGCGAGTACTTTCTTTTTTCGGCTGACATCTCCACCATACAGGCCGGTCGTAACGTCCTTGCGGTAGGCACTTAAGTCTTCGCGGGCAATAAACTTACCGCCAATTGCCGCTTGCAGGCTTACCTGAAAGTTTTGGCGTGGAATAACGTCTTTCAGTTTTTTGACCGTTTCGCGGCCGAGGCTTTGGCTTTCAGATCGGTGCGCCATAACACTAAGTGCATCGATAATTTCGCCGGCAACATAAAAATCGACCCGCACCAAGTCTTCAGCTTTATAATCCGACAGTTCGTAGTTAAAGCTCCCATACCCACTGGTAACCGATTTCAACTGGTCATAAAAATCAGTCAGCAAATTGGCAAGTGGAGCTTCAAAGCTGATAAGCGCCCGCTCATCAATATAGCTAAGGTTTTTTTGCCGTCCGCGCTTCGAAACAACCAGCTGAATAACGGATCCGACGTATTCTTGGGGTACGACAATTTCACCATTAATCCACGGCTCACGGATCTCACTGATTTTAGTAACCGGTGGTAAATCGGCTGCCGATTTGATATCAATTTCTTCGCCAGTCGTCAATGTAATTTGGTAATCGGTACTTGGATTGGTAACGACAAGCTCTAGTCCGTACTCACGTTCCAACCGCTCGCGGACAATATCCATATGAAGCAGGCCCAAAAACCCAATCCGGACGCCAAACCCAAGAACCGGTGAGTTCTCCGGTTCAAATTGCAGTGCCGAATCGCTCATCGACAGTTTTTCAATTGCGTCTTTTAGTTCATTGTAGTCTTCGTTGCTGACTGGGAAGAACCCAGCGTAAACGAACGGTTTGACGTTCTGGTAGCCAGGCAGCGGCTCATCGGCATGGCTCCGTTTGACTGTCACCGTATCGCCAACTTTTGCTTCCCTCGTTGTTTTTAGGTTAGTCACTATATAACCAATCTCGCCGGTAGCCATACTGGCAGCCGGTCTCATAGATGGGTTCAGTGAGCCGACTTCCAAAGCAAGGCCGCTCGCACCCGTAGCGAGCATTTGGATTGTGTCGCCTTTCTTTATCTGGCCGTCAACTGTCCGGGTATACAGAATGACACCGCGGTAGTCATCGTAATAGCTGTCAAAAATAAGTGCTCGAGTAGGTTTGGCCGCATCTCCAGCTGGTGGTACGATTCGCTGGACCACTGCGTCGAGTACATCCGGCACGCCTTGGCCGGTTTTCGCACTAATTTTCAATATGTCGGATTCACTGCAACCAAGCAAGTTGATCACTTCGGCCGTAACTCTTGGTACGTCCGCTGCCGGCAGGTCGACTTTATTGAGTACCGGAATAATCGTTAAGTCGGCGGCAAGTGCCAAGTAGACATTGGCGAGCGTCTGCGCTTGGATTCCCTGGCTGGCATCGACTACTAGTATTGCGCCTTCGCACGCTTCGAGTGACCGGCTAACTTCGTAGCTAAAATCAACGTGCCCTGGCGTGTCAATCAAATTTAATTCGTAGTTTTTGTAGTGCATCCGGACTGGGGCAAGTTTAATAGTGATGCCTTTTTCACGCTCAAGATCCATGCTGTCGAGCAGCTGGCTTTTCATGTCTCGCTTCTCGACAGTTCCAGTCAATTCAAGCAAACGGTCAGCCAATGTCGACTTACCATGATCGATATGTGCAATAATGCAAAAATTCCTAATGTTCGTTTGGTCAGTCACCTGCATAGTTTCAGGGGTAGATTATAACAGTTTTCAGCTTTTGTCGCGAACGCCGGCACCAAGTAAGCGGCGGATTGACGAAATAATCGGCCTGGCTTCTTCCAGCTTGAGCAAGCGGCAAATGAAAATATAAGTTCCAAAACTGACGAGAGCGATGAGCACGAACTTTGGGAAGGTGAAGTAGAAACTACTGTCGTCGCCGGCGCGTAGGGGGAATAGTAGCACCATCATGTAACTGACGACCGCCATAAATCCGGTCGCGCTAGCCATGCGCCAAACGGCGTTCCAGAAGGTCCGGTCGATAAGGCCTTTAAAGCGTATTCCCATGACGGTAAACAGAATGAAAACTTCGACAGCGGCCATAATCGACTGGGCCCACGCCAAACCATATGCGCCCATGTTCAGGCTACTTGTGAACCAAATGGCTAAGACGATATTAAGCCCGATTGAAAAGATTGAAATGTACAGCGGTGTTTTTGTATCTTGCTGCGCATAAAATGTGCGTGCCGCGATGTAGTAGACCGACCGGAACAAAATAGCAATGACGAGAGCTCCAAGTAAGCCGGCCATAAGCGCATCACCACCCGGCTTAATAAAGTTCACTAAATAACCGCGCGTGAAGAATGCAATGATTGCCACCGGTAATGAAAGCCAAATAATAACACGTAGGACCGTCCGCAGCTCCGACCGGAACAAGTCGGGCCGGCCTTCGCTGAGGCGTTCGGTCATTTTTGGAAAAGCTGCCGTCGAAATTGCGACACCAATCAGGTTAATAGGTGCCATCTGCAGCGTCATAGCCTGGTTGTAGGCACGCACGGTACCGGCCGCCATCCGTGAAGCTAGGTTCGTCTCAACAATACTTACTAAATAATCCATCCCTTGGTCGAGCGACCGGGCCGGAAGCAAAGACAGAACTTTTCGGAACCCTTTGTTCTTCCAGTGAATTTTGAACCTATAGTCAAATCCAAGTCCCATCAGCCCAACGCTACTCACAATCAGCTGCATAATTGATCCCAGTACAACCCCAAGTGCTACTCCCATAATGCCGCCATCGAATACCTGCCAGCCAAAAATATTTATGCCGTTCGTGAAAAACAAAATTCCAATAATAATACCGACGTTGTAGATCGTCGGAGCAAGAGCGTAGAAGGTAAACCTTCCTACCGCTTGCTGAATACTGGCAATAACGGTCGCAATTGCAAACAAGAACGGGTTCACGGCGATAACACGCATCATGCTGATGGCGAGTGCCGTACCAGATTCATTAAGACCCGGTGCAATAATAAAACGGATAAGCGGTTCTGCGAAAATAATGATAAGCACACTGGCAACCAACGTTGCCGCGGCCATCAGGTTGACCATGCTCGACGAAATTTCCCAGGCCGATTTTTTGTTCCCGCTCGCTAGGCGCTGGTTGAAGACCGGGATAAACGTAACGCTAAGCGCGCCGGAAACAAGGATAAAGTACATGAAGTCAGGCAAAAGGAACGCTGCCGTATAGGCATCAAGCCCGATGCTATAGCTATCGTAGTAATAGCTATTTAACAGACGTTCACGCAGGAACCCAAAAAGCATCGACGCAACAGTTGAGCTGGCAATCAGGATGGCCGCGAACCGAACTGTCAGTTTGCGATTGGCTCTGGCGACGACGCTTTGGACCCGGCCCATACCGATCCTATGCTGCGTGCAGCATTACTTCCTTTGGCAGAACCGTATCTTTCAGGATTTTTTCGACGACGTCTTCTTCGAGCGTTTCTTCTTTCAGAAGTGCGTCGGCTAGTGCTTCAAGGCTGGCCATATTGCGTTTAATGACTGTTTCTGCCCGCTGGGCGGCTTCCTTAATCAACTGTTCAACTTCTTCGTCAATTGCTTTCGCAGTGTCGTCACTGTACGGCCGCTCATGGGTGATTTTATCGAATACCATGCCGCCATTGTCGTCGTGGAACACTTGGTCACGTAGCTTGGTACCCATTCCTTGTTCAATAATCATGTCGCGGGCAATTTCAGTTGCCTTACGCAGGTCATTACCGGCACCGGTCGTAATACCATCGTCGCCATACTTAATTTTTTCCGCTATCCGGCCGCCCATCGCCCGGGCAAGGATGTCCTTGAATTCGTAAACATTGGTGTAACTTTTGTCTTCTGGCGGCAAAAACCACGTTACTCCCCCGGTTCCGCCGCGCGGAATAATGGTAACCTTGTGGACCGGGTCACTGTCAGGTAGGACATGCCCTACGATTGCATGGCCGGCTTCATGGTACGCGGTCAGCTCTTTCTCTTTGTCATTCATTATTTTGGCTTTACGCTCTGGTCCAATAGCAACTTTTTCGAAGGCTTCGGTTAGGTCTTTGTTCGAAATGAACTTCGAATTGCGCCGGGCGGCAATAATAGCTGCTTCGTTTGCAATGTTAGCGAGGTCTGCCCCGCTGCTGCCGGCCGTTTTGGCAGCCAACTTATCAAGGTTAACGGTTGGATCGGTCGGCTTGTTCTTAAAGTGGACCTTCAAGATTGCCTCGCGGTCGCGGCGTTCCGGTAGCATAATGTTCGTACGGCGGTCGAACCGGCCCGGACGGAGCAACGCAGGGTCGAGCACATCGGCACGGTTTGTTGCCGCCAGCACAATCACGTTGGTGCCGGTTTCAAACCCGTCCATTTCAACCAGAATTTGGTTCAGAGTCTGCTCGCGCTCGTCGTGGCCACCACCCATGCCGCTTCCACGCTTACGTCCAACGGCGTCAATTTCATCGATGAAAATAATTGCTGGTGCGTTCTTCTTTGCCTTAGCAAATAAATCACGAACACGGCTGGCACCGACTCCGACGAACATCTCGACGAATTCCGAACCGGAAATGCTAAAGAACGGTACGTTGGCTTCGCCGGCCACGGCCCGGGCGAGCATCGTTTTACCGGTTCCAGGGTTTCCTACTAGCAGCACACCTTTAGGAATTTTGGCGCCCAGCTGCTGGTATTTCTTCGGGTGTTTCAAAAAGTCGACGACTTCTTCTAGGTCCTGTTTAGCCGAATCATTACCGGCGATATCGGCAAAAACGACTTTTTCTTTGTCGAGGCCATAAAGTTTGGCTTTGCTCTTTCCAAATCCAAGCGCCTGGTTGTTCTGGCCTTGGGCTTGGCGCATCATGAATACAAAAAGCAGCCCGATAAGTATCACCGGCACAAGGATACTGGCCACACCCCAAATAACATTGCTCGTTTCGGACGGCGTGATAACTTTTACTTCTGTTTTGCCTTTTTCGAGGCCTTGTTCAGATATACTCGAGCCGTCTTCTTTGACTGATTTCTCGGTTGGCTTATCTTGTCCCTTCGGCGTTACCTTCAGGTTGTTGCCCTCAATCTCTATCTTGGCTATTTCACCTTTGTTCGCCCGTTCAATTACGTTTGACAGCGAGACTTCTTTTAGAGATTCCTGCGGGCTCACTAAAGCGAGTACGGTCAACGTCGCGACGACCAGAATAACCCAAAAAAGGCTCAGTCGTACCATGTTGCTCATACGCTTAGGAGAGGTTGGTTTTTTCGAGGCCATAGGGTAAGATTACAGTTCCTTTCTCACGTGCAGCATGTTTCTAGAGTAAAGTTTAACGTCTACTACTATAAATAATAGCAGTTAGGCTCTTCGTTTGACAACAAATTCACGCCGACTAAATATTATATTCGTTCCATCACCGGCTTCAAGGATTTGACCCGGTTGGAATGTCTTTATGGCAAGCAGCAGACGCTCACGCTGCGGACGCGTCAAACTGACTGAATTTGCAGCCAAGACGTTCCTCAGCACTTCTAGCGCAGAAGTATGGTCAATATGTGTATAAAAATACCGTGAGCTTGTTCGTAGTGTGTCCGCCTCGGTATCAATTTGTTTGGTTATCTCACACTGTTTTTGGTGCAGAGTCAGTAATTCTTGTCGAGCTGCCTCATTCAGATGCGCTAGTTGTTTGCGCAGTCGGTTTCTCTGGTATTTCGGGTTGGTGTTGGTTTCGTCCTCTACCCATTCCAATCCGTGCGCCAAAGCATAGTCGTAAAGCTGCCGTTTTGAAAACGAAAGTAGCGGCCGTTCAATCTGCGGATTATTCAGAACCGCCAGGCCTCGCCATCCCGTACCACGCTGCAAATTAATGGCAATTGTCTCCACAATGTCACCCGCGTGGTGTGCGGTCACAATTTTTGCATTATGCTTTTTTGCAATTCTCGCCAAAAACTCATACCGCCGTGTCCGCGCCAGTTCTTCGCTTGCTTCCGTGCCTAGTTGTTCGCGCGCTGTCTCAAACTTCAGTCCGTGTCGTTTCGCGATTTCGGCTACAAAGCGTGCATCGGCCGCCGAATCCGGTCGAATACCATGGTCAAAATGTGCTACGACAAGCTCGTGTTTGCCTTCGTTCAAAAGCATATCGAGCAGCACCACCGAGTCCACCCCGCCGCTGACCGCTATAATATACTTCACGCTCCTAAGTATAACGTTACATGTAGCGCGTGCTGCCAAACGGGATCTTTTCTCTCATCATCTTGGTCACAAGTGTGTCAGCCGAGTGGATGACCCGTTTGCCGTACCGGGCATTGATTTCATCGACGGCTGAGGTAATTGCTTGATCGCGGGCCAGCTCGTCGCCAAACAGGTGCAGTTGGCTGTCGTCCGGCTCGCTCAGTTCATAGCAACTGACACCAATTTCTTTCACGAATACGGGTGCTGATTCAAATAGTTTCCTTGCTTGCTCGTAAATTGCCTGGTTCGAGAAAAACGGCACCGACGCCATGGAGCGGGCATGCCAGAATGTCCCGCCCCAGCCCCGGCCGGTATCGCTGTAACTTCGGGCATGGACCGACACGCCGCGTGCTACTAGGCCTTGGGATCGAACCTTCGACCCGGTTTCTTCGCACAAATGGTGCAGTCGCTGCAGTACTTCGTGCCGCGGCATTTTGTATTTGTCGAGTACATACTGCCGGCCGGCGGTCCGGATAGGGAAGTCACGCTTGTCGACTTCCCACCCCCGCAGTCGCTGATGCCATTCCAGCCCGGTAATGCTTTTGAACACCATTTTCTTTAGCACCACCGGGTCAGCATCCAAAAACTGCAGGGGAGTGAATATACCGACGGCGTTCAGCCGCTTTTCAAACTGTCCGGCAATCCCCGTCAAATCGGTCAGTTCCAGACTGCTAAAGACTTGCCGTAAATTCTCATGAGTAATAACGTCCAGCCCGTTCGGCTTGTGCAAACTGGCAGCCGTTTTCGCCAAAAAGCGGTTGGTCGCAATGCCAACATTGCAATTCATAGCGCACCCGACTTCGTCCCACAATCGCTGTTTTATTTCATACCCAATCTCCGCCAAGTCACGTCCAGCCATGGCTGCTGTCGTTTCACTAAAATCAATTACGCCCTCATCGATACTTTTCATGCGCACGTAGGCCGAGTAGTCGTTCATTATCCGCATTAGCTGGTGGTAAACATATTTGTATTTTGGTGGGTCACTCTCTAGCCCTACCAAGTCCGGACACAGCTTCTTGGCATCTTTTAAACTCATGCCGAGCTTCACGCCCATAGCCTTGGCTTCGTAACTGGCCGTCACAATCATGGTGTGTTCCGTCCGGCGGTTAACAATAGCTACTGGCCGGCCGCGCAGCCGGGGCCTGGCCTGCTGCTCCACGGTCGCAAAGCAACTATTCAGGTCAATATGAAGCACCAGCGGACGGGCTTTGTTGTAGCCTTCGTTCATGAGTGATCGGCCTCCAGCTTGAGTGTCCAGGTCAGTCGTTCGCTGTCGAACTCCAGCCGGTAATCCGCCCCGCCGTCGGTCACATCGAACATATGGACCATGCGCTTACCTTGCATGGTCGGATGCCGCAGACCAATTTCCGTAACTGTGATTTCCCGCCCGTTCGCCCGTCGGAGTTTTACCGGCACGCATGGGTTCAAACCGGTGCCAAACGTCGCCACTACATCCACCCGTTCATCTAAAAAAGTTTCATCATTCATAGCAGATTCTCCAAAATTATTCTGAAGAACGATTTTTCTAATTGTTCGCCCGTTTTCCTTGGCCCGTTCTTAGCTATGGAATCCGAAGGCGATAAATGAATGATGATTCGTAAGGGACGCTTTGCCTTCTCGGAAGGGGAGGGCTAGTGTGTATTACGAGTCTACTCTTATTATAAATCTCTTCTATGTTCAGTGTCAAAGTTACATTTAACTATTTGGTTGAATGATAATTTGAAACAAATAAAAATTAGGCTTAGTTATGCAAAAAGCCCCGCGTCATCGACGCCGGAGCTTCCTGCTTCCATGCGGATGAAACGCGAGGCGTTGTTCCCGTTCAGCTGCTACCGAGCCGTGAGGCTAGGCCTGGGAATTTCTTCACCAGCTTCTTACGGGCATGTTTCTTCTTCTCGTCCCATGGGCATAGGACTACGTAGATGCCGACAGTCGCTACAACAACGCCAACATCCTTGATGCCTTGTAGCACCATCGAGCCAACACGTCGGAGAGACTGAAAAAACGAGAGGGGCATCGCCCTCACCTCCAGATTAGATCGAAGTTGATAAGCGATTACGTATAATTATGGAATTGAATTAGCCGGGATGCAAGCATGAGTACAACTAATTAATCACGAAGCTTCGACAAACGCCGTGATATATTTGTAGCTGGATGGTAGCTTCAAGTAAACGCAAATCAGAATCGCTTCTCAAGAAGATAATTACTTACACAGCTGGCGTCATTCTACTCATTTGGATCTTTCTTCTGACACAGTACGACCTGCCTACTTCAATTCCTTGCGCACTAGGACATTGCAGTAATCCTGGCATACTCGCATATCTAAGCTTTCTGCCATTAATCATCTGTGCGCTGGCATTAGGTTACGGGCTAGAGCGCGGCACACACCGCACAACAGCTAAACGCATCGCATTGGTTGTAATCTATTCTTTGTTATTGCTCATACCAGTATTGTGGATTGGTTTAGCGGCCGCATGGTTATCAAAGTAATACTCCCACGCGTTGGTGGGAGTATTACTTTGGTAGCAGCGGCTGGAATTGAACCAGCGACCTTAGGCTTATGAGTCCTACGCTCTAACCAACTGAGCTACGCTGCCATAATAGAATTGTCATCGTAAAGTGCAACCATGATGGTTTTGGCTAAATAGTCCAGTTGGTTAGAGCGTTACGCTATGATTTATGCTCAAGGCTGTCCAACTGAGCTACGCTGCCGCGTCGGCGTTCATTTTGAGTTCTCACTTTTGAACATGTTCAAAAGCTGGCACTTATCATTACGCCTCCTTTCAATTTACCAAACAGCTGAAGCTTGGTTTGATAAATTGGGAAATCGCTGAATCGCAATCACAGTTGATTGTAGCAAGAATCAAGAACTATTTCCAGGGGTGAGAGTAGCTCCTGTTATTTAACGCCTTGTGTTGCTTCGCTGCAAACTCGCCAGCAAATTCCGTACCTGCGGCCTACCGAGCGGCGAGATGTATAAGTCCACGAAAGTAGCCAATGTGGTTTCACCCACATTAGTAAGGTGGTAGTATTTGCGCTTCGGTCCACTGTTTGGTGATTTCTGCTCGGTAACCCGCAGCATGCCCATTGACTTCAAGCGCCGGAGTGCCCGGTACAGGCTTTGGTCTCTTACTTCAAACCTGCCATTTGTGGCGCTATACATAAATTCAGAAATTTCGGCCGCGTATTTTTTACCATCGTAGATAGCAAGCAGGGCCCAGAAGGTGAGCTGACCTTTTTTCTGGACTTCATCCCATTCGTAAACAAGTGATTCGACGTATTGGCGGTTCATAATACTACTCTTTCGTATACTATACTACCAGTATAGTACTTTTGGAATAGTATATTAACAATTTCGCTTGTTTGTCTGCCCGCATGAATTTGGTAACGGGTTACTATTCATGCCAGATATCAGATTTCATGACGAATCCATTGCGCTTGGCTCATTTTAGCTATCTGCCGTTTCTATGAACCTAGCATTTAGTTGACTGACTGGTTTCATAGCCAGCCACAGCCAGTGCTACTACTGTTTAGTAGTCTGACCGGGTTTAATCTATTGGGGCTTAGCCCCCTACTTTGTTCTATTCCAGTTCGAAATCGGGAAGGGAAGTGAGGCGGGACGTGACGTAGCCGCGCAGTTCTTCACTGCTTCGTTCCCTGTTCCAGCTTGATAGCTCGGCGCTTGGGTTGAATGTTGTTTGCATTTTGTCGTTTCCTTTACGTTTTGTGTGTTTTATTTGGTTGTAATACTATTTAAGCATAAACGTGATAAAAAAGCAATACCTTTTTGTCATTTTATGCCACTTTCTTTGCTATTACAGTAGTGGTTATGGTATAAATTAACTAAGGTTAAGCCTAAATAAACACTATGAATACCCCAGAATCACTCATAATCGTGGCCGTGGCTGCGCTTATACACGCCAGTTTTCAGCTGAGCGTTAGTGTACTCACACTCCTTTCGAGTCACACTATTGGGGCTAAACGCTCTCATGCCCGCCTGCTTGGACTGACGAATGCCTTCGCTCTTGGCGTGACTATCATGACGGTTTTGTTACTATCGACAACCGCTTTGCTGATTAAGCTCAAAAGCTCGTTTATCGACCAAACCGCGCTGTGGGTCGTTGCATGTGGGCTGCTGTTCGGCCTAGGGGTGGCCGTATGGATTTTTTACTACAGGCGAGGGCAGGGGACTTCCCTATGGCTTCCCCGCGGTCTCGCCCGCTACCTGTCTGACCGTACAAAAGCCACAAAACAGTCGGCCGAAGCCTTTGGGCTGGGCCTTTCGAGCGTCGTCGCCGAGCTTCTATTCGTGTTTGTTCCGATTTTGGTTAGTGCACTAGTGTTAATCGAACTGTCACCTGCTTGGCAGCTGGCCGGAATTGGCCTCTACACTGCCCTTTCCCTCGCTCCCCTACTGGCTATAAATGCCATGATTGGCAGTGGACACAAGATTAGCCGAATACAGCGCTGGCGTGAAGATAACAAGCGTTTCTTACAGTTTGCGAGCGGCGGCGGGTTACTTGTTCTTGGTTTTTATGTCTATGTTGACCAAGTGTTGACTCCAACCGTACTCGCAGCAGCAAACGGAGGGCTCTAGGATGGGCAAGGTCATCGACGTGGTCAAGCGCGACGGCACACGCCCCACCGAGCGCTTCGACCGTAACAAACTACACGCGAGCGTCCTGGCTGCTTGCTTGAGCGTCCGCAGCCCGCACGGCGAAGCCGAAACCGCCGCCAATTCGGTGTGTGACGTCGTGATTAGCTGGTGCGAGACTAAACCTGAAATTACGTCATCCGACTTACGCCGCACAGCTGCAAACCACTTAAACCGAATCCACCCCGAGGCCGCATATTTATATAAACATCACCGCTTGGTGCTATAGGAGGCCATCTCGTGGCAAGAAAAACTTCATTCGACTTTGACCTGATTGTCATCGGCAGCGGTGCCGGCGGGAGCGCTGCTGCGAGTATTGCTGCCCGAGCCGGTAAGCGTGTTGCCATTGTAGAAGCCGATACGTTTGGCGGTGATTCACCAAACTGGAGCGACGTTCCGACCAAGGCGCTGTTACATGCGGCACTGCTTTATGATGAAGCTCGGCATGGAGCCCGCTTTGGGCTGCGCACCGGGACGATTGGGTACAACTACCCTTCCCTTCGGGCCTGGAAAGACCTGGCCGTTAAGCGCACGGGTGCCGGCGGTAACCGAAAATTCTATGAAAACGAGGGGATTGCTACTTTCAACTCCGCTGCCCATTTCTTGAGTCCGAACGAGATAAGCGTTAACCGCCGGCATTTGTCTGCCGAGCAGTTTATCGTTGCCACCGGATCGCATTGGGTACCGCCAAACATCCAAGGTTTGGACAAGGCAGGCTACCTGACACCACGGACTATTCTTGAAGCTATCCGGCCACCGAAAAGCCTGTTTATTATTGGAGGCGGTACGATTGGCGTTGAAATTGCCCAGCTAATGGCTACGTTTGGTACAAAGGTTTATCTAGCCGAAGTTGCTGCCCGCCTGCTGCCAAAAGAAGACGAAGAAGTCGGGCAGCTTATGGAACGCCAGCTCGAGGAGCGGAAAGGCGTTACTTCCCTGACCCAGGCACGCGTACTGGTAGCCCAAAAAGAAGGCCTGGGTAAAAAAGTTACTTACAACCGCGGCGGCGTTGAAAAATCCGTCCGTGTGGACGAAATACTGATTGCCTGCGGACGCCAGCCGTCGGTTGACCTCGGCCTGGAAAACGCAGCCGTTAAATACACGCCGCGCGGTATCGAAGTAAACCAGCATCTGCAAACCAGCGCAAAGCACATTTACGCAGCCGGTGATGTGCTCGGCCACAATAGTCACACTCACACTGCCCTCCTAGAAAGCCGCGTTGCCGCTCACAACTTGCTGTATAAGCAAAAGTCATCACCAGACTACACCGCCACCCCGCGGCTGACGTTCACTTTCCCAGGCGTAGCCTCAGTCGGCCTAAACGAAGACGATTGTATTAAGCGCGACCTCACTATCCGAAAAGCTATTGCTCCACTGAACATGATTGCACGTTCAAATACCAGCGATTTCCGGGATGGGTTCGTAAAACTAATTGCCGACCGGAACGGTGTTCTACTGGGCGCGACGGTCGTTGCCCCGCATGCCAGTGAAATCATTCATGAACTCGCCTTGGCCGTTAAGTTTGGACTAACGGCAGCCAACGTTGCCTCGACTCCGCATGCGTTCCTGAGCTGGAGTGAAGCCGTCCGTGTCGCTGCCAGCCGTATCGGAGCGTAGTGATGTCCAAAATTTATCCGACTATATATTTCGACGGAAGGCTTGTTCCTGACGATGAAGCAGTCGTTCATGTAGCGAGTTCGGCCGTGTTGTATGGCCTGAGCGTTTACACCGTTTTTCATGTGACGGTGAATGACGGAGGGTATTATGCGTTCCGTTTGAAAGACCATTTTAAGCGACTGGTCGATTCTTGCCGGATTATTGGTATCGATACGTTTGGAAAAGAATGGTCGTACGAAGAATTTGAAAAAGACATGAAGGAATTATTGCACGCCAACAAACCGACGGAGAATGTGTTCGTTCGAGCCAGCTTTCATGTTAATGAAAAACTGCCAGGCACACGTTCGCGCGGGCTTTCGACCGTTCTTAGTGCATTCGTATGTGACGCTACTTCGATTATTCCGACTGACGGAACGCGGCTGAAGACCAGCGTTTGGCGCCGGACACCCGACTTTTCAATCCCGTCACGCGCTAAAGTTAATGGAGCATACGTCAACTCGGTTTTAGCACGCCAAGACGCGATTGATTCGGGTTATGATGACTGTATTTTGCTTGATTCGTCTGGGCAAGTCGCGGAATTATCGGCGGCCAACATTTTTGTTGTCCGCGGTGGCACATTAATAACGCCTGATACGAATACCGACATACTCGAAGGTATCAACCGTAAAACTATTATAGAAATAGCCCGTAGCATGGATATCCCGGTTGCTGAACGCGCCATCGACCTAACCGAACTTTACATTGCTGACGAAGTTTTTGTATCCGGCACCAGCTCATTTTTGACACCGGTTATCAACATTGACGCCCGCGATATTAAAGCACCAGAAAATGGCATTACATCAAGGCTGCAAAATGCCTATTATGACGCGTTGCTGAACCCAGACAGTCCATACGTTACTCACCTTTAAACAGTCGCCTGCTTTGATTTCCTTGCAGGATTTTTATATACGCCCTATAATAGATTTACTATACAATTTATAGCATTTACTCAAAGGAGGGTGTAATGAAAGCGGCTCAATTTAGCGAATATGGCGGTCCGGAAGTTATTCAGGTAGTGGAAGCTGACAAGCCAACACCTATGGAAAATCAGGTCTTGGTTGAGGTTCATGACTCAAGTATCAACCCGTTTGATACATCTATCCGGGCTGGCTACATGAAGGAAATGATTCCGCTTGAATTACCGGTTACACTGGGCGGTGACATTGCCGGTGAAGTTATAGAAATCGGTAGTGATGTCAGCGGCTTTGCCGTTGGTGATAAAGTCTACGGCCAGGCGAACGTCGTTGCTGGGAATAGCGGCGCGTTTGCACAGTTTTCGGCTACGAAGGCCGAGCAAGTTGCCATTATGCCTTCGAATCTCGACTATCTAGAGAGTGCCTCTTTGCCGCTGGTAGGAGCCAGTGCCCTGCAAGCCCTAACCCAACACATTAATCTGCAGCCCGGGCAAAAGATCTTTATCCACGGCGGTGGTGGCGGCATCGGGACGATTGCCATTCAAATTGCCAAGAACATTGGCGCACATATTGCGACTACGGCGACAGGTGAGCAGATTGAACTCGTCAAAAAACTTGGCGCCGACGAAGTTATCGACTACAAGTCAGCTGACTTTTCGGAAGTGCTGTCTGACTATGACGCTGCTTTTGATACCGTAGGCGGCGAAGAATTCACAAAGACATTCAATATTCTGAAGAGCGGCGGTGTTGCGGTGAGTATGATTGCCGAAGTTGACGAAGCAAAAGCAAGTGAGCGTGGAATTAGCGCGTTTCGCCAGCAAACCCATGTGACTACAAAGGTGCTCGATGAACTGCGCGTACTTGTCGAAGCTGGCGTTGTAACTCCGCAAGTCGACAAAGTATTTTCGCTCGATGATATCCAAGCCGCTTTTAAAGCAAAGGAAGAAGGCACGGTCAGTGGTAAAATTGTGCTAAAAATCAAGGATTAGCACAAAGTTTTCAGGGATACGTGATTGGTATCACTCGCAAACACGACGTAAATCACTGACACCACATCCGAAACCTCCTATGCTAAAAACGGAAAGGAGGATAGGTCATGCGTATCACTTGGAAAGACGGTGTTACCACGCTGGCAACTGCGGGGATTGTACTCCTCGAAGCCGCCCACTTCTATGAGTGGGGCTGGGCTCTCGTAGACGAAGTACGATGGGTCATCTTTGGCATCGCAGCGCTACTGGCTATCAGCTACGTATTCGGTTACGTATTTGATGGCACGCGCTCGACGGCTTGGAACTGGGTTGCAGCCCTCGTCGCGGTCGTAGCGGTCGTCACAGCCACTCTTGGCTTGATTTATGCCGCTTCTGGCTATGCAGCGGTACTGATGTTCACATCGGTAGCCTTCTGGCTAGCCTCGCTGGTCGCTCACCTGACCATACACTACCCCACCACGCATGGGCACACATATGCATAGGACCGAACCTATCTAGAAGTCCATGGATATGCCCCGCTCCTGCATTGTGAGCGGGGCTGTGTTTTATATAGAATAATTGCGGGTTCCAATCATTGCCCAACCATGAAAAAAGCCCATCCTTTCGGACGGGCACTTTTCATGGTTGCGGGGGCAGGATTTGAACCTGCGACCTCGTGGTTATGAGCCACGCGAGCTGACCAGACTGCTCCACCCCGCGATATACTTTGTAAATCATGACCTGGTCTCGTTTGTATTTTCATAACCAAGGTTATGAGCTATCGATGCGACATGGAGCTGACCAGACTGCTCCACCCCGCGATACTCATACAAATTTAACAGATACACTTTACTTTTGCAAGTTACCGCGGCTGGTAGTTACTCTTTAATTTCGTCCTTGGGATTGCTGCAATGTGCAACAAAGAAGCTTGCGCCTTCGGGTTCGTCATATACGAATTCACCGGATGCCCAATCTTGGCCAAATAAATTCACGTCGTTAAAACGCTCACTTAGCGCATCTTCTAACTCGGCAAATTCCCATTGGGTAATATGATCAGGATTAACATCGGCTCGAATGTCGCTTGGAGTCGACATAAAGAAATGTCCATCGTCTTTTGCAAGTCCAATCTGGACGCTGTCGAGTATCTGATGGCCGACTTCGCGCGGGACATGTTCGATAGCTTCAAAAAATGTCACGACATCGGGGCGTCCTTGCTCTGAGGTAACTCTTGCCCGTAGATATAGATTTGCGTCAGCGTGCACAAACTCGTTACCCGGATAGGTTGCTTTTGCGGACTCAATCGCTGCTTCAGACAAGTCGACTCCGACGGTAGATGCAGCTCCGGCTTGACGCATCAAGTCTGTTCCGTATCCAACGCCGCAACATACGTCAACTGCCGACGATCCAATCTTTATATAACGCGCTGCAAGCTCGTAGCGTCTTAAGTGGTGCCTTATGGTCTCGGGACGTATCGTGCTTGAAGGATCAAATGATAAACGAGGGATTATGGGATTATCGACATACTCTATACTACTCATGACAGCCTTTAGGTATAAACCGAATTATGTATTGTAATTCGGAATATAGCATAAATACCCGCGTAGTCAACTATAAGAAAATATTATTAACGATTGAGGTCGCGGTAGGTACCGCCAAACAAGAAGTTCACCCATTGCTGTAGGTTACTATCGGGAACTTGCTTCGGCTGGGCTTCCGCGAGCTTGGCGGTGTTGTCGCTCGCCGTTGCGGCGGCAGAGTTTGGCGGCAATATCAGCACCTTTTCGCCGGGCAGAACGAGCCCCATCCGCTCTCGGACGGCAAGCTCTTTGTACTCATCGCTTTTGTAATAGTTCTGTTCAAATTTCAGCTTTTCGGTTTCCAGTTCGGCAAGACGCATTTGACGCTGTTTGTAGTCGATTTCCTTTTGTAAACCATAATTACGCTCCATTGCCTGAACCGAACCCCATGCCCAGCTGGCCGCAATAAACAACCCAACTAACACGACAATGTTATTGGTAGTAAACACCCGGTGCCGGGCAAAGTAGTAGGTTTTTCGAACGTTTATGTTTTTCATGGCGCTTTCGCTTTGTTTGCATTATACCCCAACGATGCGAGAGATAGAAAGCTCACAAAGGTTTCTATCCGAGCGAGGCAGGATTTCAACTGCGAAGCAGTTATAGCTCACTCCTGTTAATTACGTTATAATATGCCGAGTACATCAGTGACTGGATACAATCCGTTCATTAAATATTTATTTCTGGTTTGGGGGCGTAGCTCAGCGGTTAGAGCAGCGGGCTCATAACCTGTTGGTCGCTGGTTCAATCCCAGCCGCCCCCACCAGAAATAAGTATTTAATTGGTTGCCGCTATCGCTTCGCTCTTCCGCCTGTTCATCGAGAAAGTAAACTTGTTCTCAATTTCGTGCGGCTCCACCAATCCCAGCCACACCCACCAATATTATTTTCGTCTTGATTTTAAGTCTTTACGCAGCTCTTCAATCATGAGCTGCGTTTTGTAGTGGTCTTGATTGCCTTTTCTAAACAAGTAGTCCGCCAGCGCGGCTATTAAGATTGCCTGGGTAACTAATTGGAGCCACTCGGACTGCCAGTTTTCAAATGTTGCCGACCAAAACTCTGGCCAGAACTCGCTCATCTGGAAGGTTTGGCCGTGTTCTTCGCTTTGCTGCTTGACTTGTTCGAGCTGCGAAAAATATTGCCCACCCCAGCTTAGAATGAAAAATACTGCCAGAATAAATACTGCCAGCCATCTTCTCCAAAAAGTATCTTCGTTTGCATACTGCTGCTGTAACGTCGCCATGCTTGTATCCTCCGTTATGTACTATCCGCCTTCATCGTACTCCCACTTTGGAAAAGAGAATGTGAAAAAGATAACTATTTGCTGACGTCGACGTGTGCGATATGTTACAGCGTCGTATTGTGCCCTCTTTCATAATAGAAATAGTAAAGGGAGGTTAATTATGACAAAAAACCACGGCAACTCCATTAAGAACGACAAGCAATACGAAGGTCTGCGCAAAAAAGGCATGAGCAAAGAACGAGCGGCCAAGATTGCGAACTCAAAAGGCGCTTCCAAGCGCGGCGGTAAAAACAGTAGTAATAAAAGTAGCTCTTAACGGCCGTTTGTAAGCTGGTCCCAAGATTCCGCTGCTTTTCGGCGAAGCTCAGCAGCTTCTTGGGCCTGTCGCTCGGCTTTTTGCTGAGCTGTTTCTTCTACAGGTTTCGCTTTTTCTAATAGGTTCCGTGCCAACGCCACACCTCGTGCATTTGTTGTACGTTGGTCTGGTGTAATCGGCCGCCTATCGGCGTTTGCGATGTCTCTGCTTACATCACGTCCACTTTGTTCAGGATAACTTCTTCCGCCGCGGCGACTAGCACGGCTAACCTTTTTTGGTGCACCTGAACGCTCTGGCTTGTCCTCGTCCGGCTCGGTAGGAATACCGTGTCGATGGCGTGCGAGATAGTACGAGCCGAGTTTATCGGCTTCGGTATCAGGATCAATGCCAATGCGAGGTGTTTCACTCATAATCTGCATATTACCATAAACGGTATTAAAAGTCAACTACTACTTGAGGTCATTGCTTTGACGGGCCTAATTTTAAGCCCTTGATAGCTTTCGCTAACCTCTGCCTTATCTTTCGCATGCGAGTTGCCTTTTCGGCTGCTTCGGCGTAACGCTCATCGGGTGATTTGTATCTTTCTTGTTCCATATCACTAGTCCCAACGGAAAACACGAAATGCGATAACATAAATAACTACCAACCAAATGGCAGTTAAGCCAAGTTCAGGACCGATTTCAAAGAGATTACGGCCTTCGGTAACGACAAATCGGAGCGCATCGACGATGGGCGTAAGTGGCAGTAACCCTGAAATAGTCTGAAGCCAGTCGGGCATTAAAAAACGCGGGAAGAATGTACCGGAAAGGAACATCATTGGGAATGTTATCAGGTTCGCCAGCGGTGCGGCCTGATTCTCATTCTTTGCCCAGCCACCGACAGCCAACCCAACGCCAAACATAGTGGCCGTACCGAGTAAGACAACGACGAGCATAGTCAGGTAGTCACCGCGCATGTTGAGGTCAAAAAATGTCAGTGCAACCGCAAACATAAGGGCAACCGAAAGTACCCCGACGAACATCTGGCTGAGTACGTTGGCAGTGAAGAATTGCCATACCCGCAGGGTTGTCGTGTGATAGCGGCGCAGGATACCTTGTTGTTTCATGCGGGGAAAGACGCTGGTAGGCCCAAAGATACCAAGGCTTAGGATTGAAAAGCCGAGCAGCCCGGCGAATGTGTAATCAAATTGGTTCAGGCCTTGTTCCTTCGATACCGTCAGCTTGGCAGTAAACGGTGTCGGTGCTTTGGTAATTTCTTTGTTAACTTGATTGAAAATTGCGTCGAAGATTGATTTTAAGGTAGCGCCCGCCTGAGCCGAGTTCTGGTCGACTACTACTTCCGCCTGGCCGCTCGGGTAGGGTTGGCCGCCGGTGACTTCCCCGAACGATCCGGGCAGCTTGATGATGGCATCGATTTCACCGCGCTTCATCTTTTCGCGGGCGTCCGATTCGGTCTTGATGTCTTTGTTAATCTTTATCAAGTCGTCTTTTTGGGCATTCTTTAAAAATTCCTTAGTAAACGAGTTGTCGGCTTGGTTGAGCAAAGCAACGTTGAACGATGGACCATTGTTACCGCCGAAGATACCCCCGAAGACGAACAGAAAGATTAGGGGGAACACAAAAATGAAAAACAGGGCTGTTTTATCGCGGAACGAACGCTTAATGTCGATGAGGGCGAATATAAGGATGGAGCGGAATTGTTTCATGCTAGTCCCTTAGCGCCTTTCCGGTCAGATCGATGAAAACATCTTCTAGGTTAGCTTGCTCGACGTGCTGTTCCTTTTTGAAACCTTTCTTAAGAAGGTTCCGTACCAGGTTTTTAGGGCTATCAAGCGCAATAATCTTCCCTGCATCCATGACCGCAATACGGTCGCATAGCAGCTCGGCTTCTTCCATGTAATGTGTCGTAATGACGACGGTAACACCCCGCTTCTTGATGTCCCGGACCAGTTCCCAAAGATTGCGGCGAGCTTGTGGGTCAAGGCCGGTGGTAGGTTCGTCTAAGAAGAAAACTTTTGGTTCATGAACGAGGGCGGCTGCAATTGAGAAACGTTGGCGCTGTCCGCCCGAAAGCTGCTCAACATAGCTGCCGGCCTTGTCTTCCAGCTGAACCGAGGCTAGGTGCTGTTTGGCATCGACTGTTAGGCCATAGGCCGCTGCAAAGAGTTGCAGTAGTTCTGTCAGCTTGGTTTTGTCTTGAAAGCTTGGGCTCTGCGGTTGGACACCAATAATTGCCCGGATAGCATAGGGGTCTTTGGCAACATCGATACCGGCAATCGTGGCCGAACCACCATCGATAGGCCGCAATGCCTCCAGCATTTCAAGCGTTGTTGTCTTGCCAGCGCCGTTTGGGCCCAGAATCCCAAAGACTTCGCCGGGCTTAACATCAAAGCTAATATTATCGACGACATTTCTGTCACTGTATGTTTTCGTCAGATTTTTGGCTTGTACCATCGCCTTCATTGATATTCATTATACATGCCCAAGCGTAACTTTGAGATAACGCTCGGTGATATAACAATCCGCTTCGCTTCTTGTTCTATCATTCGCTAATAGTTGTCAAATTAAAAATTATGACAACTATCAAAAAAGCCCCGCTTTGGTGAGGCGAAGGGCTACTGCGGGCCTGATTCGCCAAGCGAGGCAATTTTGGCACCTGTTTGTTTGATACTACTGTAGCATCAATAGTGCTAATGTTTCAATGGTAATTTTTACCAGCTGAAACACTTTCTGTTTTCAGCAAGTTTTTACCAAAGAAAAACCGCTCTTAGTGAGAGCGGCTTCCATTGATTTCGAATTTGGTTGTTCTTATTTCTTCTTTGAAACGGTCAAAAAGCCGTTACGTGGGTTTTCTTTTACAACGCGGTCGGCTGGTAGGTCGACTGGGGTACCCTTAGCGTTCTTTTCTACCTTTGCGAAGAAGTAGATGGTCTGTGGCTTGCCGCCACGTAGGGTAACTTCGGTTTTGTGTAAGTAGTATGTGACACCCTTGCTGTTAGTATGACTGTAAGCCATGTGGTTGATACCTCCTATTAGTTCTTACAAGAGTAAGCGTACGCCACACCCCGCCCCCCTGTCAACACCTTAGCTAAATTTAGATGCTCTGGTAGTGGCGCCGAAGTAGCAGCCGAAGCAGTACCAGGCTTAGTAACCGGATGACTATGAGAACTGTTATAAAGAGGCTAATCAACAGGCTAAAACCGGCAAAATCGGGGGACCAAACCGGGCTGGCAAATTCGTGGCGATACAGGTTAGCATTTGGAAGCTCTACCTTGTCAGGAGTGTTAGTAGACGCTGGGTATTTGGCGAGTTCGCTGGCAAAGCATTGCACATAGGCCTGGGAATACCCCCCAAACTGGGCCTTACAGGTAGCATCGGCTTTGACGTTGATATTGTTGGCCCTGTCATTGACACTAGCTTTCTCAATAGCCTCTTTGGTATCTCGCTTGTATTGGTCTTCAAGGTAAATCGTACCGCTACCGGCATTCATGTGCATAGCCGCATACCGCTGAAGATCGAACAATCGTGCCCGGGTGACTTCTTCGTCGCCTTGTTCATCGGCATGAAAGACGGCTGTTCGGCGCTCAATCATCCCAATGTTGTTAAGCCGCAAGAAGGTAGCTGAAATGAGAAGCGACAATATCAAAAGCAAAACCAGCTGCCAGGTCTTAACCCGCTGCAACTGCTTGATACTGCGTTTGATATGCTGTTTGTCCGCCACCGCTAAGTCGCCAGCCCTCCCCTTTTTTACTGAGTTTCAGTATAGCACGAGGAGTGCGAGCGAAATGGACGGTTATACCTTCGTTTCCGAGCCGACGAAGTACTACACGAGCGGAGCGAAGTATAGCACGAGGAGTTAGCGACGATAGAGACCAAACCGGGGCGTTGCTATCAAAAGTACCGCACCCGCTGTTAGGACATAGAACAGAGACAAAGCTGACTGCGTCTGGAATGTCCAGCATGCCCAAGCCAGGCATAACGCCGCCAAAAAGGCTCCGAAGTTTAGGGCGGCTTCCATAAGGGCAAGGTAGACTATTCGAAAACCGGTTACATCAGCCGTATCGAACTCGCCCCGCGTGAATGCCATAGTATACCCAGTCGTCGCCATATCGTTAGCTGCGTTCGTTGTGACGACCCCTAGCCCCGAGCTGACCGTTGGGCGCACAAGATGAGTGAAGGCGTTTATGAAGACCATGCTTTTGAGCAGCAGACGGCCCTGGCGATGATCAATCAGCCGGCCGAACAAGTACGATGCCAATAGAACGACGGCAAACGTAATAGATGTCAGGACACCAATTTTGGCATAGATTTCTTGGCCGTCGGCCGCGAATACGACAGCTGCAATAAAGATAGCCCAGACTGTTCCGCTGGCAAAAATATCGAGCCCGATAGCCGCCTCTGCCGGATAGCTCCGCCAGGTTTGCCGCCACGGGAACCCGCGGAACTTGAGATGCTGGCGCAGCTTGGTCGGTTCGGCCGTTCTTAAAAGCGGAAGCGCCGAACACAAGAAAAATATTCCAGCTAAGACCATCGCTGCCGGCGGACCAAACAGGCTCGCCACAATTCCGCCGAGCAGCGGACTGGCTGCTCCGGATATTCGTTCAACGATGTTCATATAGCCGATTTCCTTGCCGGCATGCTCGGCATGTTTGACTTTGGAAAAATCTATCTTGTAACAAAGGTTGTTAAGCGCGCCGGCAAACGAATGGAACACGCACCAGAGCGCGAGCACCCATATGCCAAACTGCTCGGTGAAAAACAAAAACCCCATGGCCGCAGCGAATACGAAATTCGCATATAGCAAGCCGTGCTTCGGCCCGAAATGGGCTGCCAGCTTGGCGGAAGGCCATGAAAAGACCGCCTTTAACAGATAGTACACTGCCCAAAACAGCGCGATAAACACCAAGTCATAATCGAGCTTGTATAGGTAGACCGACACGAAAACCAGCACAAACCTGATGGCAAACACATTCAGCAGACGCGAGGCATAGAGTTCGGCAATTTCGCCAAATGTCGCATAGCGCCAGAAATGGCGTCGTTTCAATAGGCGATGGATGATTTGTTGGAGCATGTGTATGTTATCCTGAGGTTCACGACTATTATATACTACAGTTATGGTTATCTATTTCTCGGGTATCGGCGGAGTCGGTCTGGGGCCGCTTGCCGAAGTTGCCCGTGATGCCGGACATACCGTCATTGGCAGTGACGCAGCCGACGGCCTGATGCTTGAGCGACTTCGTTCAAACGGCATGAAGATTGACCACAATCAGACTGGCGCCTTTTTGAAATCAGTCCACACCAACACACCGATTGATTGGTTCGTTCACACAGCTGCCCTGCCGGCCGATCATCCCGAACTACTCGCCGCCCGTGAGCTGGGGCTTCGAGTCACGAAACGTGATGAGCTGCTGGCTGATATTATCTCCGCGAAAGGCCTGAAGTTAATTGCCGTAGCCGGAACGCACGGCAAAACCACCACGACGGGCATGACAGTCTGGGCATTCAAGCAGCTCGGGATTCCGGTCAGTTACCTAGTCGGGACGACTTTATCGTTTGGTCCGAGCGGTATGTATGACCCCGAGAGTGAATATTTTGTGTACGAATGCGACGAGTTTGACCGAAATTTCCTACACTTCTCCCCTGCCCTCTCACTCATCACCTCTTTAGGCTACGACCATAGCGACACTTATCCGTCGCAAGACGATTATCGGTCTGCATTTTCTCAATTCATCCGAAAATCAGGCCATGCCATTGGCTGGCAGCGCGATTTCAAGCAGATGCCGGAAATTCCTGCCGATAGGCTATGGCAGCTGGCCGATAATGAAGTTATGGAGCTGGGAGTAGTTGGCGAGCACAACCGCCGCAATGCCACGCTCGTCTTGAAAGCACTCGAATACCTGGGACTGGTGCATCCGGCCGAGAAAGTCGACTTTATGAATAGCTTCCCAGGTACTAACCGCCGGTTCGAAAAATTGGCTGACAACTTATATAGCGACTACGGGCACCACCCGACCGAGATTGCGGCAACATTGCAAATGGCCCGTGAAATAAACGAGCATGTCGTGCTTGTGTACCAACCGCACCAAAACATCCGCCAGCATGAAATTAAAAGCCTGTACCGTAATTGTTTCAAACAAGCCGAAAAGGTATATTGGCTGCCGACGTACCTGTCACGCGAAGACCCGGACCTGCCGATTTTGTCACCGGAAACACTGACAAAAGATATTACCAACAAGGACGTGGTTGAAATAGCGCAGCTGAATGATGAGCTATGGACCAAAGTCGAACTGCACCGCGAAAGCGGTGACTTGGTGCTATGCATGGGCGCCGGCTCAATTGATGGTTGGGTGCGGTCTCACCTCAGTTAGTGTATTGACATTTTAACTGTTTTTTGTTATAATTCACTTATCGCCGTCGAGCGACCATTCTTTGGTGTGACTCCGGTGTAATTTCACATCGTCAGTCTTGCCAAAGCCCTACCACCACGAAGGAGGCGCCATGCCCGGCGTTGACGTTTACTACGAAGCCGACCGGATGGAAGAGCCGGTCGCCGACGTCATCAAGATGGTCGTCAGCGGCTTCGGCCAGGTCGAGTTCAGCACATCTGCACTGCGGCTCGGCCCGGACGACTTCAGCTTCAAGTTCCACAAGCCCAACACCAAGTTCGACCGGCTCAGCCACAACATCATCGTGCGTATCCGGCTCGATGACTGTGACGAGCGGGTCGAGCGGGTCGACGATGCCATGGCCAAGAGCCTGGCGCACGACATCAGGCAGCTACTACGGGACCATTTCAGCGAAGCGCGCATACCGACCATCGGTGTCGAGCTGATGCTCAGCAACATCAGCTGGGGAGCGGCGAACGGACCCAGATCGACCCGGCGCGGCCGGGTCATGGCCGACTGACGACCATCCAGGAGGGCGGCGGGCGAAAGCTCGTCGGCCCTCCTGGCAGTCACCAAGTTCATATGATATATGTGGATTTGGCAGCTGAAACTATGGACGAACGACAAAAACCAGTTTTAGATATTCAACCCCTGCTTGCATTGGAAGGAACTGCTGAAGCCGTGCAAGTACTTCGGGACTATGAAGAGCACCAGAAGGATGTTCTGACCGACTCTTCTGTTAGTTCCGACGAAGAATATTCTCATACTCGATATTATGCCGAGACGAGCGTTGAATGGGCACGCCGTAATTTATGGGATACCATTGTCGACAAGGCGTTTTCAAGAGAGCTAACATTTGATCAAACCGTCAGCCTATTACGATACTTTGGGTTTAATGTTGCCGATACGTGCGAGGCCGATTACACGGATGTGCTTACGGAATTCTTTGACGGGCAAGAAATACTTTTGAAACAGGACCACCACTACCTGGATGCCGTGCATGGCCACATAGCCGGTGCGCCGTTTATCGCGCCGTTCGCCGATCGGCAGGACAGTTTTCGGGCAATGATATACGCCGATATTACAGCCGATGGCGTAACCGACGGAGAGCTGATTCCTATTGTTACCCGTAACGATAAAATGACCACACCAACCGTTGTAGTTGGACAAGAAGCAATTGAAGCTTATCTCCAAAGTAGTTAGCGGTTATCGCCGCTGCCGCCAATAACACCGCGCTTCTGACGGCTGGTAAGCTTGTCAATATTGGTCTGGGCTATGTCTTCAAGCGTAATGTCAAAGTAATCACCAATCGTAGATAAGTGCCATAGCACGTCACCAAGTTCTTTTTTAAGGTCGTCTGCATCAATACCGCTGAAGTCACTATCCTTATCTCGGATGACTTTTTTCATCTTTTCGGCTATCTCACCGGCTTCTCCACATAGGCCGAGGAGCAAATGGAACAGTTCGTCTTTGGCGTCTTTTGAGCGAGCGGTACGAATCGCTAGCTGCTGGTAGTCATTCATCTGCATATGTTTATTGTAGCAAGTTCACTTCTTCACCCTCACTACCCCACTTCTCTTCGAACTCTTCAAAAAAGTACGGGTCATTAAAGAACGCACGGGCAACGATTTTTTCGACCGCTGGAGCCAGCTTGATAGAGTGCAGCTTGTGCGGCTGGACCCACTGCAAATAGTCGTTCAGTTCAACATCATCATTATAGAATCGGAATACGTGGGCCAACGTTGTCATCAGCGTTTCTTCGCCGTCACGGATACGGATATAGCAGTCGCCGGCGTGGGTAATTGTCTGATTTTTCAGCCCCAACTTTTCATCCGCCTCACGGTGCGCTGCTTCGAGTAGCGACCTATCGTCGATATGTAGTTTGCCATACGGCAGCGTCCACGTATTTGTATAAGGCTGGCGGCGGCGGCGAAATAGCAGTATGTCGCCTTCACTATTTTGGACAAGCAGCATTGTGATGATTTTTGGCTGAGAGCGAACGTCCAGTGTCGATGTGGTAACACGGTCGATATACAAGATGCCTTTTTTCGTTAGGGTGTAGCCGTCTTCCGTTTTTTCGACCAGCTTGGCCTTTTGAAGCAGTTTGAGATGGTATGAATACAGGTTGGTATCGACTTTTGGCGGCCGCAGGTCACGAAAACGGGCAAACTTTTGGTACATAAGCACGCTGATGATGTGCTTTTGGATGTGATGCTGGAGGGTAGTTTGCTCAATCATATTTGACTCAAATTGTACTTTCTAGAAGTCTATCATATTGTGGACTATACTGAAAATGTTCTCTGGTAGAGAGACACGGGTATAAGGAGGAGCGTTATGATAAAAACACTGTTCCGAAAAAATTTTGAGCCAACTCACCACGCGCATTTACCGCCACAGGCCGCTCGCATACTGCACGGCGTCGTACGGGAATTCGAGTCATCTGGACGAAGTGCCGCTGAACATGAGATGGCGCATGCCACCCTACATATGCGACTGTACCAGCACTTTGGTCACCAATCGTCCGATATTGTGTCGGAAGCTGACAAGCTGCTTCACAAACTAGTTGGTCCTAAGGCCACTGCCTAGGGCCTGATAGCCCTGACGAACCCAGTTTGTCTTCCCTCCCCTAACCACCGCTTTTCGTAGGTGGTCTGTATTTTGTAGTCGTTTGGCGCGTCCGATTCGTGAAGGTCAAAGTATAGTTCATTGACCGTCCATTTGCTGCGAACGAGCTGTTCAAGACTCCACCTAAAAAAATCGGGAGAGTCGTGTTTAAGGTGGAGCGAGCCGCGGCGTGCTAGCAATTTTTCATATATTTTTAGATATGTCGGGTGCGTAAGGCGCCGGCCGGCTGAGCGGCGTTTTGGGAACGGATCGGGAAACGTCAGCCAAATAACTTCGACTGAACGAGCGGTGAAACATTCTGCTATTTGGTCAGCCCTAGCCCGGAGGAAGCGAACATTTGAAAGCCCTAGCGCTTCTGCTTCGTACGCACCTTTTTGTAGGCGATCAGCTTTGACATCTACAGCTACAAACTGTTTTTCTGGATACCGTCTGGCCAGTTCGACACTGAAAAGTCCGGTGCCAGCACCAACTTCAACTACGTTTGCTTTGCTTTTCTTCCAATCTTCAAACTCGAAACATATGCTGGAGTTGGCAAACTTAGCAAACCTATACTTTTTGCGCCGTCTCGTAATAACGAAGTCTTCAGGATTAAGCATTTTACCGTATGCGCTCGGTGTCGCCATTTTCATTTACGCGGATCAACTTTGACGGTGTGTTGTCTTCGACGAAGCCGCCGTCTACGTAGAAGTCCACGGACTCTCCAAAGTAATCGTAGGCTTCGTCGACAGTCATGGCTGGAACTTGCCCTTCCGGATTGGCACTTGGGGCAATCAGCGGACCTGTCTGCAAAATGAGGTTCAGTAGTGGCTCAACGGCTGGCAGCCGGTATGCGATAGAGTCGTTTTCACGGCGTAGCCATTTCGGTGCAGCGTTTGACGGTAGAATCACACTGACCGGTCCCGGCCAGACTGATTTGAGTAGTTCGGCTGCTTTTTCTGACGGCACGTCGAACAATTGATCGACCGACGCAACGAGCACGATTGGTGATTTGTGTTCGCTTCGGTCTTTTAGCCTGTAAATCCTTTCAACGGCTGCCTGATTGTCGGCACGGCAAACAATGCCATAGAGCGTATCGGTACGAAGTATGCCGACGGCGCCGGAACGCAATAAATCTATGACATCAGATGAATTTACAGTAGTGAAACGCTTCATATCACGTGCTATAACAATTGTTTTGTCACTTCGCATTCAGACAAAAAAATGAGCCCTGCTCATTTTCATGTCACTCATTGCTAGTGCTATACTACCACATATGGATGGGCTCCAAAACCAACAGCTTTATGACGCAACCCTGGCCTGGCTGAAACAAAATGGGTTTGAACTCGCTACGATTCTTGTCGTTGGCCTACTTGCATACTTTGTCGGTGCACGTCTGGTCCGCTTTGTCGTAAGGCGGGCCGTCAAAGGTACTCACCACCGGGCCTGGCACAAGAAAGATATTGAGAAACGCCAAAAAACACTCGTCGATTTGTTCGTCAGCATTTGGCGGATTATTATTTTCTTTACCATCACGTATGCTCTGCTGCAGGTGTTCGTTCCGAATATTGGGTCTGCCATGGCACCGCTCTTTGCCAGTGCCGGTATTATTGGTATTGCGCTGGGGTTTGGCGCACAGTCACTTATTAAAGACTTCCTTTCCGGGATATTTATTATCTCTGAAAACCAGTATCGGGTGGGTGATGTTATCGACATTGAAGGTTTTTCCGGTACTGTAGAGCGGATTGGGACACGTTCGACGGTACTTCGCGATGTCGATGGTCAGGTACACTATTTCCCAAACGGTATGATCCAGCACGTTATTAACAAAACGATGGGCTATAGCATGGCCCGTTTTACCATGCTTCTCCACCCTGAAACGGATGTCGACAGTGTGACTGATTTGATTGACAGCGTAGGAAAAGAGCTTAGTGAAGAAGAAGCCTGGAAGGATAAAATTTTAAGCCCGCCAGCCTTTGTTGCCGTGGGCGAAATTACAGGTAGTTCAATAGAGATTATAGTTGCCGGCAAGACCCAGCCGTCCGACCAATGGAGTGTAATTGGTGAAATGAAGCGGCGCCTGCTTGAAGAGTTCGAACAAAAATCAATTCGGCTTGCCGTTGCCACTTTCCCGCCGACACTAAAAACAAAGTAGGATAATTTACTCGATTGATAGGGCTTTGTCGCTTAGGACATCCCCCGAAAAGGCATCTATGTCGATGAGTGCTTCTGCGGCTTTTTGGCGGTAGAGTTCATCGAACTCTTTAAGCGCCGCTGAATCAATACCGCCCTCGGACGAAAAGCCCTCAAAGACTTCATCGTTCTTGCTAACGGCTTCCTTACGGGCGCTATCGTAGCCAGGTCGTGAAAGGTCAAGCTGCAACGTACCGCTGCTTTGGTATAGGCTAAGTGCGACGTATACCAAAAATAGCGCTATGACGATAGCTGCAATAATTGCGCTAACAAACTGGTGTCGTTTTACGACGCGGACTGCCGTAGTCTCTTGCGTGTCGTTAAGCTCCATCACTGGTAGCCTCGTCTTTCTCGAAGTTAGTTTTAAAGTCGACAAATTTTATGCCGTACTGGCGGATTAACTCCTTTAATTTCAAATTAATCTTGGAGAGTTCGGTCCGCTTTTCGCGAGTTTCAAGCAGGGCGGTATAAAATGCGACCGGTTGTTTACTGCAATCAATCTTAAGAAGGTCGGACATTGCATTGTCATAGTCGATATACGTCGAATAGAATTTGTCGTATTCACGGTTGAAGTCAGCCGTAATGTTGACGAGTTGGCCGCCATCTAGCCGATTTGCCGCCAGCCGCCTATTCAGTGGTACCATGAGCCGGTCGCTAATCGTCCGGTAAAGGTTGCCCCTGTCGTTTCTTAGGAAGGCATCTGTTTGGTGCAGGCGATTCAAGGCCGCCAGGTTTTCAGTACAGCGTCCGCGGATTTTAGTAATTTTTTCCTGCGTAATATCGGCAGCGGCATTCGTCTGCAGGTTGCCGGCAATAAGAACAAAGCCAAACGAAGCAATAACCGCTACAAGAAGTTTTAATTTCACCCCCTTAGTATGCAGCCACATCGTCTATTTGGTCAAATGCAATTTACCGGCTGATTCGCTCACCAGACCGTCACGCAGGAGTCCCTCAAGTGCCGGGTCAAACCTATTGTCTGCCCCTAGAGCTTTGCGCAGTGTTTCACGCGCATACGTTTGGTTTCCGAGCTCGCGAATTATTGCGCCGCGAACCTGACGGACACTACCTTCAAGCTTTGATTGTTTTTTGTAGTGCTTACTTCTGGAAATATTCCGCATGCCATTCGCCTTTAACCAGCTGCCGTAGTCCATTAAGCTCCAGTAGAACCCCCGTGGGTCTTGTTTATCAATTGTTTGCTCAAGTTTCTGAGTGATTTGTTTGTCGTCAACGTCGAAATGGTCGTTAAAGAAATGATGAATGTAAACGGTACGAATATTAGTTTCGATGAAAATACTGGGCTGATTAAAACTATAGGCGAGGATTGCCCCGGTTGTATTTTTACCGACGCCGGGCAGCCTGATGATGTCTTTGTAGGCAGTAGGAAATGTTCCCTCAAAGTCATGTTGTATCATTTTCGCGGCATCGTGCAGGTATTTGGCCCGGCGGTTGTAGCCAAGGCCTTGCCACTGCTTTAACACGTCGGCCAGGCTGGCGCCTGCCAATTCCACTTCATTAGGAAAAGCATTAATAAATGACTGAAACTTTGGAATGACCCGAGCGACTTGAGTTTGTTGCAGCATCAGTTCACTAACAAGGACGTAATACGGACGGGTATCGCTGCGCCACGGCATAGGACGGTACAGCTCGCGGCCTTTTTGCCAGACAAGTTCTTTGAAATCCTCGTTGTGCACCTCTCTAGTATACCGGCGTATAATAGAGTAATGACTACTTATACCTTAGCCGGTGGATGCTTCTGGTGCTTAGATGCTGTTTTTCGTAAACTTCAAGGCGTTTCAGAATCAGTGTGCGGGTATGCTGGCGGGACTGAAGCTGATGCAACATATTACCAAGTTGCATCGGGAAAAACAGGACATGCTGAAGCCGTGCAGGTGACCTTTGACGAAACCATTATCTCAAAAGAAACCATCCTCGATATCTTCTTCTTGATTCACGACCCCACCAGCCTAAATCAGCAAGGTGCAGACAAAGGACCACAGTATCGATCGGCAATGTTTTATCAAAATGAAGACCAAAAAGCGGAATTTGAAGACGCCGTCAGACGAGCTCAGGAAAATTGGGATAAAGCTATTGTGACCGAACGGTCGAAACTTGAGGCTTTTTACGCGGCCGAGCCTGAGCACCAAGATTACTTTTCCAAGAATCCAACCAGCGGCTACTGCTACGTGGTTATCGAGCCTAAAGTGGTTAAAGCCCGCAAGCACTATAGCAATTATTTTAAGGAGGAAGCATGAGACTGACAAAATATGAACACGCGTGTTTTACAGTAGAAAAAGATGGTAAGCTGCTCGTTGTTGATCCAGGCGGATGGACGACAGACCTAGGTGCGCCTGAAAATGTCGTAGCCATCGTTGTTACTCATGAGCATCCGGACCATTTCGATGTGAATGCGCTAGGTGCACTTGTTAGCCACAATCCTGACGCTGTTATTTATGCCCAAGAGAATATCGTAAGCCAACTTGGGGAGGCACTGCCAAATACGGCAGTGGTGGCTGGCGAAGGCATCGAAGCAGGTCCGTTCAAACTCGAGTTTTATGGTGGAGAACATGCCGTGATTCATTCTGATATGCCAATCGTAGCCAACCTTGGAGTTATGATAAACGGAACGCTTTATTATCCGGGTGACTCGTTCACTTTGCCAGAACGGGAAGTTAATACACTAGCGCTGCCTGTCAGCGCCCCATGGATGAAAGCCAGTGAAGCATTTGATTTTTTAACAGCTGTCAAACCAAAAATTGTGTTCCCGACACATGACGCTATACTATCTGACACAGGGAAAGCGCTCGCCGATAGGATGATGCCGATATTCGCCGAGAAGGTCGGCGCGACGTATCAACGTTTGGCTGAAGCAATCGAAATTAATGGATAAAGCGCTCGAGCATCTGGCTGCGAAGGATCCAGTAATGGCACGGTTAATTGCCGAGTATCCGGTTCCGAAATTCGAGAAGCATGGGAATTATTACCAAGAGCTAGTCGACAGTATCATTTCTCAGCAGCTCAGCGTTAAGGCGGCCCGTGCAATCGAAGGACGCTTTAAGGATTTGTTTGGTGGTAGTTTTCCGACGCCGGAACAAATCGTGTCACGAGACATTGAAGAGTTCAGAGCGGCAGGACTAAGCTATGCCAAAGGCCGCTACGTTCAAGACCTTGCTCAAAAAATCATTGACGGCGAGGTTAGGTTCGATACTATCGACAAGTTATCAAACGACGAGATTACCAACGAATTAACAAAGGTCAAAGGCATCGGCGAGTGGACGGTGCATATGTTTCTGATGTTTTGCATGGGCCGGTTGAACGTACTTCCCTACGGAGACTTAGGAATTCGAAACGGAATTACGAAACTATATGGCTTCGGCCAAGTCGCCACTACTGACGATGTCCGGCAACTAGCCAGAAAACAAAACTGGCACCCGTACGAATCGGTTGCCAGCTGGTATATCTGGGAAAGTCTGGATAACGTGCCGTCTATTTGACGTTTTTTCTGACGTCGCGTTCAACTTTCTTCGATGTTGCCTTGACGTCTTCGGCAACGCGGCCCGCTCGGACTTTGGCTTCCTCGCCGAGTCGGCCGGCTTCGTCGCGCATAACAGTTGCTGATTCCTTGGCACTTTTTGCCATTCCTCGGGCTTCGGTCTCGACGCTTTTAGCTCCACTTTTGACTGACTCTGCTGCTGCACTGGCAGCCGCCTTGGCTTGTTCGGTGCGTAGGGCTACCTGCTCCTTAGTTTCATCGGCCTTTCTTTTAAGGTCGTCGCGAGTTTCCTTGCCGCTTTTTGGCGCCATCAGGATCCCGGCAATAAATCCGCCGGCGGTTGCTAGTATGAGTTTGAATAGTTTGCCCATGGTTCCTCCTTATTTTCGAAATATTTTAGCGATCTCGCTGAACAGCTTCATCGGCGATAACCATGCGGTAGCCGAAGCGAGGTTGTCTGTGATTTCATCGACGCTTTTTGCGATACTGTTCACTTTGATAATAACCAGCGTGACGGTTACAAGCAAGGCGATTATAACAATTGATAGTAGTATCACGACGATGGTCAGCAATGTTATGACAATATCCAGGTCCATTTATTTATGCTTCCTTTCGATTAGTAACCCGAGTATACCACCGAAGCTTCACGTAAGTTGTAAGTTAAATCACACGGATAGATGCTCTTTGTATCACTCTCACGACGTAGGGTGAAAACACGGTCAGGCAAAGCACGACGGTAAACTGGTGGCCAGCCGACCATAGCACATGTGATTCGGCGCCATCCGCAATGCTGTAGCGTTTATTTATAACGGCATCCCGAGCTGCCCGTAGGCTAACTATCGGCGCGGTAACCACGATGTTATCAAGTGCTTTGACTGCCTGGTCGAGGGCGGGTACACGTTTACGTAGGGCCGCGGCTATCGGCGTGTTTGCTCTCGCCACGCCACAAAGAGTAACAACTTTTTCTACCCGATGATTGGCGGCAACAATAAGAGCAAGCGCTGCCCCGGCGCTTTCACCAACCAAGATTACACGTTTGCCGGCTGATTGAGCTGTGTTGATTGCAGCTATAACGCGACTCGATTTGGTCTCCAGGCTTTGACCGTCATCCCATATGCTCGGAACCAGTTCGGCCGAGATGCCCCATAATGTCCAAATTTTTAAACCAAAGCTTCTGAACCACTCGTAATGGTCACCGAGGCCTGGTATATAGATTACGTGTGTAGAAGGTGAAGCCATTACCTACCAGTATAACGTGCTACAGTGAAGCTATGGACAAAGTTACGGTAGTCAGGGCACTTGCCTCACGTGTTGGCCTGCGGATGGTACGACTGGTAACAATCATTGTTTGTCTCCTTTTATTGTCGCTGCTTGTCGGCATATGGGCACTAGCGCATTTTTTCAGTGCCTGGTGGTGGCTGCTTCTTATTCCACTGCTCGCATTTGCCGTTGTTTTTGTTATACTCCGGTTCATTGTAAGGTTTATTGCCCATAGCCTGTATCGTTCGGCTCTTAGTAAATCCCAGAAAAAGCAGCTTGATGCTTTCATCGACAAAATTATTCGGCTTGCTGAAACTCGTTCGACCCCGCCATTTGTCTTTGCCCTGCTAACGATGAAAGACATATTGTTCAACCGCGATATTACGACAATCAAGGGAATAGTACGCGATTCGACGACACTTAAAGCTGATTTTGAGCGTTTGCAGCGCGACCTGTCGCGGCCTAACGTGATAGACCGTTAAGCTGTTCAAGCGTATTTGGGTCGAATCCGCTTGGAAGCGTTGGATTGTTTGACATGAAGTAGTCAACGGCCTGCTGAGCCGCATAAATAAGCAATAGGCCGTTTAGCAAAATAATAATGCCCGTAACAACCGCGAAAATCAGTACGGTTTTAACGGCGAATTTTTTATAGCGGTCGGCTTCACGAAGGGGCCGCCCTTGCTTGTCGGTCATTGCGCCGGACATAATTAGGACTAAATCGACGATAACCCAGATGCCAAAACCACCCAGAGTAAGCAACTTTAGTAAGCCGGTACCTATCTTTCCCAGGTAAAAGCGGTCAACTCCAAACGTACCCCACAGAAAGCTGAGGAAAAACGCCGCAAGGAAATGCCGGCCGTCGTTAGTTAGGCTTTCTTCATTCGAACCGTTCATGCGTGATCCTTTAGCCAATCACTTATACTACTTGTTACCTGCTGCAGTTGGTCACCGTCGTACTCATCGGTTGTATAGGTTCGGTAGCTGTGTTCCAAACCAGGCATAACAACCAATTGCTTTGAGCTACTTGCTGCCGCATCCATGAAAATATTTTGATGGGCTACGGGACATGGCTGATCTTTCTCACCAACGATATTTAGTATCGGCATCGTGAGATTAGAGGCGCCGGGTAGCAGGTCAAACCGCTTCAAGCTTTCTTCGCACTGCCATCCTATCTTAAATACGACACCCGGCCTTGATTTGCTCGCCGACTCGCTATAGCCGCGGTCTTTCCAGGCTATTACTTCGTCAGGCGGCATGGTTGTGATATGAAGGCTGTAATTTATAACCGGCGCCATAGGTGCCAAAAGTGATATTTCATCTGGATGATGCTCGGCATACCAGGCTGTCGATTGGGCTCCCATGCTGTGTCCACATAATGCGAAGGGAGATTGGAACCATTTCTGCTGGCGCGCCCAGTCAATGACATCTTCGAGGTCATGCACGTAGCTATCGTACGTGACGTCAATGACATCGCCGTCACTCTCTCCGGCGGCGTGCGTTCCGTCAAAACGTACAACCCTATAATCATTCTTCAAGAATGCTTCCGCAAACGCAGTTATATGTGGCTGATCTTTTGAACCTTTTTGCCCATGAGCTACAAACGCGAGCTTCGTCGCATCGCCACGAGCATCAATCTGAACCATAAGATTTAAGCCAAGACGATTCTTAATCGTAACTTTTTCGGTCGTCATGGGTCCAAGCGGTTCATGTCACGTGGGAAGAGCGTGGCTTCTTTGACGTTTGAGAGCCCAATAGTCTTTTGAACGAGCCGGTCAATGCCGAAGCCGCAGCCTCCATGTTGTGGCAAACCAAATTTGAATGCCTGTAGATAGTGGCGGAATCCGTCGTGGGCAACATCGAGACCTTTTTCGGTCATTTGTTCAATCATTTTTTCGTAGTTATTTTCACGAAGCGGTACCGTAGCAATTTCTAATCCACGGAACAATAAGTCGGCCCAGGCAACCGTTCCGTCGTCTTTAAACTTGTGATAGAACTTGCCAGCTTCTTTCGGAAAGTCCGTCGCATATACCAGGTCGCTCCCAAGTTCTTTTCGGGCATAGTCAGCAATCCAACGTTCTTCGTCCGGAATCAGGTCTTTTTCGTCCGTTGTGTCGGTACCGGTGGCTTTGGTATACATATCGTGAATTTCAGCAATCGTAAACTTTGGCACGTCTTCGGTTAACTTTAGCTCAGGTGCATTTAGGCTTTTCAAGTCATCGGCATGTTTCTCGTAAACGTCAGTAAGCGCATGTTTAGTCATATTTGCGACCATGTCCATAACTTCCTGGTGGCTCTCTACAAATCCCATTTCAATGTCGAGCATAGTCAGCTCGGTCAAATGGCGGGTCGTTGCCGAAGGTTCGGCCCGGTAGCTATGACCGATTTCATATACACGCTCAAAAGCTCCTACCATGATTTGCTTGTAAAACTGCGGGCTTTGGGCAAGCGTTGCTGTTTTGCCAAAATATTCTAACTTAAAGACTTCGGCACCGCCTTCTGTGGCTTCGGCGAGTAGTTTTGGCGTGTCGATTTCGACGAATTCATTGGCAGCCAAAAATTCTCGCAGACTCTGGGTCATACTGGCTCGAATTTTGAAGATTTTTTGTTCCTGTAAGTTGCGGACGTTAAGGACGCGGTGTTCAAACAAGGTATCGAGGTTTTCAGATTTGTGCGAGATCGGCTTATCGACTTCGATAGGCGGCTCCTCCGTAACTGGCGACAATACTTCAACTGTTACATCATGAAGCTCCGCTCCACCGGGTGCACGTTCGTCAGCAACTACCGTGCCAGTAAAGCTGACAACCGTTCCGACCTGCATGCCGCGCAGTTTTTCAAGTTCATCCTTGCTATCAAGAAGGCTTTGGGCGAGTCCGCTGCGGTCACGGACAGTTAAAAAGTTTAAACCACCGAGCAGGCGTTTTTTATGAAGCCAGCCCTGGATCGTGATTGATTGGCCGACATGGGATGGAATATCGCGGATAAGTGTTCGGGTCATATGTAGTAGTATAGCGTGAAACCCCTTCTTTCACCAAGCAGGCTATCAGGGGTCATTGCCCGTTCAGCCCATTCCTGTCATACTGATATCGAAACCATAAGTGCTATATAAAAATGCATAACCAAGAGATATTTACCGAACTCAGCCTGGTCCTTGTCATCGTTGCCGCGGTATCTATTGTTATGCGCCTGCTTCGTCAACCGCTTATTCTGGGGTATATCCTAACGGGTATATTGGTTGGCCCGATAGTCCTTGACATCATTCATGCCAAAGAAGCGTTTGAAGGCTTTAGTCAGATAGGTATTGCCTTGCTTCTGTTCATTATTGGCCTCGGGATGAACCCTTCAGTCATAAAGAGCCTTGGGAAGGTGTCGTTTTTGACCGCTGGAACCATTCTTGTACTCGTGGGAGGTCTCGGGTTCCTTGCCTCGAAGTTACTTGGCTTCAACGATATGTCCGCTTTGATTATCGGCATTGCGCTGTTCTTTAGCAGTACCATCCTTATTCTGAAGGTACTTTCTGACAAGCGAGAAGTCAGCCGGTTGCATGGTCAAATCGCCATTGGCGTCATTCTGGTAGACGACCTGGTAGCCACTCTTGCCATTGTGCTGGTGGCCGCGGCTGCAAATGGTGGTGTTGGGGTGGATGATTTACTACCGACCCTCGCAAAGGCAGTAGGGCTCGCCGCCCTGCTATACATTACCGGCGCCCATATTGTTCCGCGGTTCTCGAAGCTGCTCGCAAAAAGCCAGGAGCTCTTATTTATCTTTGCTGTCGCCTGGGGTTTTGGAATCGCCAGCCTGTTCAGCCTAGCCGGATTCTCGCCGGAAGTTGGTGCGCTTTTCGCCGGCGTCTCCTTATCATCATTGCCGTATGCGGTCGAGATGAGTACCCGATTGAAGCCACTGCGTGATTTTTTTGTCGTGTTGTTCTTCGTATCACTTGGTGAGACGTTCGTCTTTGATGACCTAGGAGGCACAATCATACCGGCGGTCATACTTGCAGCAATTGTCTTAATCGGTAAACCGTTATTCGTTATGTCGAGCCTTGGCGCCCTCGGCTATACTAAGCTAACCAGTTTCAAAGCCGGGATTCACCTTTCGCAGATTAGCGAGTTTTCAATTGTCCTTGTTGTGCTGGCGAACCAGGTCGGTATAGTAGATGACCGTTTGACCAGCGTAATGACACTGGTTGCCTTGATAACTATTGGGGTCAGCTCGTACCTCATGAAGTATGACGACTTCTTGTACCGCCGCCTGTCCCGCACCTTGGATATTTTTGAACGTAAAAAGCCGAGTGAACGGCGCCAAAAGCGGGAACTTTACACGGCAATTTTGTTTGGCTACCACCACGGCGGACATGAATTCCTGCGTCTTTTTAAAGACATGAAGCAGCGCTACCTGGTAGTTGACTATGACCCGGAAATTATTGAGCATTTAGAGGCCCAAGGTATTCGCCATGCCTACGGCGACGCAACGGATTCGGAATTTTTGGAAGAAATAAACGCCGGCCACGCGAAATTTGTTGCCAGTACTATTATTGACAAAAAAGTTAACGCGCTGCTGCTTAGCTACCTGCACCGCTACTCGACAGAAATTACATTCATTTGCCACGCCCGTACTTACGAAGACGCGCTTGAGCTATACGAGCATGGTGCCGCGTATGTCATTCTTCCACGCTTCCTCGGCTCCGAATACATTACCAGTCATATTAAACGCTACGGTATCGACAAAGAAGCCTTCGCAAATTTCCGGGCACGGCATATTATCAGTATCGGCCAAGCAGCGGTAGCAACTTCTGACTAAACGTCTTTGGCTGAACTCGTAGTATTGTTTTTGCGCGGATTACGTTCCGCTACAACCCGTAGGTCGTCATGAGAGTCGAATTCATCGATAATCTTTTTACCAAGTAGAACTTCGATGGTGTCTTCCAGTGTTAAAATTCCGACCGTTTCCCGGAATTCGTTGACGACGATAAACATATGGTGGTGCGTTTTCAAAAAAGCTGCCAGGGCATGTGCCAAGGTTTGATCCTGATGGATATAAAAGACATTTTTGCTCATTGCCGTTTCGGCCATGGCCGTATGTCTACGCGAAGTGTCGAGCCGGAGCAAGTCACGTAAATAAAGCACGCCGACCACATGGTCAATATCGCCGTCGATAACCGGAAAGCGGCTATACCCCGTTTTGTGCAGGTCATCCAGTACCAGCGGCCCTAGCATTTCATTTTTCTTGACCGTTTCGACGACGCTGCGCGGTGTCATTACCTCACCGACCAGCTGTTCGTCAAATGTAATTACATGCGAAAGGTAGCCCTTTTCATCGTCACTCAGTACACCTCGCGACGAAGCGATAATATGCGCGAGTTCAGCTTTCGAATCAATATGTGGCTCATCTGCTTTCGGTAGAGCCATTTTTACCCAACGAGTAATATGACGGTATTTGTCGAATAGACGTAAGATAGTCAGCTCATATCGCTCATAAAGTTTTTGACAGGCGCGTTGTACAACCGGCAATCGGGCAAAGGCACCGTATTCGAGTGCAACAACCACAGCAATCAGCGAACCGACTACCCATCCAAGTGCTGCTACGATTACCAAAACAAAGATAACCAGCAGAATAGCCTGCATAACCCGTAGGACCGAAACGATATCTCCGTAAAGCCGATTGCGTAGCTCATCTAAGTCGGTTGTTGGCTCACCACCGTTCTTGCGGCGGTCAAGCTCGAACCGGCTGAGTGATGAGGTTTTCGGTATAACTGCGGCCATCAGAATTAACAAGACGCCTACAACCGTAGCAATAGTAAATAACAAGCCAGTCATTACAATTTATTGTACCGTAGAAACCGCTATCCCTACAGGCTAAACTTTAGTACAATGAGAACTAGTTTTTAAGGAGAATATACCGTTGTGACAACTAAAGCCTGGATTATTTTTGTAGCTATCTGTGTGGTGGTATTTGGGGGACTGCTTGTTTGGTCCCAGCGCGACCGAATTGATGTATCTAAAGTAAGTGAAGCCTCTATCTTGTCTGGCACAGCCAAATCCGGCGATATTGGCGACCATGTCAAAGGTACCAAAGACAGCAAAGTTGTGCTGATTGAATACGGTGACTTCCAGTGCCCTGGGTGCGAAGCTGCTTATCCAGTCGTTAAATCACTCGCTGAAAAATACGGTGACAAAATTGCCATTGTTTTCCGAAATTTCCCACTGACAAACGCCCACCCGAATGCCCGGGCGGCATCTGCAGCTGCCGAAGCAGCCGGCTTGAAGGGTAAATTCTGGGAAATGCACGACAAGCTGTTCGAGAACCAAAGCGAATGGGCCGACGCATCGACCAGCGAGCGTGGTAAGTTCTTCGAACGCTATGCGACCGAAATTGGTCTTGATGGCAATGAGTTTACAACCAGCCTCGGCAGCCAAAGCGGTCGACTCAACCAGAAGATTAGTTTTGACCAAGCCCTGGGCCGCAAGATCAAGGTCGACGGGACGCCGGCATTCTTCTTGAACGGCGCCAAGCTTGCCGCCGACAAGGTTTCGAGCGAAGAATCGTTCTCTAAAGTCATTGAAGCCGAAATGGAGAAGCAAGGCATTTCAACCGAGACCGATAAAGAATAAGTATCATCTTGTAACGAAAATCACCCCGGTGCCTTGGGGTGATTTTCTTTTTGGATGTAATCACTCGGGGGAATGATTACTTAGTGAGAGCAAATTATTACTGCTCAATATACTTTTGCCATTCGGCAGGCACCACATCCACTGCGATCCGTTTGCTCCGTGACGGGGCAAACTCGATTGCGATTGGCATGTAGTTTATGCTCCTTAGCACGTACTTAAAGGACGTACTTGTTCCCTGTCCGCATTCGACCTTTAAATGTTACATTTTCGTGTTTCGGCGGTCAGGAACACAACGAATAGCATAGCAATTATGTGTGTTTTGGTCAAGATACTAAGAGCCGCTTACGGTTTTTTTACCTCTGTTAGGCTTAGAATATCCGCATTTTTTTGGCGACTAAAAAGACCAGCAGAATCAAAAATACCGTAAAGCCGACGACTGCACCATATGCCCAGGGCTGCTCGGCGAATGGCAGCGCGATATTCATGCCGTACATACCATAAAATACGTTCGGCAACGTAATAAGCACAGTAAAGACGGTCAACGTTTTCATACGTTGGTTCAGCGTGTTATTGGCAATTGTGCTGTAAGCGTTACGAATACTATTGACGCTCTGGGCGTGGCTATCGACTGCGACAACTAGCTGCTGGATATGCAGCGCGATATCATCGAGTGCCTCTAGACTCTCTTCTTCCAGCGCATCGTGCTTGTTTTCACGTATCCGTCGCACAAGCGCCTGCGTGCTGTCCAGATTCATACGGTAGGTATTCAAATTATCTTCAACCGTTACAAAGTGAATAAAGTCACGGTTGGTAACTTCGTGCGTTTTCAGGCGGCTAGCCGTGTCGGTGATGCTGCGGGCGGTGTGTGCCATTAGTTCCTCGTACTGAGCGATGACTCCGGCAATCACACCGAGGAGCAGGCTTTCGGTGTGTTCAGTCGTAACCGGAATGGTCGATATTGCTACCGATTGCGGAGCCAGCGTTTCGCCAATCGACATGGTAATAAACGTCTTGTTTTTAAGAATACACAGGAGTGGCAAGGCGCTGACATGGCCGGACTTTGCCAGGCGCGGCAAGCGTAGGAACACATAGGCGTCGCCATCCGAAAACTCTACACGCGGCAATTCTCCACGGTCACGCACGTCATAGACAATATTGGCATCGAGCCGGTAGGCTTCAATCAAGCTGTTTATTTCTTGGTCGGAAAGGCTTGAGCCATCAACCCAAGTACCGCTTTCTATCGGCCGACTGATTTCTTCAAATTCCTCACCCGGTGAGCGCTTGGCATAATACGCTAACATTTGCTTGCAGTATAGCGCGTTTTAACCATAAGCACCACTGTAACGCGTGAAATTTTTGCTACACGCCTTCGGCATGCTGGATTTCATGCGAGAGTTCGCGTTCGCGTACGAACACAACCAGCGCGGCCGCAGCACCCATCAGCACGGCAGCGCCAATAAATACCGAGCGCAGCGAGTCACTGAAAGCATGGGTTACTTTGCTCGAATACTCCGACTGGTTTTTTTCAAATGTTTTGGTCGCTTGCTCTTTAACTGGCACCGGTAATTTTTCGGTAGCCGAGCTAAAGCCGTCGGTAATTTTTTGTTTAATGTCAGGTGTGTTTAACGTCAGTTGCGTGTTGGTGTCGTCAAAACTTCCAATTTGTGTTGCAGCGGGGCTCTGTTTGAGCGTCTGAAGATACGGTTCATTAGTAATCCCAGTTAATCCGGTAGCTATTCCGGCTGTAAGTACAGCACCAAATATTGCCATCCCAATTGTCGATCCAAGGCTCCTAAACAGCTGCACTGAACTGGTTACCACACCTAAGTCCCGTTGAGGAAACTCGTTTTGTACGGCAATGTTCATTACCGGCATTACCAACCCAAGCCCCATACCGAGGAATATCATAACTATAGCTTCGTAAAGATAACTGCTTTCTGGTGTCAAGAACGTCAGCAGTGCAACCATTACTGTGGCCAGTATCGTTCCAACTTGCATGAATATTTTGTAGTGCCCAATCCGCGAAATAATCTGGCCGGAGCCAATAGCTGCCAGCATAAGGCCGCCGACCATCGGCAGTAACATCAGGCCGCTCTCAGTCGGACTGGCTCCGAAGACCTGCTGGTTAAACTGCGTTAAGTACAAAATTGACCCTAAGAAACCGGCACCAAATAGAGCGGCAATGCTCATAATTAATACGAAGTTTTGGTTTTTAAAGTATTTGAGCGGCAGAATAGGTTCTTCTACCCTATTTTCAAGCCAGACAAATGCGGCCAAACTGGCAGCTATGATAATTCCCATAATGATGCGCAGGCCAACCAAACTTAATCCGGTTGCATCCATCACATCACGGAATATGGATTCTGTGTTGTCGACGGCCAACACAATGGTAGCGAGTGCCACACTGAGTAGAGCTGCCCCAACGTAATCGATACGTACCTTAATTTTGTGTTTCAAGCTTGGGCTGTAATAGGCAATTAAACCGAAGGCGATAATAGCGACTGGCACGTTGATAAAGAATGTCCAGCGCCAATCGGTCGTTAGTCCGAATACGCTTTGACCGTCGGTCAGCCAGCCACCAAGCAGAGGTCCGATAACCGAGCTTAGACCGAATGTCGCACCAATCAGCCCTTGCCATTTTCCGCGTTCGCGCGGCGGAAACAGGTCACCAATAATCGTGAAGGCATTCGCCGTAATGATACCACCGCCAATACCCTGGAATGCTCGTGCCCACACCAGCTGAGTTACATCACCGGCCAAGCCGGACAGAAGCGACCCGAGTGCAAAGACAGCCACGCCGACAAGTAGTAAATTACGTCGGCCGAACAGGTCGCTCAGCTTTCCAGCAATCGGCACGGTTACGGTTGTCGTTAGCAAGTAGCTGGTAATAATCAAGCTCAGGCTCGTAAAAGCGTTGAACTCTTCGACAATTTTGCCAAGCGCTGTGGCAATAATAGTTTGGTCGAGCGCGACTAAAAATAGGCTTGCCATGACCGAAATCATAATGACAAGCTTGCCGCGCAGGGTTAGCTTATGATGCATCCTAGTCCTTTTTTGTTAGAAATTTCTTAAACGAGTCCATGTCGCTCGCAATGTGTTCCACCAGTTCGCGCAGCTGTTCCTCTTTGATGAAGCCAACGAATTTTCGGCTTGGCGACCCTATGACGTACAGCCTGTCCCCTGTTTTAATCTCCAGCTCTTCGCGGGCGTCAGATGGTATGACCACTTGGCCTTTTGTGCCAACGGTTGCTGTTCCATAAAGTTTTTTGTCGTGGAGACCCATTACTTTCACTGTATATTAAGTATGAAATGTATGTCAAGTATGACTTATTTCTATTCATGGCCATAAGGAAAATAAGGTCTGTCAGCTGGAGGCTCTGCGAAAATACGGACCGCAGACAGTTTAAAGCTTAACTATTTCTTCGTTTCGACCACAGTGTCGGGTGTCAGCCGTACTACCAGCATAAGGAAAAGCATACCGACTAGCCCGTAGACTAACATGGCGAACAGTGCCGAAAAGTCGACCACGTTGCCTGGTGCAATTTCCCTCGCCGTAAAGATGCCTCGGAACGGGTCGAGTAGCACATCACTCGAGTCATAGACCCACTGTACAAACCCTATATTCGAGTTTGCGTTAAAAAGCCGCAGTAGTACCCTCAGACCCAAGAATACTTCGGCTAGGCCGATGAAAAAGTTAATAAGTCCCGCTAAGAATCGTGCTACCATAACACCTCCTTTTTAATGTGACCTAATTATACTCCCTGAATACGGTATAACGCCAGCCAATCCTCAAGCGTCAGCTGTGATGGGATTCTTTCGGGTGAAATGCCGGCTTTGGCACGGCTGGTCGCAGCAAAAAACTTCTGCTCAGAAAAACAGCGTTCTATGAATTTTCGGTAAGCAGGCAGTTCGTCCATCGGAAGCAACGGCTCGACGCGCTGCTTCAGCTCCAGCAGCACCGTGTCGACAGCCGGCGGCGGCGTAAAGTCAGTTTTTCGAAGCGGTTTTCGGATTCGCGCTGTAAATGACGGTCCAATTTGAGCACTAAGCTGACTCGTAAAATGATCGTCGCCGGGAACCAGCTTACGAGCAAATTGCCTCTGTGTAATTAAATAGATAGCTTTTGGCGGCCGGTTTGTTTCGGTAAATTTTCGGACTATTTCTGCGCTAAGGCTGAACGGGATGTTGGCAAATATTTTGTACGGTTCAGCTGGCGGTTCGACGCTCAAAATATCACGCTCAACGATATCGACATTCAGGATGTTTCCCAAATTTCGTCGTAAATTTTTGAGTGCATTTGGCTCAATCTCTACCGCAACCACTTTTTTGCAGCGGTTAGCCAGTACGCTCGAAATGACGCCGCTGCCGGCGCCGAGGTCATACACCAGGTCATTCTTTCGGATGTTCGAATGGCCAATTAACTCAGCGACAAGTCGTGGACTGCGCAAAAAATGTTGGGCGTATTTATAGTCTCGGCTCATGCTGCTGAGTCAATGTCAAAGTGTCGAGAAATTGCTGCACCCAACACAGCATACTCCGTTAATGCCGAGTTCAGTCGACTAGCGCTTCTTACTACTTCGGCTGCTCGTGGCGTCTGATTCTGGAAACAGTCGTAAGCGTCCAGGAAATATTTCCGTAGCCACGCTTCATCGAATACCCCACCGAGAGCAGATGCCATGTCGCTAATTTTGAATATGTTGTCACCAGGTTTAGAATTCACCAATGCTGACATCGTTTCGAACATTGACGTACCGTAATCTATCGCTTTGTCTTGCGTTGAGTCGTAGTCTAAACGTGGAACGGCTCGCAAAATACTCTGATGCCCGATTTTGAACACCCTCCACGTATTTTCGGCTTCTAAGTGAACCTGCGCTACTATGTCCCCATTAGCTAACATAAGTTCAAGGAATGCTGCGTTATCGTCTGTCAGATCAACCTTAGGGAAATCGGGTTGAGACTCAAACTCTTTTAGTAGCAACATGTCTGTTTCTCCCGTTTATTGCTTGGGATTATACGCCCTTACAATCCAGTCGGCAAGCATTAATTTTCCCAAGAGAATTCGCTGTTGCCATAGTGGCCGTAGCGAGCAGTCGGCTCATAAATCGGGCGTTTCAGGTCTAGAAACTTTATGATACCGTTCGGTGACAAGTCATACCCTTCTATCTGCTCTTCTTCCCCATCGATTATCACGCTGGCTTCGAGCGGCTGGTCGTATCCGATTGCATAGGCAAGATAGACATAAACTTCCTTGGCACTACGCTGCTTTAAGTAATCAACAGCGACTTTACGCGCCATGTAGGCTGCTGAGCGATCGACTTTCGACGGGTCTTTGCCACTGAACGCGCCGCCGCCCAATGGGACGCGCGGACCATAGTTATCAACAGCAAGCTTGCGGCCGGTCAGGCCGGCATCGGCATCAAAGCCGCCCTGGTTCCAATCCCCGGCCGGATTGATGTGATAATTGACGTCATCGGCCGGTTCTGCCAATGGCTCGTCACTGAGCCATGCTCGTACGGCTTCTTCCAGCTCTGATTGTTTGGCATGTTGAAAACTAGCCACTACACTGGTGATTTTGCCATCTTTGGTTGTCACCTGAGTTTTACCGTCATAGGGCCAGCGTTCATACAGGCTTCTGTTCAATCGTCGTGCCAAAACGTATTCCAGCGGCAGCAACTCATCGGTCTCGTTCGTAGCATAGCCGACCATAATTCCTTGGTCACCTGCTCCACCGGTATCCACACCGTGGGCTATTTCCGGACTTTGGGCTGCAATATGTTCGATTACTTCGACATCACCGGCTATGCCCTTGACTATTTCTGTCACGTCAACGCCTGCAGCTTTCGACGTTACTTCACCAGTCACAAAAACGGTACCATGACCGCCCGCAACATCGACCGCCACACGAGCGTGTGGGTCTTGCGCTAGGTGGGCGTCTAAAATGGCATCCGAAATCTGGTCGCAAATTTTGTCCGGATGCTTTGGTGATACGCTTTCGGCGGTTCGGAATGTTGGCATTAAAATAACTCCTTTTCTCGGAAAGAAAGGAGCCGCTATATTATTGGTTCTCTATCTTTCCAAATCTTATTATTTGGCTAGAAGGGGCACCTACTACGCTTCGCTTATGAGACACCCTTTCAGGGTTTCTCATCGCGCGGGGCACGGAATAAATCCGTTGCTCCGGCTGCTCTTCCCAAGCAGCATCGTTGGTTGCCGGCAGGTCATAAAGCTAGTTCTCTCGCTGCACTCTGGATACGTCTGGTTTTTAATGAAATGTACCTAACCAGTATAGCAAATGAGCGGCGCCGGGTGTGCGTCAAATCACAGCGTTACCCCAGAAAAGGGCGTATAGTAACGGTACAAGGAGGTGCTATTATGAGCCTACCTACCACTTATACATCCATTAACGAAACGGGTTGCTGCGCTATTCCCGATGTCAAGAATTGGGACGAGCAGGAAGTGACCTTCGAAAACAAATTGTTTATCCGCGACTATACGCGGAGTATCTTCTACATACCGCTAAATATGTCGAAGGTGATGAGCAATTTACAAAAATCGGTCGCGGCAGCAAACGCCGAAATGCCGCCGCAAGAGGCTATGATTCTGAGCCGTGAATTATCGCCGTGGAAGGCCGAACACTTATATGCGGTTAGTCATACGGTTGATGGCGCCGACAACGTTACATTAACCGGTACATTTCTCACCAAAGTGTTCAACGGCCCGTTCAAAGATGCTGGCCAGTGGCACAAACAGCTCATCGAGTTTGTCAAAAGCCGGCATAAAGATGCCAAGCGCACTTATTTTTTCTACACTACATGCCCCAAATGCGCCGCGCACTATGGTAACAACTATGTTATCGGCCTCGCGCAAATTACTTAAAACAGGTTGCCATTCCGGCGAGGTTCGAGCAAAATTACAGTATAAGGAGTACATGTATGTCGCAAACACGTAAAGAAGAGTTCAAAGTTAACGGCGAAGAACTGCTCGGCAAGGTAAAGCAGCTTATCAACGAAGGCAATGTCCGCCGGATTATTATCAAAAACAAAGACGGCAAGCAGTTGGTGGAATTCCCGCTGACTATTGGCGTGGTCGGAGCGGTACTGGCACCGGTCCTGGCGGCTGTCGGTGCCATTGCTGCGCTGGTAACGGAATGTACGATTGTGGTGGAACGCGAAGTTAACGAGAAGGAGAAATAGTATGGGCAACACATCACTTTCACGTGTTATTACCGGCCTCGGTGTCATAACCGTCGGTGTCATCGCCATGCTGGGCGCGTTTGACGTGGTGGATTCCGGCGCCATTTTCCGTGACTGGTGGCCTGCCGCGGTCATTACGCTTGGTGTTGTTATGCTCGTCGGTCGAAATATTTTATGGGGACTAGCTGTAACAATTCTTGGCGGCGCACTGCTACTTCGTACGCTGGAGTACACCGATCTGAACGTTTTCCAACTGTTCTGGCCGGTAATCATTATCCTGGTTGGACTGTCCATTTTGTTCAACCGTACCGCCTCTGGCACGTTCAAAACGGATAAGACTCTTGATGATGTGACAGCGGTCTTGGGTGGCGTCGAGAGCAACAACACCTCCAGCGATTACAAAGGCGGCAAAGCCACTGCTGTTATGGGCGGCGTGACGCTTGATCTCCGAAAAGCAACCATCAAAAAAGAAGCCACGCTTCAAGTTCTCAGCTTTTGGGGCGGCGTCGAAGTCAAGGTGCCGGAAGGCTGGGTAATCAAAAACCGCACAAATGCTATCCTTGGCGGCGTTGAAGTCAAAGTTCCGACCGAAACCAAAAAAGACGCTCCAATTCTATACATCGTCGGCGACGTTATCATGGCCGGCGTTGATGTGAAAAGCTAGTTCATTCGACTCAATACAAGGGTTGCCATTACTCATATACAGGTGTATCATCGGCCGTAAGTTGGTCTCATCCGAGAGATCGACCATACGGAAGGTGTTCAGATGACACTCGACACAACCAAGGTCGCCACCTTGGTCGCACCTGTGGAAGAGGTGGCTCCCGTCGCCACGCCCTACGACATCGCCGTCAAGAAGATCGTCGACGAGGCCTTCGCCAAGACCGGCTGCACGGAGGACGAGGCAGCTGCCACGCTCGACTGGGTCCAGGGCATCGTCAACCGGATCCGGGAGTACGGCTCCGGCTACCGGACGTACCACCCGAACGACCGCGACATGGCCACCCGCCAGTACGACATCTTCGACACGGTCATCCCGCACGGCAAGACCTCGGCCGAGGGCAGCGCTCACCAGGCCATCGAGCAGGCCGTTCTCGACCCGTCGCTCGGCGAGCTCTCGCTGCTGCACGACGACACCGGCACGGTGCGGCGCCGCAACTGCACCGTCACGATCAGCACCCAGGTCTTCGACGCCAGCTGATCCACCTCTCCGCCCCCCTGCGTGGTGGCTCCGGAAACTCTCCGGAGCCACCACGCGGCACAACATTCACTTACTCCCAAGGGGAGTTTTTTAATGCTTACTCCACCCTACGGGCGAATAGCTCTTCCGTTTCGCGCATGAATATCTCGGCTGTTTTCGGCCCGACGCCGTATAATTTTTGCAGCCGTTTCGAAAATTCGTCTTCGGTTTCACAGCTTTCAAACATTAGTAACAGCGAGCCGTCATAAAACCGGATCAGTTGTTCCATGCATGTACGCAGTCCACGGGCGGTCACATGTTCGTAGCGGGCATACCCACCTTCGCGCAGCACGCGCGTCAGTTTATATTCCGGCGGTTCCAAAATCGCCCACGGCGTATCAAGTTTTTTAGTAATAAATAGTTTCCAGGTATTTACCGCCACGCCGGACTGAATTGGCTTGCCAAACAAATAACACAGCAAGAACCAGCGGAACATATCATCATCACCGGTCGTGATATCTAAACCAAAATCAACTGCGTGATGAACTGGTTTTGGTCGTCTTGCCATCATATATTCAATTATATTTCCCTTGCTTACGTGCCACCTATTTAGATATAAGGGTGAAATAAGGAAGCTGGTCGAGCCCGATGTAATTGAACATCTTGTAGTTTGCACGGCGAGCTTCTGCGGAAAGTTGACGCATTCTTAAATTTTTCTTTGGGACGAATGGATAAAGTCGGATTTCTTGATGATCGCCAGTTTTGTCATTCCATTTAAAATTTGTGATAAGCGGTGGCATCATGTAACCAGCTTTAAGTGTTTTATCGGTAATATCCCAGCCTGCACCAAATATTTCTGATTTTGGTTTTGAACGATTTGTTTTTATCTGCGCTCTAAAAACACATCCTGTGCACTGCACATCGCACATCGGATAACTTGGGGGTAAGAGCATTAATTCTTTACCACAATTTGGACAGCGAATGAGTTCAACAATCTCTCGCTCACCTGCATCACCAAGTTCTTTATTTAATCCGGGCATGACGGTATTAGATCATGCGACTAAGATAAGAGTCAAGGTTAAGAATTACGCTAACTACTTCTTCGCTTCTTTAAAAAGCTATCAACCCGATCCGCTGCCTAAGGCTTTAATAACACCCCAGGCAAAACGTCGTGCTTTTTGCGCAAAACGTGGGTCGGTTATTTTGTTGCGCCTCATAATTTCAATAAATATCTGGTCGTCCTCTGGCGAAAGGCTCGGACCGCTGCTTAAATACTGGAGCACACTTGGAATAATGTCGCCGTGGAGCTTGCTACCACCCACTTTTTGCCATTGGTCATCACACCGCTGTACTTCTGGCAGCGTGGAATTATAACGATAACGTTCTATGGCCTTACCGTGAGAGAATTGCTGGAATACCTGTAGAAAGAACGCTGTCGGCACTGATGGCTGAGGACTTGCATGCATTTGAAGTTCGAAGCGGCGGCCTGAACTATCGTCCTCCCACGAAGCGTCGTAAAACACTCTTTGGGAACCATTTCGTAGCTCGCCTATTTGGTCGATAATATTCGCGCTTGCGACAAACACCTGTTCTTTTGGGTTTAGTGCTTCGTGCAGTGCCGGAAATCTGCCCTGCGAATTTTCGACTGACATATTGCGGTTTATGGTACCACGTAACGATAGATGTGCAAGCATAAGAAATATGGCCGTTATAAAAGCCGCAACACATTTTTGCCCCTGTTTTTTACCATATGTAGCGTTCTAGAGTGTTGACCTACGCTACGATGCTTCATATGCTAGTACTTGTGCCTTTTGAAAATAGCAGTTCAAAAGTCACACATCGCACCCCTTAAACACAAACACTGACTGTCATTAATCGGTGCGATTAATAGGAGAAGAAATGCAATCTAAAATCGGTCTTGTGGCGCTGGGCGTCATGGCTTCCCTTGTGCTCTTCGGTGGCGACACTGCAGAGGCAAAAAGCGCAGAAACAGAGAAGAGTGAGACGAAATCGACCAAAAAAGTTGAGCAAAAAAAGGTTATCGTAACAGTAAAAGCCGGCGACACGCTGAGCGACATTGCTACGAAACATAAGACATCGTACATACGAATATTTAATGCCAACGAATCGATCCAAAACCCCGATATGATCGACATAGGTTGGAAATTGCGAATTCCGAGCGCGAAAGAAAAGCTGCCGAACCGCCTGGCTGAGATGCCAGCGGCCACCCAGGTAGCTGTTACGTCTGCAGCGGCTTACCAGTCGACAGCAAGCACGCAGCGCGGTTCGAGCGCCGGAAATACGTACGCATACGGCTGGTGTACGTGGTACGCCAAAGAAATGCGGCCTGACTTACCTAACAATTTAGGTAACGGCGGACAATGGGTTGCCAACGCGGCTGCCCAAGGTATTCCGACCGGATCTACTCCCCGGGTCGGTGCCATCGCGGAAGAACCGGGCCATGTTGCCTATGTGGAAGCAGTTAACGGCGGTATGATCACCATCAGCGAGATGGGATACAACTACTCACCAGGCCAAGTGAACCGACGAACGGTTCCGGCGGCAAACTACCGTTACATTTATTAAGTGTAGCCGGACAAGCAAAAACGAAGGCCCGCTGAAATAGGCGGGTTTTTGTTATGGCTTGGGGTGTTATGCACAATTGACAAAGGCTACTAAATTTGCTCTAATAACCATGCAGGGGTAAATTGCCCCTAGTTCTTCCCAAGAGATGAGGTGAAAAGCAATGTTCGAGTTCTTGGTGGCCATTTCGGTGGCCTTCGCGGCCCGCCCAGTGGTCAAGTACCTGCACGGTACGACCAAGGGCGACCTGAGCCGCTGGTGACACAATTACCAAACCAAGCCGAAAGGAACAATCAATGCTTCAAACGCTGATTGAAGGACTCGCGGCTTGGGCACTCGTGCTCGGCCCAGTCGTTTTCACTTACATGCTGATTCGCTGGCACGCCAACCGGTCCAACCAGACGGAGGAGTCATGACCGTCCTGGTGGTGGTGCGATCCGTCGTGGAGACGCGGCTGAACGACCCGCAGCGCTGACTTGCCCCCGAGAAAGAAAGGAGCATTCAGATGCCGGATGAGTTGTTGGACTTTCTGTTCGCCGCCTACTGGAAGCTGGTGGTGTGGTACAACACCTGGTGGGGATGGTTACTCACCCTCCTTATCATCGTAGTTGCCGCCTGCGCCCCCGTCTGGTGGCGCTCCCGCCCTCACAAACCGCAACCGCGGCGGAAGTCGCACTAACCCATGGGAAGAATCCCCGCCGAAAGGCGGGGTTTCCATTTTTAGAGACATTATCGTTTACGCAGAAAATAAAGACTCAGTGAGCCAGCCGATACTAAGCTGACGCCGACTATCATCCAAAATGCCAGGGGCGAGTTTTCGTCACCCGGTAGTACAACATTCATGCCGAACAGTCCGGCCAACATGGTCGGAATTGTAAGTGCCAGGGTGATGACAGTAAGCAGGCGAATGGTTTCGTTTAGGCGGGTGTCCATGACGGCACGATAGCTGTCACGCAAGTTGGTAATAGTACGAAGCAAGCTTTTACAGCGGGCAATCACCTGCTCGAGGTCGATGGAGAGATTTTCGACCATGTCCTTGTCTTCTTCGGACAGCTTGAGCATCCTGCCGCCCAGCATGCGTTCGACGGCCGTGTTGGTGGGGAGAAGCGCGTCGAGGTAATCGTTCAGTTTACGCTCGTACTCGGTCAAAATACCGATGTCGCGCGAACGGAGCTGGCGGACATCAGAGGTAGCCGCCCGCGTTTGGCGGTTGATATGAGAGACGCGGTTTTGGTAACTTTGGGCAATCATGTCCATCATACCGATGAAAAGCGTGGCTTGGTGGCGGGTATTGATGCGCGTTTTGTCGATGAACGGCTGCCACAAACGGCCCAAGGTGTCACGGCTGACGGTTACCAAATAGTCTGAACTGATAGCCACCATGATAGGCGTGGTAAAGTCGTTGAACTCGTCGCCGATGTCGGGTACCCGGGTAATGAAATAGGTCCAGCCGTCATCGGTTTCGACGCGCGGTACCTCGTGGGGATCGAGTGCGTCGGTTAGAATATCATCGTCGATGCCGATGTCGGATAGTGCTTTTTTCTCGTCGTCGGTCGGGCGTTCGGAGCGCACCCAGCTACCAGTAATCAGCCGCTCACGCGGAGTAATGACAGGGTCGGCCTTGGTAGACGCCAGGTATTGCAGCATGTCTCTATGATAGCAGTCGTATATTTTAAGCAGCACGCATAAAGAAGACGACCAACAGAAGAATGACGAGAGCTGCAACGACAACGAACAGTTCGAGCAAGGTAAAGCCGGCTTGGCGGTTGGGTCGTTTCATGTCTTTATTCTACACCTACTCCCACCAGTGGCTTAGCACAAGCTTTTTTGCTATACTGCGGACTAAGGAAACTCCTCGGGGGAACAGTGGTAAACATTCGTTGGTTAAAACAAACATCATTTACGGCCATGCTAGCCGCCGTTTTGGTGGCGCCGGCGGCACTTGCTTATACTTCCCTGTCTGAAAGTTATTCGTCTAAGGACGAGCTATCGCTGGGCTCTATTGTGAGCCTGAAGGAAAATTCGACCGACGAGGTTGTAGCCAGCAGTGGTGATACGGTTGATAACTTGCTTGGTGTGGTAATTAGCGCCGGCAGCTCGCTCCTAAGCTTGTCGAGTGGCAAAGATGGGCAGGTGCAGGTAGCGACGAGCGGCACCCTACCGGTAATCGTCAGTGATATTAACGGCGAAATTGTACGCGGTGATCACATAACAGCCTCGCCGTTCAAAGGGGTTGGTATGCGCGCCACGGCTAATGTCCGTGTTATTGGTATTTCCCAGGGGAAGATGGGCAACACCAAAAAGCAAACTTACAAAGACAGCAGCGGGAAGACACAAACCATGACACTTGGCGAAGTGCCCGTACAGGTAAACGTCGCTTATTACTTTAAGGAACCGGACAAAACTATCGTACCGGCCGCGATTCAGAACGTAGCCAATAGCCTGGCCGGCCGCGAAGTCGGTACCGTGCCGATTTTGATTTCTGGTGCTATTTTCCTTATTATGCTGAGCATTGTCGCCAGTCTGATTTATTCTATGATCCGAAGCAGTATCATATCGGTCGGGCGCAACCCTCTGAGTCAATCGGCAATTTACCGCGATTTGGTTCAGCTTTCCGGCCTGGTTCTGGCTATACTGGGTGTAGGACTGGTATCAATTTACCTGGTATTAACGAAATTGGGATGAAAGCGAGGTGGGCATGACATTTTTGGACATTTTTCTGCTCTTAAATGCCTTCTTGCTCGGTGTGGTAATTGTTTTGGCTATCCAATATGGTCTTGCCCACTGGCGAAATGAAAAAGCCCCCAAAGCAGCCGACTCGGCACCCGTACCGAAAGCTGTCCGCGAGCGAATTATCAAGCAAGCCGAGGAAAACTTTCAGGGCATCGTTAACCGATCGGCTTTACAGCTGCAAAGCGATCTTGGCTCAACCGGCACACAGCTGAACAAGCTGCTCGAAAAGTTTGGCGCCGAAGTGCTGGATGACGAGATGAAACTGTTCCGCGACAATGTAGCGCAAATACGGGCCTCGACCCAAGGTTCGCTGTCCGGTGCCGAGGACGAAATTACCAAACAGCAGACCGCCATTTTGCAGTCTCTTGCGACCCGCCAGGCTGATTTGGATGCCAAGCTAAGCCAAAAACAAACCGAACTCGAAAGTCAGCTCGAAGCCAGCTTTGCTACCCAAAAAGAACAGCTGACGGCCCGGCTGAACGACAAGCTGAGTGATGCCGTCAATGCCTTCCTGCTCGAAACGCTTGGCCACGAAGTTGATCTTGGCGCCCAGTCTGACTACCTCGTGTCCGTTTTGGAGGCCAACAAGGAACAGCTAATCAAGGGAGTGGTTGATGAAACTTAGCCTACCCGACACGGTTGCCAGCCAGCAGGACCTCGCCTCACTGATTAGCGAGGTACATGCCTATGCCAAATGGGCTTCGCACGAGCTTATCAAGCAAAAGGTCAGTGTCAAAACAGGCACACCGCAGCCGGCTATTTCCGCTGCGGCCAGCCAGCTAATCCGCGATTGGAGCGGCGGCAAACCCCTGACGCAGACCAGTATTGATAGCCTGTTGAAGGAACTGGACGAATACAAGAAAACTGCCCCGTCGATGACTATCACCCTGGCGGCTGTCGCACCGAACGAGGTCAAAGCCAAATTAGTCGGCTGGGCACGGGCGAATCTTGCCCCCAACATGCTGGTAAGTTTTCAGATGAACCGACATATTTTGGGTGGCATGGTGGTGAACTACGGCAGCCACATTTTTGACTGGTCTTTCCGGCGCAAGCTGCTTTCGGCCGAAAAACCATTCCATGAGGTATTTGTAAATGTTTGATAATACCGCCTTTCAAAAACTGGTTGAAGCCGACAACCTAACCGGTGAAGTTGTAGCCGTTAACCGCTTTATTGTTGAGGTAAAAGGGCTGGAGGGCGTGCGGGTAGGCGCGCAGATTTTATTTGATAACGGCCAGCGCGGGTTCGTCCGTGAAGCATACCAGGACAAAGTTATTCTCTATAACATTGACACTGAAGACCTGCCTATCGGTTCGCTTGCCGTAGTTGAAAACGACTTGCTGAGCGTTCCAGTCGGTGAAGGCCTGGTCGGACGCGTGGTAACTCCGATGGGTGTGCCACTCGACGGCAAAGGTGCCGTTAAAGCCACCAAGAAATCGGGGATTTTTACCCCGGCGCCAGGCATTATGGACCGCAAGATGCTTGACGAGCAGCTCGCCAGCGGCGTCACGGCTGTCGATAGCTTTTTCCCTATCGTGCTAGGCCAGCGTATTGCCATATTGGGTGATTCAAAAGCCGGAAAAAGCACCTTTTTGTCACAACTGTCCGCTAATCAGGATGGCACGGACCGAATCGTCGTATACGTACTGGTTGGCAAGCGTAAAGTTGACGTAGAACGTCTGCTTCGAAACCTCAACCAATCTGGTGCTATGGAGCACACTATCGTGGTTCTGGCCGACATATTTGACAGCCTGACCCAGAGTTATTTAGCACCCTACGCCGCCTGCGCCATGGCCGAAGAGCTGTGGTACAACCAAAACAAAGACGTCATTATTATCTACGACGACCTTTCGAGCCACGCCGAAGCCTACCGCCAGCTTTCGCTCCTGCAGGAAGTAGACCCGGGGCGTGATTCGTACCCAGGTGACATTTTCTACACCCACTCCAGCTTGCTCGAACGGGCTGGAAAACTACTGAGTAACGAAAAGACGCTGACATCTCTGCCGGTAGTATTGACCCCGAACGATGATATAACGGCCTATTTGTCTACCAACGTTATGTCAATTACCGACGGCCAGATTATTTTTGACCTGGGCTATTTCCGCAAGGGCATCCGGCCGGCCGTTAACGCCGGATTGTCTGTATCACGTGTTGGTGGCCAAGCACAGACCAAACGTCAGAAACAGCTGTCGACGGCACTCTTCAAGGCACTTGCCAAGTACAAGCAGGCCGAGGAATTCAGTCACTTCTCTTCGCAGCTTTCCGTTGAAACACGGCTCGACCTCACCCGCGGCAAGCACCTCTACCAAGCCTTAGGCCAAAAGCCGGAGGAACTGTTTAGCTTGGTCGAGCAGCAGCTGATGCTTGAGACGATTATGAACAGCCCTGACGACAGGGCAATTGATGTAGCCGGTTTGCGGGTTGCCGTTAAGGAAGCCTCCTCAAAAGTAAAAGCCGAGGAAGATTACGACAAAATCGAAGCCGAGCTGCTTGCGAAGTTTGGGGCTAAGCCACTCGAGAAAAAAGAGGCAAAACCGGAAGAAAAACCGACCGAAGAGCCTGCGGACAAAAAAGAACCGGCGGAGGCTAAAAAATGATTTGGCAACTGACAAGGGAAAAGAGCAGCCAGAGTCGGCGGATTCATTCCGCGACACTGCGCGATGAGAAAAGCCGGGGTCCCCGGAAAGTCGTCAGACTTTATGGGGTGGAGTACCGTAGGTTTGTCTTATTTCCCGGAGGGAGCAGATAATGCGTAGGCCCGGCGTAATTGAAAAGGACATGACCGGAATCGGTACGCTGAAAGACTTGACCAGCGTGTTTGAAAGCCTGGCCAGCACCCAAGTCGCTAAGGTGAAGAGCAAGGTGCAAATGAGTAAACAGTTCTTCGACTTGTTATGGCAACGCTACACTTCCCTGCGTGTCGACCCGAAACGGCGTATCACCGAACGTCCGGGCGTCGGCGACAATGGACGAAAGGTGCTTGTACTGATATCAGCCGAGGCCGGTCTGTCAGGCGACCTCGACATGCGCATGATTGAAAGTATGCAGAGTGAGTATGACCCCGCTACGACCGATATCGTCGTTCTTGGAAGCCACGGCGCCTCCCAGCTTTCCCAGCGCGGAATTCCCTACATAAAATTTTTCCAGCTACCCGAAACCGACCAATACATCGATGTCTCCCCTGTTATCCAAACCGTACTGCCATACGAAAAAATTACCGTCTATTACGAAGAATACCTGTCCCTCGGCCAACAGGAAGTCCGTTCAATCAACTTGGTAACCCACATTCAGCAAATGAGCGAAGGCGCCAACGAAGATGTTATGACGGACAATGATACTATTTTCGAACCAAGCCTCGACGAGATTGCCGACGAAATGGAAGCCAGTATGATGAGCTTGGCATTATCGCAAACCATCTTGCAATCCGGGCTAGCCCAGGCAGCCAGCCGATTTAACGCTATGACCGTTGCCGAAGACCGGGCCGGCGAGCTTTTGGGAGAGTACAAACTAGAATTTCACCGCTCCAAACGTGCCGAAAGCGACCGGCGACTGCGCGAAGTACTGGTTGGCATAAAGAAAAAGCGGCGTGAAAGGTCGGGAACGTAAATGGAAGCGACTAAAAAACTAGACAGCCCGATTGGTGAGATTGTCACGCTGCGCGGCTTGACGGTTGAAGTGCAGCTATCGGGCGAGCGCCCCGAAGCCAAGGAGCTTTTGAACGTCGAGGGCCACCCCGAGGTATTCCTAGAAGTTAACTTTTTTCGCGGCGACAGGGCTGTTTGCCTAAACTTGAACAATGACAGCGTGGTCCGCTGCGGCCAAAAAGTCGCCCGGACACATACCAAAGTATCGGTTCCGGTTGGCGCAGCCACGCTCGGCAGGGTATTCAACGCCCTCGGCGAGCCGCTCGACAAAGGCGAAGGCATTCAGGAAAACCGCCGCCCGATTAGCGTACCGAGCGGCACCAAAAGCTACCGCGACTCATCAAAGCTGGAACTGCTTGAAACCGGCCTGAAGGTTATCGACTTTTTGACGCCATTCGTAAAAGGCCGCAAGATTGGCGTTATCGGCGGTGCCGGTGTCGGCAAGACGGTTCTTACCATGGAAATGATTCACAACGTAACCCAAGGTAAAGACAAAGATGCGAGCAAATCCCTGTCAATTTACTGTGGTGTCGGTGAGCGTATCCGTGAAGGTAACGAATTGTATGAAACGCTGAAAGAAAGCGACGTATTAAAAGACACGGTCATGTTCTTTGGCCAGATGGACGCGACTCCGGCTATCCGTTCGATGGTCGGTCCGGCTGCCGCCACGGCTGCCGAATACTTCCGCGATGATGAGGGCAAAGACATCCTGTTCTTTGTCGACAATATCTACCGGCACGTCCAGGCCATGACCGAACTTTCAACCAATATGGGGTTAATTCCGAGTGAGGGTGGGTACAGCCCGATGGTATTTTCTGACTTGAAGCGGCTGCAGGACCGACTGAGCTCGACCGAAAAAGGCACAATTACTAGCGTGCAGGCAATCTATGTACCGGCTGACGACCTAAGTGATCCGGCCGTGCAGGCAATCAGCCAGCAGTTGGACTCAGTATTAGTGCTTGACCGTGCAATTGCCGAGACCGGCATCCGTCCGGCCGTCAATTTGCTGAAGACGACCTCATCGCTTTTGACCCCTGACATCGTGGGCGAACGGCATTATAAACTTGCCGAAAAGGTACAGGCCATTATGCAGAAATACGACAGCCTAAAGAACATTATTGCGATTGTTGGTGAGAACGAGCTGAGTCCAGCCGACCGGACCGACTACCAGAATGCTAAGAAGCTTATCCAATTCTTTAGCCAAGACTTCGCCGTGGCCGAAAAGTTTTCGGGCCACCCTGGCGAATACTACACGCTCGAGGAAACGCTGGCTGGTATTGAGGCAATCCTAGAAGGCCGTGACGAAGCCAAGGAGCCAGCTGACAAAAAGGCAGAAAAGCCGGCAGCCGAAGCGCCAGAAGCGCCAGCTCCAACAGAGGAAAAAGCCGATGCCAAAAAGTGATTTAACCGAACGGTTAAATGTTGTTGCGAGATCACCTTTTGAACTGTATTTTGAAGGAGAAGCTACCGCTTTATCGGCAACTAACCGGATTGGTGATTTCGATATTCTTCCCGGCCACGCCGACTTTTTTTCAATGCTAGAGCCCGGCGAGATTATCGTCACCCCCACTGAGGGCGAGCCAGTAAAAATCGACACAAAAAGTGGCATTATCACCGTCCGAGACAACCAAGTTTTACTTTTCGTTAATATGTAAAAAGAATACGGCCCAGACAACATCCGGGCCTGGTCGCTCAGACAGCTATTGGCTGGAGCTATTTTGGGTGGAGCCGATCACTCCGGCAAAGAGTATGCGACCGACTCCACCCTCTTCCAGCTGGCAATAGCAAGGAAGGCCTTTATTATGGCGTATTTTATGCAGATTACGCAATTACTGCATCACGATATAGTCGAACGCGTAACCGCCGGAGCTCATGGCACTCGACGAGTAGATGTTGAAGCCTCCTATGGAACGGGTAACATATACATCCGCGTAGCGGCCTACCGGAGTGATAAGAACGTGAGGCATGGTTCCGTATTGGCTTCTGAACGCCACCTGAGCAAGCAATCCGTTGCCGGCTCCAGTTCCAGCGTTAACTGCAACCGTACCGGAAGCATCGTTACCTGAGATAGATACGGTTCCGTTGTTACCGACAGCGCCGCCCGGGCCAACTGCCGGGGCTGAACCGCGGGTAATAATATGTCCGCCGATGGTCAAGGTACTACCAGATGTAAGCGAGTTGGCTTGGAAGTTCCGTGCGCTTAACGTTCCACCTATCGAAACATTACCCGCTACATTCAAGTTGTTATTAATAGTCAGCAGCTGTGCCATTGTGACGGAGCCTTGTATCTTTACGTTGCCAACAACGTTCAGATCTTTACGCAAATTTAGCGTCGTCGCCGTGACATCACCATTGACGGTCAGTTTTTCAAGAGCTGTTTCGCCGGCTTTTAAGTTAGCGAAGCTGGCACTATTGGCCGAAAAGTCTCCCTTTAACTGGAGCTTACCGCCAATTGTTAGGTCGCTTCCCATTGTGACTTTATTATTAAACGTCGTTTGCGGTCCAATCGTCAGTTCGGTACCCAGGTTTCCAACCGGATTACGGCTAACGCCGAGGCTATTGAGGGTTTTTGCGCTCAGGGTAACCGATTCTTTGGCGGTTTCGGCGGCCGCATTTTGTTGGGCGTTCATAAGCCAGGTAATGACGGCGCCGTTAATAGCTAAAACGCCTGCGACCACAGCCAAACCGATAAAGGTCGCCTTGTGACTGGGCCGGTATGTAGTACGCAGCCGCGGCTTTGGTGATTTTGACGGTTCGGAGGGAGTTGACGGCGACGGAGCCGGTGCTTCGTCTTGAGTATGCAAAACTTCCGGTGCTGGTGCGCCGGATTGCTGGGCATCTTCGGGTTTGTTGGTATCCACTTGTTGCTTTTCCCTCGGTATTGCTTCCATGAGTATAACGCTTACCCTTATCGCTTGCAAATCCTCGGTAGGTATTTAACAATATCTTATACGATGAGGAGACAGACAGGGAAACAAATTGCTGCCTGGGTTGTGACTGCTTTACTGCTGTCCAGCCCGGCCTATGCGACCGACTTTCCCGCCTCGACCAATTACCGGTTCGACGAGACCAGCATTGGCGTGAGCAGTTTGCTCGAAAGCAGTTCGGCCAACTTCCGCGGTCAAACGGGTGCCGGCGACGCAGCTGCCGGCGGATCAAGCTCGACCAATTTCCAGACCGAAGCCGGTTCGGACACGACCGCCGACCCTAATTTGAGCGTTACGGTCGACACCAGCAGCGCCGCCTTTGGCGACTTTAGCCCAGCAGCGGCAGCGACAGCCACGGCCCAGTTTTCTGTCATTAACTATACGAGCTACGGCTATACCGTCCAGCTAATCGGCGATCCGCCGACGTATGGCAGCCACCAGATTGCTGCCATGAGTGCCAACGCAGCGTCTCAGGTAGGCATTGAACAGTTTGGGCTTAACCTCGTCGCTAATACGTCACCGATTTCATTTGGCCAGAACCCGGACAACGGCACCAGTCCAAATGACTTTGGATTCGGTACGGTCGCCGGTAATTACTCAACCCCGAACCAGTTCCGGTATGTCAGTGGTGAAACGATTGCCAGTGCCCCAAAGAGTTCGGGTAAGACTATCTATACGATGAGTTATGTCGTCAATGTGACGAGCCTGACACCGGGCGGCGTTTATTCGACCGACCAGACATTGGTTGTGACCGGCACATACTAGCAACTACTTACTTGTTGCAAAAAAGTCAGAAAAAGTTGTTGACACGTCAAAATGCTCGTGCTATTCTTCCCTTAACAACTCTATAAAAACAAAAAGAATAAAAAAATGACAAAAACACCACAACAATCATTATTCAGCGTCATGGCGGTAGTTTTACTTGTCCTGGCGCTTGTATTGCAAACCTTTCTAGCGCCGACGGTTTCGGCTGCCCAAATTACCGACCGCAAGCTTACGCTGCAAGCTGGTGCGAGTGACGGCGGATCCAAACCAGGCGGTGTCGTTAATCACTTGTTCAACTTTACCGTTCCAACGACCGGTAACGTTGGCTCGATTAAATTTGAATATTGCACGCTTGCTGCCGGCACTTGTACGACCCCGACCGGCCTAAGCACTACGTCTGCCACGCTCGGGTCTGAGAGCGGTGCGACTGGTTTCTCAATTGTAAACACAACCAACGGTTCCCCATATCTAACCAGGACGGCAGCTTCGATTACCGCAAGTACAGCAGTCGCTTATCAGTTATCTACAGTTACCAACCCGACAACCGAAGGTACGTTCTTCGTCCGAATTAGTACTTATGCCAGCACAAACACAACAGGCGGTACTACAGACACCGGTTCGGTTGCCGCCAGCACTGCCGAGCAGATTATCCTGAGTGGTACCATGCCCGAGTCCTTAGTCTTCTGCGCCGGTGGCACGGTAAGCACTACCAGTAGCGTGCCTGACTGTGGCACAGCAACATCCGGAGCTATTAGCTTTAACCAGCTGTTTAGCCCAACCGACACAGCAATTGCCAGCTCCCAGATGGCCGCCAGTACCAACGCCGGATTCGGATATGTCATTAGTGTTAACGGACCAACCCTGACATCTGGTGCTAACACGGTTACCGGCATGAACTCCGCAACAACGAGCATTAAGGGTGTCAGCCAGTTTGGTCTGAACCTAAAAGCTAACACCGTCTCAGCCGCCGCAAGCTTCCCAGGCAGCAGCGCCGAAGTTGCGCCGGCCGCCAACGGTACCAACTACAAAGGCCAGGCAATTACCGGATATGACACCGTAGACACGTTCAAATTTACCTCTGGTGACTCGGTTGCTAACAGCTCCAACGGTGGCGCCGGTGGAACAGACGCCCAGATATTCACTGTCAGTTACATCGCAAACGTCCCTGGTAGCCAACCTGCCGGTACATACACCACGACACTTACCTATATCTGCACCCCAACCTACTAGTAATCAGACGGACTTTTCCACAATTCGTTGACGCTGATTTGACGCTTATGCTACAATTCACGCATGAGACAAACAGTGGGGAAAATTCTAACAGGTCTATTAGTCCTTGCGCTTAGTGTTACCTTTCTGTCAAATGGTGTGGCCAATGCCGCCGAACTTACTTCTCGAAAACTCACCTTAGTTGCCGGTGCCACTGACGGTGGTTCAAAGCCCAGCGGTGTGGTTAATCATCAGTTTACGTTCACTGTTCCGACCGGCGGCAACGTCGGATCGATACGATTTGAATACTGTACAACCGCCAGCGGAACCTGTACTACCCCGACCGGCCTGAGTACTACATCGGCGACGCTCGGATCTGAATCCGGTATTACCGGCTTTACGGTCAACAACACGACCCAAGGTGCTCCATATGTTACCCGAACAGCAGCCAACGTTACCGCCAGCACAACAGCCGTTATTCAACTTAACTCGATTACCAACCCTTCAACCGAAGGCACGTTCTTTGTCCGAATTAATACCTACACCGCTGCTGCCCTTGGTGGTACGGTAACAGACACCGGTACTGTCGCCGCTAGTACGGCCGAGCAGATTATTCTGACCGGTACTATGCCTGAGTCGCTCATTTTCTGTGCCGGTGCAACGGTCAGTACGACTTCTAGCATTCCGGACTGTTCAACGGCTACTTCCGGTGCTGTCAGCTTTAACCAGCTATTCAGCCCGACCGATACCGCGGTGGCCTATTCCCAAATGGCGGCCAGTACCAATGCCGGAACCGGATACGTGATTACCGTCAACGGACCAACTATGACATCTGGAGCCAACACGATTCCGGCGATGTCGTCAGCAACAACAAGCACAAAAGGTGTCGGTCAGTTTGGTATGAACTTGAAAGCAAATACTTCGAGTGCCGCTTCGACCTTCCCGGGTAGCAGTGCCGAAATTGCCCCGGCTTCCGACGGTGTTGATTTTAGGGGCCAAGCAACAGCAGGATACAATACGGTAGATACGTTCAAGTTCGTGAGTGGGGATACTGTTGCGAACAGTGCTAACGGTGGTGCAGGACCAACCAATTCCCAGATTTATACAGCTAGTTATATCGTCAACGTTGCTGGTAACCAGCTAGCTGGTACATATACCTCGACATTAACGTACATTTGTACACCGACATTCTAAACGTATGACACGATTTGGCCGCACACTCGGCACGCTCCTCCTCAGTACTTTAGCCGTGTTGAGCATTATGCCCGTGTCTTCAGTTCATGCAGCAGCCCAAGGAAGCGGACAGGCATTGGAAATAGCGCCGCCCGTCCTTAACGTCAAAGCCGACCCGGGCGAAACAATTACGACTTCGATTAAACTGCGTGACGTCTCTACCAGCCCGCTGGTCGTACGTAACCAAATAAATGACTTCGTGGCGGCCGGTGAAGACGGAACGCCAAAGCTGCTACTTGAAGACAGCGACCAGAAAAGTCCTTATTCGCTAAAGGATTGGATCCAACCCCTGCCACAGTTCACCTTGAAACCTCGCCAGGTCAACGACTTAAAAGTTAGTATAAGCGTGCCTGCAAATGCTGCTCCTGGTGGTTACTATGCCGTGGTACGCTTTACGGCCAGCCCTCCAGGATTGGAAGGCAGCGGCGTGTCGCTTTCGGCTAGCCTTGGTACGCTAATTCTGCTGCGGGTTAACGGGGATATCAAAGAAGATGTCGCAATTGAAAGCTTCACTGCCAGCAAAAACGGCGAAACCAATTGGCTGTTTGAATCACCGCCCATTGAATTCATTGAACGGCTGCGCAATAATGGCAGCTCACATGAACAGCCAACCGGCCAAGTCGTCGTGTCGGATATGTTTGGTAACAAAATTGGTGCAGTTAACGTCAACTTGAATGGAAATAATGTACTGCCCGGTAGTATTCGTAAGTTTAATCAGACACTAGACTCATCCGTAATTGGTGACCGCGTATTGTTTGGGCGTTATACGGCTGACTTGAAGATGACGTATGGTACTGATGGCCAGACTTTGACGGCCTCGACGAGCTTCTGGGTTATCCCCTACCGGCTGATTGCCTTTGCCATTGTCCTTCTCATCATTGCCTTTGTTCTTATCCGTATCGGTTTGCGGCGCTACAATGAACGTGTTATTGCTCGGTCATCCCGCTCACGCCGACGACGACGCTAGCACTGATCCGACCAAGGTAACGCTCATGCTATACTACGAGACATGGCACACCTTAAACTAATCCACCATCGCCACAGCGGCCGTTTGCGCCCACATGAACATACGTCGTACTTACCACTCGCTGTGCTCCTTGCGGCCGTTGGGTTCATGCTGACCGTTTATACGTCATATGCCGCCAGTCCGGGGCCGGAATCGAGCTCAATCGGACTTACAGGCGTTGTTGAAGGCAAGCCGCCGACTGCTGCCCCTACAATCGACAAACCAAAGAGCGGCCAGCGGTTTTCGACTACTCCCGTAAGCGTATCTGGAAGCTGTCCAAAAGATACGCTTGTTGAAGTATTTAAAAACAATATCTTTGCCGGCTCGGTACCGTGCCAAGATGATGGGTCGTATTCGCTGGATATTGACCTGCTGATCGGTAAAAACGTTCTTGTAGCTCGGGTATATGACGACCTTAACCAGGCTGGTCCTGACTCTAACAAGCCGACGGTTTTTTACGATGCCCTGGCACCACAAAGCGGTCCGTTGACCTCGCTTGATTTTGGCGGTGCACAGCTGCTACTAAACACCGATGCAGTTTTTCGCGGTGTATTCCCTAATCAAGAGCTCAGCATGCCTATTGATATCCTTGGTGGAACGCCTCCATATGCGGTTAACATCCAGTGGGGGGATTCGTCAAACAAGGTAGTCCCTCGCAAAAATAACCTTGGTTTTACGGTTGGCCACGTTTATTCCAACCCTGGTACCTACCAAGTGAGTATTCAGGGAAGTGATGCCAATGGCCGAGTTGCATTCCTAACGGTAGCCGCTATCGTCAATGGCCAGCCTACGGTAACGACGTCAGACAAAGATGGTGCCGCCGTATCAAATTCCGTTTTAACGCGCCTCTTAACGCTGTGGCCGCTCTATACGAGCGTCGTTGCAATCGCTGTCAGTTTTTGGCTGGGCGAACGGCGCGAAAAACGCCTGCTGCTACGAGCTGGTCCGGTCTATCATTCGTAGTATTTATTACACCAAAAATCTTGCAATCACAAGCGTTATGGAGTATGCTTGTACCAGATAAAATTGTGTGAGAAATAAAAACAGCTTTATCTAGCCAAAAATAACAAAAGACAAACATGTCAAATGGTGTAAAAACGATTCGTCGGCTGACGACGGTCGCCCTTGCCTTTATGGCAGTTTTGGGCGGTCTTTGGGTTCTATTGGGGCAGTTTTCTACCCCTGTTAATGCTGTTGCCGGCACAAATGAGCAAATCAATTTCCAGGGACGTCTTTTCAACGGCCAAGGTGCTGTTGTGCCCGACGGCTTTTATAACGTTGAGTTCAAGATCTACCAGGACGGTACCGGCACGGCTGTCGGCAACCCTTCAGGTACTCTGGAGTGGACCGAGAGCCACCTGAATAACGACGGCAACGGTATCCAAGTTAAAAACGGCTATATGTCGGTCGAACTGGGTTCGGTCAATGCATTCGGTAGCCAGGTCGACTGGAACCAAAGCGTACTATGGCTCAGCATGAACATCGGTAGCACCAACGGTACTTGTGCAACGTTTGCTGCTTGTAGCCCTGATGGCGAAATGATACCGATGAAGCGGCTGTCGAGTTCGGTTTACTCCTTACAGTCGAGTAACTCAAACAAGCTTGGTGGCCTAACGAGCGGTCAGTTCGTGCAGATGGCGCAGGGCGTACAGACCGATGCCTCGACTGCGTCGAGCATTTTCATTAACAAAACCGGCGGAAGCGGTAACCTGTTACAATTGCAGGCTTCGGGAGCCGACGTCTTCAACTTGACCAACTCAGGGGATATCCAGTTTGGCGCGGGGTCGAATCATGCGCTATCCATTGCTACGTCTCCTGCCTCAACCGTTGGCCGTAACCTGACGATGAGCGCTGGCACCGGTGGCAGCGGAACCGGCTCTGCCGGCGGTGATTTGGTGCTACAAGGCGGTAATGCCGGCGGCACGAACGGCAACGGCGGCAACATAACAATCGATGCGGGCGCCAAAACCGGTGCCGGCACAGGAGGCATAATTAACGTTGGTGGTGCCAATGTGAGCACTGTGAATATTGGTAACACCGGTACGACTGCTTCTGTTCGAGTCGGTAACTCAACCGGTGCGGTTGCGCAGAGCATCGATATCGGCACCAATGCTACGGCTAGCTCGTCGACTACTCTTAGCATGGGGTCTGCAATTAGCACCAGCTCGACGGCTATTAACGCTGGCACCGGCGGACTGACGATCGGTACGGCCAATGTTGCGAATACCTTACAAATTGGTAGCACAACCTTGAACAGCGGCACTCAGACCATCAACATCGGCACCAATAACACTTCCGGTGGTACCACAAACGTCACAATTGGTTCAGGTAGTTCGGCAACAGGCGGTACAACTAATCTGCAGGCAAAAACGTCAATTGCGCTTTCGACGAATGGTATCGCCCGGGCGACATTAGATAACGCTGGGGCAATTTACTTTGGTAATGGCGTCACAGCTGCAGCACCAAGCAACTTCACTATCAGCGGAACGGGCAGTAGCACAACGGCGGTAGCCGGCGGTACGGTGACGGTCCAGGGCGGCAACGCAACGGTCGGCAACGCCAATGGCGGCAACCTAACTTTGTCGGGCGGAACCGGCGTTGGTACCGGCTCAAACGGACTTGTTGTAATAAGCACTCCTACCTTCTCGACCACTTCGAATGACCCGAACTGTTACACCGGCGGGGCGCTCGTTGCCAGTAGCTGTACTATCGCTGCCAGTTCGGTGAATAATTCTTCAGCCGTCTTGGCTGGCTTCAATACGTCGGGCCAGACAGCAACGCTTCCCGACCCGACAATTACGACAGCCGGCCGTGTCGTTTATGTAACCGCCGCGAACGGATCGAGTGAGTTCACCCTTTCGGTCAACGGTGGTGGAGCCGGCAACCAGATTGCAATGCGCCAAAACACGACAGCGACGATGATTTGGAACGGCAATGACTGGACAGCCGCCGGTGCCTCAAGCTCAACTACCCTGCAAGCAGCTTACGACAATACCCTGACCAGTGCAGGTGGTGCAGAATTGTTACTTTCGAACGGCAGCAACGCCAACGGCTTGACGATTCGAGACAGCTCGACCAACCCTGTCAACGGAACATTGCTCGAAGTCCAAAACTCCTCAGCTGCTAACCTGTTCTCTGTCAATTCGAATGTGACGGAATACGCCACTAACGCTGGAGCCGAAACGGCCGGCGGCACTTCGACGACTTTCCCATCAAATACCTGGAGTGCTCTGACTGGAGGAACTGTTACCCGCTATATCACTGCCGGCAATAATGTTGCTACCGGCCAGGCCTCAGTTTCAACCGTAACGACCGGTACGGCCAATGCCGGTGTTAAGAACCAGCTTTCTGGTACATTGAGCGCCGATACGACTTACAACGTCAGCTTTACCACTCGCCTAAGCACGGGTACTTTCACCGACATGAATGTGTACTACTCAGTGGACGGGTCAGCAGCAAGCGTCTCGTGTACGACAGGTGCAACGGCAGCCACCAGCGTTTGGACTAAGGTCAACTGTACCTTCACGACGCCATCGGCAGGTATTACTTCAAGCAACGCCATCTTTATACGGCAAACAGCGGGCACCGCCCGAACATTTTACGTCGACAACTTATCCGTCACAATCGCAGCCGATTACAATTTCGCTACTGATGGTTCGGTAAACGATAACACCAACTTCGCGACAAACTGGAGCTACAGTACTGGTACGGGAACAGGTACGGTCACCCGAAACACCAGTGATGGCTATGACGCATCAGACAGTGCGCAAGTTGCTATTTCGTCGGGAGCAGCCAACGCGGGTGTTAGAAACGCACTAAGTTCAACGCCACTACCTAGTACGTTATATCGTATGACAGTTTATGCTAAGTTATCGAGTGGTACATTTACCGACTTCAAACTACGCTACAGTCGAGATGGCGGCACCAACTTCGTGGACTGCGTAGACTACAACACGCAGACCCTCTCTACTTCTGCATGGACGAAAGTGACCTGTTACATACAAACAGATGCAACAACAGCGACTAACCCTTATGCATACTTTGTTGAAACGACATCGAGTGCCCGTACGTTCATGGTAGATGCGTTCAGCATGACCCTCCGTAGCGCAACCACTCCGAACGTTCAGATTGGTGGTGGAGTAAATGGCGGTCCGACAACCCTGCTGACGCTCGATAAGGGAGCCAGCGCGCCCATTGCCAGCGACAACGATGCGCTGCTAGGCAGTATGTACTATGACACGACACTCGGTAAGCTGCAGTGCTACGAAGCAGACGGGTGGGGTGCTTGTGGTTCAAGCCCAGATAATATCGTTACCATTAGCCCGGAATATACCAATGCTGTAATGCATGGTACCGGTGTAGGCACCATGACTTCCGACCTCTGCTCGGACACGCTGAATATCAATGACGGCAGTTCAAGCCAGCCAACCATCTGTGGCTCGAATGAAACCTATAACTACTACAAATGGACTTCCCCACAACCGACGTCACAGACCTATAGCATATACGTTACGTACCAGCTGCCGAGCACCTTCAAGGAGTTTTCGTCGGGTCAGACCAGCCTAATGGGACGTACCGACAGTGCTAACTCTTCCGTTACATATCAAATCTACCGAAGTGACAGTTCAGGTTTGATAGCATGTGGCGCAGCAATCTCAGTATCGAGTGGAGTGCAGTCTACATGGCAAACCGGCCAGGCAACAGGCTCGGCCGACCCGTCAACTTGTGGCTTTGGGCCGGGTAACAGTATCGTGTTTAAGATAAGCATGACATCCAGCAGCACCGCCAATGCCTATGTCGGCAACCTCGGCTTCACCTTCAGTAACCGCTAGCCGGCCGCTTGGTGTCCCATCCCTGTTATGCTAAAATGCCAACAGTAGTAAGGCGCGGTTGAAACAGGGAGTATGAGACAGACAGATAAATTCAAAAACGGACGGGTCATGGCTGTTTTATCCGTGGTACTCCAGCGGGTTGGGTTTCAGCGGGCTTATCGTATCTTACTGTCTCGCTGCAGACAGCTTTTTAATAAGTTCCTCAGCCTGAAGCTCCGCTATCGCTTCCTTATTATTGCTGGAATCTTGATGCTTGTCGAAGTGATTTCACTGCTTCAGCCATATTTCCAAGATCATTCATATGCACTCGGCGACGGCGAAGGACTGCTTAGTGAGGCAAGTCCGGAGATGGCTGCTAAAATTACCTTTAATTCATCTTCGAAGGCCTTTGAGTTCAATACAAAACAGAATGAGCAGACGGATAGTCTTGGTGGCTATTCCTCTGCCTCGGCGACAGCCTACCAAGATCCCACCAAGGGTGTGACCGTATCTGACCCGGTAAATAACATCAGCCTGACGATGACTCCTAAATTCAAGCTGCAAGAGGGACGGCGTGACCGTAACCGAATTGTGTATCCGCTGTCAGACGGCAGTGGATGGGCCGTTTACACAATGCAAAGCGTTGGAGTGAAAGAGGATATTATTCTTAAGCAAGCCCGCGAAGACACGGCTTCGTACACCTACGAACTCCAGCTTGGTAATAATCTCCGGGCAAAGATAGAGAAAGACGGTAGTCTTGGGATATATGGCAATTCGCTATTGAGCGGCAGCGTTTCAACTGGAAACGAAAAAGACGCGGCTCTTTTAGAAAAAGCTCGTAAAAATGCTCCGAAAGATACGTTGCTTTTTACGATCCCAGCGCCAGTTGTGAATGATCAGCATGGCCCTGCGAACGGCATTACTGCAGCCTACTCACTTCGTGGCAATAGCCTTACCGTTACATCCAAAGGTCTAGCTAAAGGCAACTACCCGCTGGCAATCGACCCTAGTATCTACGTTGTTACCGCCCAGCAATTTATGGCGGGTAACAACGAAACAAATATTAACTTTGATATTGATAACAAGTTGATTAAGAAAGGACGGACTACCGGAGCAAGATTTGATTCATGGAACAGTACCAGTGATCTTCCGACTGCGACATGGGGTGGAAGCACGGCGGCAGCCGGCGGGTACATTTATCAAGTTGGTGGGATAAATTTTAATGGTCGAGTGTTTACCTCTCAGGGGGCGGATAGCTACGTCGTACCAACTGGCGTGACCAGTCTTACCCTTAAGATGTGGGGTGCTGGGGCTGGTGGTGGTGGCGGTGGGTCAACTGCTGGAGCGGCTGGTGGTGGTGGTGGATTCGTCGAATCCACCATTTCAGTTACTCCCGGGGAAAGCCTGAGTGTTTACGTCGGCGGCGGTGGCGAAGGTGGGAATTTTAGCGCAAGCGGATCTGACGCCGGTGGTGGAGGCGGTGGTGGAGGTGCATCAAGTGTCTATAGAGGTGGCACCCCTCTTGCTATTGCTGCCGGTGGTGGCGGTGGTGGAGGCGCCCGAGCCGGATCAACCGGTGGTGCTGGAGGCGCCGGAGGTGGTACGAGTGGTGTTGCCGGGACGAGTCGATTTACAAATAACGGTGGTGGAGGTGGTGGAGGTACATCCAGCGCTGGTGGTGCCGCCGGTGCAGCTGCGAGTGGTGCTAACGCGGGAACAGCTGGCTCGTCATTAACAGGCGGACTAGGAGGTGACGGGCGAAACGGTGCCGGTGCTGACGGTAGTGGTGCTGTTGGTGGGCTGGCGCTTGGTGGAGCCGGTGGCCTGAGTAACGTCTCGACAACCCGCGCTGGTGGTGGCGGTGGTGGAGCCGGCTACTTTGGTGGTGGTGGTGGTAGCGGGACTACTTCAACAACCAACTCCGGCGGTGGAGGTGGTGGAGGTGGTTCTAGTTTTACGGCCGTTGGCTCGACATCCGTAACTAATACGGCCGGTAGTGGTGCGACTCCTGGCAATGATACTGATACAAGCAGAGCTGGCGCCGGAGATGGTGGTGCTGGTGGCGCAATTGGCGCAACCGGAAGTGCCGGCGACAATGGAATTGTGATTATCTCATATGGATCAGGGGCGACGACGACTGCATCCGTTAGTTGGGCGAAATTTAACACAGCTAGTGGCACGATTGATAGCGCGAACCCCGGCACAGGAGCATGCAGCGGCTGGTGCTCAACATCAGCTTATAACCTCCCCTCGGCCAGAGCAAACTTTTCATTGGTTGCTTACAACGGTTTCCTCTATGCGATTGGCGGAACGGACAGTACTGGTGCCCGAACTAATACTGTCTATATTTCTAAGCTCGGTGCAAACGGTGAGCCGCAGCTTTGGCATCCAACAAATGCCGACCCTGGGTCCTGGGATTACTGGTACCAGGATGCCAATCTTTCAACTGTCCGAGCATATACGGGAGCAGTCGCTTATGATAATCGGCTCTATCTACTCGGGGGCATTGGCGCCAGTGCACCCGTAAGTACAGTACAGATAGCTGATATCACTGGTAACGGTACCCTGAGTAGTTGGACGTCGTCGACTAGTCTTCCCTCCAACCGCTACGGTCACGACGTACAAGTATACAACGACCGATTGTATATTATCGGTGGGGCATCAACCGTTGGCGGCGCACCAAGTAATAGCGTTTATTACAATAAGATAAACTCGGATGGAACGCTTAATTCATGGGTGCAGACGACCAGCTTCACCACAGGACGGATGAACCAGGGCGGCAATATGACAGTTGTATGGGGTGCATACGTCTATATTTCAGGCGGCTGTAGCGCCGTTAACGGCAGTGGCTATTGTACGGCTGTTGAGTCCGACGCACAGGTAGCTAGCATCAATGCTGATGGCAGTCTTGATACATGGAATACGATGGCTGGCGTCTCTGATTCCCGTATGGCTCACAGTCTCGTAGCATGGCGCGATAATGTTTATGAGATTGGCGGATGCTCGGCTCAAAATACGTCCACCGGGGATTGTAACTCAAACATGTTGGCAAGTATAAAATATGGCACTGTCAACCAAGATGGGGATGCGTCAACCGTTGGACAAAGCGTGAACTCGAGTACATCCCCATGTAGTGATGCCACTCCGACAAACTGTAATCTGCCGGGTACGACACACATTGGCAATATGTTAGCCGGTGCGGTTATTACAAATGGATATTTGTACGTTATTGGCGGTTGCACCAACAACAGTTGTTCTACAACGCAGGACAATGTGGCGTATGTCGCAATATCATCGACCGGCCAGATGACAAAGCCGGCTACGTGTCCGAGTGGAGCCTACCAAGGAAGCGCTTGGTGTGTCGATACAACAAATGTGGTGAGCGGAGGTATCGCAGCAACTACTCCTGTAGTATTCGGTGGGCGCATCTATTTGGTGGGAGGTCTGAATGGCAGCAGCAACACCAACTCTATCGTACGGACGACAGTTAATAGCGACGGCAGTATCGGCGCTTGGACGTCTCAGACAATGACAGGTGTTGGGGCGACCAGCGTATCGTACCTATATGCCTTCGCGCGTGCCAATCCTGCTAGCGGCTCGAACCCTGGGAATCTTTATATCTTTGGCGGCTGTACCACCAGTAGCAGCGCGGGTTGCTCAGGCTACACAGGCAATGTGTATAAATGCAATATTCAAACCGCTGGTGCCATAGCCAGTTGCAGCACCAGCGGCCAATTGCAAATCGGGACGCTGCCAGGCGGCTCGAGCGCCGGGCTCGCCATTATGAGCGGCACTGTCTACGCTGGCTACATTTACCTTATTGGCGGCGTATCTCCTGATTTCCAGGACCTTGACACGGTTCGGTACGCAAAGATTGATAATAGTAATAATATCGTCACCGTTGGCAGCGGCTGGGTCGAGTCATCGAGCGTCATGAATGTCGGACGGCGGCGGGCGGCGTCATTTGGTTATAACGGCTACTTGTACACGGTCGGCGGCTATGATGCTGGTACTGGCGTTTTGCCTGATATTGAGTTTGTCAAAATCAATGTCAGTGATGGAAGTCTGGTCGGTGACCCTGCGAATAGCAATAAGTTCTATGTGTCTGGTGTCGAGATCAATCAGCGATGGGGCTTGAGTGTCCCGGTATCAAACTCGTACGCCTATGTAATCGGTGGCTGTACGGCCGGGGCAAGTCCAAGCGGCTGTACCACACGTACCGATGTTATTCAGACCTTTCAGCTATACAACAATGATAGCGGTTCGCCAGCAGGATATGCTGATACGGCCACGAACTACAACACCAATCGCATCGGCGCCGCTGCCGCTATCCATAATGGCCGTATTTATGTTGCCGGTGGGTGTACTTCGACGGATGACTGTTCAACGGCGATTGAAACCGTCAGTTACGCCACGATTGATGCCTATGGAACTGTTGGATCCTGGACTAACTCGACTGGTGGAAGCAACGGCAACTTACCAAATGTTCTGACTTGGGGAAAGCTGTTCAGTATTGGTCCAACCCTTTATTATGTTGGCGGCCAAGGTTCAGTCAGCACCAATGAACGGGCGGAAACCCACTATATTAACCCCAACGCATCAACTGGTGCCCTTGGCTCATGGTCCACGAGTGGCTTTGACATGCCCCAGGCCAGAACGAAATTTGGTGCTGCCGCATGGAATGGCCGTATGTACATAGTGGGCGGATACAACGGTGCCGCTAACCTCCAAAATACTGTTTATGTCAGTACCGACCAGTCATCCGGCGGTAACTTAACTGGGGCCTGGACGACAAGTACGGCATTTAACGTTGCCCGTATGGGAAGTGCTGTGACGGCTTATGCGAATAACCTTTACCTTTTCGGGGGCTACGATGGAACAAATTACCTAAGTGATAGCCAGTTCGCCAAAATCGATCCAACTACCGGTTTGGTTGGATCGTGGAGTTATACGACTAATTTGCCGGTGGCCCTTGCGCAAGGCGACAGTTTTGCGGCCAACGGATATGTATACGTAATTGGTGGACGAACAGCAGCCGGAACCTGCCGGCCTATTACGCTCGCGGCGCCAATCAGTGCTAATACGACGATAGCCAGTGGCAATAATCCGACCGGCGTGGGTGAATGGTATGAGACGAACCAGCGCTATAGCGGAGACCGTTACGGTGCAGCGGCCGTTTATAGAGACGGTAAAGCGTATCTATTTGGCGGAGCGTGCGGAAGCCCGACCCTGACCTACCCAACCACTGCTAGTATCGGCCAGCAGACGGCTCTGTTGGCTCAACCCCAGGTTGCAAAGTATTCAATAATGATTGATACGGACTCCGATGTCTTTCCTACCAACTGGTTGTTAAACGGAGTTGACAACTCGATTGGCGCCAGGTGGCAACTAAATTATCGGAGCATGACAAATGCCACGACGTCTTGTACGTCACCGGCTATGACGACTTGGGGCCAGAACACCGCTTTTGGTAATGTTACATTGGGCCTACCGGGCGTTTATACGCCGAAAGATAGCAGCGGTACCAATACGAACTGCGCAAGGTACTATTACTTCAGCGTAGATGTCGATAGCTCCCAAGCATTCGGTTATCCCGACGACGTCTCTCGCGGACCGACTATCACTGATTTGACGCTTCAATTCACCGCCGACCCATCAAAACGGCTACTACACGGCCGAACATTTACCGGCGGTCTGCAGCAGCCGATTGACACGCCGTACTATAGTAATTAAAGGATGGTGTGATGAAAGACAGCCTCAGACAGAATCCCCGAGCCTTCACTCTCCTCTTTCTGTGTGCCGTAGCAGTCACCGCTGGCATCCTGATGCCAATCTACTGGTACCGGCCTGCTCTCTCGACTGCACAAAATGAGCAACCAAACGGACTTACCGCGGTTGAAAACCAGCCTGTATCCGGGTCACTTCAAAAAGGCACCCCATCATACAAAACTATACTTCCGGAAGGCAAGTCAATTGATGATTTCGGAGGATGGACCCGAGTCAGCCCACCAAACCGGAACCCTGTATATGCATACCCGGATACAATCGGCCGTATCCCTATAAACGTGTCCCAGCAGCCGCTGCCTGATGACTTCGCAAAAAATGATACTCCGGAAAAACTTAAGGAACTGGCAATCGGCTATGCCGCGACTAAACGACTCGTCGCAGGCGATACTATTGTGTACGTCGGGACATCGGCAAAAGGTCCGCAGTCAGTTATTTTCACGAAGCACGGTTTGTTAGTACTCATTAGGGCGAGCGCGTCAGTTCCAGACGCAAGCTGGCAACAGTATGTTGAGTCGCTCAAAAATTAAGCTTTAACTAGTACTTCGCTAACGACGACAGCCGAATATTTCTTGTTTTTGCAGGTTATATTGATTGGCCACTTACCAACTGGATCAGTCGGCTTAACCGTCCATGCCCAGCTGAGCATGCCGAATTCGTCGGCAGTTTTCTTACTAAGGCCGCTGTCTTCCATTTTTGCTTCGGCTTGTTTCACGGAAATCGTGCAGACGGCAGCCGGGTTAGTTCGAATGGTAATCGAGGCGTTTGATCCGGGCTGGACTGGTGAAGTAACGGTTTGAACAGCCACACCCAAGCGTGCGTTTGGTGAAATTTTCGGAGCACTGAATGTGGCTCGTGTTTTGTGAACAGGAGCCTCGGATAGCGCTACCGTTTGGTGCTGACCACTGTACCACGTATAGGCAAGCCCGGCACCCGCGGCAAGAATAAGCAGCACCACTACACTGGTAAAGGTACGCCGCAGCGTACGGCGGCGTTGTTCACGCTTATACACCTGCTGGGCAAAGCGGTCGCTGCGCTTTGGCGTTGGAATTCTCTTTTTTACTTTTAGCGCCATCGTTTTTGTTTTGGTCAGCTTCTTACGCTGCCGTTAATCCTAATTTGCCTTGTTTTGGTTCTGATAGTTGGTTATTGTCTGAGAAACATTGCCAGCTGGTTTCAGGTTTTCAAAAAAGAGTATTTGGTCTTTTGACACAATCATGGCGTCTTCCGGCCCATGGATTTCGCCGCCGAGTTTTATTAGTTCGACATCTGAATTATTCTGCTTGCTCGCCGATTGCGGGCTTGTGTCTTTGGTTTCGGTGTCTGATTTAGCCTGAAGATAGTAAACATTAGTGAGGCGCATGTACTCATCGTTAATAGCCGATAATTTTCCGAAGTACACCTGGCCGTTTGTAAAGAACACGGCCTGGTATTTATTGCCGTCGATAGCCGTGCTAATACTTGAACGCGACAACATGAACCATGCAGCACACGTAATTAGGCCAATGACTATCAGGCCGATGACAAGTTTCAGCCGCCAGCGTGGACGCTTCGGTTCAGCCTGTGGTTTCGGCTTTGGGGCAGGCGCCGGGGCGGCGGGCTCAGGCTCGCGCTCGGTCCGTGCCGACGGGCGGTTATTTCGGTATGACATGCTATCCATACGGGGTTCAATCTCCTGTTTGTTATCCCTCCAAATGAGTACCGTCATTATACCATAAGAGCAATGCCGCTGTCAGGCAGCGGCCGAATAGGCTATGATGGGTGGTTACGTTACGTAGCGAACCGGAATCTTACGGCTACGAGGCGGCAGTCCGGCGCCCAGGATAAGTTTTGGCTTGCTTTCAAGGCCTTCAAGCGCCAGGATAATAGCTACTTCTACATAAACTAGCGCGTCGATAAGCCCAAGTTGATAGCTAAAAAATTGGTGGACAGCGGCCGTTGACATAACGCTGGCAAGTAGCAGCAGGCAGGCCCGAGATGCGAAAGATCGTGGAGGCCGGTAGACGAGCAGGGCAATTAGAATAATCATCATAGCGGCCCGTAGGCCCATGTGAAAACTGCTTGCCTCGACAAGTTGCAGAATGATTGGGTTGCCCATGAGTAATGCAGCCGTGGTAGTAAAAAGCAGTGCAAGTGTAAGAACAATAAGACTACGTTTCATAGTAAACTCCTTTTTGTCTAGTGAAGACAAAAATAGGTGCCGTGGAGCATTTTTAGCTATCGATGTGAGCGACGTGCTGCAAGGACCGCTTTGGTTCTTGGGATGGAATGTGAAGCCAAACATCGGGGTGCTGCCGCGATTTTCGGCCTATGAACGTGCGAATTTTACTGTCTAGTTGGTCAGAACTGTATTGTTTCATGCTCTCCCTCCTTATGCTTATAACTATACGGATAAAGTCGGGCATAAACTGTAAGCGTTATAACCATATCTTTGTGATAATTTTCACTCAAGCGCCCTCAGTTGCTATACTTTATAGAGATGGATGAACTGATAAAAGCCCTGCGCGGCTCCAGTCAGATCAGGCTGGCTCGAAAAGGCAGCAATATCTTGTTCCAGGGCGAAATCCCTCGCCGGGCTCTTATTGTTCGTGATGGAATCGTGCGCTCATATATGATTACCTCTGGCGGCGAGGAACGAACGCTGGCACTTCACGGCCGCGGCGAGATACTCCCGCTTTCGTGGATATTGGGTAATACCCCGGGCAGCCTTTTCTACTACGATGCGCTGTCAGACGCGAGGCTCCTGTCATTTTCGAAGGATGACCTGTCAGCCGCGCTGGCTCAGCAGCCGGAGCTTTATCGACGATTACTCGACACTACCGTTACCGAACACACGTCCCTGCTTCTCAGAATTGCCGGCCTGGAGCAATCCCGAGCAATTGAGAAGATTGGGTTCACGCTTTATTATTTATTGTTTCGCCATAGCACCGAGACCCTTCAGGGCACGTTTCGGATCGACGTCAAAATTAGCCAAAGCATGCTGGCGACCCTGACTGGGCTTACCCGCGAAAGTACTGCTAAAAGCTTGAGTGTTTTCAAGCAAAAATCGATTATAAGTTACAAGAATTCGATTTATACGGTTGATAAGCAACGACTCGAACAGTTCCTGGGCGAGGATGCATTTAGGGAGCTGACCCTCTAACGCTCAGAAATAATGTCCTCGATAATTCTAATCAGCTCTTTGGGGGCGGCACGAGCTTTCAGGACATAGCGGTCAGCGCCAAGCTCGAAAGCCTTGTCGACTTCTGCCTGAGCGTCATAATTGCTAAAAACCACGACGGTGGCATTTTTTGCTGGCACATCGTAACGTTTTAAAAACTCGATACCGTCCATTTTTGGCATCCGAAGGTCAAGAAAAATAATATCCGGCTCGAAGCCAGATGCAATTGTCTCCAGTGCCTCCTGGCCGTTAAAAGCCGTTTTTACATTGTAACCAGCCGACGAAATAATCATTTCATAAGCTGCGTTCAAATCGACATCGTCTTCAACGATGAGCACCATATGGTCTTCCTTCTTTTTTGGTTTTACCTGAGCCATGCTATTTTATTGTAGGTAGCCGAAAGAGAGAAATTTGTAAGAATTGTCACACTTTTACGGGTTTGGGCAGGCAAATGGTAAATACCGTCCCTTTTTTGCGGTTAGCGCGGTACGTAATCGTACCATCATGCAAAGTCATGATTTTCTTTGCCCAGTACAAACCAAGTCCCGTCCCTCCAACCTTGGTTGACAGCGGATTATCAAGCCGGGAGAACTTTTCAAACAGTTTGGAGTTTTCGGTTTCAGAGACACCCACGCCCTGATCGGCAACGTCGATACATATTGCGTCCGCTTTTTCACGTACCGTCACTGTTGTTTTTGAATGTTCTTCAGAATACTTGCTCGCATTGTCGATGATATTTTCAACCACCATCCGTATTGAACTGGGATCAACAACCACAGTGGCGTCGTCAACTTTGTTTGTAAGCGTTATTGTCTGGGATTTTTCTTTGTAGTTTGACGCTTGCTCTCGTATGACGTCTTCGAGCAACTGTTTCAAGTCCACATTTGATTTTTTAAGCATGACTTTGCCGGCGTCAACTTGGGCAACTTTCAATAAGTCATTCACGATTCGCAGCTGGCGTTCATTGCTCTCGTAGGCTTTTTCAAGAATAGTGCGCTTGGCCGGTTCAATCTTTCCCATGAAGCCTTCGAGCACCATCCCGACATATTGCTTCACTCCTGTAGCAGGGGTTCTTAGCTGGTGAGACGCGAGTGAAATAAATTCGTCTTTGCTTCTGTTTAGTTCGATTAAATCGTCAATCCGTTCCTTTTCAATTTTTTGACGTTTGATAATTTCTTCACGGAGGCCAGCGTTCGTCGCCTGGAGTTGTTCGGTGCGTTCTTTGACCCTGGACTCGAGCCGTTGCTTTTCAAGCAGCAGTTCCTTTTCGAGTTGGCGGCGGCGGGTTAATTCTTGCATTGACTCGTTGAACAGCCGAACGTTAGTAAGAGAAAGCGATATGCGCGAGGCGACGTCCTCTGCCATCGTCAGATCGGCCTGGGTATAGTACCGGCCTGATTCCGATGAAACGAACGTAATGGCACCGATTGGTTTGTCCTGCGCCTTAATTGGAGCAATGATAATGGAACGGATATGGAGCCCCAGCATGAAGTCGCGAACTTTCTTATCGGCTATCGAGGTGCGAATTAGCTCTTCACTAATCACCGGATAAAATTCTGATTTACCAGTCCTGATAACAGCCGGCACTCCGGTTGGTTGGTCAATCGTCGGCGGATTATATTCACGGTATTCTTTGGCTAATGATACTTTTTTTGGATCTATATGGGCAACACTGACCTGCTCGATTTCGTTATCGTCATTTAGTAACTCAACCGAGCACCAGTCAGCCACTTCGGGTATGCAGAGCTGGCTAATCTTCCGAAGGGTTGTCTCGTAGTCCATCGATGACGCCAACTCCTTTGAAACGTTTGCGAGGTAGCGCTGAATATTGGCAGACCGCTTTTGTTCGTCAATTTCGGTGGCGGTGCCATACCATTTAATAATCTTCCCTGCTTTGTTACGGTAGGGAACCGCCCGGCCGATTACCCACAAGTACGAATCGGAATCGGCATGGTAGAGCCGGTATTCCATTTCATATGGCTTGCCGGTTTTTATTGAATGGTTCCAGGTCTTCTCAACCTTTTCCCTTTCATCAGGATGCAGCAATTTGCTGCGGCGATCCCTTTCAACGTTTCCAAGGCTAAGACCGGTAAAATCCTTCCACCGTTTGTTATAGTAATCGATATTGCCTTCGGTATCACTTGTCCATAGTAGTTGTGGAACGGTGTCAGCCATAAACCGTAGGCGGCTTTCGCTTTCACTTAGCGCCATTTCAATCTCTTTACGGTCGGTAATATCAATAATCACGCCTTTGGCGGTAATGGGCAGGCTGGCTTTGTCACGCTCTATACTTCCCCGTGCTACTACCCATCTGTGCGTCTTGCCAGGCCCGCCAATCCGGCATTCAATCCTAAGCTTCTTACCTCTTTTTAGGCTGCTCTGTATTTCTTTCTCGACCCGCTGGCGGTCGTCTAGATAAATTGCTTTTAAAAATGTGCTGAGCGGCAGCCCTTTGAGAGCTTTGGTTGGTGAAACGTTAAATGCCTGTGCAATCCGCTCGTCGGTAACGACTTTGTTTTTCTGAATGTTCCAAAGCCATGACCCGACCAGTTCGTTTGAGAGTGCTTCTTTGAGCTGGGCTTCCGTTAGCCGGGTTTCTTCGCTTTGCTCACTCACACGCCTCTATCCTTCGTCGCCGAGTTCGTTGCGGACAGCCGCAACGAGCTCTTTGGGTGAAACATCGGACTTCAAGAGACACCGGTACACACCGAGGTCCATAGCTTGTTCCAGTTCAACGCCAGACGAAAGGTTGCTAAGAACAACCACTTCTGTCCCATCGGGTACGTTCGGCATGAATTTCTCTAAAAACTTCACGCCGCTCATCACCGGCATCATGAGGTCAAGTAGAATTAAGTCGTAGGTCGTCGTCTGGCATTTTTCCAGCGCGACCTTGCCGTTTTCGGCTACGTCACACTGGTATCCTTGTGATGACAATGTAGCATAATATGCTTCTCGTAAAATATCTTCGTCTTCGACGATTAGGATCTTGTGCATGATGCTACTTCCTTTTTGGGAGATAAATGGTAAATGTTGTGCCTTTGCCTACTTCTGATTTTACTTCAATTCGGCCATCGTGTAATTCTATAACTTTCTTCACCCAATATAAACCGAGCCCGCTGCCGACCACCGACTGTGAGAGGTCATTAGGAATCCGCTGGAATTTTTCAAATAGCGAGGCGAGGTTTTCCGAAGCAATTCCCACGCCGTTATCCGAAATCGCCACGACGATATCGTCTTTTTGGGATTTCGTCGTAACTTCTATCGTACCGCCATCAAACGTATACTTCGACGCGTTGTCAACGAGATTTTCGAGTGCCATTCTGAAATATTGCGGATCGGCCTGCACCGTCAAAGATACGTTCTTTGGTACGAACGTAACTGTTTGCTTGCGCGCAAGAATCGTTTTTTGCTGCTCCAAAATAACGTCTCGGACCAAGTCATTTATCTTCACGTCGGTTTTATCGAGGACAACCTTGCCGGCATCTATCTGAGCCACCTTAAGGAGGCTGTTGACGATTCTAATCAGACGTTCGTTGCTTTCGTACGACTTTTGTATGGGCGGCAGCAAATGGGGCGGTACATCACCCGCAAAGCCTTCCAATATGATGCCGAGCAGTTGCTTAATGGCAGTTGCCGGGGTCCGTAATTGGTGGGAGGCTAACGAAATAAACTCGTCTTTTGCTCCATTCAACCGCTTTAATTCTTCTTGCTGACGCTTCAGAAGGACGTTAGCTTTTTTAAGCTTGTCTTCCTGGATTTTACGTTCGGTTAAATTACGCGTTACCTTGGCAAAGCCCGTTAACGTACCGCTATCGTCAAATAATGCCGTGATGATGACATTTGACCAGAACTTACTGCCGTCTTTGTGGATGCGCCAGCCTTCGTCCTCAATCCGGCCGAACTTTTGGGCATCTATTAACTCCTGTTGGGGTTTTTGCTTTTTTATATCTTCCTTCGGGTAAAAGATCGAAAAGTGCTTGCCGATAATTTCGGATGCCGAATAGCCGTTAGTTCTCTTGGCACCTTTGTTCCATGTCTGGACGTATCCATTTTTGTCCATCAAAAAAATAGCGTAATCCTGAACATTTTCAACCAGCTCTTTATAACGCTTAAGCTCTGCCAGCGTTTCATTATGACGCGTCAGCAGTTTCGTCAGCCGGTTCCTGGTCGTATCAATCCTAGCAGTCACGCACTATCTCACAAGAAACATCTATCATCTCTCTTTATTATACCAACCACGACCTCAACTTTTCAGTTAAGCCCATGGTTGGTTGCCCAATCCGGAGCAATGAGTCCGGATTGGGCGTGACGGTTTAAAGCTTCCCGTCAAACTGGGGACGTAAACCTCTTTCGAAGCCTACATCATGGGTCAAGACCCTGGTCGCGAAGAACAGCCAATGGATCGACTGCCGCTCCGCCACCTGGACGCACCTCAAAGTGCAGATGCGAACCGGTTGTGTTACCGGATGAGCCCATCTTGCCGATTGGCGTGCCGACTGAAACAACTCTGTCTTCAAAATCAAAGCTGCTCAAGTGGCAGTACCAGGTTTCAAGACCATCCGGCGAACGGATGATGATGCGGTTGCCATAGGCTCCCGCCCAGCCAGCCGACACAATCTCGCCGCTAGTTGCTGCATAGACCTGCGTGCCAACCGGTGCAGCAAAGTCCTGCCCGGTATGACAACTCGCCCACAGGCTGCCACATTCACCGAAACCGGCCGTCAGGGTATATGGCTTCGCGACCGGTAGTGTCCAATCGCCGCTAATGACGACCACCTGCTCCAGCTCTGGAGACGAGATGGTCAGGCGGATGACGCCGACCAGCCGTTTTGGAGAGACGCCCCTCAAACCAATGGTACCGTCAGGAGGTTTCGGACCGACGTAGAGCCCGAGTTCTCCCTCCGTCGGTTCGACCGGCTTCTCGCCGGAACCAACCTGGACATAGACGACCGGGTGATCCGAGCCTGTGACGGCTCGGTTGACTGGAATCACCTGATAATCCGAGACCGGCACGCCGTAGGACACGTACACGTGATCGACGACGCCGATACCTCTCTCGGCCGTGGTTTGCTGGGGACAGGCTTCAACGGTACCGTCAGCCTGTATCCCACCTCGGCCCTTCCAGGCATCGTAGGCATTCAGCATGCTCCCCGACTCGGTCATAATGCACCACGTCAGGTTCGGTCGCAGATCTTGGTAGGTCGTGTTGCCCCTCGTACGTACCCCGAAGCCGGAGTTGAAGTCGCCAGTGAAGAAGACGGGCTTGCCTTCTGCCACCAGCTTGTCCATATCAGCCGCATGCTGTTTGGCGTTCAGCCAACGCAGCCGCGGGTGTCCGTACAGGGGGCCAGCCGGGTCGTGAGTGTTGACCACGTAGAACACCTGCTGGGTTGTGTTGTCACGCAGCAGGACGACCGGGATGTCGCGTCGGATGCCATGGTGGGTGTACGGCATCTCGAGACGACTCTCCGCTCCCTTGACTGCAGTCACCTGGTTGGTGTCCCAGATAATTGAGTTGTCGGAGTGGATTTTGGGCGGCGCCGCCCCATTTCGCCCATAGTTCGGCGGGTCAGGGTAAATCTCGTAGCCGAACGGACGTAGCTGGTTCATAAGCTTGGCGCGCTGATCGGCTTGTAGTTCCTGAAGGCCGACGACCGCAAAGCCATGTTCAAGAATCAACTTGACGGCCTTCTCGATCCGTACGACGCCCGGTTCTCCCGTCCCCTTGGTGTGGGTCGAGCCGAGCACGTTGTACGTTGCGATCGACAGTTCCCCGGGAACAGATGATCCGATGTAAATCCCGGCACCCGTGGCGTCGGATGGATCATTGCCGCCCTTCTTGGCCGTCAGCACGATGTCGCCGCGTGTCAGCTCCGCCTTGCCCGAGATAAAGTCCTGGGCAGGGATAAAGCTTGTCTCGACTCCGGCTTCTTCGTCGCCTTCGTACGCAGCAAGCTCCTCAATGGAACCTGGCAGGTCGACATCGGCAGCCCTGAAGGCTTCCTCGACGAACCCGGCGCCATCGTATTCACGACTGGTTTGCCATGAATAGGGATCTCCCACCATACCCAACGCTGCCAAAATGGCTTGTTCGAGCCGTGAGACATTGTCGAGAGTGGTGCAGTTGTCGGCGGTCTGTACGTACGGCGATCCGGCCAGCCGGGCATAAATTGCTTCGGCTTCCGGCTGGTACTGCTCGTAGCGGTCCGGATGAGCGGACCGCTGGACAGCCTGAGCCAGCTCACCGTAAGGACGGGTTTGCCAATTCGGCTGTTCAAGCAGAACGTCGACGAACTTGTTCGTCGCATAGTTGACGTTCGTGACCTCCTCGTACGTGCCCCAGCCCTGGCTCGGCCGTTGCTGGAACACGCCGGCACTGTCACTGTGACCGTACGGCAGGTTTTGAAGCTCCGACTCGACGATACCGGTCATCAGAGCGATGACCGTAACTCGCTGCTTGTACGGGTCGAAGATCTCGGTCCTGCCGGCAACGATGCCGGTGATCTCAGCGGCGATGGCCGCTTGACCCTCGTTCATCGCCCCACCCTTGACGGTCAGGCCTTCCCACCAGTCAGTCTCTGCCGCAGCGTTGTTTGCTTGCCGCGGCTGTTCGGAATCGGCTTCCGCCGAAGAAGAGGCAGAGAGTGTCGCGCTGGCTGCAGCCGCCACTTCTGTCCCGTTGTTAATCCTTACGCAGGGCAATGATGCGGCATACTGGCTGGAGTTAACTCCTCCAAGCATTGCCAGGCAGCCGACCAAGCCAAACATCAGGCTGAACAGGATGGCAACAGCCACCATGATCATGCGCTTCACTCTCATCACCTCCTAGGTGCGCGGAGCTTCGTAAATCAGCCAGGTATCACCCTGCCTGACCCACGTCATGAATTGGTCGTAGTTGAATGACGTAACGGCGTGGCCGCCACGGTCATACTTGGTGACATGCAGCTTGACGACTCCCCGGGCCGTGTTGCGGTCCAGAAAGATGCCAACGAGACCCGTCAGCGCCTTTGCTTTCAATGAAGCCCCTTCCTCCAGCATGGCGTAGTCGGCTTCGGACGAACCGTAACCGAACCGTGCGGTCTGGAGAAAATGCTCCGTCGCGTAGGGCGTCACTTTCTCGCGTATCTGCTCGTTTATCTCCTGCACCTGGTCCGGACTGGATGCCGGAGGCAAGGAAAAATAGAGCGGCGAGAAAGCTCGGACTTGCCGATCGAGCATCACCTGATCATGGGTAAGCGGGTTTGATTCCCCGCCATCGCCATGTTCCGGTGAGGCCGATTGAGTCTCAGCCGGTGTCTGGTCAGCAGGCCGGGAAGGTGATGGTTCGCCTCCCCGGCCTGCATAGCTCCAGACAATGAGTGCCAGGCACAAGGCCGCGGTCGCGGCCAGAAGAACATACCTGAGCTTGACCCTGTCAAACATGGCTGGATCCTCCGGCCTTGAGCGCGAAGCCGGTTTCCCGAGCAACGCGTTCGTACTTGCTCCTATCCAGTCCGGGCCGGTTGACCATGTCTTCGTTGGCCGACTCAGTCTGGATAAGCCCGAGCTCAATCGGAGTTGGGATGAACCGCACGTACGTCAGCGGCTCGGTTTCGCCGAGCTTGAGACCAAAGATGCGTGGCGGCAAGTCCGGCAGCAGTCTCCTGTCCAGGTCCGAAATGTTAAGTCGGTCCTGGAGTTCGTCGAGGTACTCCTTCTTGTTCGGCTGGGTGCCGATCAGGAAGAACCCCATGTCGTCGAGAATGCTTTGGCCGTAACTCCACAGCTCGCTGCCGATGCCACCCTTCCGGTAGTCGCTGAAACGGTGTGAACCCGACAGGCTGAGCTTTCGGACGCTGCGTGAAATCTTGCTCTTCAGCGCCTTCGCACGGGCGTAGGCGAGGTCCTCCATTGACTGGTGGTCCTCGTCGTCCAGCTCGAGGTTCGGATAGAGGTTGTGTAGGCCCCTTTCGATGGCGTTGATTTCGAGCCGGTGGTCGATGGCACGCATCAACGACACGGCCTCCTTGCTGACGCCACGCCAATCCTTGATGATCGCCATCTGGTTCAGCATGTCGTACAGCGAGTCGCCGCCGCCGAGCATCCGGCCGTACTTGCCTTCCATCAGCGTACCGAGCAGCGAAGCGATGTGCTCGCCAGACTGCACGATTTCCTGATGCGAGACATTGTCCGACCGATCGTAAATGGCCGCCAAGCTCATTTCGAGCCCCTCGACCTGCGCTCGGTCTGCGCCACTCTCTGCGTAGCGGGTGATGCGTTCAGCAATCTGCCCCCGCATCCGGTCATGGAGACCGGTGTAGTAGGCATCGATGTCGTCAGGGGTGAGGCTTAGGCCGAATTTCATCAGCGTCTGGATTGACCAGAGCGTCGGTTCGGTTGCCATCATCCGGCTCACGGCAATCTTGAGCGCATCGAATGGGCTGCCGATGAGCGGTGCCTTGGCGACATGCTCACAGAGCATGATTGCCATCTCCAGCGTGTTCAGCTCTCCAAGCTCGAGCCGAGGCTCGAAAATGTTGACGCTCCTGGTTGCGATGTCATACACGTCGCAACCAAGGAACTCGCCGAGCTTGGCATACTCGCTCTTCTCGCCCTCCGACTTGTGATCGTTGATAGCGATGCGCATCAGGCCGTGGCCGGCGCCGATGGTAGCAAGCCGGGCGGCGATTTCCTTGAAGCCGGTTGACTTGCCGACGCCTTTTCCGCCGAGGACCAGTCCGTTCAACGACGGAACGATGCCCTCAGCCTTTTCTTGAAACGCATCGAAGTACCAGTCTTCGTTGCTGGGGACGTAAATCCCCATCGGCATGCCGCCGCGGTAGCTGTGACCCGGCCCTCCAAAAGGATGGGCCGTCGTCATTTGGGCAGTCGGGGCCCGGTGGTGGGCTGCGCGAATACTCACGACAACTCTCCTTTGCCTAGTTGTTAAGGTGTAGATCGAGGGGCCGGGTTAGCTCCTCGACGCTCCGGCTGCTTCGTAGCCTGAGGGTCGAACCGCTAACATGGTGATGCGGCTTCGGCGGAGGACTGTAGTAGTCCCCGCGCCGAAGCCGTGGTGCATCTCCGTTGTAACTCTCTAGAGCCGGTGGATTCCAAGAGCGCCGGTGATGGCACCGTCGAGTTGCCTCGACCTGCCCTTGACGACCCGACACTTGTACCCGTTGTTCCGGAGCGTACCCAACAGATGATTACGTCCCTTCACCATCGCTTCCCTCGAAGGGGCGACGACGGCAAAAACGTCATTGAACTGCTGGGCAAGCGACGACTGCGACATCAGCTCGGCTTGCTGTTTGAGCGAATGCCGCCGCTTTTGCGTGTTCGGGTGTTCAATCTCCTGACGGCCTCCGAGAAGCCCCCGGCGGATGCCGGAAGTGGCTCGCTGCTGGTATACCAGCACGTTAGTCGCCATACTGCCCGAAATCGTCTGGCCTGCACTGACGGCCGAGCTCCACACGCCCCGCGGGGCGCGGTGGTGGTAAATCTCCTGGACCTCACTGACGTGGAACACTTCACGCCGCTTGGTGACAATGATGGTTGAGATCCAGTTACCGTCAAGGCAAGCGAAGTCACTACCGACCACGATGGATTCATGGGGAGCGACCGGGAACGGGTCCTTGAGCGTACCAAGGTCTTCGGCCTGGTACGGGCTATCCGGATCGGCCACGTCCGCTTCGCTGACGAGTTCGATCCTGTCACCGAAGCGGCTGTCGTGGAACGACAGATTGGTGACGTCGTACGAACCGCGGATCAGCTGACAGAGCTCCAGGTACCCGAGACAGTGAACATCCCGGACCCGCATGCCGGACCCGTTGATGGCCTCCACAACCTGCCGACCCAATTCAATGAGCGGCAAGTCATAGAGACGGGGGTCATCCAGCTGGCCTTTCGCGGCTTTCTCCATCTCGCTAGTGCGCTTGATGGTGGCAACCGCCAGCTGCCAGGTCTCGGCAGCACCGTTGGCACGCTGTGTAGCAGTGATTTGGTCGGCATTCTCGCGAAGCCGAGCCATCGTCTCTGCCGTAGCGTCATCGACCTCGAACTGGTCGGTGTCGAACACCAGCGGTTGGCCATTCAAGGCAAAATACGTCTCTGCCTTGAACGAGTTGGAGGGCCGTGTCAGCCGGACATAGGACATGCCGACCTTCAAGCCACTCCCATCGGCTGTCGCCGCAACTTGGTCGATGTTGTAGGCCAGGTTGTTGCTGACGTCGTGCATCCGGTCGTGGTTGAAGGCCGAGAAGTCACTGCCGTGTCCCCTAACGGGGATGTGGTCGAATGACCGGTCGAGTTGCTGGATGATGCCGTAGCGCTCACCCAGCGCCTCCACGATCGTGTGCTTGATCGGCCAGACAAACCGATTCTTCGGACGGCGGTAGCGCTTTTGGCGCAGGAACCGCCGAATGACGCCGCTGTCGTCCTCGCTGGAGGCGAGATACAGCGTATCACCAAGTCCGAAGTAGATGTAGACGTCCTTCAGCATGCACCACAGCTCCCACCAGACTCGCCCGTACTGCCAACGCAAGTTAAGCGCCAGCAGCGGCAGGCCAATCGTGAGTGCGTAGGCCAGGCTTGTTCGCCCAAACAGGACGACGAACCCGGTCACCGACAGCATCAGTACGGCGACGTCTCCCGCGGTCCAGTTGGAAACGATGGGGTGGCGCAAGCCGGGCTCGCTGTTGACGTGTGACTTGGGCGGTGCCGAAGTGGTGCTCATGCTGCGCCACCTCCTTTCTGCGGTTGGTCGGGAATGCGGCTCTTGGCAGCCTGGGCGACCGCGGCCACTTCCAGGTGTCCGGTCGACGTCGCTACCGTGGCAGCGATGTCGGCAAGACGGCGGGACATTGGTTCACCGGGCTTGTCGTCGATGGATGCGACGAGCGTGGCGGTACCGATTTCACGTATCACCGAGCCGTGGCTTTCAGAGATACGGTTCTCGGCTTCGCGGACGGTCAGCGGCTCGGAGCTGCGGATGTCGACCGCACCTTCGATTGCGCTGTCCAGCCTCCCAAACACTTCGACCGACCGCTTGTGGGCCAGCCAAAGGATGAGAAGCGGTGTCGCTGTGCAGAAGAGGAGAGCAACAATCTCACTCACGACTCCTACGTAGCTTTCACCGGTCGGCAGCACATTCTCGGACTTGTTGATTCCGTAGACGCAGACGCTGAGCGACAGCACCATCAACGGCGGTGATACGAACACGGTCACGATGACCGCGTTCAGCCAATGCCAGACACTCTCGAAGAACCGGTGGACAGGACGGAGCACCAGGAAAACCGGGTACACCAAGCTGACCACCAGCGTCAGGACGAACAGGCCAATTGAGCAGGCCGCCACCGCCAAGGTAATGAGCCAGGCGATGAAGAAGCCGACGAGTTGGCCGATGACGTCGCCTGGGCTTGCCAACGACGTCAACTGGTCAATCAAGGAGTCCTTGCCACCTTCGGTGAAGTACTCGGAGATAGCAACGCTGACCTCGTGGGACAGCTTGTAAAACGTGGCGTAGACGGGGTAGTAGCCCCGAATGAACAGCGCCATGCCGATGATGCTTCCGAACAGCTTGACGTTGGTGCGCCCGAAGTCTTTCCCGAGACGCAGCAGCAGGACTGTGTACGTCAGCAGGATAACGAGCGACAGCAAGTTGATGCCGACGTTTGTCCAGCTTCCCAGAAGGTAGCTGAACCAGTCGGACTCGACCACACCGGGCGGTGGGGGCGCGGTGGTGAAGAGCAATTTGATGGCGAACTTCAGCATCCCGGTTTGGGAGTCGAAGAACATGCCAGCGATTGCTTCCACCCAGTCGCTTGGCCCCGGGATGTCCGGGAACGGCCAGAGGTCAATCATTGGGTACATGACTTAGCTCCCTTACGGGTGGGGGTGACCCAGGGGCGGGCGGGTGACCGCACCGCCCCTGGGCATGGGTCAGCAGTTCTTGTAGACGTTGGTGATGATGGAATCGCCAATCGAGAGCACGAGTGCACCCCCGATGACGATTCCCAGAACGACGGCGATCTTCTTGAACCACTTGGCCCCGTTGTCGGGACCGAAGATGGCCAGAAGTGCGACGACGATCAGACCGAGGACCAGCAGAGGCCAGACGCCCAGGACGAACCCGAGCGCCGCCCCTTGCAGCCAGTCAGCGCTGGACTGGATGCCACCCCAGATGCCATCGTTCGGCTTGGGGCACTTGTCGGCTGCCTGCACTGACGAACCGACCATGAGGATCAGAGACGTCATGTTTTTCACCTCCTTCAGAGGATTGTGGGGGGTATCACTCCGAAGAGTGACCTACCGGGCCTCGGTGAGACCCGGTTCGTTCTTGGACTCCCCGTCGAACTCGGTGTCATCGGAGTACTCCTCGAAGACCTCCTCGACGCTCCTCAGCACCGGGTCGGTCTTGTCGGGCGACTGCTCGAGCCACCGGATGACGATTCGCTGCAGCTCCACACGGGTGCGGAGACGCAGTTTCGCCAGATCGACGGGGTTTTCCTTGGCCATGTGGCGGTCGTACGAGATCGTCATGATCTGCTCCAGCGCGAAGCTGAACCCGTACTGTTCCATGAGTTTCGGCAGCTCGCGCCGCTTGATGCCCAGGAACACCACGATGGTCTTGTTCACCATCTTGTCGTTCAGCTTGTGCCCGTCACGGTATGCCACGAACGTCGAGTCAGCATCGCTGAACGACGTCGGTTTCGCCGCGCAGGCGACCACGAACGGGACCGTAGCCACGCGCATCGCTCCCAGGTTGGACTGGTTCGCGAGGCCGTTGCCAAGGTCTTGCATGACGGCACGGTAACAGCGGGTGGCGTTGATGGCGCCCTCCACGTACCGCTTGCCCGTTATGCTCCGGTTGGAGTTCGGGTCAGACGCGATGACAGCCACCGACGTGTGCCTGTGGTGCCCAAGGGCACTGTCTAGCGCGTCATGGTTGCCGAATGCTTCGAGGCTTGCCAGGTATGCCCTGAGCGTCAGTGTCTCGTCGCGGTCGACTCCCAGCATCGCTGCGGCATTGCCGGCGTTCTCGTTGGCTTCGATCAGCAGCGTGCTCTTCTTGCCGTGCTCGTCGAGCGTCGCAATCAAGTTGGTCGCCGTCGGCGTCTTGCCGGCCCCGCCCTTGGAATTGGCGGTAGCACCACAAGCACGCTTGCGGCTGGCTAGGTCAAAGATGACCCGGTCGTTGCGATCGAACTGCTCACGGAGCGAGACGATCGGACGCGGAGCGAACTTCAGCCGGTACAGGCCGAGCCTCGCATACGTCCAGAAGTAGAGCCAGTGCAGTACGAAGCGCTTGTAGCGCGGCCGGCTGTCGTAGACACCTTCAGGCAGCCGCTCTGAGAGCGGCAGCTTGGGTGACTTCTGCCGTTTGGGCGGCTTCATCCGTCGCTTCTGCTTGACGGGTGGTGACTCGGCGCTGGGAGCGCCGGGCCTCCAGGATGGCGGTTCGGGAGCACGGAGGTAACCCCCCGGTTGTCCCGAGCCACGCAGTTGGGGCTGCGACATGCGGATCACCTCTCACTTGTATCGGAATGGATAGAGTTACAAACGTTAAGGTGCACTTTCTCCACCTCATATGTCGTTACTCTACGGGTTGCTTTCTTAGGGGGGTTGGCTTCTGCCGCTCTGCCGGCGAGGCATCATCGGCAAAGCGGCAGTAACCAACCACAAGAATGGAAGCCTGGAGCATGACAAAGTGCAATGGAGCCGGATTTTCGTCCGGTTGCGCCGTTGAAACACTGACATTCGCGGTTGTCAGCAGCGTAATCGAACCACAATCACTCGCCCTGTGGCACGTACCAGGGTTATTTTCATTTGATAATATCATCAATTTGTATTTTAAGCAATTTTACGTTGCTCAATCTACTCCTGTTAAATTGCAAAGATGTAAAGACGGTTGTATAAATAGTAAATAGACCTGGGGACAGTAATGATTCCCGGGCGTACCCGACAATCCGAAGGAGAAACCAATGGCTAAGACCATGTTACACCTGGGGGCGTCGTTCGCGCTCGGGCTGTACTGTGCCGCCATGGTGAACTCGTTCCCCATGGCAACTCCCACGCACGCCGCGTTTACGTTCATCGCTGTCGGCTGCGTCGGCTTCGTGGTCGCGACTGCGCTCCGAGCTTTTGCGCACAGAGTCCACCAAAACTCTGAGCTCAACCCGGCCCAGCTGAACATCGAGATCCGCGAATCGTCAGTTGGGAGCCAAGCCGAACAGCGCATCCGCCTGCTTTTGTTCCCACGCCCCGAAGATGATGAAGTCAACGACGTCATCAACCGGGTCAACCGGGCGAGCAAAGTGTTCCTGGTCGTGCGGCTCGCGTTCGTCACTAGTGTTTACCTTGTGCTGATGACAGCGCTCATCTGGCTGATGGTCAACCCCGTCAGTTTTGACATAGTTGATTTGGGTTCTCAACCGGACGATACGGCTACCCGTGTAGATCCCGAAGTTCCCTACGGCGTGCCGATGCTTGTCAGTCTGGTTACGGCGTTCGTGCTTGTCTGGGTCTGGGTCAGCTGGCAGAGCCGGTACTCCGTTCTGACAAACGAGTTTTGGTTCAACGCCAAGATCTGGCCGACCTGGCTTCCGCGAACAGACAGCACACCGAGTGTTCCGATTACCCGGTTGGAGCTCGCCGACATTGAACAAGGTGCAATCGGGAAGCTGTTCAAGTACGGGACGTTCGTCACCGACACGGGTGCCGAGAACGACCAGAAGATCCAACGATTTCCCGGAATGCCCGACCCCTACGGCTTCAGGGGCTCCGCGAACGCCCTGCGCCCGCGAACACGTCACTAAGGGTCTCCTGTCGGGTACAACTTAGTCCGGCGCTGGTGCAAACCCAGCGCCGGACTAAGCCTACACAGCTTGAAATTATTTTGAACGCTCCCAGAGGTAGTACCGCATCTACGTTATACTAAAAGCACATGATACTGGCAGCAACAAACGCAGCAGCGCCTGACATATCCGAGCGGACTAAATGGTATGTCATTGTTCGAATGTTCTTTTTGCTCGGCGTTGGTATCCCCGGCATTCTCACACAGTACGTCTTTGACGGTTGGACTTCGGAAGTTCAGAAAGATTCGCTCCTGCTTATGGGAGCGCTTTTAAGTAATGCCGCTTTTTACATCTTATCCCTGCTGCGGTCCGATGAAGCCTATCATAAAAAACTTGCGTTCGTTTGGCTGATTCTCGATGTTGCACTTATATCACTCCTTATATTTACCAAAGGTGGTGTTGAAAGCCGCAGCCCAATCCTCTACACTATTCCGATTCTCATGTCGTCGGCTATATTTGGCCGGTTTGCAGCGTTTATTACTGCAGCGTTTTGCTCCCTAACCTACACCGTCATGTTAGCGCTCGACTATGCCGGCATCGTGACCTCGTTTGGCGCACTCGACCCTACGCTGCGGACTAATCTTCCCTACGTCATCAATTCAATCTTTTTCTTCTCGGCAATTCTGCTGGTTATTGCCCTGGCAATCAACTTTATTACCCGCCTGTTGATTGAAAAAGAGCATCAAGCCAGTGAGAATATGAGGAGTTTGCTCCGAGCCCAGGAGATTGCAAAGCTTGGCAGCTGGGAGTGGGACGTTGGTAGTGATACCATCTCTTGGTCAAAAGAGCTGCATACGATTTTTGGTCTCCAGCCTGACGGCTCGAACATTAGCTATAACCAATACGTGCAGCTTATCCATCCTGATGACAGAAAACATGTCGGCAAAACAATTCAGGCCGCAATCAAAACTAAGCAGCCGTTTCATATGGACCACCGGATTCTGCTGCCGGATGGCACTGTCAAATATATTCACGGCGAAGGGCAGCCTTATGTCGACCGATTGGGCGGCAAGGTTATTAAGCTCGCAGGTACGGCCCAAGATATTTCCGAAGCATACCGCCTGAATGATGCCAGAAAAGAATTTCTTTCACTTGCATCCCACCAGCTACGCACGCCAGCCAGCGGTGTAAAGTCATATCTTTCGCTACTGCTCGACGGAGCAGCCGGCGAGGTTTCACGTAAGCAAAAAGACTTCTTAAAGAAAGCTTATGATTCCAACAATCACCAGCTGGCTATTATCGACAAGCTCCTCAGCCTCGCCAATGTCGAATCCGGCAAACTGACTATCAGAAAAGAGCGTGTCGATTTGAATTTCCTTGTCTCGTCTATTCTGAAATACCATGCAAATGAGGCCAAGCGCAAAAAGCTACGTCTGCGTTTTAAACGATCACCGCAAATCCTGATGGTGTACGCCGATCCAAGCTACCTGACGATGGTAATCGATAACCTAGTCAGTAATGCTATCAAATATACCCCTGCTAACGGCCGGGTTACTATTGCCACCGACTCGTCAAAAACATTGGCGTACCTAGAGGTTACCGACACAGGTATTGGTATCGCCGATGATGATTTACCACGGCTATTTAAAAAATACTCCCGGCTCGAGAGTACGACCGCCGGTCCGATTGGTGGGTCAGGGTTGGGTTTATATCTCGCAAAGTATATTATTGACTTACACCGCGGCTCGCTTTCGGTTACGTCGAAAGTTGGCTCGGGTACCAGTTTCAACGTTAAGCTGCCGCTATCATCAAGCGCGGCAAAAAGAGCCGTTTAAGTATGAAGATTCTTATCATCGAAGACGACCATGCCCTCCAAGATGCCTATAGCTACTTATTAAAGCTGAAGGGGCATAAAGTCGCGTCTGCCTTTGATGGCAAGGAGGGCTTGAAGCTGGCCCGTTCGAGCCGTTACGACGTCATTCTGCTCGATCTCCACATGCCGGTGATGGATGGCATTGAATTTTTAAAGCACTACAAAAAGGACCTAAAACCAACCACCAACGTTATCGTTTTCAGTAACATGGCCAGCCAGGAAATTGACAAGACCGTCACAGCGCTTGGCGCTTCTACCACTCTTTTAAAATCATCGATGACACCAGCCAGTTTGCTTAGTGTCATCGAAGCTAAAGTTCCAACCAAGAATAAATGAGCTCGCTAGCTGCCTAGGCGCCCAGAACTCTTAGCACATGGTAAACCACATATACCGGCCACACGATAGCCTGCAACAGACCGAGAATAACTTCCCAAAATCCGCCATTTGATTCAGATATGAAGTAAATTGCGGCGCCAATATAAGCGAGAAAATGGAAAAATCCCCATGGACCGTGCTCGGCTACTTTGACTGCGTTTTTTGACATATTTCCCTCCGCTCATTATGAATCGCTTAATAGCTATGATTATACGCCACAACCAAAGAAATACGCTTTGCTTTTCCGAAGTCCAAGCGTTACGATTTGCTGTTTAAGTATTTGCTCGCGACGCTCAGTGCGAACGAAGTAAGGATGACGAAGACACTCACCTGAAACAGTTTGCCTATAACCAGCTCGATGCCCGTGTTCTTTTCATCTGGTTCCATGCCCGACAGGACCATTATGACGCCAAGCACGCCAAACGTCAGCGACGCGTAAACAAATACTTTGGTTGTGATGTTTTGCATATTCTTCATGACTCCAGTATACGCCGTTTCTATACAGTTGGTATACTATAGCCATGAAGTCAGCGACCTTGCCCGAGGGCACTGTTCACAAGATGCCGGCAGATTTACGAAAGGCCTTACTTGGTAATACCGAGGGCTTGGCGGCATGGCAGGACATCACACCACTGGCTCGCAATGAATGGATTTGCTGGGTCGAGGGTGCCAAATTAATTGAGACGAGGCAGCGGCGAGTCGAACGTGTACCCACGGAATTAGCCGAGGGCAAGCGCCGGCCGTGTTGCTGGATAGGGTGTATCCACCGCACGGACAAAGCCATAAGCCCCTCTGTTCAGTGGGTGCTTAATAAGCAGGCTAAGCTGAAGAAATAGAACCTCGGCTTTAGGAGTAAAGAACAATACCTATCATTAGGATCACTTCGGTACTTATCCAAAGTATGCTCGAAGCAATCAGTGGCCTACTCTTCAGCTTGATCCCGTAAATCAGCCAGATTACTGAAGCGCCGGCAAATAGTATCCAGCTTAAAAGCGATAGCGAACTCGCGTCCCGCGATTGGAATGTTTCAAAGATTTGGGGCAATGTTGATAGTGGCTCAATAATAGCCACGAGTAGTACAAATTTTTCAAAAGTTGAGTTTACTTTTTTGTTTATTGGGTGTTTGACCATTTTGTTCAGTATACCAAAGAAGCCTCTTAAGCTCATCGGTGCTTAAGGTTTTCACTGCGCCCGCTCGTGGGGCCTTTGCAGAACTAAAATTCTTCTAGCTTCTTAAATTGCGTGTTAAGCAGAGCTATATTGTCTGTAAGAACTTTATTTGCTTGGTCATCTTCCGAGCACGCGCTTTGAGGCCCAGCAAAAATGTAAATGTATTTAGATGTTACAACTTTAGAAGTAGCATCGGCGAAAGCTTCTCTGGGTGTCATGCCTTCATACATTCCTTCGCTCATCTTTGTGTCAGCTTCATAACGTATAATTGATCCAATAATAGCTTCGTTTCCTCCGCATGCTTTTTTTATTTCCTCGGTGGTAACATGATAGTACTCTGAAACGCTGTCAGATCCTTTTTTTAATTCATAGTTATATGAGCCGCTTGGAAAACGCGCGTTCCAATCCGTCAAAACTGTAAAGTTTTTATTAGTATCAGATTCGTTTTCATCTGAGGGTTTCGTTACTACAACGGTCTCTGTCTTAGTAATAACAGGTTCTTTGTAAATAAAATTCTGCCAAAACACAAACCCGAGTGCTCCGACGAGCGCTACTAATAGTCCAATAATTAAGAATGCGTGTGCGAAGCCTTTTTGATTTGTCATAGTTTGATGCCCTTTGTTGCGAGTGATTATTGTTAGTTAATCAAAAATTGACTCCAAATGGAAGTCAATTTTACATAAACAACTTGGCCTCCCTTACTTCGGTATAGTTCGCAACTATTATTCAGCCGAGGGTGCTGATTTACTCCAGAATAGACCGTATAAAATATAATCGATGTAGCCCTTATCGTTAATCCTGAAAGCCATATATTGATCAGGGACACCTGAGCTAGATGACTCTCCTACCGCAACATATGAACCCTTGAATATGGATGGTTTCTCTGCGCCATCTTTGAGTATAGTTTCATCCTTGATGTCAGAGAATTCAAAAAAATCCCAGCTTTTAATGTGTGAATTATCGGCATGCCCATATTCGTAAAACATATCGATTAAGGTTCGTGGGGATTTGTCATCGTAGGAAAGCGATGAGTGATTATATGCACCGTCTATTGGATTTGTCGTATAGGCTTCGAGCCCAGAATAATTTTTTTTATTTAATGCTTCACGAATACCGGGCTTAGTGACATTTTCTCTATCAATTTTTGTTAAAGTATCAGGCTTTGATGATCTAGTATTGCCGATGGGTAATTTCTCATTGCTTGGTTGCTTAGTAATGTACTTTTGCCAGAAGACAAGGCCAAGTATGGCAACAATTAGGAAGGATGCCACTATAAAGAGAGCGATGTGTGCAAAACCTTTTTGTTTTTTCATTGATGCCCTTTGTTGTATGTGATTATTCATTAGTTAATCAAAAATAGACTTCGAAAGGAAGTCTATTTTAAGCGTAAGCAATTTGGCTCCGGCGGCTGGGCTCGAACCAGCGACCTAATCGTTAACAGCGACCCGCTCTACCACTGAGCTACGCCGGAATACCTAGTGTAGTAGTATACCGGGGTCGAAAGGGGTCGTCAACCTAGCGAAGCGCTTCAATCTTGCGCGTTAGCTCGGCAATGTTAGCCCAGCTGCTGCCATCGGTCAGAATAGTAAGCACGTACGTCCCCTTTGGCGAGTAGACAATTGCCGCGTCGTGCAGTAGCCCATTCAAAAATCCGACCTTGTCGGCCACTTGGCCACTGGCACCAGCCGGTATGCCTTGCCGGTAGATATTACGCTTCAACGCTCCCAGCCAGCGGTCGCGGCTCGCTGATTTTATCGGCAGCTGGTTATTTTGAAGCTTTGTTAGCAGCAGAGTCAAATCACCGGCCGTCGTCAGCGGCGTATCGCCCAGCGTAAAGCCGGAGTTGTTCAGCCCAAGCGCGGCGATATCTTTCGTGAGCTGACTAAGGCCATACTTCTTTAGCGGCGCCTCGGCACAGGCATTGTCACTTTTGACAATCATGTCATCAAAGCAGGTAGCCAAGTTTCGGCCGCTCGCTATGTTAGCATCCGTCCACTTCCATTTGCCGGCATCAACCTTGCGCAGCGTACCGTACGCTACGAACAGTTTGTACGTGCTAGCCGTCGTAAACCGGGTTGAGGCGTTGTGACTGGCGGCGAGGCCACGGCCACCCAACTCGACAAACGACACACCAAAACTACCCGGCGTGTCTTCGTCATAAAACTTCAACAGGGCAGCGATACCGGTGCTGGTTTTGGTGTAGCTGCGGGTATATTCGACCCGTGGCGGCAACTTGGTCGTGAAAGCTGTGGCCGCTTCTTGGTCGCCATCAAGAACTTTTTCTATGTCGGCAAGCGTCGAGGTAAGTGCCAACGTTTGGCCGGTTGCCCCGACGGACTTTGATGTCTCAGTAAAATCACGGGTAGTTATTTTTGTTATACCGGCTGGCTTACTAATGCCTGGCGTAACGTTTTTTGCAAAATAGCTAGCGGCTTTTTTGCTATCCACTACGTATGTTAACGTGTCGCCATCCGCTTTAAACGTTAACCACGACAGTACGTCGGCCTGTGATAGCTGCTTCGTTTTACTCGCTACTATCAGGTTCACCCCGTTCTTGCTCTCACCAAGCAAGTCGTCTCTCAGACTTTCGGCGGCTTGGTCACTAACAGCGGCCTTTTCAGTCTTTACCGGAATGCGGACAGACGCAATTTGTTCGAGCGTTGGCTTCGCTTGCTGTAATGCCTTTACGGCGGCTGCTTCCTCGCAGCTACCCCCGTTTTTGGCCGGTACAACCTGTAGCGTGTTGTCTTTGTAAGCGAGCGACGCGTTTTTGGCTGGAATATTGCATGATGTTCCGAGCGTTTTATTTACAAAACGTTTGGCAACTGCTGCGTCTGACGTGTACTGCGGTGCTTGGTCACTTTGCAGCGGCCCATACCATAATAGCGAGGTTGGGATGATACGCATGTACCAAGGATAATCAGCTGTCGCCACTCTGGATTTGTTTTCGGCTTTAAGGCCGATTTCAGATGGTTTGACACTGGTGTATGCAGTTTTGGCGTCGCCAAGACGGATGTTAATGGCTTGGTTGGCAAGCTCATTGTCGAGCTGCCAGGTAGCATCTTGTTGCTTCCAGGCGCTAACGTTTACCCCGTCAATCGTGGCAAATAATGGCAACCGGTCAGTCGGATAAAACACCTGGACAACCAAGAAGAGTGCCGCCAGTGCAAGGCCGCCTTTCATAAGTGGCCGGCGGTGGCGTACGGCCCACGTTTTAAGCTGGTTTATCTTTTTCATCAGGATTACCTAATTGCTCGGCCAGTTTACTAAACCCAAGTGTTTTCATGGCCTCCGCTACCACTCGGCGCTGGTCTACGCTGAGCTGGTGAGCATCAATATGTTTTTTAAGCATGGCTTCGAGGTCTGGCGAGCTATTCGGGGCAGCCGACTGCCTGACAACTTCGAGCGACCGGGCCGATTTGTCCCGTCGAAATAAGTAGCCTTTAGTAATGAGGTTGTCAATGTGAATGGCTACCGTTGAGACCGATTTGTACCCTAGGCCGCGCATTATCTCGCGGTAGCTGGGCCCGTAGCCGTTAGCTTTTATGAAATTATCGACGAACTGAAGTAGTTCCTGCTGTTTTTTGCTGGCGCGATCGTGCTGCATCATCCCCTATTATACCGCTTCCGATTACCACTCCGGCCAGTCCCCACCACACCAGCGAAACCGTATCATCGGCCCAAACTGGTAGAAGCAGCCCAATCAGCGCCAGTCCGAGCCCGCTGGCAAACAGTCCGATCGATACCCACTCGGTACGCCGATGCCATAGCCGTTGAAGAACAAGGATAAACAGTGCAATAAATATTCCCAAACCGAGCCATCCGCTTTCGTGGGCGACAAACAAGTAGTTATTTTCGATAATAGTGTCATTTGCGGCCACGTCGTCATATAGCGAGGCCGAACCAGTGCTGCCGACACCGCTGCCAAATGGCTGATTGAGGACCCGCGTTAGCCCGTTTGCGAGCGAATTTAAATGTTCGGGATTTGATTTACTAATGACAGTCGACTCCGGGTCTTCGTGCAGCACGACGTTTGCATACCAGTCAGTCGATTGCAGGCCGAAGGCAGCTGCTCCGGCAAGTAACAGTCCGGCAGCTACTACAAGCACCGCTCGATTAGATGGGCGCCAGACACTCGCTAAAACCGTACTGACGGCGACCGCTGCTGCCACGTAAGCGCTGCGCGAATAGCTGGCAAACAGTACTCCGGCGGCAGCGAGGCCACCGATAGTAATGATTTTCTTGTCTACACTAGCCCTGGTGTGCCAGTACTGGCGTAGGTACGCTACCAGTAGCGCTATGTACACCACCAGTAGTGCCCCCAGGGGATTAGGCCCTCTTAACGTACTGTTAATACGCACGAACTCTGGGTTGCGGTCGATAGTGGTGTAGGGCCGGATAGTATCGGAGCCGTAGCCGATTATCCGCAAAAAGTCGTCTGGCAAAATAGTAATCTGAAGAATCCCAAACCCCACGACTATAAGCGCGCCGATACCCGTAACTTTTAGTGCCCGACTGAGCATCCCCGGTAGCAGGTACCCGGCAAGGTAAAGAAGCATGAAAAAGGCAATGAACCGCAGGTCGATCATTAAGCCGGCGATAGTTGGCAGTACATCCGACGGCATAACGACGGCCAGTAACAAGTGCAGCCCAGCGTACGCCAGACAAAGCTGAATAATCCGGTCTGCCAGAATGGCCCGCCAAAGCTTACGCTTGGTAAGAATTGCCGCCGCGAACACCAGTAGAGCCAGCAGCACGATTTCTTTCCAGGACTTAATTACGAGTGAATAGTCAGGCATTAGGCTGCCAGCCCATACCGAAAGCGGCGCATGCAAAACGATTAGCCCAAGTACAGCCAGCAGGCCGTATCCGTACCATTGAGTTAATCCGCCTTGTCTCATCTGAACTCCAGTATAGCGAAAATGCTATACTGCTACCTAGATATGCCAAGCCGAAACACCAAATTCTATAGCTTGCTACTCCTGTTTGCCGACGTACTTGTGTTAGTTCTGGCTTTTGCTATCGCGTATGTCATTCGTGTTCAAAATGACCCGCGCCCGCTATTAGCCCCTGTCTACGCCCAGACGTACTTTTTGACATTCTTAACGATTGTCCCTTTTTGGATTCTGACGTTTGCCTCGCTTGGGCTTTATTCATCGCTCGTTTATAACCGGCGGCTTATTGAATGGACCAAAATTGCCATTGGCTCGGTAATTGGAATCCTCCTCGTCATCGGTTGGGAGTATGTTACGGGCGAACGCTTCTTCCCCGCCCGGTTGGTTGCTGCCTACGCGCTTATCGGTTCCTTTGTGCTGCTCATCGTTGAACGCGAACTAATGCGCAGCTTGCGCAGTCTCCTATTTCGTTTCGGCCGTGGTGTCAGCCGCGTACTCGTAATCGGCAATAGCGAAGCCACCCGCGATATCGCACATGAGCTCGCCCAGACCAAAAAAAGCGGCTACAAGGTCGTAGCTATGAACTGTCCGGCCCGGCTGGTTCCAAAAACCCTAGATGTTGAGCACTTCAGCGATACCGACGAAGCGCTGGCGGTCATTAAACGACTTCATATTACTACTATCATCCAGACCGACTTGTATGATTCCAGCGAGCGAAATCAGCGTATTTTGGGTGCAGCCCAGATTAACCATATTAAATACAGTTTTATCCCGGGAGAGGCAGAGTTCTACAGTGGTAAGAATACCGTTGACGTCTTCCTTGGGTACCCGATGATTTCTGTCAGCCAAACGCCGCTCATTGGCTGGGGTGCGATTGCAAAGCGGATTTTTGACACACTCGTATCGTTCGTTCTGCTGATTGTCCTTTCACCGATTCTGCTGCTTATCGTCATCCTGCAGAAACTGCTCAATCCCGGTCCGGTGTTCTACGTTTCCGACCGTCTGAGCCAGTTTTCAAAACCGGTCCGGCTAATAAAATTCCGGACAATGCGCGACCGACCGACGGCACATTTGGACGCCGCCGATGAGTTTAGGGCAATGGGACGTGAAGATTTGGCGCAGGAATACGAACGCGACCACAAAGTGAAGAACGATCCGCGAATTACAGGATTCGGTAATTTTTTACGGGTCACGTCGCTTGATGAGCTGCCTCAAATTTTCAATGTTCTAAAAGGAGACCTAAGCCTGGTCGGGCCACGGCCGATTTTGCCGCAGGAAGTGCAGTTTTCCGACGGCAAGGCCGCTTTGCTCCACAGCGTTAAATCCGGAGTCACAGGTTTATGGCAGGTGTCGGGCCGCAGCGAGCTGAGTTTTGATGAACGAATCGAGCTTGAGACGTTTTATGCGCAGAACTGGAGCTTCTGGCTTGATTTGAGGATTATGTTTAAAACCTTGTGGGTTGTCATCAGGGCACGGGGAGCCAAGTAGTGGCTGCTGTCCGGCCAAAAATTGCCATCGTTGCCGACTGGCTCACAAACATGGCGGGAGCTGAAAACGTGGTACTGGCTCTTGCCGAGGCGTTTCCGGGAGCACCGATTTATACCTCGACATACATTCCCGAAAATGTTCCGGCCTTTAAAAACTACGACGTCCGTACGACTTACCTGCAGAATCTTCCCAAGCCTCTGCGCAAACTCCATAAGTTTTTTCCGATGCTCCGCGTTAACGCTTTTCGTGCGCTCGATTTGTCCGATTTCGACATTATCATTTCCAGCTCGAGTGCCGAGGCTAAGCAAGTCAGAAAAACGCGGGCCGGCCAAGTCCACATTTGCTATTGCCACACGCCAATCCGCTACTATTGGAGCCACTACGATGAGTACAAGAAAGACCCCGGCTTTGGCCGCCTGAACTGGCTCGTCCGGTTGATGATGCCCCTAATGGTCCCCGGCCTGAAGCGAGCTGATTATGAAGCCGCCCAGCATATTGATGTGTTCATTGCCAATTCGACCGAAGTACAAAAACGCATTACCCGCTACTATGGGCAGCCGAGTACGGTCGTCCATCCGCCGGTCGACATTGACCGCTTTGCTCCATCGAAAGAACGTGCTGATTATTATGTTGCTATCGGACGCCAGGTACCGTACAAGCGAATTGATCTTGCGGTGGCAGCTGCAACGAAGCTAAGCTTGCCGCTAAGGGTTTACGGCAGTGGCAGCGAGCATGACCGGCTGGTCGCAATGGCTGGTCCGACGGTTGAATTCTTTACCGAGCGGTTCGGTAACGCATCCGACAAAGCCGTCGCCGAAGCGCTCAATCAGGCTAAAGGTGTTATATTCCCCGCCGAAGAAGACTTCGGTATCGTTCAAGTCGAGGCAATGGCTGCCGGCGCACCGGTTGTTGCGTATGCCAAGGGCGGTTCGCTCGATATCGTTCAGGACGGTGAAAGCGGCGTGCTGTTCGACGAGCAGACAGCCAATGCAGTGGCAGCAGCAATTGAACGGCTGGACTCTATTTCTTTTTCGCCTGCATTACTGCGTCGCAAGGCAAAGCGCTTTTCGAAAGAGCTTTTCATTATGAAGCTTCACAAAATCGTACTATCACTATAATATTGTCTCGACCGAGTCGTCTTTCCGGTGCTTCCAAGTATCTAACTTAAGATATGTAACAATATTACGACTTAGTAATATGGACGGCTCATCGACGTAGCGCCTGAATAGGTAGGCGACCAAGATAGCGGCGGCCAAAAAACAAGGGAATGTAGCCAAAGCTGCCGCATTGTAGGGTAGGAATGATTGAAACCACAGGAAAAACGAAGCCCCTACTGACCCAAGTATTAGCAAATGCGTTGCATATAGAGAGTAGGACATGCTACCTAGGGCCACGAACACTTTGCGTTCCAATATTGTCTTGATCCTATGGCTTGTGAGAAGTAGGACAATGAAAATGACACTAGCAGTTGTATAAAGGATATTTTGGTTTAAGCCGCTTTCAGGAAATAGTATTAGCGAGGCCGGAACTATTCCCAAGTCAAGACCTGATGCGAGATAGGATGGATATGAAGCTAATACTATACCGCCAACAAGCATGGCAATCTTGTAGCCTTTTCGCCAATAGCCCACTGCTCTAAATGATTCTTGTCTATGAACAAAAAGGTCACACAGCAACATCCCGACAATGAAGGCAAAATAGTATGTGTTTAGGAATACAAGCGCAAATATACCATAGAGTATCCAGCGACGTCGGTCTTTTCCTGCGAGACCTAAAAACGCGAAAATCAAAAGCGACCCGATTAATTCGTAATAGATCGTCCACAAAAGTGGATTAAGGGATGTTGTCGGCTGAGGTTGAATAACAAACGTGCCAACGATACCCTGCCAGAGAGCGTCGCGCAACGTGATGTCTATTTTCCAGAACTGCTCTAGCCAATCAGATTGAGTAGCAGCCGCCAGTGATATGTTCTGATACAAACCAAGTTTTAAAAGGAAGTATGAAAGTAAGACGGATACGAACACGACTGGGGCAAGTCGAAAGTACCGCTTAATGGTCGCCGTGACAAGATCGATAGCTTTGGAAAAGTATCCGTAGGACAGCACGAAGCCACTCAACACAAAAAAGCAGATTACAGCAAATTGCCCACTAATTAATATATTGAACGGCGAGTGAAGAATAATCTGTTCAAACCGAGAATGAATAACGGCGCTGGTGCCGCCGATAAGCATGGCTGGATAAAATGCATAGCCGAAGTGTGTCAGCACTACGATCAAAGCCGCTAGGCCACGCAAACTCTCCAGGGCAAGTATTTTTTCCATTGTCTCCCTACTGCTCGCCCACTAAGCTTTATGTTCGTTAATACGAGTATACCATTAGAGCTCAGCAACCTGCCATGAGATGATGAGTGGTATTATTCGACCGTAACACTCTTTGCGAGGTTGCGTGGCTGGTCAACATCGTTACCGCGCATAACGGCTACGTAGTAGGCAAACAACTGGGAGACCACGTTGAATAACAATGGAGTCAGAAGCCTGAGCTGCGACGAGATTTGGATAACGTTTTCGGCTTCCATTTCTCGGCTGCTATTGGTCACGATTATCACGTGTCCGCCCCGGGCTTGGACTTCAGCTACGTTGCTCATCGATTTCTCAGGTAGCCAGTTTTCATCGATATACGTCACTTCAAAGAAACGGTCGTCGACGAGAGCAATTGAGCCATGCTTTAATTCGCCTGCCGGCTGCCCTTCGGCATGGATATAGGTCGTTTCCTTAAGCTTCAAAGCCCCTTCGAGCGAAATAGGGAATAGCGGTCCCCGGCCAAAGTAGAAAGCGTGATCGTACGCCTGGTAGGCATCAGCCACTTGCTTGATTTCATCCGGCTTTTCGGCGAGGAGACGTTCAATTTCGCCGGGCAGCGCATCGAGTTCGTTAATGTAGCTGTTTAGGTCTCGCGAAGAAAGACCTTTGGTCTGCGCCATAACCAGTCCAATCAGTAACAAGGCGGCAACTTGTGAAGTAAATGCCTTGGTGCTTGCCACCGATATTTCAGCGCCCGCGTGAAGATACACTCCGCCGTCAACTTCGCGGGCAATCGTTGACCCAACTGCGTTAATAACACCCAGACAGCGTACACCGCGTTGCTTCAGCTCCTTTAAGCAAGCGAGCGTATCGGCCGTTTCCCCGGACTGGGATACGAAAATAGCGATTGAATTATGGGGCAAATTGAACTGACGATACCGTAGCTCAGATGCAACTTCAACATGCACCATGACATCGTCCATCATGTCCTCCAAAAAGTACGAGGCAACCATACCAGCATAGGTTGCCGAGCCACAGGCAACAAGAAAGATATGTTCGACTTGACGAAGTTCGTCGTCTGTCATGTTCAGTCCACCAAGCCGAAGCGTCTGGGTATCTTTTATCACCCGGCCGCTAAGCGTCGAGCGCAAACTTTCGGGCTGCTCCATGATTTCTTTGAGCAAGTAGTGGTCGAACCCGCCTTTTTGGAGTGCTTGCAGGTCGCCTTCAATTGTTTCAACTTTTTTTGATACGGGTTGGGAAGAAAGGTCCCGAATCTCGACATTGCCCGGCGTGCAAACGGCCAGCTCACCGTCGTTCATGTATATCACCTGCCTGGTGTGTGCAATTACGGCCGCCGCATCACTGGCAACAAACGTTTCGTCCTCGCCGACGCCGATTAGGAGAGGGCTGCCGAGCCGAGCGGCAACAACCTTGCCTGGTTCCTTGGGCGACATAACGGCAACGCCATAAGCACCTCTGACAAGCTTTAGAGCCTGGGTAACAGCGTCTTCAAGTTTGACGTCTTTTCGCTGATACAGTTCATTAATCAGAGCCGCCAGGACTTCAGTGTCTGTTTCTGTTACAAAGTGGGCGTCCTGTAGCCTACTTTTAAGTTCTTTGTAGTTCTCGATGATGCCGTTGTGCACAATAAAGACATCGCCGTAGCGGTGCGGATGGGCGTTGTTTTCGGTGGGCGCTCCATGGGTCGCCCAACGTGTGTGACCTATGCCGAACGTGTCGTTGACATGGTGGCTCGTTATGAGCTTTGCCAATTCTTCAACTTTGCCGGGCGACCGAAGCTTGGTTGCTTCACCACTTTGTGCAAGTGTCAGTATGCCTGCGGAGTCATAGCCACGGTATTCGAGACGGCGCAGCCCGTTTAGTAACGTATCCTGCGCGTTTCTGTTTCCGACATAGCCAACGATGCCGCACATAGGTCAGGCTTGAACTTTTTTAGCGATATCACCGACTTTATGGCTAACGTCTTTACGGGCGACAAGAATACCATCCTTGGTGTTCACGACGACAACGTTAGATAGTCCAATAACAGCTATGGGCTTGCCGCCCTCTTCGTTACGGATGTACGAGTTCTCTATTTCGACGCTGTGGATATTATCTCCAGATTGATAGTTGTTTTTTTCATCAAGCTGGTTGGCCTCGTGTACATCATTGAAATTGCCAACGTCCCGCCAGTCAAACGAAGCCGGAATGACCTGAAGGTTGTCGGAGCGTTCCATCAGCGCATAGTCGATGGCATCATTCTCTGACGCCAAGTAGGCCTTCTCGTAGTCTTCGGCCGTTTGTGCCGCCAGCAAGGCTTCATAGTCTTGAATCCGCTGCGGGTTGTGCTTTTGAAATTCAGCCAAAAAGCTCTTTCCGGTACCGACAAAATAGCCACAGTTCCAAACGAAACGGCCGCTTTTGATAAACTCTTTTGCGGTTTCAAAGTCAGGTTTTTCTTTGAACTGTTTGATTTTCCAAAGATGGCCTTCTTCAACGACATCCCCTTTTTCGATGTAGCCGAAGCCGGTTGCCGGATATGTCGGCTCAATGCCGATAAGTGTTATGCGATCGTACTGCTGAGCGTACGTTGCTGCGACATTGAATGATTCTTTGTAGCCTTCGTTGTCTCGAATGTGGTGATCGGCATGAACGAAAGCAATCGGCATGTCCATACCATGGCGCTTAATCACGTGAGCCAAGGCGGCAACAATACAGCTGGCCGTTCCACGCCGGCCCGGCTCGACGACAAAGTTATCTTCCTGTAGTTCGGGTAGCTGCGCCTTTAAGGCATCGGCATGTGAAATATCCGGTACGACATAGACAGCCTCGGACATGTTCTTAACACGGTCGAACGTGCTTTGGACCATTGTCTTTTCACTTGTCAGTTTAAGAAGTTGTTTTGGGTTACTGGACGTAGAGAGGGGCCATAATCTGGTGCCTGAACCCCCGGCGATAATTACGGTAATCATTTCTCAATTATATCATTCAGGTACGGTGATGACTTATAATACTACCTATGCAACCACAGACAATTACGGTGCTCGGCGCGGGATACGTCGGGCTGACAACGGCCGCCCTCCTGGCTCATGCGAATTACAAAGTCTACGTAGTAGAGCCAAATCAAGAGAGACTGGACGTCATAAAGACCGGCAAGTCATTCTTTTATGAACAAGGACTCGACCCGGTTATCAAACTCGCCCTGGAAGCCGGCAGCTTAATACCAACCGATTCCTACAAAGAAAGTGTTCCTGAAAGTGATGTAGTTTTTTCGTGTGTCGGTACCCCAGATAATCCGGATGGCAGCTCAAACCTGACGTATGTTTTTGCGGCCGCCGAAGAGACGGCGAAACATGCAAAAAAAGGTGTTATCTACGTGCAAAAAAGCACCGTGCCGGTTGGCACCGGTAAGCAAATCGAGGCGTTATTTAGCAAATTAAATGCGTCGATTGACTATGTTTCCAACCCGGAATTCCTCCGTGAAGGCACGGCACTGTACGACACATTGTTCTTTGACCGGGTGGTGGTTGGAGGCGACAACAGGAAAGCCGTCGACGCTATTTTGGACATTTACATGGATCTCGAGCAGTTCAGAGATCATATTGCCCACATCGCCCGAATTCCAACCGGCTCTCGCGGCGACCAATACATAGCTACAACCCTCAATAGCGCCGAGCTGATAAAAGTAACGGCAAATGCCTTTTTGGCTCTGAAAATCTCGTTCGCTAATTCAATCGCCAAGCTCGCGGACAAAGCCGATGCCGATGTTGTTGAGGTTATGGACGCGGTGGGCGCCGATAACCGGATCGGCCGGGCGTTTCTTGATACAGGACGCGGCTACGGCGGTGGCTGCTTCCCGAAGGATGTCAGTGGTTTGATATCAAGCGCCCTTGAGCATGGGGTCGATCTTGAAATCATGCAGGCTGCTCAAAGCCTCAACCAATCCATGCCGGGCTACATCGTCGATAAGCTCCAAGATGCCGTTGGTTCACTGGCAGATAAGAAAATAGCGGTCCTTGGTCTCTCATTTAAAGCCGGTACCTCCGATGTCCGAAAATCACCCGGCGTAGCCATTGCAAATATCTTGCAGCAAAACGGCGCAACCGTAGTTACCTATGACCCTCAAGCCCATGAAGAAGCGGCGCCTGATTTACTTCCGGACATTCATCAAGTTAACTCGATTGAGGCCGCAATAGATGGGGCAGACGTAACGGTCATTACGACCGAGTGGGAAGATATTCTTGCCTATTCTGCGCGTGACTTCGCACGGCATATGCAGGGCAGCGTCCTTCTCGATGCCGTAAACAAATACGACGCAAAAGACGCCAGTGCGGCAGGGCTCCAGTACATCGGGGTTGGCCGAAGTGCCTAATGACCTCTGTTATATGTTAAACTAGCCATATGAAAGTTTTTATCCAGATATCATGTCTTAACGAGGCCGACACGCTTCCGCTCGTATTCAAAACAATGCCAAAAACATTACCAGGCGTCGACCAGGTCGAATGGCTTATTATCGATGACGGCTCTACCGACGACACGGTCGCAGTTGCTAAGCGCCTCGGCGTTAAACACTTTGTCCACCATCGGCGCAATATGGGACTTGCCCGCGGGTTCCGCGACGGCGTTGACTATGCATTAGCACACGGAGCCGATATCGTTGTCCATACTGACGGCGATAATCAGTACCCGCAGGAGCGGATTAAAGATCTCGTAAAGCCAATTATCGATGGTAAAGCCGACATTGTAATTGGTGACCGCCAGACAAGTAAAATCGCGCATTTTTCCGGTTTCAAAAAAATAATGCAGCGCTTCGGCAGTTGGGTCGTCAACAAGGCAGCCGGGACTGATCTTCCGGATGCCGCAAGCGGCTTCAGGGCCTATTCGCGAAGTTCGCTTCTTAAGCTCAATATCGTCACCCAGTTTAGTTACTGTATGGAAACCATTATCCAGGCAGGCAATAAGCGTATCGCCATTACGAGCATCCCGATTGAGACAAACGAAAAAACGCGTGAGTCCCGCCTTTTTAAAAACATCTGGCAGCATATGTTCAAATCCGGCCAAGCTATAATGCGCAGCTTCGTTATGTTCAAGCCGCATGTCATTTTTGTCACACTTGGTGTCGTCTTTCTCATTCTCGGCCTAGTGCCGTTTGTGCGCTTCCTCATTTTCGCGCTCAATGGCGAAGGAGCAGGCCATTTGCAGTCGCTTGTTTTCGGCAGCGCTATGCTTGTCGGTGCTCTCCTTTCGTTTGCGCTACTCGTGATTGCCGATCTATTAAAAACAAATCGCATCCTGCTCGAAGACCAGTTAGAGCGGATAAAAGAAATCCAGTACAAGAAATAAAGTTTTAGTCTAGGCTTTCTTGATAGTGGCTGTAAAGTCGGCTATAGCTGCCGCCATCCCCAGCCAGTCGTTATTTTTACAGAATGTCTCGATGTCGTTTTGCATTGTCTTCTTGTCGAGGCCGATGCGGTCAATGATGATGCGTGCGAGCTCTTTCGTATCTGATGGTGTCACAAGCCAGCCAGTCTTCCCTTCCGTGACCGCATCCTTCAAACCGCCCGCCCTGCTCGCAATTACTGGCACGTTGAAGTTGTAGGCTAGCGAAAGTACGGCACTGCCTGTTGCGGATATGTAGGGGAGCACGCATATGTCAGCCCGTTCAAAGTAATTGGCCGCTTCTTCCATGGAGACATATCGGTTAACAAGCTCAACGTTATCCAATTTTCTTTGTGCAACCATGTCCTCCAACTCTTGGGCTTCGCCCCAATACTCGCCTACCACGCTTAGGTATACGTTTGTTGAATCCGGCAGGAGCGTCATGGCATCTAAGAGCACGTCCAGCCCTTTGTATGGCCGAATGAACCCAAAAAAGATTAACTCAAGCTGAGCTCGACGCGGCAGTGCTTCAGACGGCGGCGGAAATTGCGAATAAATTGGAAGCAAGCGCTGCAGAACCGGCTTTGATGGGTATAAAGCTTTAAGTGTATCTTTTTCTGTGCTTGAGTGAACGATGTAACCGTCAGCAGTGGATAACAGTTTTTTTCCAACAGCTTGCTTAAGGCCGTTACCGTCGTGGTCAAATACATTGTGGCAAATAAATACGGTCTTGATTCCGGACCGCGAAAATCTCCACGCAAGAAAAGCCATCGCCGGCTGCCAAAACAGCGTCCACCACGTGATAAGAATGGTGTCAGGTTTCTCATGCTTTATTTGTCGTATCGTTGATAACAGCGTAAAAGGATTATATACATCGATGACTCCGCGAGTAGCAGTTTGCTGGCCAGCCATACCGACCTCTTTATCAGAAGCGCCAGGATACAACCAGGAAGGATACATCCGCTTAAAAGAAAAAATTATAGCCTCATGCGTTTGCTTTAGTGCTTCAGCCAGACGATCGTTATATTGGGCAATACCTCCTCTATACGGATAGGCTGGCCCGATGATTATTATCTTTCTTTTGTCCATGATATGTCTCTACGCAGTATACAATAAGGGGGTGAGCATGAAAAAAGTCTTTCACCTGCTTCTGTCAAAACGTGTGCTTACGTCCGTTTTCTATGTCTTATTGATTTCATTCCTGGTTGTTTACATCTCAAGGATTGATTTTTCTGCTCTGAGTAGGATGTCTATCGGCTTCGGTGTGCTGGGCGTAGCTGTTATTGTCGATCTTTTAAGTCGTTATTGGACCGTTGCGATTTGGATTGTCCTGCTAAAAAATCTTGGCGCCACCAAACTTTCCGACAAGGCAGGGTTATCATATGTTTATGCTAAGTCCTGGCTTGGCCGTTACATTCCCGGTACAGCACCTTGGATACTTGGGAAGATTTATTTCGCGTCCCAGCATGGCATCTCAAAATCAAAGCTCGCAGTCAGCTCACTTCTAGAGGCTGCGCTACAAATCGTTGTCATGATCGCGTTCTCTCTACTGGCCCTCTTGATTGATTCACGATTTGACGTCGTAGCCAAAGAAACGAAGTACTACATAGCAGCTGCCTTCATTGTCTGTATCATCGCGCTCATTCCGCGCTTCTTCAACAGTGCCGTCTCTTTGGCGTATCGCATTCTAAAACGTAAGCGAATTGACCCTCGCGATCTTGCCACCAGTCGAACCATACTGACAGGAGCTGCTATGTATCTTGTTGGCGCGGTTTTGAATGGACTGGTCTTCTTCCTCATTGCTAAATCTGTTTACCCACCCTTGCCGTTTAGTGATATTCTATTTGTCATGGCCATCGGCAACCTCTCCGGCGCCCTTGGAATGCTCGCCGTATTCGTACCGAGCGGGCTTGGTGTTCGCGAAGGAGTTCAACTGATCTTGCTCGGCCTTATCATGCCAGCGTCACTCGCAGTCGTTATTACTGTCATTGCTCGCTTACTAAGCGTCGTAACTGACCTTCTCTTCTTCGGTTCGACTATCGCCCTCAAGCGGTCTACAACGACAAAATCTTAGTTCTTGTGGCTGACAAACCGACCTTGTTCCGTTAATCGAGCCAATGATACTCCTGCCAGCACCTGATCGCTGGCACGTGGTGGACCGTTAAGCGTCGATTGCATACGGTTGAACCGTACGGTACTGACGGGGCTAAACACAGCTTGCTCATCAGACAGGAGAAGTGGCACTTCGTCGCTATTTACAGCAATGATTGTCTCTTTGTTCTTTTCGCCTATGTCGGAGGCGACGTTACGCAGCACTTCTCGCGACGGCATCTGTTCAAAGCCATACGCTTGTGTTCCGCAGTAGGTACGGGTGGCTTGAAGTGCGTTGGTCGCCCCCTTACCAATCCATACAACCGTCGACGTAGCAGATACGTTCTTACACACACCCTCAATATAAGCGAACTGAACGGTATCGCCATGGCGAATAAACGGTGCACTGACTTGAAGCGGCGTTAGAACCAGTAGAGCCAGCCCAGCCCCCACCACTCCCGTTCTAGCCCAGCGCGGAGTAGCACCCGAGAGTCGTGTCTCTACAAACGCTACCGCATACATGGCAAAGATTACCAACCCGGGCATTACGATAGGCAGCATACGTCGCGACGCCCATATCTGATCCGGAAATATGCTCGGCTTTAAGAAATAAATTAGTGCTGTTGAACAGACTACAAGCAGTGCCGGAGTGAGTAAAGAAAGTGATTTGCGCGCGAGCACCCGATGAACAATTAACCCCGTACCGAGAATGCCGAGAACCATAATAGCCGACCCAAGGTACCACTCGTTCCAGAAAGTACTAACTTCTGCGTAGCTTCTCCCGTCGAATAGCGGCGAGGTCGGGTTCTTGCCTTGCATCCACAGGAATCTGCTTGACAATACTGCCATCACTGCGAGGAGCATAACGGGCACAGCAAAGCTAATGACCACCCGGTACTGGTTCACCAGACTAGTAAGCCTTTTTGCGTGCGAACGAGCATACCATACACCCGCTGCCGAAACAGCGAGTACGCCGATAATCGCAGCAATCTCTTGTTGCATCAATTTTAGAACATCGCCGTAATAATGCGGCGATAATATAACAAGATCCAGCCACCCCAAAATACAGGGAACCATAATGGCGCCTATAAATGCCGCCACGCCACCGTATTGCCGCACCGGCTTTTTCGCTGTGCTATTTACGATTACGTAAATCCCAACGAACGCTGCTACTCCAATTAGCGCGAGGTATCCGTCTATCCGCGCCAAGGCGCCGCTGCCCAGTAAGAGTCCTGCCATAACCCAAAACAGAATTCGCTCATGCTTTTGGGCCAGCCACAAGAACGCTAATCCTCCGAAGGTAACCGTTAGCGCCAGTGGTTCGGTGTAACTGTCTCTCGAGAAATAAATAAGTGGCAACGCTGCCGCCATAACCGCCGTCGCGCCCATCGCCCAGCGTGCGGCTACAGCGAGGCGAGCAAAGCAAAAGACCGCAAGCAGAGCCGTCACCCCAAACACAATACTGACATGCAATACCTGGACGGGTCCGACAAGTTTGCCTACGGCTCCCATTAGTGCCGGCAGAAGGTGCTGACCCTGGGCATATATCATTCCGCCCGTCGGTTGATATGACCAGTACCCCATACTGCCCGTAGTTACCCCTGGTGTTTGCGGATCGATATCCGCTTCGTCCTTGATCAAAAGATTGTCGTGAGTAGAAAGCCAAGATGCCGCCGTGGCATATACGCCAGGGTCACGGTTCGTGATGACATGTTGCGATGTAAAGAAAACGTTGAACACTCCCCAGGCGAGCACGCCTAGCAGTACAACTATATCGATAGTTATTGTGCCTTTAGATCGCGGCGGGAGGCTTACTTTGCTTAGACTCGTAACCGTCAGGCCGGCTGCCAGGATGCTCAATAGGCCGCCGATAAGCCAAATTAAAACTGTTTCAAATCTTCCGAGAAGTAAGAGAACTACACATACGATTCCAAAGACACCGAGGCCGGCTAGTACCGCCAGTGGAACGGCATAGAGGATGTTGTCATACCTCTGTTTTTTTGTTACGTTTCCTTTAGTAAGCCAATTCCTCATTATCTTAACTCTAGCATATTATGACCGCTGGTTACGGCTTGCCAGTCTTGTTGCACCGACCTTTTCAAAGCCTGTCTTGAGGGCCCAAATAACTGCGAAATTTAACACAATGAAAGATGGGGTGATATAGCGGATGCAGTGGAACTGGAGCTTATGTGACGACATATTAGCACCGCTCAGATAGAACAGGAGCACCATTAGACCTACCCCTATAAACACCTTCACCCCTATGCCGACTTTCCTCGAAAACAACAGCAGAGCAATTCCTACGGGGGCAATCCATAACCACCATGAAGTTTGAAGAACAGATTCACGTCGCGGATCGGGACCACCCAACTTGTAGACATCCCTATGCTCATTCGTCACATAAATCGGCGGCTGAGGATTGCCGTAATGTCGGCTGTCAATCATAACTTCCCATATGTTTCGTTTTAGAACGCCGGGATGAAAATATTCTGACAGGGCACTGCCATACGTCCTGTCAGCGTCTTTATTCTCGAACTGCTTTGCAACTACCTGAGGGACAAGTAACACAAGGAACGCGGCTATCGTCAACGCTATGGTTTTTTTTGGAGCCTTTGTGAGGAAAATCCATGTGAATAACAGCGGGACGACGAACAGCACCGCTTCCTGACGCGCGATGACGGTAAGACCCGCAACCGCTCCAAAGGCAACAGAATCCCACAGCGAGACATTTTTTAAAGGCAGTCGACTCAGCATCCAGAATGCATAAGCCAAAGCGAAAAAGAGCACTTGGTTGTTCCACGGCACGGCGAATAGTTCCATAGAGAAATTAAATGACCGCATTTGAAAGTCCCAATAAAATAGCAGAGCACCAAAACAAAGCGCCCAAAACGAGCCGACCAAATTACGAGCCGCGTAGTAACAGAACAGCAGGCTAGCGAGTAAAAGCACGTAAGTTACCGCCATAAAGGGGTTGGCCAAACCGATTACGAGCGGGATGACCGCAAGTAATGGATAGCCGACACTAAAATGCAGATTTAACGGCGTACCGTTCACAATAGCCTGCGCCGCTATCAGGTATTCTCTTTGGTCAGCCCAGGTATACGAACCTGGCCGTGACTGGTCAATATTCCATGCATAGATAAACGAAACTGTCACATACAAAATAAGAACCGCCGGGAATCCATACTTTGCTATCATGGATAACGCTTTCCCCCATTTTTCACCCTTTTGGCTCCGCGGTGCGTCATTCTCCCTTTTTTCAGACATAACCATAGTTATGCCTGAGCGTTCCCCTAATTGCAAGGGATTGCCCCTTGACCCCGCTTATGGTAAAATTAATACAAAATCCACCTAATAAAAACAAACTCCGCTATGCAATCACTCCGCCCCGTAAAAAAACATCGTAACCGCATTCGATTGACACTCAGCCTCGTTGTCCTAATTCTTGCTGGTATTCTACTGTTTGCCTACTTCGGTAAAGTCGGTCCATTCTCTTCATCAGAGCCATCTTCGCCTACAAAAACGTCGGGTGAAAATGACGACGGACTAGCCAATCCTACCGACCTCGGGGTCAAGCCGCCGGCTGATGGGGATCCTACCTCCAATAGCATTAAAGACCGTGGCGAGGATCAGACTCCTCCATCTACCACCGAGAACAACGTCGAAATCACATTCGCTGGAGTGATTGACGCAAGTACTTTCCGCGTACGCACCTTAATTGGTCTTGTGACATCCAGTGGCACCTGTTCGCTCTCGATGACTAAATCTGGTAGCGCACCATATGCGGCATCTGCAGGCGTTCAAGCCATGGCCAGCTCCTCAACCTGTAAAGGCTTCGATATTCCATTATCTTCCCTCGGCTCAGGCACCTGGAAAATTTCCGTTACGTATACGAATGGGGGCGAGTCGTCAACAGCCACCAAGGAAGTAGTTATCAATGCGTAAGCAACGAGCTGGTTTTATAACAGCCGTAGTGCTGTCTGTAGTTGTTCTGGCTAACCTCACTTCGCCTGCGCAGGCAATCACAGGCTGGAATGCTGGAAGAATTATCGATGATAGTGTCTTCACTGCGAACAAGTCAATGTCTGTATCTCAAATTCAATCTTTCCTAAACGCCAAAGTACCCACCTGTGACACGAACGGCCAACAAATTTCAGAGCATGGCGGTCCCGACCTAAATGGCGACGGAAAGGTCCAGCGCTGGGAATGGGGTAAGTCGAGATACAATCAGACTAAGTTTATCTGCCTAAAGGACTACGTCCAAAACAGTAAAAAAGCATCACAAATCATTTACGACGTATCTCAAAAGTATCGAATTAGCCCGAAGGTAATGCTTGTGCTTCTACAAAAAGAACAATCATTGGTCACTGACACCTGGCCACTTAATGTCCAGTACCGTACGGCTACGGGATATGGCTGCCCCGATACCGCTCCGTGCGACTCTCAGTATTACGGTCTAACCAACCAGCTCGATTGGGCCGCAAAGATGTTCCGTGCAATTATGGACAATTCCCCGTCTTGGTATACGCCCTACGAACTTGGCAACAATTATATTCAATACAACCCCGTCGCATCTTGTGGTGGCAGCACCGTCAACATTCAAAATAGAGCTACCCAGGCACTCTACAACTACACCCCGTACCAGCCCAACAAAGCCGCCCTAAATGCCGGCTGGGGATCAGCGTCGTGTGGAGCGTATGGTAACCGCAACTTCTTCCTGTACTTCAGCAGCTGGTTCGGTCAGCCAAATGCTGCTGCCGCTTATGGCTACGCGTTGAGTCAAGTCGAGGTGTTCTCGGATGCCGCGATGACACAGAAAATTGGCACATCTACGGCGTCTGTCCGTCCGGTGACTCCGTTTTATGTACGTATTCTGGTTAAAAATACCGGGAATCAAGTCTGGTATAAGGAGTTTTTAAGAATTGGCACCACTTATCCGACAAATCGCGGGTCAGAATTTGCAGATGCAACGTGGATTAATCCGGCTCGTCCGGGCTACATGAAAGAAGACACTGTTGCAGCAGGCGGAACGGCTACTTTTGAGTTCAAGATGAATGCACCGGCCAATCTCGGCTCATACGTCGAGAAGTTTGGCGTACTGCTTGAGAATCAACGATGGATGGGAAGCTCGTTTACACTCAACCTAACTGTTGAGACTCCGGATCCGTACTACAGTGTTGCGTCGAGCCAATTCAAGTTTTACCACGATGCTGCACGCAAAATCCGGATTGATCCGGCCAACATGAAATACTTCAATCAGTCCAAAATGTATGGAACGGTGGTCATTACAAACACGGGCAACCGACTTTTCCCAGCAGAACTTACTAGAATAGCAACGACTAATCCTCGAAACCGTGCCAGTTCTTTTGTCGATGACAGTTGGGTAAACTCAATTCGCCCAGTTGCTTTAACAAATGACCTAGCCCCGGGCGCAAGCGCCATTCTCACATTTATTTTAAAGGCTCCTGCGACCGGCAGTGGAGTGTTCGACGAGCAGCTTGGTTTAGTAATCGAAAATCAGCGCTGGCTAACCGACGATATTGGCACCGCTCATATTTCGGTCGAATCCAAGGGTCCTGCCTCGTTACTCAAGGATCAGACTCTGTCAGTCGGCCAGTCGCTCGTGTCGCCAAATGAGCTGTACCGTCTCGACATGCAGTCAGATGGTAACTTAGTTCTCTATACAGCAGCTAACAAGCCTACCTGGCACTCCAAGACGTTCAACAGCGGCTCAACTCGCCTCGACATGCAGTCAGATGGTAACTTAGTTCTCTATACAGCAGCTAACCGGTACACTTGGTACACTAAAACCTATAACAGCGGCTCAACTCGCCTCGACATGCAGTCAGATGGTAACTTAGTTCTCTATCGAACCGATGGACGATACACTTGGTACTCCAACACTTGGGGAAAGCTTTCCTTCTAGGCTTACCCATTTGCTATAATCGAATGAGTACATGAGGAAAATATACATTGATGGCCTCGGCCTAGTTGATGGTCATTTCAGCGGCGTCGGCCAGTATATTTTGGGTATCCTTCAGGGAATGGATGAGCTTATTGATGAGCGAAGAGCAGTCAGCATGCCCACGCCTATTGTCAGTGTGGTGATTCCTCGTGACAAAGTAGCCCGCTTCCGTTCATTCGGTCTCAAGAATATCCGTTATAAAACGCTGCCTATTCCGTTCCGCTACATGGCAAAGTTATGGCACCACGGGCTCATGCCGCCCATTGATATATGGTGCGGACGTGGCGACTACTTTTTCCCTCGCTTCGTCGATATGCCGCTTCTTTTTAGCAGAAACCGCGGACTTGTTATATTTGACCTCTCCTACGAGTTGCACCGTCAGTATTCAGACGAAGGCAACGCTCACTTTCTGTCGAACAAGGTCAAAAAATCTGTTGCTCGCACCAAGAACATCGTCACGATTTCACAGAACGCTAAAAATGAGATCGTCAATTTCTATAAAGTTCCGTCGAACCGTGTGTTTGTTGCGACACCAGCCGCTGATCAACGTGTGTTCTACCGTCGCAGCCCCAAAGAAGTAGAGGACGTAAAACAGAAGTACGGAATTACGGCAAAAAATTATATTCTTGCCCTCTCCAACCTCGAGCCGCGAAAAAACCTGCAAGCGTTAGTCGATGCTTACTGCCGGCTGCCGGCTGCGGTGCGTAAAGATACTGCTCTGCTTCTGGTCGGTGTCAGTGGTTGGAAAGCCGACGCATTGTTTAATACGATAATCGACAAGGTGGGCGAGGGGTACGATATCATCCGTCCCAATAAATACGTATCAGACAATGATAAGCCAGCGATTATTTCTGGCGCCTCGCTGCTTGTCTACCCCAGCCACTACGAAGGTTTTGGCATGCCACCGCTCGAAGCGCTTGCCTGTGGAGTACCGGTTATTACATCAGACAATTCGTCTTTACCTGAAGTCGTGGAAGGTGTCGGAACGATGGTTGACGTTTCAGACGGAAATGACCAGCTGTCCGAAGCGCTAGCAAACGCGATGCGAAACATTGATACGCTTAAGGAAAAGGCCCTAACTGAAGGCCCGCAGAGAGCGTCAGAGTTCTCTTGGAAGCACAGCGCCCAAGTCTTTTTTGACCTCGTGGAGAGCAAGAGCTGATGGCCACAATAGGTATCGATCTCACACCAATCCAAGGACCACACCGCATGCGTGGAGTAGGGGCGACCGTGATTAACGTGCTTCGTCACCTTTCAAGTGCCGAGAAATCCGAGCATGAATTCGTTTTTTATCTTTATGAAGCCAATCAAGCCGAGGCGCTCGATCTTATCGATGCTTCGTCGTTCGGCAACTACGAAACTCGTCGCGTCGCTGAACAGACATCATCACTTCCAAGCGTCAAATCAGTCCATGGCCTTTTGTTTTTACCTCTTCGTTTGAGCGAGGCATTTAAAGACCGCTGGCAGGGTACACATCGCATCACCGACACAAAAGGACTCGATGTCTTCCTGCAATTTGAACAAGATGTTATCCCGCCGCGTGGAGTCAAGTCTGTCGTTGTTGCCTACGACTTAATCCCGTATATTCTCGAAAGTGATTACCTATGGAGTTACAGCACAGCACGTCATCTTCATCGGTATTCCCGACGCGGTGCTTTTTTAGTCCACCTTCGTAGAATGCGCTATATCCGCACCATTCGCGCCACAGCCAAGCGTGCATCCAAGCTTCTGGCAATATCGAAGCAGACTAAAAACGATTTCATGAAGTACGCCAACATCCCCTCCAGCAAGCTGGATGTCGTCTACTTGGGGATTTCCGACGATCAACCCTCTAAGTCAGCCGCAAAGCCCGCAGAAGTGACCCGATATATCGGTACAGGATGGGGTGATATCAAGGTCAAAACCACATTGCCAGATTCACCGTTTCTTCTATTCGTTGGCGGCGTCGATCCCCGGCGCAAACTTACCGACCTCATAGCAGCATTCAATATGCTGCGAGCCCAGGGCCACACCATTCACTTAGTTCTTGCCGGCGATACGATGACCGGACCGCACTCTATACCAAACGGTGATATCAAAAAAGCGCTATTGAGTTCGTCGTACCTCGACGACATCTATATGCTCGGATTCGTTGATGATGCGACTCGTGAGTGGCTGTACCAGAACGCGCTTGCGTTCGTTTACCCGAGCATCTATGAAGGCTTCGGCCTGCCGATTCTAGAAGCTATGCGGTATGGTACGCCTGTTATAACGTACAAGAATTCATCTATTAGTGAAATTTCCGGCGTGGGGGCGCACTATGCTTTAGGGTATGGTGACATTACCAATATAACCAAAGCGCTTGTTCAGGATAAAGTCTCCCTCAAGATTCATGCAAAAAAGAACATCGAACATGCAAATAATTTTACTTGGGAAAAAACAGCCAGTAACTATTTTAAGCTCTTAATCGATTAGCTACCTTTCGAAGAGTGGCTTTCGTCTTCCTGTTAATACGTCGTAGCGCAACCATAGGATTGGTGCGCTCCAAATTTATAGATCGAGCGATTTTTCTCACTAACGGCTCGAGTGGCCGCAGGCAGCTCTCCCATAGAACACCCCTTGATAACTCCGCATCTCCTAAACTCGGTGCCTCGTAGGCAGCATTAAGCGCCCTAACAATATTGTCCCTAAACGCTGTCGGCTCATCAGCAACGAAGAGATTGGGTAAATCTTTATATTTTTCAAAACCCTTGAAGGCGTGTGATGTACTGACAATTTTCTTTTGTGATGCAATTGCTTCTGCTGTTTTTAGGTTTGACCCCCTGAGTGTCAAGATAGGCAGAAGAACAATATCACAAATACTTAAAAGCGCCGTCAGCCTCTCTTCACTAAGTCCACCGAGCGTTTCAAGCCTACTCCAGAAATTCTTGTATTTATCCTTACTCGAGAATGCTCTATCAAAATATGCAGCGACCCCTCCGACAACAAATATTTTACTTCCCGGCGGCATGAATGTCGTGTCGGTACCAACGAGCTTTAAGAAACCTTCCCAGTTCGGTGGATGTCCGCTGCCAACAAATATAATTACTTTCTCAACGCCAACTTTTTTCATGTAAGACTTCCAGAACCTCACATCCTTTTGAAGAGGGACATCCTTGTTGATACCATTCGGTATGACATAACACTCGCGTGCGCCCATCTCTCTGTGCGTTGACGCGTCTTCCTCATTGACCGCAATAACTAAGTCGGCCTCTTTTGAAAGATTTTCTTCAAGCTGTTTTGTCTGTGCAACCAGTTTCGCAGCAACCTCATTAGGTACCTGGAGTTCTTTGAAGATACGCTCCTTGAGCACGTATTCGACATTCTGTGATCCAAATATAAGCTTTGGGCTCAGCCCGAGTTCTTTCAACAAAGTTTTGAGCCCGAGATAGGCAAATGGCTGCTCGATATGAATGATGTCAGGCTTGAATTCAGTCAGCAACTTAGACAGAAAGCTTCTGACATGAATATCTTTATCTATCGCGCTACCTGACAAGAGTTCACTTGCGTACGGGGCAGCATCGATCTGATTTATGATGGTGATTTCGCCAAGCGGAGCGTCATCTTCACCCCATTCGGGATACTGTCCTCTGTGAAATACAGAAGTATACTTAACAGAAGAGAATACGTTGCCGTAAAACTCGACAAGTGCTGCCGCTCTTTTTTGCCCTCCGTGTTGTGGCCGAAGGATTGGGTAAGGGCCAATAACCAAAATCTTTTTTTGAATTTTCATAGTCCGTCACATTGAATATGTGGAGAATTCTGGCGCTGGGAATATCATGGTACCCCCATTCTTTAGGTATTCCGCCTCGCGCTCAATAAATGTCTCTCTGAAGAACCATGGCAATATAAGCAGGTAATCCGGTTGGGTTTTTCTCATTTCTTCTTCCGAACGTATTGGTATGTCGGTTCCGATTGTTCTGCGCCCGACCTTAAACTCCTGTTTCTCGGCTATCGCGTCAATCAGAGTGTGGTCAAGACCAAACATCTGGAGCAAGGTATTGCCTTTGGTGCTTGCGCCATAGCCCCACACCGATTTCCCTTCGGACTTTGCCTTCTTAATAAAATTAACTGTTTCCTCTTTCAGCTTCAGTATCTCTTTGTAGAAGTTTACGTACGTTTGCGGATTGTTATACCCCGCCTCCTCTTCCCATAGAAGAAGTGATTCGACTCTGATTTTGCAGATGTCCCTATCGGCTGGAGTCAGATAGTTGTCTGGTGCGCCTTTCTTCTGCAGAAACACCCGTATCGATCCCCCGTTGACGTTATTAAGTTCGACATCACGTATGACAAAGCCCGTTTTGTCTGTCATCCACTTCAGTGAAGTCAAGTTGTAATAACTGAGGTGCTCGTGGCATATAACCCCAAGTTCTGTCTGCATAATGTTAGCAGGTGTATATGAAAGTTGCATGGTAAATAATCCGTCATCTTCAAGAATACTGTACACGTCTTCAAGAAACTTAACGGGTTCGTCAACATCATAAAAGCAGGCTGCGCAACTTATCCGTGATGCTTTGGTGAATCCCGCATCGGTAAAGGCCTTCGCGGAAAAGTATTCGCGAATAACTTTGTCGGCATTGTCATCCGCTTCCGGGTAATCTGATGGATCAATGCCCACGCGTATGTACTTGTCCCCATCGACTGTCGACAAAAGATAACCATCGTTTGATGCAATATCAAGATAGACGGATTTTTCTTTCGTTTCTGGAACTGATGTAGCCGTCCGAAATGCTAAATCTTTTAGGGCGTCTCGCATTGCAGGGTTTACGGCGCTTCGGTAGAAATACATACTGCCCCACATTAATGATGCGTCGGGCTGTTTTGTCAGTTGGAAAGCCTTACTCACCGGGTCAAAACCCAACGCAAGTTCGCAAGGCGGCCCCTTCGGCTCCTCGCCCGCCTTTAAGAAATCCGACACATAAAGCTCGCCTATGCTAAATAGTGGTTCTAGTTTTGTCCCCGAGACAATGCTCTTTTCATATTCCGTCATATACGTTCTATCCTATCAGATATACAGTGAGCTGTAACCCTTGGGTTAACGCCTACGTCGCACCATTGATTTAAGTCGCCCTGCTAACCCATCCCGACGGCCAGGTTGAGACGCCTGGTCGGCGTTTGTAGCTGCTGCCTGATCTCGATTGGATTCATAGAGAATGTCATAGTCATCCGACGATATGCCCCCCTTTAAGTCAATCACTACGTGCTGGACATAATCGAATTTTTTAGCTCGGTCGGTATATTTATCAGTGTAATATTCATTTAAGCCATCAAAAAACGTTAGTTCGTAGCCGTTCTTTTTAAGTAAGGGCTTCCAGTTTTTCACTATATGATTTGCTTCGATGCAGACAACTTCTGGACGAAAGGCTGACCAGTCGTTACCTTTTAGAACCTCAAACTCGTAACCTTCTACATCAACCTTTAAGAACTGTATCGACTTAACATTATGCGCCGATAGAACATCCTTGAGCGTCACTACTTCAATCGGAACATCTTCGTACTGTTCGGTTTTGTTACCCTTCGTTGATGCATGCTCTCTTTTTAGGTCCGACGCAAAGGTTGAAAGCCCCTGATTGTTCGTATACATACGCAGCTTAATCGTGGACTGCTTGTTGGAAATGCCAATATTCAAGTTTAGGTCTCGCGGTCGTTCCAATTCAAAAAGACCGTACAGGTTGGTTTGCGGCTCAATGTTTATGCCCTTCCAACCTTTCTGATAAAATCGCTTCGTTACTGATGCCACGTGCGGATGGCACGCGCCAACATCAACATAGAACCCTTTTTTTTCATTAATAAAAAATGATTCAAGAATGAGGTCTTCCCGGTTTTGTGCGTAGTAAACTCTATCTTTCAAAGTATCACTCATACGACCTAGCCCTTTCCTGTATACCGAATAGGTGGGTTAACTATGAAGGGGGTGTCTTTTGTCTTTGTGATGACAAACGAAGCCGCTTCTTTCCACCAATCAGAGACCTCCGTAACAGACTTATACATAATAGTAAGCTCAACATAATATTTGCCGCTATTAAAGATATCGGGAAATTCCCACTCGATTCCCCTACTCTCCCCAGCCTTTAACGGTAATTGCTTGCCTTGTTCAATATTGGTGTTAGTTCCAAAAATCGGCTGGCCCTTGGCGTTTGCGACCATAATCCCGAAGGTCGGATCATCAATACTCTCATCCGCTATGACATCCGCTTTAATCGTTATGCCATCACCGGTCATTTTCGTTTTGACGTTTTCGTATCGTGCCCTTTTATCTCCCCAACGTTCCGGTGAAAGGGTCGGGTTCGAAAGCCTCTCCCCGGTCTCCGTAAATAATTCTACGTACTTTCGGGCTATCGTTTCGCTGTCGTCAATCGCGACAATGTGGCTGGAGTCAATAAGGGCTGCTCGGTCGCAATATTCTCGAACCGCGTACATATCGTGACTCACGAAAACAACCGTTTTCTTATCTTTCTTCAATTGAGAAAAATAGTCAAAGCACTTGCGCTGGAAGTCAGCATCACCGACAGCCAGCACCTCGTCGATAAGCAATATATCCGCTTTTGACCGCGTGGCGACCGAGAAGGCCAGTCGTACCTGCATGCCGCTTGAGTAGTTTTTCAGCTTTTGATCCATAAACGGTTCAAGCTCGGCAAAACTGACGATATCGTCGTACATCTCATCAATTTCTTTGTCGCTGAAGCCGTTCAGCGCACCGCTTAAGTAGACATTCTCGCGGCCGGTTAGCTCAGGATTGAACCCAACGCCGAGTTCAATAAAAGGAACCAGCTTACCGACGACGCTGACTTCGCCGCTGCTTGGCTGGTAAATTTCTGCCAGTATCTTAAGAAGTGTACTTTTGCCGCTACCATTCCGGCCAACAATACCGAAGAATTCCCCTTGTTTGATGTCGAAGCTGATACCGTCGAGAGCGTGCTGCACTTCACTGGTTTTGCCGCCACGTAGTGATTGCAGCGGGTGAACAAAAAAGTCTTTAATTGAACTTACTTTTTCATGCGGTAAGCGGAAGTGCTTAGAGACTTCTTTGACGGATATGACGATTGGTTCGCTCATGCTAAATTTCCTCCGCGAACTTCGGCGACATCGCCCTAAAATAAATAGCAGCAACGACCGTAACCACAGCCACAACAATGAATGGAATGATCCAATACAGCGAAAAAGCACCGTATACCGTCGGGGTTTCGTGAGTAATCAAGCTGTAGCGCGCGTCCTGAATAATTTGAGCTACCGGGTTAAGGAGCAGGATGTTAGCCGCTGCTTCGGATCTTTTAGCAACTTCTGAAAGTGGGTAGATGATTGGCGTGACATAGAATCCGGCCTGGAGCAGAACTTCCCAAACGTAATTAATGTCCCGAAAGCGTACATATAGGGCGCTCAGTAGAAAACTTAGCCCTAGGGCGAACACAAACAGCTCCAATATAATAAGCGGCAACCAAAGCACCGTTATTGTCAGCGGCACCCCGTTTATGACCATAAACCCAAAAACAACAAGCAGGTTAATAAGCAGGTTAATAAAAGCCGAAACCGATCCAGCTATGACAATAACGTAGCGAGGGAAAGACAGCTTGCGCATTAAATCACCCTTGCCGACGATTGATGTCAAGCCGTTGACCGTTACTTCGACAAAATAGCTCCACAGTACTACGCCGAGCAGAAGGTAAACCGGGAAGTGTGGAATATCTCCGCCGAACCGCAGAAAGTTTACGAACACCACATACAAAACGGCGAAAAGCGCCAAGGGCCGAAGCAGAGTCCACAGATACCCCAGCGCTGAGCCCTTATAGCGAAGCTTGAAGTCGGTTATGACCAACTGCTTAAGAATTATCAGCGAATAACGGTACTTTTGCTTGAGTTTTGATAGGGTGTTCACGCTCCCATTATTATACCCCAGCAGAGACGCTTTCCGCAGCCGGTTGCTGAGACCATTTTTTGATTGCTATACTAGTAACCATATGAATATCGCAATTACCGGAGTCAACGGATTCGTTGGCAAGCACCTTGCTCGTGAAGTTATAAGCCAAGGCCACCACGTCCTCGGTGTCGGCCAGGAACCGGCAGCCGATGAGGCCATATCGGGTTCACTGACCGAATATATCAGCTGCGACTTGACCCAGTCGTGGCCAGACTTTCAAAACGACGTCGATGCCGTCATCCACCTGGCTGGCCTCGCTGCTATCGGCCCATCGTTCGAACGGCCGCAAGACTACATTAACCTGAACAGCGCCATGGTGACTCACTTATGTGAATATTATGTTTCTGCTGACAAGAAGCCTAGGATTGTGCTAATTAGCAGCGGCGCGATTTATGACCCTAATCAGCCGATGCCTATCAGTGAAGCCGGCGAAATTCGCTATGACTCGCCCTATGCTGTCAGCAAGGTGCTAAACGAGAGCCAAGCCCGCTACTATAACGGCCGCGGTCTTGAGGTAGTTGTTATGCGGCCATTCAATCACATTGGGCCCGGTCAGCTTCCCGGCTTTCTCGTGCCCGATCTCGCCGAGAAGCTCCGCAGCCGAAGTTCAGAAAACGACCCGATTCAGGTTGGCAATTTGCAAACCCGCCGTGATTATACCGACGTCCGGGATGTCGCCCGAGCTTACGTGATGGTTGCGAGCAGTTCTGAACGCCCTCGTCACCCTGTTTATAATGTCAGTTCCGGAAAAAGCGTTGCCGGCGAAGCAGTCCTGGCGGCCGTAGCCAGAGCCATGAACATCGATACTCCAAAGGTTGAAGTTGACCAATCGCTCATCCGGCCAAACGATATTCCTGACATTCGGGGCGACAACTCGCGGCTCTCGTCCGAGTTCGGCTGGCAGCCAAGTTATGACTTCCAGCAGACGATTGATGATTTTGTAGCCTCGCTCGGCTAGAGCTTGTCCGGAAACGCCAGCGCTAAAGCGGAGACCATGTAGGTGGTATTGAATTTACCGCTTTTTATAAGCTGCTGGATGTCGTCCGGCGATACAAGCTGCACCGGTCCAAGCGTCTCGGCCTCCAGTCCCCCTTGTGTCGGCTCTCCCGCTTTAATTGCACCGCTAACTCTGACAACGTGAGAAATATGGGCAAGCTTCGAGGGAAATGGGTATAGGCTGCTTATGATTTCGGCTCCGTCTGCCTCGTAACCGGTTTCTTCCTTCAGTTCCCGCAGGGCCGCTTGCTCGGGCGTTTCGCCTTCGTCTATACCGCCAGCCGGGAACGTAAGAACCGAGTCGTCGACCGCGTATTTATACTCATCAAGCAGGATTAGGCGGCCCTCGGTATCGGTTGCGACCACCAAAACTCCGTCCGGAAAATCAACCACACTGTATTCTGCCGTCTGCCCCGACGGCAATTTGACAGTATCTTCCCACGCCTTCATGTAGGCGCTTTCATAAATGGTACGCCTGTCGAGACGCTGCCAGCCCACTACGCTCTAGGCCTCTTCGGCTAGGTCGTGTTCGACCATCAGCTTCACCAGGCCAGGGAAGTCGACCTTGCGCTCCCACCCCAGTTTCGTTTCGGCTTTGGCTGGGTCCCCCAGCAAAATGTCAACTTCGGCCGGACGGTAAAACTCCGGATTGATACGCAGGACTACGTTGCCCGACGCGACATCGGTCGCCGTTTCGCTCTCGCCGGTACCATCCCAGCGCAACTCGATACCGACCTGCTTAAAAGCCAGCTCGACGAATTCTCGGATGGTGTGCGTCTCGCCCGTTGCGAGAACATAATCACCCGGCTCGTCCTGCTGCAATATGCGCCACATACCCTCGACATAATCGCCGGCGTAGCCCCAGTCACGTTTGCTGTCCAGGTTTCCAAGCTCTAGCACGTCTTGTTTGCCGAGTTTAATGCGAGCCACGGCTTTGGAGATTTTGCGGGTAACGAATTCGGGGCCGCGGCGCTCGCCTTCGTGGTTAAATAAAATACCACAACTAGCATGCATGCCGTAGCTTTCGCGGTAGTTCTTCGTAATCCAGTGGCCGTACAGCTTAGCGACGCCGTACGGGCTGCGCGGGTGGAATAGCGATTCCTCGTCGTATCCGCTGCCCGGCCGGTTGTAATCTAGTCCGCCAAACATCTCGGACGTCGATGCTTGGTAAAAACGTGTGGTTTTTTCAAGTCCGGCCAATCGGACGGCTTCCAGTACGTTCAACACGCCCTTGCCGGTCAAATCTGCCGTCAGGATAGGGTCGCGGAACGAATATCCAACGTGGCTAATGGCAGCCAAGTTGTAAACTTCATCCGGTTTGATTTCCTGCATAGCGCGGGTGAGAGCCGCAATGTCCATCATGTCGGCTAGCACGATGTTGACATATGGCATCTCGGTTTTGACAGCCTGGTAGCGCGGGTGACTCGCCTCGAGCTGGCCGCGGAGTGTTCCGTAGACTTCGTAGCCTTTCTCGTGAAGCAGTTTCGCTAAATGCCCACCGTCCTGTCCAGCTACGCCGGTAATAAGTGCTGTCTTTGCCGCCATGCTCTCTCAAATCTCCCCGTAAGTTCTTAGAGTGTCGTAATATTCTGCCTGTCGATTATACCAGATTTTAAAGAGGTGAGCTACCGCGTTGGCTACATGGGCCATCCATTTTAGTCCCGCTCTTTTTTGCTACACTCTTACTATATGCATATTGCAATTGATGCCCGCATTATCAACTCGTCAACCGGCCGTTACGTCGAGCGACTGCTGCATTACCTAGAAAAGATCGACCGGACGAACCGCTATACCGTGCTGGTGCGAAAAAAAGACGAGGCGTTTTGGGTGCCATCGAACCCAAACTTTTCGGTCAAAGTAGCCGACTTTGACAATTATTCTATGGCCGAGCAAACAGGGTATTTGCGGCTGCTCCAAAAACTATCACCCGATTTAGTCCATTTCTGTATGCCGCAGCAGCCGGTACTTTACGGCGGCAAGGCCATCACTACTATTCACGACCTGACGCTCCTCAACACTTATAATTCCGACAAAAACTGGTTTATCTTTCACTTTAAACAGTTCGTTGGCCGTTTTGTATTCAGGCATGTGGCCAGGAAGAGTGAAGTAGTACTGGTGCCGACCGAGTATGTCAAAGCGTCACTCCTTTCCTTTGCTCATGTGCCAAGCGAAAAAGTAGTTGTCACCCCGGAAGCAGCGGATATTTCCGAGCTTACCCCGGCTACATACCAGCCGATGGTTGGCCGGGACTACATTATGTACGTGGGGAGCCAGAGCGATTACAAAAATATTAAGCGGTTAATCCGTGCCCACCAGTTACTTCTAAAAACCCATCCGGACCTTCAATTAGTCCTCGTCGGCAAGACCGACGGAAAGAATGGCCTGTCTGCGGCCCGCAACAAAGCCTGGAGCGAAGCGGCTGGCCACCAGAATGTGACATTTACCGGCTTTGTACCCGACGAACAGCTAGCCTGGCTGTTTACCCATGCCAAAGCCTATGTTTTTCCGTCGCTTATGGAAGGGTTCGGTCTGCCCGGCCTCGAGGCAATGCTGCATGGTGCCCCTGTCGTCAGCAGTAATACCACCTGTCTTCCCGAGGTCTACGGTGATGCAGCCGAATATTTCGACCCGACTAATGAATCAGCCATGGCAGGTGCCATCGACGGCGTTATAAGTAATCCCGAAAATGCCGAGACTCTGCGGAAAAAAGGGTACGAACGCGCAAAACTATACTCGTGGCAACGGATGGCCGAGCAAACTCATGCCGCCTACCAAAAAGTGCTCGGACTATAATTAACTAAATGGTTGAATATAGTCTCGACACTTTGCCGGTTGCTGATTTATGAGCTTTTCTGAGCGATAATAATGCGCCGGTCGCGGCCTTCGCCTTCGGAAAACGTTTCGATGTCTTCGTATTCTTTGGCTACCTGGTGCACTACCCGGCGGTCAGCCGCGTTAAGGTTGCCCACAAAGCTGTCGCCGGTCTTTCGGACGCTTTCAATCCAGCCGCGGGCTTTTTCGGCCACTTTCTCAGCCCGCTGGCGCTTGTAGTCGGCAATGTCGATATTCACCCGGACCAGCGCAGCATTTTGATTGCGGAGCGTTGTCGAAACGGCGTACTGCAGGCTGCGGAGCGTTTCGGCGTTACGGCCGATTAAGATACTGTTCGCCTCTGTTGACGGGACTGCTAGCTCAATCACGTCGTCCGTCACCGATGCTTCAACTTCGACGTTCACCCCAAAGAAACTCAGTAGGTCTTCAAGATACTTTTTGGCATATTCGATAGCTGCTTCGTGATCCATGGTTAGCTCCTTTTCTTTCCCGTATCTTTGGCGACTATTCGGGTAACGGTGGTGTCGCTCCTGCGTTTTTTCGTAGGCGTCGCTTTAACGGGTTTTTTGGCAGGTTTTGACCGGGCGGCCGAGGATTTAGCAGCTGGCTGGCTGGCAATTTCGGCTAACTCGTCTTTATCTTGACGAAGTAGGTACGCTTGCTGGGCTACGGCAACAAGGTTGCTAACAGCATAGTAAAGGGCAATTGCGCCAGGAAAACCGAGCATTATGAAGAACATGAAAAATGGCAGCACTTTACTCATCCGCTGCATAACAATGGCGTTCATTTCGTCCTGGTCGGTTTGTTTACCTTCGGCCGCCTCGGCCATGATGTCTCGGATACGCCGCTTGTTTTCGGCATGCGGCATAGTCTGTTTGCTCATAATGTACTGTGTCACGCCCGCAGTCACCGCCAAAAGTACGAGGAATATGTCAATGCCCCCGTTTGCAAAAGCCGACTTGGTTAAATCAACCAGCCCGAGGAACGTCTCGTTGAAATTCTCCGGGTTGGTGATAAGCTCTTTAACCGACTGAAGGCCTTCGAGAAAATCATACGTAAACAACCCAATCCGGTCCCGCTGGGTCGTGAAGATTTGAATGCTGTAGTAAAGCGCAATAAAGATTGGCAGCTGGATGAGCAAAATACCTATCTGGCGGAACGGGTTTACTCCGTGTTTCTTGTAGAGTTCCATCGACTCCAGGCCGGCTTGCTGACGGTTCCCCTTGGTACGCTTCTTAATTGCAGCCAGTTCGGGCTGGAGTTTTCGCATTGCTTTCGACTGGTGAAGGGCGCTTCTGGTCAACGGGTAGAGGAAGAAGCGGATGATAATAGTAAAGAGGATAATGGCAACGCCAAAATCACCACCCGGAACGACAGCATAAAGCCCCATCAACAGATTAAAGATTGGCTGGACGACGACAAGTTCAAAAATATTCACAAGGCTTTTGGTGGCTCCGATGTCTGATAATTACTGATAGTATATCATTTTTAAGGTGTTTTGTAGAGACCGGTTTGGATGAGCGAGTCGTCTACCAGGCGGTGCAGCTCCTGACTCGACATATGCACAATACCACCTGATGTCACGATTACAACTATATCAGAGGACGGCTCCAGTTGATCGAGCCGTTGGCGAAATTCTTCGTACAACCGGCGTCGAATACGGTTGCGGCCTACTGCCGACTTCTGTATTTTTTTACTCACAACGACAGCAATGCGCGGATGGCGCCGGTGCGGGCTGCGGCGATATTTATAGGTGAGCGTGTCGGTGCGGACGGCGAGGCCGGTCCGAAGAACAGCCCGAACGATACCGCGGCCATGGAATCGGTTCTTAAACGCTAGCATAGCAGTTCCTAGTATATAAAACTCACGCCGTCATAGGGTGTTTATTGTGGCGTGAGTTTTATGTGTCTTAGGTTAGACGGCCAGACGGGCGCGGCCCTTAGCGCGGCGGCGTTTCAGAACAGCACGTCCTGCTTTGGTTGCAACGCGGGCGCGAAAGCCGTGCGTCCGGGCACGGTGCCTGGTGTGAGGTTGATGGGTTCGTTTTGGCATAACTTCCTGTCATTATACTTGAAATGGGTCGTCTTCTCAAGGTGTAGTAGTTGTTTTTAGTGGATTTTGTGATGTTAAAATATTTTTTATCCACACTTATCTTATATTTATCCACAATTTAACAGATAAAACCGCTTATTGTGGATAAAATTTACCTTTGTAGGCAGAAATTCCCTACACTCCCCTTCTCCTTGTGGAAAACTTTTTTACCCGCTACAATAAAGGAACCAAGGTAACTACTATTTAATGGACCGGAGGGACGGGTTTTGAGTCATTCGTTGTGGCAAAGCGTACTAGGAGAAATCGAGTTATCGGTTTCACACGCTACGTACATGACATGGTTTAAAAACACTGAACTTATTAACGATGCACCGGCCAACTTTACGGTTGCCGTTCCAAACATTTTTGCTCAGCGGCAATTCGAAGTTAAGTTTGATAGCCAAGTAAAGGCCGTTCTGGAAAAAAACGGTGTTAAGCCGGACGCTATTACTTATATAGTTAAGACCGCTGCAAAGCGGCCAGTCGCCAGCCGTGAAACGACCCACCATCTCCCTGCGGACCGGCTTGTGGCGCCGGCAAAAAAATCAATCCCTTCCCAATCCCAGCCGGTTTCCGGACTTAATCCACGGTATAGTTTTGATAATTTTATTGTCGGCTCAAGTAACGACCTTGCTTATAGTGCCTGCCAAGCCGTCGCCCAACATCCTGGTACGAAATATAATCCCCTCTTCTTATACGGCGGGGTTGGTCTTGGTAAAACCCACCTTATCCAGGCAGTGGGAAATGAAATTACGAAAAAGCAGCCGGATACGCAGGTCCTTTACATTAGTTCGGAAACATTCGTGAACGACTTCCTGGAAAGTATCCGTTTTAAGAAAAAAGGGTTTGCGACAAAGTACAGGAACGTTGATGTGTTAATTGTTGATGACATGCAGTTCATTGCGGGTAAAGAGAAGACTCAAGAGGAGTTCTTCCATACATTCAACGCGCTCCACCAGGCGAATAAGCAGATTATTATAAGTAGCGACAAACCGCCGCGGAATATCCCAACCCTTACCGAGCGTCTACGAAGCCGGTTTGAGTGGGGTATGTCAATCGACATCCAAATGCCTGATTTTGAAACTCGCTGCGCTATCCTCGAAGCAAAGGCAGCCCAATCGGGGGTGGAGCTTGAACGTGAAACGGTTGAGTACCTTGCGAACAACATAAAAACGAATATCCGCGAGCTCGAGGGCGCTCTTAACCAGCTTCTCGCCTACTCAGAGATGCGCGGTATCCCAGCTGATATTTCAACAGCGGAAGGATTAATAGGAAACGTCCGCCGATCAAGGCCGCAGCATCTAACCCCAAAGCAGATTATCGACAAGACTGCCCGACATTTCCAACTAAGTCCGGCAGAAATTTGCAGCGCTAAGCGTGACAAGCATATCGTCACGCCGCGCCAAATTGCTATGTACCTACTCCGAAGTGAGCTTCATCTTAGTTTTCCTAAAATCGCCAGTGAGCTGGGCCGAAAAGACCACACCACCGCTATCCACTCGGTTGAAAAGATAGAAAAAGCTATAAAACTTGATTTTCTTATCCGCGAACAAGTAGCAGAGCTTAGGGATAAACTTTATGTCTAGGGTAAAAGATGTGAACAACTTGTTGACTCGGGCTGGGAAAAGTCTCGATTTACTGTCCACAGGTCACTGTACACAACACGGTAAAGGTATATTTATAGTGGGTAACTCGAAGTTATCCGTCTACAACAACCAGTTTATACAAGTTGGTTCTGCACACCCCGTAACTTACGTCTTTTATCTATTGTTTGCGGGTTTTTCCACATTGTCCACATGGCCTATTATTACGAGCGAGAAGAAAGGATTAAATTAATAACAATGGAAGTCATCGTCACCCAAGAAAATCTGAGCTTCGCTCTAAACAACACAAGCCGTGTAACAAGTACGAAGGCGGGGCTACCTATTCTCGGTAATATCCTTCTGAGGACCGACAAGTCCCGTCTACTTGTTGCCGCAACAAACCTAGAAGTTGCCGCTTCTCACCGAATTGGCGCAAAAGTTACAAAACCCGGCTCAATTACAATTCCCGCCCGCTTACTTAATGAGTTCATCCAAAACCTACCAAAAGAACAACTCACATTAACCGCAAAAGACAATAAACTCCACATTAGCTCATCAACCTCTTCATCGACTATTAATGGTTCTCCGGATGACGAATTTCCGGAGCTCCCAACAATTGATGACAAGAAAGCCGTTAAGTATACAATTACGGCGAGTGACTTTAAACAATCCGTCTCGCAGACGATTATTGCCGCAAGTGGTGACAGTACCCGACCGATTTTAACCGGCGTATATTGGCATTCATTTGAAAAGAAACTCTACCTGGCTGCAACGGACGGATACCGGCTTGCCGAACGCCACATTACCGGTACGTCAAGCAGTGTCAACGCCGTTATCCCAACTTCAACCCTACAAGAAGTCCTTCGTACACTGCGCGACGAAACGGTCGAATTAGACGTTCTTTTCGACGAAACTCAGGTTACATTTCGGCTAGACGAAGTCGAAATTACGAGCCGTCTAATCGATGGCAACTTCCCCGATTACCGACAACTCATCCCCGCCGCATCGGAAACAAACTTCACTATTAATCGAACAGAGCTTATTCGGGTTATTAAGATTGCGAGCCTGTTTGCCCGCGAATCCGGAGGCGGTATTATCCTTAATGTCGATAGCGACAAGAACACACTCACAATCAACTCAATTGCCTCTGAGATTGGCGAAAACTCATCGGAGATACCGGTTGTTTCGTCGGGGCAAGCAGCGAGCGTAAGTTTAAATTCACGCTACCTGCTGGATGCGTTAAATGTGATGTCGTCCGATGAAATAAGCTTCGGATTTTCGGGAAAATTAGCGCCGTGCGTTATTCATGAGATAACTAAATCTCCAGCTTACAAACACATTATTATGCCGCTCAAGAGCTAGCTATAATTTACCTGTCGTAAGATATCAACCGGGACGGTTTTATGGCTATTCTCATAAAACAATAATGCCGGGCTAGTCTCAACACTCCAGGCGCCAGACTCTTTCTTTAGAATAACCCTGTAAGAATCGGTACGACTCGCCTGTGTATCGGCACGTCGCAACGTAACACTTGCCCATTCTCCGAAGTGGTACAACTTGAAATCGGACAAAGAATACTGCGCGATAACAGGCGAGTATGCTTTTTGCAGGGCTGCTGTTAGTGCGCCTTGTTCATTTGCGCTTAGTCTGGCCAACCGAGAGGTGGAGTAGTACGGTTTTATTGATACTGTTTTAGGCTTGTTACCAATTCGCTCATTTCTTGAACTGGTCTCATACCCTTCTCTCCCAACAAATCCGACTTCAATGGTTGTTTGTTTCGGTATGCGCACCGAGAAAGCCGATGGGTCCGAGCTTTCGTGGAGTACTGCCCCATCCGCATTTTTAACGGTTATTTTTTGAATATTTGTCGCTGTGAATGAAACTGGAACCGAGTCGATATATCGATATAACACCACGAAACCAATGATGGCTGCAGCAATAAGGCAAATAAACGCGAATAGCCTTTTCTTATTCATCTGCATGGGATACCTCTAGGTTCGAGAATGGATTATTCAGTCCTTCAAAAATAACTTCTGTCTTGACCAGGTCGACTTCTTGTTTTTTCAGCCATTCAATGGCCAGCCGCCTCCCTTTGGCTGTTGCAAACGAAACGATGAAGTACGGCGTCCGATTGTCATCCTGATTAAATCCGAAGTCTATTTTGAACGGGCCGAAGATGTCACTATAGGGTAACTTGCTAAGGATGGGAGTTTTTGCGCGGATGTCTTCGCCGCGAGCATTGGCGGCGATACCGGCGAGCGCCTCACGCTCAGTTATGACGGATTCGTTCTCTAGGAGCTCGCGGGCTTCCTGTGAGTTTGGTTCAAGCACAAGCGCAATGGAGCGAGGCTCGTCTTTAACGGATACCGTTGTCGTCGCGTCGTCCCAACCTTCTCGCTTTGCGATCAGAGTGTAGTCTCCCGGTTTTAAGTAAACGGTGCCGGACGAGTGGGTCTCGTCGTTGACAGTGACCTTTGCATCAGAGGGGTGCATAGCTATTTCTACCGGCACCTTTCCAATTCTCGGTAATGTTACGAATAAAAAATACAGCAAACAAAGAAGGAGGAATCCGACTACAGCTGCGATAATATGTTTGCGTTGAATCATAACCACCTTATTTTAATACAAACCATCGATATTCAGGGTCAGCCGGCGCTTCCATCCCCGCCATCGGCGCACGCCATGCCGTACCGCTTGGGCTATATGAAGCCGAGGCGATTTGCGTTTCAAATCCGGGCTGCTTGCCGACATACATATATGTGTGGCCGCCACCGGCTGTTTTGATTGCTATGGCGCCCGGTGTCAAATCACCAGAAGTTGGATTTTTTAGTTCTTTGTATTTTGGACTTGAGGATAGGTAAGCAAGCTGTGTCGTCGTGTTGCCTCCTCCACCATACGCAGGATCCAGTCCGCTGTCCTGCATAACTCGTGTTACGAAACCACCACAGTCAACGCCTGGGTGTGGGCCACCGCCGACATATTTTCCTTCGCCCTGGGCTTTTGAAATAGCTGCTGCATACGAAGGCCGCATATTGAGATAGTTTGGTTCGTGGTAGGTTGGCCAGGCATAGTTGAGCGCCGTTTGAACTGCGTTGCCGGCAGCGGCTCCATCCCCGGCACTATCGCAATCCGCAATCGTCTCTATAGTCGAACCGGCGCTCGATGTTGACGCACCACCGCCAAATTCCTGGAGTGCTAACTGTGCCGCAGCAATACGATCTGCCATTCGCGGGTCACCCGCACCCTCTACCTTATCTTCAAAATACCGGGTTGCCTCCTCAACATCTCCAATCCCTCGATACCCTTCAAGCATATTATTTACACCCGTAGGACTGGTCTTTTCCATATGCCACCATAAAATATCGAGCTGAGTCCCTAGTCGATAAATGTCTCCGGTTGCGCTAGCTTGTTCAGCTATGCCAAGAACCTTACTGCCCGGAGTCCACTGGATAAGACCCCACCCCGAAGAGATTTTGGACGGATCTTTCGTATGTTTTTCATCGAATGTCCACTCATCAACAGGCAAATCATCGTTTGTGTTGACTGCTTCTCCGCCCTGCACGATTGTCGGGTCGCCGCCGGACTCTTGGGAGATATTGCCTATTACCCCAGCCGCCTGAACGGGGCTAAGCCCCTTGTTGGTCATGTAGTTATAAATTTTTTCTAAATTATCCTTGCCAACAAGTCCAACAGATACAACCCCTGATTCGCATACACAACTATTACTATCAACGCTTACGGCGGCTGCGTCACCGCTCGCAGCGCTTGAGCCACCAAACGCACCCACTAAGTAGGGGTGGTCGCTTAAACTTCTGTCTGTTGAATAAACTTTCTTGCTTGTGTTCTTCAACTGCTCCGAATGGAACATCCAGTCGACATTTGAGGCGTCTGCAGGCTTAAATACGGGCTTAAGCCCCGCCTCGCCAAGGATAGTATCGGGGCTATAAGGCTTGTTGAGGTACTGGTCGCCTATCCTATAGTTTAAGTCGCCACTAATTACGAGCGAGCCATTAGGTAACAGCTGCTCCGCAAGTTCTTTTAGGTTTTGTGACTGTGTCTTTGCTCTTTCAAGATTGGGTGGAAAAGTCGCTCTCGTGTTAAAGTGAGTGGCTATAACGGAGACCACACCTCCATTTTCTATATTTTGAAACACCGCCCACAGAGCATACCTATCTTTTTTACTGGCATCCATCGCCTGGAATTTATGTATTTGTTTAATACCACCATCAATTTTTTTCCAGTCTGCTGAATTCCACACGATGCGCAGTGCGCTATCTTCGGTCGACTTCGCTTCGGGATAATCAGCCTTAAATGACTTATATTGCTCGTAATTCGTATTTGTGTCGGGACGAATTTCGTTTAATGTCACGAAGTCAGGTTTGTGTACGCGGAATTTCTCCATCGTACCAACGAATCTTTCTCGTTGATTTTTTGCATATGAACCTGCCGTCGGGCTTTGAATGTTTGCGTGAGCCAAGGTTACTTCTACCTCGGCGCCAGAGCTCGTTACTGAAGTTGTGGGCGAGGGAGAATTAGAATTTGTGCACGTTCCATCCGGATTATAAAAAAGGATATCATTGCCGGAGTAAAAAGTCTCATCAATCGCAAACACTGACTGCGGGACGAGCAGTACTGCTGCGGCGACCAGTAGGGAGCTTCGAACAATTCGGCGGATATTCATGCCTACGACCTTCCGCATGGCGCAACGGCCTTTTTCGTTAGCGCATTAAAATCAGGCATCTGGCCTTTGTCGAGAGCAAGAAAGACATCTTGTGGACAAACGCCCTTACCGTTGAACGCCATGTCAACGTGAAGGTGCCCGCCTTCACAATTCCCAAGACAACCTATTCGCATGATAGTATCACCTGCTTTGTATTCGTTCTCGAGGCCTGTGCGCGGCCCGTGTGCGTATGCCACTTCAAGCACTCCGCCCTGAATTGCTGTAGAAATAATGAGTCCATGGCCACCAAGCGAGGCACCGGTTACTCGGCCACCAAGCATGGCATAGACTGACGAACCGTCGGGGGGTGAGCCTATATCAGCGGCTAAGCTTCTGCCGACGCCTGTGAACGTGTCTGAATCGGCTGTGTGTGGGCCTAAGAAATCGGCACGATCTGCTAGCCAGTACTTCTTGTCGACAGGCCAAGCCAATTCTCCACCCTCATCTGGTATTCCTATTTCTGCAAACACCATTTCGTGATCGCCGCCGTTCGTACCTCGGTTCACGACACCATAGTCGCCGGCAGTCATACTAGGACTGATGAATATATGGTCAACATCGTTTCGTCCAAGAACGTCTTTGGTGCTATTACAGCCCTTCTTTCCTTGCTGAGCATCCGACGCGTGAACAAGCAGGTTCTCACGGGTTAAGATACAGTATGCTAAGTTTTCTTTTTTGCCACCAAGTGGTTTATTTCCGCTGGCTTCGACAGTAAACTTCGAGTTGAAGTCGCCGGTGAATACAATGGGCGCATCCGTAAGCTCGTTCTTAATTGTTCGATAGTACAGCTCATTGTTATCTTTTCGGTTCTGCGGCCCGCCCTCATCGGTCGCCTGCTTGTCAACCGGATCGTGAGTATTGAGAATATAGAACTCCGGCCCACTTGCACCGCCTTCGATGTACTTCAATTTAGCGATATTTACCTTACGGTCGCCGCCCGCGTATTTGATTGATTTTTGAGTCCCTTTTACGAGCTCAAACTTACTCTTATTCCATATCACGACCGAGTCGGGGTTTTGGTTGGCTCCGCTCTTGCCTGCGGAAGATGGGTACATGTCATAAGTACCGCCGCCATACGCCGCTGTCTTGAATAATGTCTGCTGTTCCGGCCTAGCTTCTTGCAGCCCTGCGATATCGATTTGTTTGCTCTTAAGCGCATTGACCGACTTAGTAAGTCGACTCCTCCAGTCTTTATCGGGCGCGTGAAGAATATTAAATGTCGCAGCCTTGAACGAAATACCACCGGTCGTGTCATCGGTAGAGGTGCTGAGTCCCGGGACGTCCATCGTTACAATAATCGGGTTGTGGTCGGAGAGTTTAAGGTTTTCGGGTGTTGCCATGTTTTCCCAGCTATTAACCACGATGTCATCTGCCTTTGTAACCCACATCTGGTCGCGGTGGCTTCCTCGGCTGCCTTCTCGGCGGCAGTCCTGCTTGCCGTCACCCGGTGAGCTAATAGTGTCGCAGTTATAACCTTTGCGATTTGTGGTGACATCCCTGGTGTATTTCAGTATTCCGCTTGCTTCAAAGGTAAGTTTCACCTTGTTTTCGGGCGGTACGTCATTACTGTTCATGTCGCCCATCACAATGACAGGGTCGCCGCTTGAGCCGACGACTCTTTCGATTTCTGCTAGCGTGTTTTTGGCTGCCCTTTCTTGCTCGCTGGCATTCAGGCTGGCGTGCATATTAAACACATACACACTCGCGCCGGATTCCGTTTGAAGCTTGGCCCATACCGCATCGCGCAGCTTCGTTCCTTGTTTCGGAATCGCATATGTACCAAAATCAACCTCTTTAAATAGCCGCTTGTCGTAGAATATGACATCACTCATCTCGTGCTTACCGCCTGCAAGCTTTGTGGCGCCGTAGTTCTCGAGCGCACCCATCAGGCCTTGGCGTTCCTGGCCGCGAACTTCCTGGGTGCCGACAATCATCATGCCCTTTTGTTCGATATTTTCGGCAATGCCTTCCATCCGAAGCTGGTCTTCACGGTCGTAAACATTATCGGGGTCGCCAAAGTCGGCGTTATTTAGCGTAGACGTACGGACATTGTAGCTACCGACCGTAAGCGTGCCGATGTCGCCTTCGGGTGTGATATTCTCGGTTGGCTGGTACTCCATGGCCTCGATAATTGAATCGTCCATGGTGTAAACACGGAAGAAGCTCGATTTTTTATCGGTTTTCATACAGTCTTTGCCGTTTTCTTTTGTTTCCTCGTCGGTTTCGCCCCAGCCGATTTGACGTTCTGTACATTCGGTCAGCCAGTCGGCATACTCACCTTGTGGCTCACCATTCTCACTGACATGGTGGTTGTCGTACATCCAAGCCCGGACTTCGTCGGTATCAAGACCGAGTTCATACGGGCTCATTACATACCGTACATTGCAGAAGATGTCGGCATCGATACCCACCTCCTCATAACCTTCATCAATACATTTACTAAACCGCTCTTCGTTATAAGAGTTCTTTGCGAAGGTATTCGGCGTAAGTGAAGATATCGTCGACGATAAGGTTCCCAGTGTATTCATAAACGAATTACCCAGGCTGACAGACGACGTTGTGCGAATTGGGAGCAGCGTTCGTGCCAGTGACCCAAGGAATGAATACCGGTTCATAACATCGAACGGTGTCTTCTTCGCCTCTTCGGTTTCCATGGCGACATATTCGCTCTGTACCTCATCGGTTAATGACAAATAGCCTTTTAGGTCGCTTTTGCTCGCCGGCTTCATGCCGCGTGACATTGCCAAGGCACCGAATAATCCTCCCGATCCTGAAAAGATTGCGTTACCGGCATCAACGCCTTTTGTCTTGCTATTTACAACTGTACCGGCGACCATTTGCGCCAGGTAATTTTCAAGGAGAGGAACAGCCATGCCAATCGCTATAGATGCCCCAATACTGACAGCAGTTGAAGTTCCCAGGGTGAAGACGCCCGCAATAATTCCTACCCCCAAGCCAAGCAGACGCACTGGCCAGCTTTGGATTACTTTGCATGACTTATCTCCGATAGTTTTCTTTATAAAGTCGTTAACGCCCGAGAGAGATCCCATTAGGGCACCACCGCCGACAGTGACTTGCATGTCCCTTGCACTAAGAGTCGGGGCTTCGTTATACATGGCCGTCTTGTACCCATTCGAGTCAAACGCATTTTTTCCATAGTCGGGGTTTGGAACTTCCTCGGCCCTGCCAACGCCAAGGTCTTGTAGGACGGATTTTTCGTTGACAACCAATTTATCGGTGTCTATTGCAGTGAGCGTGTTGCCGACATATTCCGCTTGATCGGCTGTTGCGGTACCTGCTTTTACCTGATCGGCGAACGTCAAATATACCATAGCAAATGCTATAAGCTGGCGCTGACGATACAGCTTGGCGCCTGCCTCAACAGCCCTGGCTGCATTTTTTACAGAGCAGGCTGAGTCAAGTGTTCCGGTAATCATAACGCCCTTAATGGCACCCTTCATGCCATTTTTTGCAACTGAGGCAAACAGCGCCTTTGTTGACGGGCCGTCGGACGATTCAATCCGGGTTTTTGTATCCTGAGCGCCTTGGTTGTCGTCTACCTCATCCTCGGCGTCGGGTATATCATCGCCATCTACATCGCCTTCTTCCCCTGCGACTGTGTTGGCGTCAACATTAATCGGATCGCCCTCGACGGCACTGTCCACGGCCGCGTCTTTATCCGCATCTGTCCCCGCCCCTAATTTATCTCGAGTGTGTGTATTGAATCTCGTATATACACCGGACGACTTAACGTCAAAGAATCCGGCGAACTTTGGGTTAAACGCTTTTCGAACCGCGTTTCGCACCATCCTGTCTCCCAGGAGTCTGTTCATCTCTCTAGGGTTATCCATAGTTACGGTATTCCCGGCGCTATCTTTAATGGATAGGCTTATCACCCTATTTTTCCCAAATAGCGTACTTGGCTTTTCGGGATCGGTTTCAACCGTAAACCCGGCTTTTTGGAATTTTTTGACTTGCCGGTCGGACATGCCCTTGAAGCCACACTTTACCTTTACGGCGCCGGGACCACATATTCCCGTACCCATATCGCGCAGCTTTGCCTTGAAAACGTGGTTAGTCCGAATGTCCATGGCAGCCAATTGGTCATTTAAGTCATCAGTTAAAATCTCTTTTAGCTGAACGGCCGCCAGGCCTGGGGATATGAGCATCGTGATGCCCCCAAGTGCGCCGAGCAGCAGGCCAATTATCCCGGCTGACGCCCCATTCTTTTTAAAGAATGCCTTGGCATTAAATTTTCGTTTGCTTTCTCGACGACCCCCGGTGGGACGATATAGGCCGGTTTCTTGCTGTTGTAAAGAGTCGATGTTTTTGGTCGCATTTGCAGAATCGTTAGCATGGGCCTCAAGCTGGTCAATACCAGCATTGATACCGGCGTCTTTGCCGGTTTCTTGCTCCTGGCGGTAGATATCACGAGCAGTGGTATACGGGTCGTACTGCGCGTCGGCGTCTTGTTGGTCTTTTAGTTTTGGCACCTATCACACCCCTTTCGGGTTTGGCCTCATTATACACTGTATTCACCGGGGTTCATATAACCCGGACTAGCTGCTGGCTGGCCTGGCTGTGGAGCCGGTGGCGGGCCCTGGGCCGGAGCCTGCGGAATGGGCTGGGCTGCTCCTCTGCCTGTCGTAACCAAACTTTGTTCGGTTTGCGACGCCACAATCTGAATATGGACATGGTTCTGACCTGCGAAGAACAGCCCTTGTCCGACTGGGAAGTTTGCCAGACGCTTACGTTCTTCTTCGGTTAGCTTGAAGACATCGGCGAGAACGTCGACAGCACTTGAACTCTGTTTCAGAAGTAGCTGCATTGAACTGTTGGCTACGATTGCCCGGCCCATCTTGCTGCCCATGAAGTCCTCGACGTCCTGGGTGATGGTGGTCAGGCCAAGCTGATATTTTCGAGCGCGTTTCGCCAGGCTAAATAAGAAGTTAGCCGAGTCGTCATATTTCATAAGCTGCCAAGCCTCGTCGACGATTAGCATGCGCTTTCGCTGGTCACTTCTGGTAATGTTCCAGATGTGAGACAGTACGATATACATAGCAACCGGTCGTAGTTCATCTTCCAAATCGCGGATATTAAAGACAACCATATTGTTGTTGATGTCGATATTGGACTGCTGCGAGAAAATACCGGCGAACGTTCCGGCCGTATACTTTCGTAGACGCTGGGCTAATTGCGGACCGGTTCCGCCCATGTGGAGCAACGTGTCATATAGATCAGCGATGGTCGGCGGCGTTGAGTGGTGTGTTAGCGGGTCGGACGTGATGCCTGCCCGGGCATATGTATCGATGAGTCCTTGGTCCAAGTCGGCCTCTTCGGCCGGAGTGAGCGACGGCATAATCTGCCCCGCCGCCGTGACTTGGCTGCCGCCAAGCATAAGCCGTAGCAGTCCATGCAGGGTCACCAGATTTGCCCGTAGGGCATCGTCGGCTTCCTCGGTGTCTATAACGCGCGGTAAATCGAAGGGGTTAATGCGGGTATCGGCGTTCAAGCTCAGGCGGATATAGCTGCCGCCGACGGCATCGGCGAGCTTTTGGTATTCATTTTCAGGGTCAATAATCAGAATGTCGGCACCGGTCATCATACTGCGGATAGCTTCGAGTTTAACGGTAAACGACTTACCGGCACCAGACTTGGCAAAGACGACCATGTTGGCGTTTTCCAGCGTAAAGCGGTCAAAAATCACAAGGCCGTTATTGTGCATATTGACGCCGTATAGAATCCCCTTGCTGTCGGTCAAATCGGCCGATGTGAACGGGAATGATGTCGAAATAGCACCCGTGTTCATGTTCCGGCGAATTTGCAGCTGGTCAGTCATCTGTGGAACCGTCGAATTAAGCCCCTGCTCCTGCTGGCTCGAAGCAACTTTGCTAAATACCAGCTGCTGTCCGAAAATCGTTTCAATTTTGTGCTGCACGAAACCAAGTTCGTCTAGGCTATCGGCATAAAGCGTAATGTAAAGGCCGTAGCGGAAAAAGCGTTCGGCACCAACCTGTAACTGGTCACGCAGTTCCTCGGCGTCTTGAATAGCGGCTTCGATGCCCGGGTCGCGGGTGCGGCCCTTTTCGCTGTTAATTGCCATGCTGGCTTCCAGCTGAGTCACTTTTTTGCGCAAGTTGTTAAGTACGACCTGGCTTTCGACCGGGTAGATAAACATCGAGATATCAAGAACTTCGTCTATATTAATAATACTCGACAGCCAGCCAGTGTAAATCTGGCGCGGGTAGCCATACACATATAATGTTCGGCCGTACTTGGTACCTAGCCGGAAATGGCTGGAGTGGATTTCGATACTACTCGGCGCAATGAGGTCGCGCAGCGTCATAACACCTTTTAGAAAGTCCTGCTCGACTTCAGCCTGTTCGCGTGCCCGCTGCTGAGCGGCAATGTCTATCGGATCGAGTTTCTTTTTAGCCATAACTAAATCATCCCTCCCGGACTGGGCCGCGGTGCTTCGCCTTGTCCCTTTGAAACGTAGGTACTGGTGACGTTTTCAAAATCACCCAGCGGTTCGCGGACAGCGGTATCGGGGTTATAAATGTTGTAATACAGCTCGCCGAGTTCCTTGGTGTTCAGCTGGACGCTTTTGACGCCGAGCTGGAACAACCCGCTCATCACCGAATCAACCCGGTTCTTTATCTCGTCTTTGGCTTTGGTATAGGCCGCTTCGTCAATTTTTATCGGTTCGGTTGATGGTTTGGCGAACAATTTGCCAAAAAAGCCTTTGGCCTGGTCGCGGAGGTCGGTTAGATCACCGGCTGGGTAATACGGCACGACGATGAAAAAGCTCTTGTCCATAATGTTGGCTTCTTGGCTAAGGGCGTCGATGAAGTTAATATAATCGTCCATTAGTACGCCAAGCAGCATGTTATCTTGGTTTCGCCGCATCGAAATCAACCGGTCGATATAGGGACCAATGTCGACACGCTGGGAACGGATAAAGACCTGGATTGGAAAATAAAGCGAATTCAGGAAGTTCTGGTAGCTATACTCCACCCCTTCCCGCTCGCGTGAACTCATGAGGTCGAAGTTGATTGATTTGCAGGCAACAACAGCCCGGAACGACCCGTCGCGCATGATAGCCATATTGTCGCGTACCTCAGACAGCTGAAGCGTATTCTGAGTCGTGTTCGGATTGGCTGGTTTTTTGGCCGGAGCTGGGGACTGAGGCCCTGCTTTGAACGGGTTGGCTTCTGGCTGGGGCTGAATAGGTGCCGGGCTTGGGGTTGGCTGCGAGGGAGGCATGTTTGGCGTACCAGGAACCGGAGTAACTGGTGGCATAGCGCCAGGCTGGCCCGCGGGCTGTTGCGGTACTGGTTGGTCGGGCTGCATTGTAGAGGCTCTCGTTCCCACTCGTTACGCCGATTTATTCGCTAGCGGAGCGATATTACCACCTCATCCTCAGAAAGTTTTTCTTTCTCATGAATGCGATTCGCCTCACGGGCGATCGTTTCCACCGATAAATCGGGATTATTTGCAAGGTTAATTATATCAGGTGACAGCGCCTTTTCACCAGTCTTTTCGGCCTCTGGTGCACCTGCCGGCTTTGCTGCTTTCGGGTCGATTGGCGCAATAACCGACTGGTGCATGGTCGGATACGGATTAAACGCCACATTTGGAGCCGGCTCCGGGACTGCTGCAGCGGCTGGTTCGGGGGCGGGCGCACTAAGGCTGGCGTATGGGTCGGCAACGGCAACCGGGGCGGCTGTTGCTACCGGCTGGGCTACCGGGGCTGGCTGGGCAGCTTGCTGCTGGACACGGCTAAGCATTTCTTGGTGTCTTTGGGCCGCCGCCTGGTCCAGTCTCGAATCAAGGGCTTGTCCTACGCCGGTCGTGTCGTCCAGCATGTCAGGGGCCGACATTGCATCGAAATAGGCGTCGGTGGTCATAACCCCGTTGCCAGACGGCTCTTGGCCGGGCATTGCCTGGACGCCGCGGGCGGCCCAGCCGCGCGAGTCAACAATGCTGGCGAGGTAGCTCAGCCGCTGCTCTGCCTCACTCTGGCTTAAATCCTTTGTGCGCTGCACTTCGACAACTTTTGGAGCGGTAATTTCTACCAGCGCCTGTGTCCCGTCCGGGTTCCATAAACGGCGGTGAGGCTTGAGATAAAATGACACCAGGGCTGCCAGATACGTTTCCATCGGCTGGTCTTTACGTAGTGGCAATGCGAGTGCACCGAAGAATACGACGACCGGTAGCACGACAACAAATAAGGGAAAGAATAGCTGCGACAAAAAATACCCAATGCCGCCGGCTGCGGCTACTATAAGCAGATAGATAAACTGCCGGAAACTAAATGGTCCGATTAGCTTGTCATCTGCCTCGACGTCCTGAGGTACTTTATATACCGCCATGCTTTGATTATATCCTACCAGTCACTATTTAAGGGTTTGGCATATCTGCAATGGCCGGGTATTTCGCCGAGTCTGGTCCACTAGCAAGATCGTCCCTTGCAAAAGGTTCAAGTAGTACACGTGCTTTGTCCTTAAGTTTGTCCTTAAGGATGTCGCTGTCCTTCCAGGCTTGATATGCTTCCTTAATCTTGGCAGTATGCTCAGGTCCCAATTTGCCTTGTCTTCCTAGTTCATAGATCATGCTAAGGTCGTCAGGGTCCATGCTTGCCAAGGCTTCGGGGCTAAGGTGTGTCAGAATGCGTGCGCGAGTTGATTCGTAAATATCTTCATCGTACTCACCGACAGTAGCCTTGCCTTGAGCCTCATCACCGATTCCAAATGGCTTCTTTGATTTGTCGGCCATCACCTGCTGCTGTAGGTTAACAAGCTTATCCTTCCTTTCTTGGACTCTAGCCAGCGCTGCTTCCCTGGCGTCGGGATCTGCTATTGCGCTCGCCGTTGCCTCCTCGGCCTGAACTTGCTTTTGGAGTTCACCCATCCGCTCCCACAACCTAATATGCGACTTCATATGCTGACGTTTGGCTATAACCGAACCCATGGCTGAGATTTTTTCGTCAGGCTGGTCAAGGATATCGGGATCTGATAGGTTTCCTGGTAGTATATTTCCATTTGCGTCAGGATCGCCGAGCATCTGATCTTCTTTTACATCACTGAATAGGGTAGCTTCAGCTGCAACACCCTTTTTAAATGCATCGATAATAGTCTGTTTTGCCACGGCCTTTGCCTGGCTGACGCCAGCAGCACCCTCAATCCCACCAGCGGTCGTAGCAAGTCCGCTGCTTTCATCTCGAACAGCGTGTGCATATTCTACGTCCGCCTTTCGATTGGCTGCACCTGTGCGCTGCGTCTGCACGCGCTTTTCAATATCGGCTGCTGAAAGGTCTCGAGCAACATCTTCATAACCTGGGTTTGCTTCTGCACCAGCTTCGGTTCGAAGCTCCTGGACAAGTGCAGCTTCCCCGGCTTCGGCGGCTGTCAGTGCATCTTTGGCCGCTTGTGCTTCTACGCGAACTCTCCTATTTACGGCGGTAGCAGCCGTGCCAGCAAAGGAGTCCGCAATAGCTTCCCGTTGCTTCACCGCATCTTTACTAATTGCTTGCTCGACTGCAACATCAGATTGCTTGAAGTCAGCGACATCTTCGCTGTGGGCTATTTCAAGGTCACCCTGGACAGCCTGCTCTCGTTGGGCCTGGGCCCTACCTGCAGCCGATTCGGCATAAACCAACTCAGTAGCCTTATCAGCAATCCCTATTTCTTTATCTAGTACCTTACCGGTCTGAGCTTGCGCCTGTCCGTCTGTGGAAATTTTATAAGCGCGTTTCGCATCTTTGTCGGCGTTCTCAATATCACCCTCGATGACTTGCCTGGTCTGCGCTTGGGCCTGGCCTACGGCAGATCGTTTATAATCGCGGTTGATTTCATTCTCGGATTGCGAAAGGTCTTCACCGCTCGCTTTTAGACGCTGGCCGGTAGCATTACCGGCGGCAGTACGGTTATAGTTTGTCTTACTTTTATCTTGCTCTTCCTTCAGCTTGCCTTGGGCATCATACAGGCTGTTGTATTGGGTCGGATTGGCAGCAATGTAATCTGCCGTGGCTTCATCTTTGTGAATTTCTTCATCATTATGCAAATCAAGCCCGGCAGTGGTTGCTCGAGTATGAAGACTATGGTTATCGGCTAAGTGCTGCTTTTTGGCGACATCCCTGTTGATGTCGGTATTAAGGCGGGCTGTTTCTTCGGCTCCGATTGCGCGCTGCTCGCGCCTACTTGCCGTTCCATCCGTATTGATGAAGCTTGCCTCGGCTGCTTTGCCTCGCCGTTCAAGGGCGTCATACATATGATTGCGCCGTGCCCGCCCGCGGATAAGTCCTCCGGCTCCAAACACGCCGCCACCCGCCAGGGCACGTTCTTTTGCCAAATTGCCGGCAGCCTGGGCAAATTTGCCCACGTCCTTGCCTGCCATACGGTTTGTCCGGTCGCTCAGGGCTGCAATTTTTGATCCTATTGCGCCGGCGGCCGACAACGAACCTTTTAATACGACCGGTACGGCAAACAACGGCACCGCCAGTACTGAAAGTGCCACAATCTTCAGCAGTTGCTCGTCGTCCCCACCGCCTGTGCCGTCTTGGGCAACGTTCATTAATATATTAGAGGCTAAAGTACTGGCGCCAAAAATAACGCCGACAATCGGGTACACCATCAGCGTAACCGTGAAAGCCTTGCGCCATTTTTTGAACCAGTCTTCGGTGTTTGGTAGTAGATAGGCCACAAAAGCAAGCGGCGAGATAACAATCAGCATAATAACCAGCGCTTGCCGGGCGATAAGTATCATTAATATTAAGGCCAGAGCAAGCAGGACGGTCGGAGCCATAATAACTACCGCAACGAGTAGTACGCCGGCGGCAACTGCCAGTACACCTGCCATGACGTTGCTCCACGTCTCGCTGCCGGCTCCGCCGCCTCCGCCGGCAACGCTGACATCAATCGAATCCTTGAGGAGCGAGTACGAACTACTGCCAATAATGTTGGAAAGGTCGGTTGCGACTGCACATATCCAGTACGACAGGTTGACGAGTAGTGCGGCTACGAAAATGCGCGGCAGAAGTTTCTTGACCCCATAGTTACTTACACCCATGCCGGTTACCTGGGAATAAACGATAACAAGGAACGCAACCACGAATGCGACATTGGCGATGTCACGGAAAGCCGACCACGCAGCCAGAGTGCCTTTGTCGGTAAAGAGTGCCGGCCGGATGCCTAGCAAATTGTTGAGGAACCCAAAGGCAGAATCGTTCAGCTTTGCAAGGAACGTCATGACCGGACAGACAATCCAGCCTACCCCATCGACGGCACAGGTGGTCTCGCTTTCTTCGTCTCCGCCCGTTCCGACCTCGTCAATGTTTGCCTGGCTGATAGCAAGCTTAACGGTAGGCATTGTCCGTTGTTCTTTCGTAACATTTTTGCAGGTTTCCCCGTAACAAACTTTGTAGTTACCCGGTTTTACGTTTTCGAAATCGAATGTTTTGTAAAGGTGGATCGCTCCGCCGCAGGCTCTATCAGGATCGCACCCTGGGTACTCAAGAGTCACATCTTTTGTATCAAGGACTTTGTCATCTTTGTCGCGAAGCTCGATGGTCAGCGGCCCAACCGTCTGTTTTGCGTTTGGATCATCAAGCCGCGGGTTTACGTCAAGCTCAACCCGAATGGCGCCTTTGCTAAATTCACCGAACGCAACGCTACTCGGTTGATACTTAATCTTTGTCTTGGTCTGGCACTTCGTGTCTATCTTGTCGACACAGTACGTCCACGTACCTTCAGCTACTTTGTAGAACGTTCCGTAGTAGTTGCCGTCTTTTGCAATATTTGATTTAAAGCTCGCGGTTGCCCCAGAGGCGGACTTAATACTGAATGTAACGCGCTTTGGCGCACTTTTCGGGTCGTCCTTGTAATATTGGTTGTACAGAACGACGTCGACTTCCATCTGAGCCTCGGACTCGGCGCCTTGGTCGCCGCCGATTTGAACAGTCGAATCTTGCCAGCCATCTATGACCGACTCGGCATCTGAGCAGTTTTGGCCCGGGTCACCAGGATTACCGGCACTAGGGGTCACAAATACGGCGAGCGTAGCGGACTTACGGTCACTCGATATCGTGAGCCGCAAAGTGGGTTTACAGAAGTCTTCGCCGGACTGAGGAAGTTCTATAGTTGCAGCTGCAGTGTTGCCGCTAACGGTGAACGTTGTTGCGGAAGGAAGGCTTCCACCTGTCGCCTGGATTGTCGTTGAGCTTGCCCAAGTGTACGTTTCGCCGGCTGCATAGACTGGCGAAGTAGCAACGAGACTAACAAGCGGGGCGATAAATAAAGCAAAAATTGGCAACCCTGCAAAGAGAAGCCGACGGAGAGCACCTGTGATGCGCGTTTGTTTTTGGTTTTGTTTATTCATGAATTCCCCAAAATGGTCTGTTTCATTATACGCACATACCCTAAACATAAGCAATAATCAAGCCAAAAAATTAGCCCCTTGCCTATTCAGGGGGCTAATGAAATGAGTTATCGGTTTATGTTACGACTGTACTTCAGAGGAATTCAGCGAAAAGCTGGTAGAAACCCAGGTTGCCGTGTATTGATCGGCTGGCGCATCTGACCAACCCTCGACATCTTGGCGTTGGAAAGTTTCAGTCCATGACTCAAGCATCTTAAATTCCACGATATCTTGGCCAGGGGTGTAATTGCCGTAAGTGGTCTTAAGGACGGTATAGGTAATGGTCACCTCGTCTTTATTGGTCGTACTTGGCGAAACCGAATCGATACTTTGGAGCACGATGCTGCTTACCGGGTAGTCGGGATTTTGCTCACTAAAATCTTTGATAGCTTCACTTTGGGCACGAATCTGCTCAACTTCATCTTGGACATCACCGAACTCACCAGGAGCTATTTGTCCATAGGCTGCAATGATTGCATCGTTACTGCCCGTTTCAGTTGCCACCGTAAGGTTATTGAGATGGTCATTGACCACGTCGTTCAGGACTTCTTGGTTTACGTAAGGAGTTACATCGGTAGCGCCTACGGGGCCATCGCCACTAGAAGAGCCAACCTGGTCGTACCAGGCTTCGTCAATGAAGTAGTCTGACTCTACTGCATAATACATTGCCTCGCGCTGTTCGGCAGGACTCAGTTCGCCGCCAGGTTCTAGCTCTGGAGGTTCGGCAGTTTCGCCAGGGTTAGCCGGGGCAGAATTGCCGGGGTTGGGGTTGTTCAGGGCTTCTTCTATAGGGTCGGTAAAGGCTTTTTTAACACCCATGAAGGTGGCTACGCCTAGTAGGGTGTTTGCAGCGGCTACTCCAGCAATAGCTCTTTTGTGCCTTTGGAAAAACGAACGATTGTCAAGTTGAGCTGGAGAATCGGGAGTGACCAACACCTCTTCCGAAAGCGGGACATCCGATTCACGTACAGGTGCCTCATCATGATGAACCCCGGAATGCGGTATGCTTCCTCGAACAGTGTCAGTTGAGTCGGGTTGCTGCTCAATACTCATCGGTGGTGGTTCCTTGCGCATCTCAGCGCATTAAACAAGCGTAATTGTGCTTATGTCCCTACTATACACCTTATGCTTAAAAAAGTCAAGTAAGTAATCTTCACATCAAGAGTTGACTTTCCGGTTTAAAGATTCGGGTCAACATCCCACTCTTTGTAGTAACTACCCGGTCGGTGTACCCCAGGAATAGCCACGGGAGCACGGAATTCCGCAGTGGTCTGTTCAGCCATCTTGCTTCGTGGAACAATAGCCTTGTTCGCATCGACGATGTAACGACGGTCGTCTCTTCCGTTACCTTCGGGAGCGTATTCGGTTGGGTTAACAAAGGCCAAGATGTCATTCATGGCACCACGGTTACGGTCATCAATACCGGCGTTGATGTTCTCGTTACCCTGCAGGCGGAGAATAGCGCTTTCCAGGGTGCTTTTGACTTGCTGTTGCTTCTCGGCATCCAGCCTTGAGTAGAAGCCATTTGGATTATTAAGGTCTTCAACCAGTGTTTTAAGTTCGTCAATATCGGCCTTGAGCATCTTCTCCGGACTGAATTTACCACCGGTGGCATCACGGACGAATGCCATGCGCATGTCGTCGACCATGGTACCGGCCCGGGCTTCACTCTTGTTGGTACCAGAGTAAGTAACCAAGCTGTGCGGCGTGCCTTTAACGGCGTCGTCGAAGAACTGCTGCCAATCGCGGCGGCGACCAATCTCTGCTTTATCCGTGATTCGCTTCGACGTGTCAATTTGTGCAAAGCCATGCTCGTTTAGTATCAGGAAGCCATCATCATCACGCAGCGCTTCATAGTAGTTTCCGTGATCGTCGACCATCATACCCATGTGAGCAATTGCGTCACGGATTTCGTTGGCGTCTTGGTTGTTTCCCTTGTCCTCGAGCAGGGCGTACATGGCTGCTTGACGCATTTCGGTGGTCGCCTCTTTGCCGTCCGGCATCGTGCCTTCTCGCATCAACTTGTGAAGCTGGAAGCGGGTCATTTCACTTGTAAGAGCCCGGTTGGTCTTCTTGACCTCTTCTACCGCGGCATTGATGACCTCATCCTTCGCCTTCGCGTAAATGCGGGTTTGGGCACGGTCACCGCCGATACCGCCGGCGCGGATGAGCAATTCGGGATCACCCGCTCCTTCGGCGCTTGCCTTGAATGCTTCTGCCAAGTTTTCCTTTTGCTTTAGCTTGGCGGCTTCGATGGCGCGGTCACTGACCTCGATATTTTCTTGGTGCTTCTTGATCTGGCCGGCGTACGTCTTGTCGCTCTGTGTCGTGATGGTCGGTGCAGAAGCTCCCTCGGCAACGATGTTTTCGACCAGCGTGGTCCATTCTTTCTTTGAGTCTTCAAGAGCTCTTTCGGCTGTCGTCTCTTGCAAGCGCAAGTTACGCAGGTTGCCGTCGAATTCTGGATCGGTAGTTTTAGTTGTGATGCGTTCCCAGTTATCTTCAGCGCGTTGCTTCAGTGTATTTTCAATAGTCGCAGCTTCTTTTTCAAGCCGGACGGTCCGCACGTTCATGGCTTTTAATGCCTGGTCGCCAAATACAGTGCGTTGGAGTTGCGCCTTGCCTGCGGCATCGACTTCCTTGACATGCATCTCGGCAACACCTTTATCGACACTTGTTTGTACTTTGGCTGCCCGAAGGTGTGCGTAGCCGGCATCCGTATTGACTGCGGTTTGGAGCGTGCGCTCGTCTTGGGCGGACATTGCTTCTTCGGTAATCTTTGATCGGCCCTGGGCTAAGCGGGTGTCTGTCAGCATACCGCGGCGGGTTGCGTCGCCCTGAACCAAATTCTGCCAGTGTTCTTCGTGGTGAGCCTCGGTCTGATCATGCAGCATCTGATTGTCGCGTTTATAGGTGTCGAGGTTGCCGTGGCCGTCTTGGCGCCAACCGAATCGAGAACGGGTATCGCGGGTTCCGTGGTTGTCGTAGCCCCAGCGGCCGGTTTGGTTGTGCCAATAATTCTCGGCTGCCGACTCGTCTTCTTTGCGCTGCGTCTCGCGGTATTGCTTACGTGCGTAGTTCGCGGCGGCCCTCTGGCGTACAAGTGTCCGCGGAGTCCAGTTGCGCCCGCCGAAGTTTCCGGTTTGCCGGCGCTCGGCATTGAGAGCATTGTTGCGGGCAATAAAATCCTTGCGGCGTTCTTCGTTATGGTTCTTTACCCGGTCGAACAGGCCTTTTTGCCTATCGTTGACGATGCCCCCAATACGGTTAAGAACCCCGCCACCCAGTTTAAGCAGCAACGGCGTTATAGCAAGCGGCGTTACCATGACGCCGAGGCCTAGGATAATCTGCTCGATACTAGTGGCGGTGCGGATGATGACTTCCCCGGCCAGTTGGGCACCGCCGAAGACGGCTGCGAAGGCCGGGAACATGACCAGCATGTTCACAAAAATATCTCGCCAGCGTCCGAACCACTTTTCTGTGTTGGGAAGAATATAGGCGGCGAACGCCAGCGGCGCGACGGCAATCAGGACGATGATGATTGCTTGGCGGGCTGCCAAAATCAGGAACGTTACGATAATAACGAGCGCGGCACCAAACAGGAACGTAGCCAGCATCATCCAAAGTCCGCCCAGTCCCCCAATAGCGCCAGGCAGCACTAACGCACCGGCAATTGCCCCACCACTTCCTGCTAGTACCCACGTGGTAACACTTGTCCAGTTAACATCGGCATCGTCACCGGCTGACGAACCCGACACGACATTGTCACGAACATTCTCAAACAATTGATTTACGCTGTGGCCGGCAATGTTTGAAGCGTCGACCGCTGCCGAGCAGATGATGTACGAGACATTGACCAAGATGGCCGCGATGATAATACGGGGAATTATCTTTCGTATTTCGTAGCCGGAGAAGCCGCCGCCGGCGAGGTAGCTATAAATAATAACAAGGAAGCCGATGACAAAAAGTATGTTGGCTATGTCGCGGCTATACACCCAAACACGGTAGATAGGATTATCGACCGAGTTGGTAATTGGCTGAACCAATAGGAAGCCCTGTACGCGTTCGTAAATAAAGTCCATACCCTCGGATACGCCGTACATGATAGGACAGACCAGCCAGCCAATACCGTCGATGGTGCAGGTATCGGTAACTGCACCGTCATCGGTATCGGCACCTTCAAGCGGATCGGCCGGGGTTAATGTAATGGTTTTTTCACCGGATGGATCGGAATAGCGATTAGGCGGATTAAGAGTATATTCAATATAGGTTGCCTCTTTGGCACTTTTCGGAGTAATACCATCATCGAAATAGATTAATTTGACGGTCTTTGGTGTCGGTCCGAGCGACTCGTATTGGTAGACCTGCGCACCATTCGGAATTTTGTTAACCCCGCTTGCTCCGGATATATCAGTCGGTTTGTAGGTCTCGCCATCATAAGCGATATTGTCGCCGTCCCAATTGGCATCGGCGGCATATACAGGGGTAGAGGTGGCAAATAAGTACGCGAACGAAGCCACAAATATGGAAGTGGCAAGCATGACAAAACTCCGCGCGGTATGCCTACCTCGCGGGAAACCTAAGATTGATTCCCACATACTGCCTGAATAGTATCATTTAACAGATAAAAAGTCAAGGTTCGCTCTCGAGAATTGTGAGGCGCTAAAACCAGGAAACAAAGTTGCTTTTAGCGCGTAAATGTCGTACATTGTGCTTAGTATGAAAATAAAACAAATAAGCATGATGACTCTCCTTGTGTTTGCCATTTCAGTCGTTGGATCGATAACAGTGGTGGACAATGCTTTCGCCGTCTCAAAGAGCCGTTGGGTGTCGATATTGTGTGATAGCTTTCAGGGGCCGACTGCGGAAGGGACTGTTGCCGACGAATGTCGCAGAGACGCCGAAGACGGAAAACTGTCAAAGCGATGGTATGACAAAGTTATCAACTACGATGACTGGAAAAACAAAACGGCTGCTCAGCTATACGAGCACATCGGCAAGACTCCACCGAGTGAGGATACAGATGATAGTGGAGATTCTAACCCAATTGCAGGCAATGGTTGCGGCGGCGTTGACACGGCTGTTATCAAGTGTGACCAGAATAACAGCGGAAGCGATATTGAGAATAACGGTATTTGGGGGCTACTGCTCATTGCCATCAATATCCTGACGGCTGGTGTTGGAGTATTGGCAGTCGGCGGTATCGTGTATGCAGCAATCTTGTACACAACAGCTGAAGACAAAGCAGACCAAATCCGAAAATCAACCGATATCATTACCAACGTCGTGATTGGCCTAGTGGCCTTCGCCCTTATGTGGGCTGGGCTGAACTTCATAATCCCAGGCGGAGTCTTCTCATGATGAAACGACTAAGAAACGCTATCTTGTCATTTGGTATCCTTGCTTTTTTGGCGAGTGCATTGCTTTCGGTTGTGGCAGTGTCGCCGGCCATGGCTAAAGATGATAAATATTTTGGTGACGGCGATGGATGTAGCACAAGCTTTCTGACTTTTCCCACCTGGTATGAGGGCCTGCCACGGGACGGTTGTGCAATCGATGCACCTCAAGGAAGCGGCAAAGACGGGGGTAACATTTCGGCCTTCGTGTGGCGTATTGTACTTAATATCATTGAGATAGCATTGCAGGCTGTTGCCTACGCGGCGGTCGGGTTTATTATCTTTGGTGGCTATAAGTACCTAATTAGTATCAGTTCGCCAGATAGAATTGTGACGGCCCGAAAGACCATCCTCAATGCCATTATCGGCTTGGTTATATCGATATTGTCGGTGGCAATAGTTAACCTGGTGGCGGGAGGCATTAAACCGTGAACAGTTTGTTGTATTTTGCAGCGAAAGTAGATCCTTCGCAGGTAGGTATTTGGGAAATAGGTTCCGAAAATGTGATTATGGGTGTTCTGAACGCTGTCTACTTTGCGGCCGGAGTTACCGCAGTTATCGTCATTATCGTGTCGGGTATCTTCTATAGCATCTCCCAAGGTGATGCCGCTAAACTCAAACGGGCAAAAGATGGTATCCTATACAGTATTGTCGGACTGGTGGTAATCATGTTCGCCTTCGTCATAACCAATTACGTGATAGGAAATTTCTAATGAAACGACTTCGCAACCTACTCATAACCCTAGGACTTATCGGCGGACTGTCTTTTGCAGTTGCAGTGCCGGCTGGTGCGATAAATGTCATCGATAATGCCTGTAAGGGGGGTAATAAAGACACTGCCGTTTGTAAGGCGCAAGGCGACACGGCCGGACCACTCGTCCGAAGTATCATCAATATCCTGCTGTTCGTTGTGGGTGTTATATCGGTCATCATGATTATTGTTGGCGGTATCCGCTATACCATATCGAATGGCGATGCTAGCCAAATAAAATCCGCCAAGGATACAGTGCTCTACTCCGTTGTCGGCCTGGTCGTAGCGATGCTTGCCTACGCAATCGTTAACTATGTAATCGCCCAATTTTAAAAAGGAGGAGTATGAAAACACTTATTAACAAAATCATCACAGCTGGACTGGTCGCGACGCTCGCGTTCGCTGGCAGCTTTGCATTTGTTAGCCAACCTGCTTTTGCTGGTGATGTTGACCCGGGACAAGAAGTCAAAGATGGCGTTCAAGCTGCCGGCGGTACTGGTGCAAGAAATAATAATCTTTCAGGATTTATTCAAACGATTATCAACGTGCTGTTATTTGTTATTGGAGCAGCAGCGGTCATTATGATTGTGATTGGTGGTATCCGCTATGTACTTTCAAATGGCGATTCGGCACAAATCAACGGGGCGAAGAACACGATTCTTTATGCGGTTATCGGACTTGTGGTGGCACTACTCGCCTACGCAATCGTCAACTTTGTCATTACTCAGTTCATTAAGAACCCCTAATAACCTCTTAACAAACTACCCGACATCTGCTATAACCATAGTAAAGAACTAGAAAGGAATAATAATTCGTATGAAAACTTTAATTCAAAATGCGCTCCGAGGCCTGCTGCTGGTGCCGATTATGGCGCTTGGCGTCAGCTTGGCCGTTCCAGCAATGGCTCCAGCGTACGCTGCAAGTGGCGATGACCTCGGTATCGACGAGGGCGCCGGCGCAGCCCAAGGTAACGACCAGTCGGCTGACTTGTTTGGTAATGACGGCGTCTTCCGTACCATCACCAATGTACTGCTCTTCCTGATTGGTGCCGTTTCGGTCATCATGCTCATCATTGGTGGTATTCGCTACACCATTTCTGGCGGCGACAGCGCTGCGGTCACTTCAGCCAAGAACACTATTCTGTACGCAATTGTCGGTATCATCGTGGCACTACTCGCCTACGCAATCGTCAACTTCGTACTTGGCAGCTTCATCGACAATTAGTCTAAGCTTCCCAATAAAAATAGCTTCCCTGACCGGAAGCTATTTTTTATTCAGATGCGTTATCGTGACAAACAAAAACGCCCGGCTCGCTCCGGACGTTTTTGGTGCTAGGAGTGTACCTAGCTAATCATGATTTTCTTGGCTTGTTCCTGCTTGACCTTGCCAAAGCTGATGGTCAGGACACCGTCCTTTAGCATAGCCTCAACTTCGTCTTCCTTCACGGCAACAGGTAGCGCTACGGTGCGGCTGAATTCGCCCCAGTAGCATTCCTGGATGTGCCAGTTGGTGGCATCGGTGTCGTCGCCGCTCGAAAGCGTACCGCTGATAGTAAGGATGCCATCAGAAATGCTGACGTCTAGGTCTTCTTTGTTAACGCCGGCTGTGCGAGCCTTAACGACCAGTTTTTCCTCAGTCTCGTAGACGTCGACAGCGAGCTGCCCGGGAAAATCTTCCTCGGCATCGTCCCAGTTGGCGTCGTTGCTGGCTGGTGCATTGCTACCCTGTTGGGCATTGTTGTCTTGTTGCTGGGCGAGATCATCATCGTTCAAGAAGGCAGCTGCCAACTCGTCCTCAATGAGTAAATCGTCATTTTGTTTACGGGCCATAGATTTCCTCCACTTCCTCTCGGCTCTATTGACAGATAGTCCCCATCAGTATAACTAATGCTTATTGTATAATCAACGCTAACGACCCCTTAAACGTAAAAAGTACAATGATTGATGAAATATTACAAATAGTCGCTCCACACCACTGTTACGGATGTGGCAATTCCGGCGCAGTCCTATGCCCTAATTGTAAATATGACATCATAGATGAAGCTTCAAGCGGCTGCATTGTCTGCCAAAACCCTGCAATTGGTGGCATCTGTTCAAACGACATATCTACGTACGACAAGGCATGGTACGTTGGTGACCGAGCCGACGCTCTGCGACGAACTATCGACGCCTATAAATTTGAACGAGTCCGGGCAGCTCACAAGCCCCTGGTAGACCTGTTGAACAGCCACTTGCCCGTTCTGCCTTTCGGTACTGCCATTGTCCCTGTACCAACCATTGCTACGCACATTCGCCAGCGTGGCTACGACCACACGAAGCTAATTGCTAGGCGTTTGGCTGCTATACGTAAGCGTTCTTTTCTCGATATATTAGCGCGGAAGTCCGACTCTATGCAGCGCGGTGCTTCGCGTAAGCAACGGTTTGCCCAAGCCGAAACAGCGTTTATTTGTCGTAAAGCCCTGGATCCAACAGTTCCCTACTTGTTAATAGATGACATTATGACGACCGGCGCAACACTACGATATGCAGCAAAGACCTTGAAAGATGCCGGTGCGGACGAAGTGTGGGTCGCTGTTCTGGCCCGCCAACCACTTGATAGGCATTGACATATTACCCATTTTATAATTAAATATAAAAATGACACATTCAGATCCAATCCCCGGTAACGGCGGTGATGATTCTTATGACATCGACTCCGAGCTGCATTCGCTTCTCGATGCCAAAAAAATAGAAGATATTGAGTTCGGTGAGTTTGACCTTCAGAATAGCATGCGTGAAGACGAAATGGTCAGGCGCCTTCTTGATGATAATTTTCCGTTACTGCCTGAAATCTTGGAAATTAGAACACAGCTGGGCGAAGAGTCTGGCTTGACTGTAGTATATGAGCATCTCGTGGCCAGAGCTGGCGAACTGCGCGACGAATTCGCGTCAACACCAGACCCAAGTGAAGAATTGAAGCATGACTACCAGTTAACGTACCTCCAAAGTAGGCTAGTCATAGCCATCCAACAACTCGCGGCTGCAAAAGGCGCGCAAGAATCTGTGTTAGACCAAGCTCAAAAAATCGAAGACAGCGGTGATATAGAGCTGGCAAACATGTGGCGTGAATTTGCGTATGAAACTCGAAAAGATGCCGAGGCTCAGGCGCTAACAAACGAGTCGCTTGGCGAGAAAACAGCCACTCGCATACTTTCGGCTATCGCTCCTGAATTCAAGGGCGAATCTCTGTTGCCTATCACTGCGGCATCCCAAGAGTACCTGGTGGTATACCGCTTAAAAGAAGAAAAGTCCGACGACGACAGAACGGAAGTAAAAGCATATACCAAAAAGGCTCGGGAAATACTGGAATCAAAACTTTCGGATGGCCAAAGGCAGCATCCCGACTTTGAAGGTTTCGCATTCATGCTATGCAACGCAGCTGCGCGAGCCACACTCGAACCAAAACACACGCTAGGGCTTACCTCTATGCAACAAGGCACGTACCGGCTAATGATTGACTACAATGTAGCCGATGCCGTGAACACCGGTCCTCAAATAGGTATAGATCCCGTCGAAGTACGAGCGATTTACGAAGATATTCTTGCGCGGCTCTCATAAATAAGAGAGGGCAAGTTTGCGCTCACTTTGTTCGCTTCTCCGCTTTGCTACGCCGAACTCCTCGTTCAAATCTCGCATTTCATCAAGAAGAAAACCCGCTAAGCATAAAGCTTAACGGGCATTCTCCTGGCGGAGAGGGCGAGATTCGAACTCGCGGTGAGTTGCCCCACGCTTGTTTTCAAGACAAGTACCTTAAACCACTCGGTCACCTCTCCGTACAATGACCTATTCTAACAGAGGTAGCTACCTGGAATCAACAGTAATTAGACGTTTGTGCCGTTGCTTGTGCCGCCGGTAAAACTATCGAGCACGAAATTAATGATGGCGTATGCCAGTAGGGCGACGATAACGCCAACGATTGCGTATAGAATGGTGTTCTTGGCTGCGGTCACAGCAGTACTATTTCCGCCGGAAATGACATAACGCAAGCCGCCAATGATAATCATGATGACCGAAATGGCGCCAAGTACAAACAGCAACACGTTGGTAATAGTACGGAAAATACCGCTTTGGCCGAACAGATTTGCTGTTTGGTCTGTCCCGCGGGCAGCGTCTGCCCCACCTTGGGCTGTCCCATCAAATCCAAACGCGACCGGTGCGACCAGAACGGATAGCGACAAAGCAGCCATCACGACGGCTGGGGTAAGATTGCGGATAACGTGCTTGATCATAGTTCGGCTGCTCCTTTGTTTTATAGCTTCTACTATAGCAAACCGAACTCATAAGTCTACCCGCCCGCCCCTGTTTCTGGTACAATTATTCGAGTCAGCCCTCTAGAATGTTCTAGAGAAAAGAGCAGCAATCAAGTGGCTGCTGCGTGAAACGCAAATTATTGGACGGTCTCCGTCCCCTTCAGCCTTCTTGTTACGGTTGAAGTACTGGGTTTCAAGCAGGAGCGACGCGTTGAGCGAAGCTTTAGTACACGGAGGAGTACCCAAGTGGCTGAAGGGGACGGTTTGCTAAATCGTTAGTACGG